>RCUM01000061.1_pt1 | contig 105339 bp, 89 predicted proteins | sample 2166141 | NCBI WGS metagenome assembly RCUM01 (sample SAMN09932756, study PRJNA488358) | compost metagenome | isolation source: compost soil in crotonic acid-enriched | place: Germany: Experimental Botanical Garden | reverse complement strand
CAACGGCGGCACGGGTTTTGATCATTTCCATCATAGTCTCCAGTGGTCTATTTTTAATCAGGCTATGTCGATAGCATTGGGTAAATCGCAGGCAGTATTTTCAACCGAGAGAGTTTCTGCCTGTTCAATAATTAATTCTTTCAGGGCGCGAACGTTCGGGCCGAAGGCATCACGCCGCCACAGTAACCAGGTGGCGGTTTGGGCGATGTCGTCCGGAAGAGTATGCACTTTTACCCGTTCATGGCCCGGCAGCAGGCTCAGCACCGAATGCGGGATCATCGCCAGCCCGGCGCCGCTGGCTACGCAGGCCAGCATGGCGTGGTAAGACTGGATTTCCATCACCTGGCCCGGCAATACGCCTTCGCGCTTGAACCAGGACTCCAGCCGCAGGCGGTAAGAGCAACTGGCGCGGAAGGCAAACAGCGTTTCGCCCTTGGCGTCTTTGGCGCTATGGATCGGCAGGTGATCGAGGCATGAGATCACCACCATATGTTCGGGGAAAGCGATACAGCCATTGAGTTCGTCATATTGTACCGGCCCATCGACCAGTGCCGCCGCCAGCGTACCGGCGCGTACCCGTTCGGTGATCTCGCCGGAAGTACCGGTGGTCAGCGACAGTGACACCTGTGAGAAACGTTGGTGATAGGCTGCCAGTAACGTTGGCAAGCGGGTGGCGGCGGTGCTTTCCATCGAACCTATGGCGAAGTTACCTGCCGGCTCGCCGGCATGGGTGATGCTCATCGCTTCTTCACTCAGGGCCAGAATGCGGTTGGCGTAGCAGAGAAAGTTATGGCCCATCGGCGAAAGGCGCAGGCGCTGTTTTTCGCGGATGAACAGATCGGTGCCCAGTTCCTGTTCGAGCTGACGCAGGCGGGTGGTCAGATTCGAAGGTACGCGGTGCAACTGCTCGGCGGCACGGGCAACGGAGCCGGTTTCGGCGACGCTGCAGAACATGCGGAGCTGGGTGAGATCCATTATCTTCTCTTTTCGTGATGAACTTGATGAGTATTATTCAGTTTTTGTGAGTGTAATACTGCGGCATGATACTGGCAACTTTCTTTTAACAGTCTGGATACTCTACATGGCCTTAAGAATTGCCCTGAGTGGTTTTATTGCATTGATCGTAGCCATGGGAATTGGTCGTTTCGCCTTTACCCCACAGGTACCGCTGATGATTGCCGAGCACCAGTTTACCTTGACCGGGGCCGGGCTGGTGGCGGCCATTAACTACCTGGGTTATCTGTGTGGTGCCTATGACGCGATGCGCGCCAACCGACATGTTGAACGTCGGCTGTGGCTGGGCGTGTGGGGGGCGGTAATCTTGACGCTGCTTTCGGCCTGGGTGCAGGGCGAATGGTGGCACGGTGCCGTGCGTTTCCTGATTGGTTGGGCCAGCGGCTGGGCGATGGTGCTGGTGGCGGCCTGGACCAACGAACGGCTGGCTCACTATGGCCGGCCGGCGCTCAGTGCGGCGGTCTTCGCCGGGCCGGGGGCCGGGATTTTTATCAGCGGCATGCTGGCGGTAGGCATTCACAGCCTGGCGCTGACGGCGTCTCAGGCCTGGCTGGTGTATGGCATGTTGGCACTGGTATTGATTGGCGCAATCAGCATTAACCTGCCTAAGGCCGGTGAATTGCATCGTCCTGATGTGGCACCGGAGCCTCTGTTGTTGACTCCGGCGCTGAAGCGGCTGGTATTGAGCTACAGCCTGGCGGGCTTCGGCTATATCCTGCCGGCCACCTTTCTGTCGCAAATGGCCGCCGCACGTTTTCCCGGTAGCGTGTTCGCGCAATTTGTCTGGCCTGTCTTCGGCGGAGCGGCGGTGCTGGGGATTGTCATTGGCATCCTGACCCGTCACAAGCTGACCACCCAAACGCGTCTGGCCATGACTCTGTGGGTACAGGCACTGGGGGTCTTGAGTGCGGAAATCGTGCCTGGGGTGGCCGGACTGGCCTTGGGGGCATTGTTGACCGGCGGTGGCTTCCTCAGCGTGGTGCAGCTGTCGATCCAGCACGGCAGGGAACTGGCACCTAATCATGCGCGTTACATGGCGGGGTTGCTGACCACCGGCTATGCGATTGGTCAGTTGGTCGGCCCGACGCTGTCGGCGCTGTCCACTGCCTTGACCCATCGGTTGGAACCGGCGTTATATGTCGCCGTGGTGGCGCTGATCGTTGCCGGCCTGCTGGTGGTGAATACCCCGACGCGCGAGCTGGCACGAAAACCGACGGCGCTGTGATTAAATTCCGTACAAAAAACGTGGAATAGCCGCAGCGGGCCTGATTGTGCTAAATGCGAATATTTCACCTGCGGATGAAGCACAATCGCTGGATAATCCCCTCACTCTCATCTAGAGTGGGGTCAAAATCTTGACCGGGTTCACGTTACCAATGACGGAAACCTCTGCCGTCAGGAGAGTATGCAATTCACCAGTCTGCTCGGTAAAGCAGCCGGATTGGCGAGTTCAGGTCCGTTGGAGAGATGAAATGACATCATTAAGTAAAGAAGCTGTTCTGGTTCATGCGGCGCTCGAAGAGCGTGGCCTGGAAACCCCGTTGCGTGGTGAAGTGCTGGATCGCGAGACGCGCAAGCGCCGTATTAAAGAGCACATGACGGAAATCATGCAGCTGCTTAATCTCGATCTATCCGACGATAGCCTGGCGGAAACCCCGCATCGCATTGCCAAGATGTATGTCGATGAAATTTTCTCCGGCCTGGACTACGCGAATTTCCCAAAAATTACCGTCATCGAAAACAAGATGAAGGTAGATGAAATGGTGACGGTGCGCGACATTACCCTGACCAGCACCTGTGAACACCATTTCGTGACAATCGACGGTAAAGCCACCGTGGCCTACATTCCGAAAGATGCGGTGATCGGCCTGTCGAAAATCAACCGTATCGTGCAATTTTTCTCCCAGCGCCCACAGGTGCAGGAGCGTCTGACTCAACAGATCCTGGTGGCATTGCAAACCCTGCTGGGCACCAATAACGTGGCAGTATCGATTGATGCGGTCCATTATTGTGTTAAGGCGCGCGGTATCCGCGACGCGACCAGCGCCACCACCACCACCTCGCTGGGTGGGCTGTTCAAGTCCAGCCAGAACACCCGTCAGGAATTCCTGCGTGCGGTGCGACATCACCAGGGGTGATACGGGGTTAACGAATAAGAACAGGCGCCTGCGGGCGCCTTTTTAATGGCCGGAATACAGCGATAAAATAATGAGCAACCCTTCGACCACACCGCTGCCACGCATCGCCACTCTGGACTGTGTGCGCGGTATCGCCATCCTTGGCATTCTGCTGCTGAATATCAGCGCCTTTGGCCTGCCGAAGGCGGCCTACCTGAATCCTGCCTATCTGGGGCTGCCATCATCGCGTGACGCCTGGACCTGGGCGCTGTTGGATATTTTCGCCCAGGCCAAGTTTCTGGCGATGTTTGCCTTATTGTTTGGTGCCGGCCTGCAGATGCTGCTGCGGCGCGGCAAGGGCTGGATACGTGCGCGGCTGTCGTGGTTGGTGCTGTTTGGTTTGGCGCATGCCATTTTCCTTTGGGACGGCGATATCCTGTTGGCCTATGGCCTGATCGGGCTGGTGTGCTGGCGGATGATCCGCGATGCCAAAGAAACCTACCAGCTATTGAAAACCGGCGTAGTGCTCTACCTGATCGGCGTCGGGGTTCTGCTGTTGCTGGGCTTTATCTCGCACGGTGAGCCGGGCGGTTTCTGGCAGCCCGGCGTGGCGGAACTGCAGTATGAAAAATTCTGGAAGCTGCAGGGCGGTATGGAGGCTTGGCGTAGCCGTACCGTTCTGCTCTCGTCCAGCCTGTTGGCGATTGGCGCGCAATACGGCTGGGAGTTGGCGGGGCTGATGCTGTTTGGTGCCGGACTGATGCGCAGCGGTTGGCTGCGTGGCACCTATTCGCCGGGTTACTATCGCCGTCAGGCCGCCTGGCTGATACCGCTTTCATTGCTGATCCAACTGCCGGCGGTGGCGTTGCAATGGCATCTTCACTGGGACTACCGCTGGAGCGGCTTTTTACTGCAGGTCCCGCGCGAACTGGGCGCTCCGCTGCAGGCCATGGGCTATCTGGCACTGTGTTACGGTTTCTGGCCGACGCTGTCGCGGCTGCGTATTGGGCATGGGTTGACGCAGATTGGGCGCATGGCGCTGAGTAATTACCTGCTGCAAACGCTGATCTGTACCACGCTGTTCTATCGCTTTGGCCTGTATCAACAGTTCGATCGTCTGCAACTGCTGGCGTTTGTGCCGCTGGTCTGGTTGGCTAACCTGTTGTTTTCTAACCTATGGTTGCGTTACTTCGCCCAGGGACCGGTGGAATGGCTATGGCGCAAACTGACCTCTCTGGCCGCCGGTAACACGGAGCCTAAGGGAGTGAATTGAGATCTGGCGCAGGTAGGTTAAAAAAATGTATGTAAACGTTTTCTTTCCTGTGACGTAATTCACGCAGAGGAGGATGACAAACGGGGTAGGATAGCGCCACTGTCAACTACCCCGACCTCAGGATCCTTCATGACCTCTGTTCACCCAACCACCATTCGCGACGTGGCGAAGCGTGCGGGCGTGTCCGTGGCGACCGTCTCCCGCGTGCTGAACCACAGCGCCCTGACCAGCAAAGAGACGCGTGAACAGGTGCTTAAGGCGGTGGCTGAACTGGGTTATCGGCCCAACGCCAATGCACAGGCGTTGGCCACCCAGAGCAGCGATACCCTCGGGGTGGTGGTGATGGACGTTTCCGATCCCTTCTTTGGTGCGCTGGTGAAAGCGGTAGACACCGTAGCGCAGCAACACCACAAATATTTGCTGATCGGCAACAGTTATCATCAGGCAGACAAAGAGCGTCACGCTATCGAAGTGCTGATTCGCCAGCGCTGTAATGCCTTGATTGTGCATGCTAAAGCGCTGTGCGATGCCGAATTGATGACTTTCCTCGACCAGGTGCCGGGCATGGTGTTGATCAACCGTATCATTGCCGGCTATGAGCATCGCTGCGTTGGCCTGGACAACGTCAGCGGCGCGGAGATGGCAATGCGTTTGCTGCTGTCGCAGGGGCATCAGCGCATTGGCTATCTGGGCTCCAACCACCCGATAGAAGACGGGCCGCTGCGCCAGCAGGGCTATACGCAGGCGATGGCTGCGGCTGGGTTGGTTACGCCGGACAATTGGCGTGCCTATGGTTCGCCGGATTTGCAGGGTGGGGAAGCGGCAATGGTCGAGTTACTCGGGCGTAACCTGCATTTGAGCGCGGTGTTTGCTTACAACGATGCCATGGCTGCCGGTGCCATGGCGGTGCTGAAAGAAAACGCTATCACAGTACCGCAAAATTTCTCGCTGGTGGGGTTCGATGATATCCCCATCGCACGCTATACCAGCCCCAAGCTCACCACGGTGCGCTATCCCATTGTCACCATGGCGACGCTGGCCACCGAGTTGGCCCTGCTGGGCGCGGCAGGCCGGCTGGAGCCGCAGGACCGCCATTTGTTTATGCCCACTCTGGTACGCCGCCATTCTGTGGCTCCGTGGCAAATTGAGGCAGCGGTCACTCTCTGAACATTTAATCTTGTGTAACCGTTTTCAATCTGTGAGAAAATTCACAGATTATTAACATCACCCCGTCTATGCTCTAGGCGTTTTCCGGCGCAAAGGCACTTGCCGCTGCCGTTTTTATCTCGCGCTGACACAGCACTTTTCAGGAATAACATGATTCACGGATGACAGGGAACCTGCCAGACCCGGTCGTGCACCCACCGCCGGTTACCTTTGGCTCAATACCGAGTACGACCTACATAAACCGGAGACAGACAATGAATAAGAAGGTTTTCACCCTGGCCGCGACGGCCGCAGCCATGATGTTTGGCGCCGCAGCACATGCAGATACCCGTATTGGCGTCACAATTTATAAATATGACGACAACTTTATGTCGGTGGTACGCAAGGCTATCGAGAAAGACGCCAAGGCCTCTCCGGACGTCACCTTGCTGATGAATGACTCGCAGAATGACCAATCCAAACAAAACGATCAGATTGACGTGCTGATCGCCAAGGGCGTTAAAGCACTGGCGATCAACCTGGTTGACCCGGCAGCCGCCCCGGTGGTGATTGATAAGGCGCGCGCAAACGATATCCCTATCGTGTTCTACAACAAAGAGCCTTCCCGTAAAGCGCTGGACAGCTATGACAAAGCTTATTACGTGGGGACCGACTCTAAAGAGTCCGGTGTGATCCAGGGCAAACTGATCGAGAAGCACTGGAAGGCTAACCCGAACTGGGATCTGAACAAAGATGGTCAGATTCAGTATGTGTTGCTCAAAGGTGAGCCAGGCCACCCGGATGCTGAAGCGCGTACCACCTACGTGACTAAAACGCTGAACGACGACGGTATCAAGACGCAGGCATTGCAGATGGACACCGCAATGTGGGACACCGCACAGGCTAAAGACAAGATGGATGCCTGGCTGTCCGGCCCTAATGCCAACAAAATAGAAGTGGTGATTGCCAACAACGATGCGATGGCAATGGGCGCGGTAGAAGCGCTGAAAGCGCATAACAAATCCAGCATTCCGGTATTCGGTGTGGATGCGTTGCCTGAAGCCCTGGCGATGGTGAAATCCGGCGCTATGGCAGGGACAGTACTGAACGATGCCGACAATCAGGCTAAAGCCACTTTCGAACTGGCGAAAAACCTGGCTGCAGGCAAACCGGCCGCCGATGGCACCCAATATAAGATTGAAAATAAAGTGGTGCGCATTGCTTACGTTGGCGTAGATAAAGACAACCTGTCTCAGTTTATTAAGTAAGTTCTGAATGACCCCGCCTGAGGTGCGCTGCCCAGCGCCAACACCAGGAAAGCCGCAGGCGGGGAAATTTATTCTTCAAATCACAGCCTATACCCGATGAATTTCAAGTTGCAGCTAGTCATGCTGAGTCTTGAAAGGCGACGGGTAACATAGCCAGGTGTATTTATGGCCGACAGCCCACGCGAATTTCTGCTGGAAATGACCGATATCAGTAAGTCATTTCCCGGCGTCAAGGCATTGGATAATGTGAATCTGCGCGTTCGTCCGCACTCCATTCATGCATTAATGGGGGAGAACGGCGCGGGGAAATCGACATTATTAAAATGCCTGTTCGGCATTTATAAAAAAGATGCCGGCAGTATTATTTTTCAGGGCCAGGAAATTGACTTCAAAAGCTCCAAAGAGGCGCTGGAACACGGTGTTTCAATGGTGCATCAGGAGTTGAACCTGGTGTTGCAGCGTACCGTGATGGATAACATGTGGTTGGGACGCTACCCGACCAAGGGCATGTTTGTCGATCAGGACAAAATGTTGAAGGACACCCAGGCGATATTCGACGAGCTGGATATTGATATCAACCCACGGGATAAAGTGGGCACGTTATCGGTATCGCAGATGCAGATGATCGAAATTGCCAAGGCTTTCTCCTACGACGCCAAGATTGTGATTATGGATGAGCCAACCTCTTCGCTGACGGAAAAAGAGGTGAATCATCTGTTCACCATTATCCGTAAGCTGAAAGAGCGCGGCTGCGGCATCGTCTATATTTCGCACAAAATGGAAGAGATTTTCCAACTGTGCGACGAAATCACCATCCTGCGCGACGGCCAGTGGATCGCCACCCAGCCGCTGGAAGGGCTGGATATGGACAAGATCATCTCGATGATGGTGGGGCGTTCGCTCAGCCAGCGTTTCCCCGACAGGCAGAATACGCCGGGAGAGGTGATTCTGGAGGTGAAGAACCTGACGTCATTGCGCCAGCCTTCCATTCGCGATGTTTCCTTCGATCTGCACCAGGGTGAAATTCTTGGCATTGCCGGGTTGGTGGGTGCCAAGCGCACGGACATTGTGGAAACCCTGTTCGGTATCCGTGAAAAAGTGGCAGGCACCATCAAGCTGCACGGCAAGGCCATCAACAATCACAGCGCCAATGAAGCGATAAACCACGGTTTTGCACTGGTAACGGAAGAGCGCCGCTCTACCGGGATTTACGCTTATCTGGACGTGGGCTTCAACTCGCTGATATCCAATATCCGCAACTATAAAAATAAAATCGGTCTGCTGGACAACGCCCGGATGAAAAGCGACACCCAATGGGTGATCGACGCCATGCGGGTCAAGACGCCGGGTCATCACACCCATATCGGTTCGCTGTCCGGCGGCAACCAGCAGAAAGTGATTATCGGCCGCTGGCTGTTAACCCAACCGGAAATATTAATGCTGGATGAACCGACGCGCGGCATTGACGTCGGCGCCAAATTCGAAATTTATCAGCTGATGACCGAACTGGCGAAGAAGGGCAAGGGGATCATTATTGTCTCGTCTGAAATGCCGGAGCTTTTGGGAATTACCGACAGAATACTGGTGATGAGTAATGGTCAGGTTGCGGGCATCGTCAACACCAAACAGACCTCGCAAAATGAAATTTTACGTCTCGCATCCCTGCACCTTTAAGGATCAGAATTATGAACGCGCTGAATAAAAAAACTTTGTTCACCTATTTTAAAGAAGGTGGCATTTACGTGGTATTGCTGGTGCTGCTGGCAATTATTATTATCCAGGACCCGACTTTCCTCAGTTTAATGAACCTGAGCAACATCCTGACCCAGTCATCGGTGCGTATTATTATTGCACTGGGCGTGGCCGGGTTGATCGTCACTCAGGGTACCGACCTGTCCGCCGGGCGCCAGGTTGGGCTGGCGGCGGTGGTGGCGGCAACGTTGCTGCAGTCGATGGACAACGTCAATAAGGTGTTTCCGCATATGGAAACCTGGTCGATTCCGCTGGTGATCCTGCTGGTGTGTGCCGTGGGCGCGGTGATTGGTCTGGTGAACGGGTTGATCATCGCCTATCTGAACGTGACGCCGTTTATTACCACCTTGGGTACCATGATTATTGTGTACGGCATTAACTCGCTGTATTACGACTCTGTTGGTGCATCGCCAGTGGCGGGGTTTGATCCCAAGTTCTCCACCTTTGCTCAGGGGTTCCTGCGCTTTGGCGACTTTAAACTGTCGTACATTACCTTCTACGCCATTATTGCGATTATTTTTGTCTGGATCCTGTGGAATAAAACCCGCTTCGGCAAAAACATCTTCGCCATCGGTGGCAACCCTGAGGCGGCAAAGGTTTCCGGCGTGAACGTGCCGTTGAACCTGATCATGATTTATGCGCTGTCTGGCGTGTTCTATGCGTTTGGCGGCTTGTTGGAAGCGGGCCGTATCGGCAGTGCTACCAACAACCTCGGCTTTATGTATGAGTTGGATGCGATTGCTGCCTGCGTGGTCGGTGGGGTGTCCTTTGCCGGTGGGGTCGGTACGGTATTGGGAGTGGTGACCGGGGTGATCATCTTCACCGTCATCAACTACGGCCTGACCTACATTGGTGTTAACCCTTACTGGCAGTACATCATCAAGGGCGGCATCATTATCTTCGCGGTAGCGCTGGATTCACTGAAGTACGCCAAGAAGAAGTAAAAGTCTCTGCGAAAAAACGGCCAGCAAATGCTGTAATGCCGGTCAGTTAAGCAAAGTTCTGAATAAGAATGTACGACGTTGTTTAAGTGGGCGTCCCCCTCTCCCGAGGGAGAGGGCCGGGGTGAGGGGCTTTCGCGTTGGTATGTATCCCCTCACCCTAACCCTCTCCCAAAGGAGAGGGAACAATATCACCTTAACTTACAAGCATTACTGCCCTGGCCGCCTTTTGTTTTACTGAGGGGCAATTAAGGCTGTTTGGCCTTTTGCTTTTCCGCTTCCAGCTTGTGTTCCAGCTCGACCAATTGTTCCGGTGATACCGCCGGATACCCCTGGGCGTCCTCCGGGATGGTGTGCATGGCGGAGATCGGGATCAGCGGGCCGAGAAAGCGCGGTTCACGTTTGAGGATGTACAAATCGGTCAGCGCGCCAAGGCGGGCGAAGATCTCGCGCACACGCACTGTCATCATATCTTTTGGTGAGGGTACCGCGTAGCACTGCGCCTGGATCCCCATATGCAGCGCGATAAACAGCGCACGCTCACAGTGGAAGCGTTGGGTGATGATGATAAAGTCGTTGGTGTCGAACACCTTGCGGGTACGTACGATTGAATCCAGGGTGCGGAACCCGGCGTAATCCAGCACGATATCGCTGGGCGCCACGCCGGCGGCGATTAAATCGCGGCGCATGGTCATGGGTTCGTTGTAGCTTTGCTGGGCATTGTCACCGCTCAGTAGCAGGTATTTAACTTTGCCGCTGTTGTAGGCGTTGATCGCCCCCTGAATGCGGTAGCGGTAATATTGGTTGATCACGCCGGTACGGTAATATTTGGCGGTACCCAGTACTACGCCGACCTGGCGATGGGGCAGCCCTTGCAGTTCGTCATAGACGAAAGGTGCAGTTTTCCAGCTGATCCAACGATCGAGCGCGATAGCCGAGAGCATCAGCAATGCAGCGATGACAAACAAGCCGATTATCAGGCGTTTCCACATGTTATTGCCTTACGCGCACCGTGGCCAAAAAAGATGGTTCAAGGCTACTTTACCTGACTACTTGAAGCAAGCTTGTCCCCCTTCTGGCACGCATTGCGCCGCATTTTTAGGCGTTTTCGGCCATAAAAAAAGTCCGGCGAGCCGGACTTTATCATCTTGCTTGTGCAAATCAGAAAGAGGTGCGCTTGTAGCTGCGGTATTGCGGTCGCCAGAAGTTGTGTTCGATGGCTTTCGACAGCGCTTCTTCAGAAGTGACTACCGCCATTCCCTGCAGTTGAGCCGCTTTACCCACTTCCATCGCGATGCATTTTGACACGCCCTGAATATCGTCAATATCCGGTAACAGTGCGCCATGCCCGTCGGTGGCCAGCGGCGAACACTCGGCCAGTGCCCGGCTGGCGGCCATCAGCATCGCGTCCGTTACACGGGTTGCGCCAGAGGCCAACACACCCAGACCAATCCCCGGGAAGATATAGGAGTTGTTGCATTGGGCAATCGGGATCTGTTGCTCTTTATAGTGTACCGGTGCGAACGGGCTGCCGGTGGCGACCAGCGCAGCGCCTTCGGTCCAGTTGATGATGTCTTCCGGACGGGCTTCCACGCGTGAAGTCGGGTTGGACAGCGGCATTACGATCGGTCGCGGGCAATGCTTGTGCATTTCGCGGATCAGTTCTTCGGTGAACAGACCCGGCTGGCCGGAAACGCCGATCAAAATGGTGGGCTTGGCGTTACGCACTACGTCCAACAGCGAGATGGCATCACTTTGGGTCTGCCATGCAGTCAGGTTTTCGCTTTTTTGCACCAGCTTGCTTTGGAAATCGAGCAGGTTAGGCAGTTTGTCGGTCAGCAGACCAAAACGGTCAACCATGAACACGCGGGCGCGCGCTTCGTCTTCGCTCAGACCTTCGGATTTCATCTGGGCGATAATTTGCTCGGCAATGCCGCAGCCGGCGGAACCGGCACCCAGGAAGGTCACGGTTTGGTCACGCAATTGGCTGCCCGCAGCGCGGCTGGCGGCAATCAGGCTACCCAGCGTAACCGCTGCGGTACCCTGAATATCGTCGTTAAAGCAGCAGATTTCGTCACGATAGCGGTTCAGCAGCGGAGTCGCGTTGTTCTGAGCGAAATCCTCGAACTGCAACAGCACGTTCGGCCAGCGGCGTTTCACCGCCTGAATAAACTCTTCAACGAAAGCGTGGTATTCATCACCGGAAATACGCGGATGACGCCAGCCCATATAAAGCGGATCGTTCAGGCGCTGTGGGTTGTTGGTACCCACGTCCAGCACTACCGGCAGGGTATAGGCCGGGCTGATACCACCGCAGGCGGTGTACAGCGATAACTTGCCGATAGGAATGCCCATGCCGCCAATGCCCTGGTCGCCCAGGCCGAGAATACGTTCGCCGTCGGTGACGACAATCACTTTGACGTTTTGTTTGGTGGCGTTTTGCAGCATGTCGTCAATGCGATCGCGGTTCGGGTAGGAGATAAACAACCCGCGTGCCCGGCGGTAAATATCGGAGAAGTGCTCGCAGGCTTCACCCACCGTTGGCGTGTAGATGATCGGCATCATTTCGCTCAGGTGGGAGTCCAGCAGGCGGTAGAACAGGGTTTCGTTGGTGTCCTGAATGTTGCGCAGGTAGATGTGCTTATCGCTGTCGTTTTTGAAATCCTGATATTGGCGATAGGCGCGCTCAGCCTGTTCTTCAATGGTTTCCACCGCATCGGGCAACAAGCCTTGCAGGTTGAAATGGTTGCGCTCTTCTTCGGTGAAAGCACTGCCTTTATTCAGCAGTGGGAATTCCAACAGGATCGGGCCGGCATAAGGGATGTAGAGAGGGCGTTTGCTTTCGTATTCAAGTTCCATGACTTTTGCTCTTCAACGTATCGGATAACTTTATAAGGGTGATCCTAAAAGATCGGCGAAATATGTACAGCAATTGTTATCGGATCATGAGGTAAATTGGTGTAATTATCGACGATCAAATCCTAATTTAACTAAAGAAAGTGTTTTAAGACGTGAATGCCATTGTATTTGGCTGGCGGGGCTGTTAACAGCGGTGCCGGGCAGCACCGCCAGGGTCAGGATCAGAAAGTAATGCGGCTGACATTTTGGCAGCCCAGGGCAGCCAGCGTGGCACGGGTAGCATCCCATTGGGTGAGGATGGCACTTTCTGGCTCAGCCAGCACGGCGCGCTTCACCTTTTGACAGTCGTCGCCGGAAACATTCATCAGAATCAGCGCGGCCTGCAGGGGCGGCAGACTTGGGTTGAAGGCGGCGTTTTCCGCATAACGGCCAGTGTAGACTGTGCCGTCTTCAGCCTCCAGTGCGACGCCGCTGTGGGCGTTGCTGTAGGGCGCGTGGCTCTGATTGGCAGCGGCCAGCGCTGCTTTTTCCAGTTCGTCAGTCAGCGCCAGTTGGAAACCATGGTCGACCTGGTCCATCAGCAGCGTAGTGATATCCAGGTCTTTCGGGCCGAAGGAGTCCGGCAGGTAATCGCCAAGCGTTGCCGGTTCACGGCCGGGCAGACGAATTTTAAGGCTGACGCCGCTGTTCAGTTCGTTCATAAACTGACGGCAGTGGCCGCAAGGCGTGTAGTTAACGGTGATGGAGGCCAGGGCGGGTTCACCGCGCAGCCAGGCGTGGGTCACCGCACACTGTTCCGCATGAATGGTTTGTTGCATCGGGGCGCCGCTGAATTCCATATTGGCACCAAAATACAGATTGCCGCTCTGCCCACGGGCAATGGCACCGACATAAAATTGTGAGATTGGCGCTAACGAGCAGGCCGCCGCCAGTGGCAGCAGAGCGAATGCCAGAGCATCATCATCCAGCCCGCAGCGCTGCTTGATCGCGTCCACTTGTTCCGCCTTGAGCATGGCCGGGAAATCAGGCGCATCAATATAAGACTGCAGGGCGGATTGCAAGGTGGCGGGCAGTTCGCCAAAAGCGGTTTGAAAACGCGGGTGCATAGAAACTCTCTCTACAGGTTAACGGGATAACATTCTAGGCAGCCTTGCGTGAATAAAGTGTGATGCAAATCTCTTTATTGATGAAATCAATGCAATGAAAAGCATAATTGCGAGATGTCTCGCAAGTTTTAACCGTTTTAACTGAACATATGTAGCAGTACCGGGAACAGGAAGGGGGCCAGCAGCGAGGTAATGATCCCGCAGATCACCAACGCCAAAGAGCCAAATGCCCCTTCCTGATAGTCCATTTCCGCGCAACGAGCCGTGCCCAGTGCATGAGATGCGGTACCCATGGCCAAACCTCTCGCCGAGCGAGTGGTGATTTTCAATAGTTTAAATAATGTATGCCCGAATACTGCGCCGAGAATACCGACGAAGATTACGCAGACGGCGCTGATTGCCGGGATGCCGCCGAGCGATTCCGCCACTGCCATGGCGATAGGGGTAGTAACCGATTTGGGCATGATGGAAGCGGCAATTTCCGGAGTCGCCCCCATCAATAAAGCGATGGCACCGCCGCTGATCATGGCCGTCATACTGCCGATAAAGCAGACGGCGATAATGGATTTCCAACGGGCGCGGATCTGGTGCAGCTGTTCATACAGCGGGTAGGCCAGCGCGACGACGGCGGGCTGCAATAAGTCATTGAGGATTTTGCTGCCCTGAAAATAGCGTTCATAAGGGATGCCGGTCAGTAACAGCAGGGGAATGATCACCGCCATTGATACCAGCAGCGGGTTCAGCAGCGGCATGTTCAGCCACTGCGCCAGCTTGCGTGCGGCAAAGTAGACTGCCAGCGTTAACGGCAATGACCACCAGATTTCATGGATCATTTTTCACCTTCCGCGGCATCCGGTTTGCCGACGATGCGACGTTCCCGGTGGAAATAATGCGAAGTGTAACCCACCACCACCAGCACCATCAGGGTGCTGATAATGCAGGAAACCACCAGCGGGCCGAGGTGATCAAGGATCTGGTCATAGTATTTCATTACGCCAACGCCGATGGGCACAAACAACAGCACCATATAGCGGATCAGCAGATGACAGCCGGGTTTGACCCACCTGGCCGGCATAATTTGCGTGGAGAGCAGGGCGAACAGCAGCAGCATGCCGATAATGCTGCCGGGAATGGCGATCGGCAGCAGCGCCGCGATTGCATTGCCGGCGAATAAGCAAAGGTAGATAAGGACAATTGCCCTCAGGTATTTCCAGCACAGAGTGAATAGCTTGGCCATAACTTAATCCCGTTTAACCGATGCATTCATCATACAATTAAACTGTGACCTCCGCCACAAATCACACCATGAATTCTCTCTATGGCTGCCATGCCTGTCAGGCAGGTTGACAGCCGTAGTTAAGCCCGGTGCGCCTTTATTTTGTACTGATGATGCCTGCGCGGTATTGCTGCTTTTGTGCCAGGCGATGGCCGAGGAAAAAGAATAGCAGGCTGAACAATGCGGCAGCAATCAGCATCACAAACATCATTTGCGGTGCGGCATAGCTGAGTATAAAACCGCACAGCACCGGGTTGATGGCACCGCCCAAAGCGCTGAGGTTTTGCACACCGTAGTAGCTGCCTTTCAGATGCTGTGGGGCGATAAAGTCGATAAACATATACTCCACCGGGATCACGATAATTTCCCCCAGGGTAAATATCGCCATAGCTATGGCCCACAACCAGAGTGATTGCCCGGCCAGGCTAAAACCGATCAGCCCCAGAATGAAAAATACGGTGCCCAGCGCCAGCCAGCGCAGCATGTTTTCCTGCCGCATACCTCGGCTCAGTAAATACTGCAGCGCGATGACGATGCAGGCATTAACAATCATCACCGCCCCAATGACCTGATAGGCAAACTCGGCGTTGGAAACCAGAATCAGGTATTGCGATAAATACCCGGTGAACTGGCCAAAAACCACCGCGCCAAGCGTACTGCCGAGAGTAAAATAAATCAGCCGGTGGTCGTTGCGCAGAATGGTCAGCGTTTGGCGGAAATTGGGCGGCGCAGAGGGCACGGCCTCAGTCGCTGCCGGCGGCGTAGTGCGTTGTCGGTGCAGGCTAAAACTCAATGCCGTCACTGTGCATAAAGCCAATCCGCCGGAAAGGTAGAAGGGTAACAATGGGTTCAGCCCTGCCACCATCACCCCCAGTGATGAGCCCACCGCCCAGCCAACGTTCACCAGCGTGTAGTTGATTGAAAAGGCTTTGATACGTTGTGCAACCGGTAGCCAGTCGGCAAAACAGGCCTTGATGGTGATGCCCAGTACCGAATAGGCGGTATGCAGGATAGCCAATACCACGATGATCCCACCCGGACGCGGGATCCACGGAATAGCGAAAAAACTCAAGGCGAACAGCAAAATGGCCGTCAGGATCAAGGTGTTTTTGTTGAACTTGTCGACCAGGTAACCGCCATACAGACTGGCGAAAATACCGATCATCAGGCTGATGCCCAAAATAATACCGACGCTTTTCGGCAGCAGGTGGAAATGCCCGGTGAGATAGATGGTAATGAACGGTAGCGTGACGCCACGCCCAATGGTCAATACCAGCGAGCTGGCCAGCAATGTGTTGATCAGCGGTGGGAATCCCTTCATGTCAGACCTGTTTATGCATACAGTGATTAAACCCGTATGGATAAGATAGCTTATTTTGGCCCGTAAGAAAGGGGATACTGAAAAAAGAGGCTACGTCGGTAGTCTCCGACACCGTGATTATTTGCCCGTTTTTGCCCGTGGTTTCCCCAACGTTATGGCGAAATTTTTGGAAGCAAGGCGCAAGTTCGACACTGGGTTCAAGGTCAGTGCCTTGCTTGGCGTTATTGTGTAGACGGAGGTCTTTATGAAAAGGAAATCAACGCCCGTATCGCGTCGGTTACGAGCCAATATGAGCAATGCGGAAAAAACGGTATGGCTACGACTAAGGGACCGCCGTTTTTATGGTTTGAAATTCCGTCGTCAGTTTCCGATTGGGCCTTATTTTGTTGATTTTGTTTGTTGGCAACGGAAGCTGGTTATTGAATTGGACGGAGGGCAACATATGGAACAGGTCAGTTATGACACCCGTCGTAGTCATTTCCTGGTGAGCCGCGGATTTACCGTGTTGCGTTTTTGGAATGATGAAGTGTTAAACCATTGGGAGGGAGTGGCTGAGATTATTATGCAGTATTTGACGGTGGATAAAGATCCCCCTCACCCCGGCCCTCTCCCCCAGGAGAGGGAGAAAGCAGAGCCGGGGGAGCAGAATATTAGGCCAGATAATACTGAATGGCATCGCATAACGGTCCCCTCTCCCTGGGGAGAGGGTAAGGGTGAGGGGACTCGTTAGGAAGCTTACTTCACCTGCATCCCTGGCTGTGCGCCGCTGTCCGGGCTAAGCAGGAAAATTTCTTTTCCGCCCGGGCCGGCAGCCATCACCATGCCTTCGGAGATACCGAAGCGCATTTTGCGTGGCGCAAGGTTGGCAACCATGATGGTCAGGCGGCCTTCCAGCGCTTTCGGGTCCGGGTAAGCGGAACGAATACCGGAGAAGATCTGACGCGTTTCACCGCCCAGATCCAACTGCAATTTCAGCAGTTTGTCCGAACCATCAACAAAGTCGGCGCTGGTGATCAGCGCAATGCGCATATCCACCTTGGCGAAATCGTCAAAGGTAATGGTGTCCTGAATCGGATCCTCAGCCAGTGGGCCGGTGACCACTTTCGCCGCCACCATGTCTTCTTTCGAGGCGCTGACCATCTCATTGACCTTGTCCAGATCGATACGGTTGAACAGGGCTTTGAATGGATTAACCTGATGGCCCAGCAACGGCTGCTGGATGCTGTCCCAGCTCAGCTCACAGTTAAGGAAGGCTTCGGTGCGTTCAGTCAGCGACGGCATTACCGGTTTCAGGTAGGTCATCAGGACGCGGAACAGGTTGATGCCCATTGAGCAAATGGCTTGTAAATCCGCATCGCGGCCTTCCTGTTTGGCCACTACCCATGGTGCCTGTTCATCCACATAGCGGTTTGCCAGATCGGCCAGCGCCATGATTTCGCGAATTGCCCGGCCGGATTCACGGCTGGCATAGGCCTCGGCGATGCTTTGCGCTGCATCAACGAAGGTTTGGTACAGCGCCGGATCGGCCAGCTTGTCGGCCAGTTGACCACCAAAACGCTTGCTGATAAAGCCGGCGTTGCGCGAAGCCAGGTTCACCACCTTGTTCACGATGTCGGCGTTTACCCGCTGCACGAAATCTTCCAGATTCAGGTCGATATCGTCAATGCGTGAAGACAGCTTGGCGGCGTAGTAATAACGCAGGCAGTCGGCATCCAGGTGTTGCAGGTAGGTGCCGGCCTTGATGAAAGTGCCGCGAGATTTGGACATCTTGGCGCCGTTCACCGTCACATAGCCGTGCACGAACAGATTGGTCGGTTTGCGGAAGTTACTGCCTTCCAGCATCGCCGGCCAGAACAGGCTGTGGAAATAAACGATGTCTTTGCCGATGAAGTGATACAGCTCGGTGCTGGAGTCTTTGCGCCAGAACTCGTCGAAGTCCAGATCGCCGCGTTTGTCGCACAGGTTCTTGAATGAGCCCATATAGCCGATTGGCGCATCCAGCCAGACGTAGAAGTATTTGCCTGGTGCGTCCGGGATCTCAAAGCCGAAATAGGGCGCGTCGCGGGAAATATCCCACTGTTGCAGACCCGACTCAAACCACTCCTGCATCTTGTTCGCTACCTGCTCTTGCAGCGCGCCGGAACGGGTCCAGGCCTGCAGCATTTCGCTGAACGACGGCAGATCAAAGAAGAAGTGCTCGGAATCACGCAGCACCGGCGTCGCACCGGAAACCACGGATTTCGGATCGATCAGCTCGGTCGGACTATAGGTTGCGCCACAGACTTCACAGTTATCGCCGTATTGATCCGGTGATTTGCATTTCGGGCAGGTGCCTTTGACGAAGCGGTCAGGCAGGAACATACCTTTTTCCGGGTCGTACAGCTGAGAAATGGTGCGGTTCTTGATGAAACCGTTTTCTTTCAGGCGGCCGTAAATCAGGTTCGACAGCTCACGGTTCTCATCGCTATGGGTTGAATGATAGTTATCATAGCTGATGCCAAAACCGGCGAAATCCTGTTGGTGCTCCTGGCTCATTTCCGCAATCATTTCTTCCGGCTGGATGCCCAACTGCTGAGCTTTCAGCATGATCGGCGTGCCGTGCGCGTCGTCCGCACAGATGAAATGAACCTCGTGGCCGCGCATTCGTTGGTAACGAACCCAGATATCTGCCTGGATGTGCTCGAGCATGTGGCCGAGATGGATGGAACCATTTGCGTACGGTAGCGCGCACGTCACCAATAATTTTTTCGCGACTTGAGCCATAGTGAGAACTTGCTTTCTGTAATGAATAAAAAGGGTCTTCGATGTTACCCGATCGCGCCCTCTACGGCTAGGGCGGTTTCTTTCTACAGACACACGCCAGCGGACCTGCAGTTCTGATATGCTTAGCGGGAAGCTATCCATTCAAAATCAAGGAGCCGGGATGAGCGCAAAATCCCCCGAGCAGACCAACCCCGAAGTTCTGCGTGCCCTGGTGACCGGTGTACTGGCCGCCTTTGAACACCCGACGTTAAAAAATAATCTGACCGCGCTGAAGGCCATTCACCACTGCGCGTTGTTGGATCATGTGTTGCACATTGAACTGATTATGCCATTCGCCTGGCAGAGCGGTTTTGAGGTGCTGAAAGACAGCGTCAGTGCAGAATTACTGCGCGTGACCGGCGCTGAGGCGATCGACTGGAAACTGAAGCACGACATTACCACTTTGAAACGCGCCAACGATCAGGCCGGCATCAAAGGCGTGCGTAATATTATCGCCATCAGTTCCGGCAAGGGCGGGGTGGGGAAATCCACCACGGCGGTTAACCTGGCGTTGGCGCTGGCTGCGGAAGGGGCCAAGGTCGGCATTTTGGACGCAGACATTTATGGCCCGTCAATTCCGAACATGCTGGGGACCGAAAACGAGCGACCAACCTCGCCGGATGGTCAGCACATGGCGCCGATCGTGGCCCACGGGTTAGCGACCAACTCGATCGGTTATCTGGTGACTGATGACAACGCCATGGTTTGGCGTGGCCCAATGGCCAGCAAGGCGCTGATGCAACTGCTGCAGGACACGCTGTGGCCGGATCTGGATTATCTGGTGCTGGATATGCCGCCGGGCACCGGGGATATCCAACTGACGCTGTCGCAGAACATTCCGGTTACCGGCGCGCTGGTGGTGACCACACCGCAAGATATCGCCCTGCTGGATGCGGCCAAAGGCATTGTGATGTTCGAAAAAGTCCATGTGCCTGTGCTCGGTATTGTGGAAAACATGAGCGTGCATATCTGCAGCAACTGCGGTCATCATGAACCGATTTTTGGCACTGGCGGGGCAGAAAAGTTGGTGAAAAAGTACAACAGCCGCTTGTTGGGGCAACTGCCGTTGCACATCTCGCTGCGCGAAGATTTGGATCGCGGCGCGCCGACGGTAATAAGCCGTCCTGACAGCGAATTTGCGGAACTGTATCGCCAGCTTGCCGGCCGTGTCGCGGCGCAGATGTACTGGCAGGGCGAAGCCATTCCGACGGAAATCTCTTTCCGCGCGTTGTAATCCTCGCAGATTAAAAAGCAAAACCCCGGCGCAGGTCCGGGGTTTTTGTTTATGGCGTGACTCGCAGCCGGTGTAGATCGGCTCGGGTGTAAGGATGGTCGATATGCGCCAAGGCAGTGGCTATGTGTTCCAGCAGACCCTGGGTGGGCGCCGGTTGTCGATGTCCCATCAGAACGATCGGTAAAGCCAGCGCACCGGCGATTTGCCACCAGGAAAGCTGTGGGCGTGCCTTGCTGCTCTGTAACCACAGAAACAGGCTGCTGGCCAGATAGCCTAACGCCAGGCCGCTGATGACTTCCGAAGGCGAATGTACCTGAATGGCTAACCGCGACAAGCCAATCGTCAGAGGCAATACGTAGCCAACGACCAATGCCAGACTGCGCACCGCATGCGAGAAACGACCGCTCAGCGTCCAGAGAAATACCGGCCAGATACTGGCAGCCAGCGCCGAGTGGCCGCTAAACCCTGTAAAATCATAACGTTCTATACCGATACCCCAGCCCATAAAGGCCAGCTTGGATGCGCATACCAAGCCGCCGGCACAGCCGAAGATCAGTGCCCATTGCCAGCCTGCCGTTCGGGTGGCGCGCGGAGCGATTAACGCGACAAAAAGAATCAACGCGCAGGGCAGCAGCAGCATGCTGTCGCCAAAAAATGTCAGAAAATACCAGTCCAGCACGTCAGTCTCCGGTGAAATACATCATCCCATCAGCAGGATAATGAACAAGCTACGGAGTTTACCCTGCCACATTGGATTACCCTAGACGCAATAATCTTAAAACCTTAAGGCCGATTTTGGCGAAATAACCCGAGATAGCGGCCTTGCTGCGACAATATAGGGTGGCGCAATGCCGGCTAACTCCCTATAATTGTCGCGTTTTAGTTCCCTCCCTCACACTTCGAAATCAGGTCTTTAAATTTTATGACTGACAAGCCGCATCAGTGCGTCATTATTGGTATAGCTGGCGCATCTGCCTCCGGAAAAAGCCTTATTGCCAGCACGTTATATCGTGAACTTCGCGATCAGGTTGGCGATGAACATATCGGCGTTATTCCTGAAGACAGTTACTACAAAGACCAGACGCACCTGACCATGGAAGAACGGGTCAAGACTAACTACGATCACCCGAGCGCCATGGATCACAACCTGCTGTTCCAGCATCTGCAAATGCTGAAATCAGGCAAGGCGATAGAGTTGCCGCTGTACAGTTACACCGAACATACGCGCAAGAAAGAGACTATCCACCTCGAGCCGAAAAAGGTGATTATTCTGGAGGGGATCCTGTTGCTGACGGATATCCGCCTGCGCCAGGAAATGAACTTTTCGATCTTTGTCGATACGCCGCTGGATATTTGCCTGATGCGCCGTATGAAGCGTGACGTCAATGAGCGTGGCCGTTCTATGGATTCGGTAATGGCGCAATATCAGAAAACCGTCCGCCCGATGTTCCTGCAGTTTATTGAACCTTCCAAGCAATATGCCGACATTATCGTTCCGCGCGGCGGCAAAAACCGCATTGCGATCGACATTCTAAAAGCTAAGATCAGCCAATTCTTTGAATAATGCCGTTCAATGGCCGGGAAACCTGTGTTTCCGGCCGTCGGGCAAGTATTTACGCCGTGGCGTAGACCTTTTGTCCGTTGTGTGGCAATTTTTGTTTTAGTGACACGCCTTGATGGAGATAAAGAAATGAGACTGTGCGACCGTGATATAGAAGCCTGGCTGGATTGCGAAAAGCTGGTGATTTCACCGCGTCCGCCGATTGAGCGTATTAACGGGGCCACAGTGGATGTCCGTTTAGGCAATCAGTTCCGCGTTTTTCGTGGCCACACCGCTGCCTTTATCGATCTGAGTGGGCCAAAAGACGAAGTCAGCGCCGCGTTGGATCGCGTGATGAGTGATGAAATCGTTCTGCCGGAAGGGGAGGCTTTCTTCCTGCACCCGGGAGAGTTGGCGCTGGCGGTCACGCTCGAATCGGTCACGCTGCCAAACGATCTGGTCGGTTGGCTGGACGGCCGTTCTTCCCTGGCGCGTCTGGGCCTGATGGTTCATGTGACCGCGCACCGTATCGATCCAGGTTGGCAGGGCCGAATTGTCCTGGAGTTCTATAATTCAGGTAAGCTGCCGCTGGCATTACGCCCAGGCATGCTGATCGGCGCACTGAGTTTTGAACCACTGTCCGGGCCGGCAGCGCGTCCTTACAATAGCCGCCAGGATGCAAAATACCGCGATCAGCAGGGCGCAGTCGCCAGCCGAATCGACAAGGACTAACAGCGCAGGAAGCACGGTCGGTGTGGCGCTGACAAGAGGATGGCATGAGAAGATTACTGACGACTTTGGTGATTTTACTGGTGGTGCTGGTGGCGGGGATGTCTGCGCTGGTACTGCTGGTTAATCCGAATGATTTTCGCGCCTATATGGTCACGAAGGTCGAACAAAAGAGCGGTTATCATCTGACGCTGGACGGCGAGCTGCGCTGGCATATCTGGCCGCAGCTCAGCATTCTGGCCGGGCGCATGACGTTGACGGCACCCGGTGCCAAAGTACCGGTGGTGAGTGCGGACAATATGCGTCTTGATGTCAAACTGTTGCCGTTGTTGTCGCATCAGCTGTTTGTGAAACAGGTGATGCTGAAAAATGCCGTCATCCGCCTGACACCCGACAGTGAAGAACAAAATCAGCCAAACGCGCCAATTGCCCCTGCGGGCACCTCCGAAGAGACCCTGGACACCCCGTGGAAATTTGATATCGATAATCTGCGGGTGGTGGACAGCCTGCTGATCTGGCAGCGCGCCAATAATGAACAGATTAACGTCCGCGATATTAATCTCACCCTGCAGCAAAATGCCAAACGTCAGGCGCAAATGGAGCTTTCCAGCCGGGTAAACCGCAATCAGCGTGATTTGACCTTCAACCTGGCGGCTGATATCGATCTGCAGCAATATCCGCGGCGCATAGCAGCCAATGTCACCCAATTCAGTTACCAACTGGAGGGGGCTGACATACTTGCCGGTGGCATTAAAGGTGACGGCAGCACTAAAGTGGTATATCAACAAACGCCGCAGCAACTTGCATTAAGCCAACTGAGCCTGGGGGTCAATGACAGCACCTTTAGCGGTGATGCCAGTATCCAGTTCGGTGAGATACCGGCTTATACGCTTAATTTGACGTCTGCTGCGGTGAATTTTGATGCGTTTAGCGGCTGGCAGTCCAGTAGTTCGCAAGTATCGCAAGTACAGAACGTCACCTCTTCGCCGGTCATTGCCAGTCAAATGGATGACCCGCAGCAAAATCTTGAGGTGCTGCGCGAGTTTAACGCACAGCTCAATTTGAGCGTGGATCAACTGACCTATCGCGGCATGAATATTTCCCACCTTTCGACACAAGCGGAAAACCGCCAGGGGCTGTTAACGCTGCACTCGTTCTCCGGGCAGGTAGCCGGTGGTGATTTCGCTTTACCAGGCACCCTGGACGCGCGTGGCCGCAGACCGGTGATTACCGTGCAGCCGATGGTGAAGCAGGTTGAACTTGGCAGCATTCTGAAGGCGTTTGAGATGCCGCAAGTCATGACCGGGAAATTCAGCATGCAAGGGGATTTAACCGGAGATCGGCTGACGTCACAATCTTTTGAACGGCGCTGGCAGGGCACTGCCCAGTTGGCGATGCAGGACGCGCAGTTGCACGGTCTGAACATTCAGCAGTTGATTCAGCAGGCTGTGGCGCGTAATGACAGTAGCGTGCGTGGACAGGATGATTACCAGCGTTATACCGAAGTGAAACAACTGTCGGCTAAAGCCAGCCTGAACCAGGGTACGGTAAAAATCACCGAGTTGGGTGCAGATTCTCCGTTGTTAAAACTGAGCGGCAATGGGACGGTAGATATGCCGGGCAAACAGTGCGATATGCAACTTAACGTTCGCGTAACCGGCGGTTGGAAAGGGCGCGACGATCTGATTGAGCAACTGCAGAAAACGCCAATCCCGCTGCGGGTTTATGGCCCGTGGAACCAGCTCAACTACCAGTTGCAGGTCGATCAAATCTTGCGTAAAACGCTGCAGAACCGGGCAAAGGATGCGCTGAACAAATGGGCCGATAAAAACAAGGATTCGCGCGAAGGCCAGGATCTTAAAAAACTGCTCGATAAGCTTTAATCTTTGAGAGTGCGGGCGGTGACCTGGCCCGCACTCTCAGTAAACCTCACCAGAGTATTTCCCTTTCCCAATAATTTCCTCCCGTAACTTTGACGGATATCATGACGTCTGTGCCTGAGTTTGTGCAGAGTGTGCGCAGTTAAGCGATTTATACGCTTTGGTACGGTCAAAAACGAAAATGATAAGTTGAGGGAATATGATAGAGCTTCTGATCGGGGCAGTCGTCGCGGCAGGCGTTGGCCGTTATATCATCAAAGGTTACTCCGCCACTGGCGTATTGATGGTGGGTGGCCTGTTACTGTTGGCCATCAGTGCCCTGATGGGCAAAAGTTTGTTGCCTGCCAGCTCCACATCTACCGGATGGCGCGCGACCGACATCATTGAATACGTCAAAATTCTGCTGATGAGCCGTGGTGGCGATCTTGGCATGATGATTATGATGCTGTGCGGATTTGCGGCCTATATGACGCACATTGGCGCCAATGATGTGGTGGTCAAGCTGGCATCCCGTCCGCTGCAAATGATCAATTCCCCCTACCTTTTGATGGTGGCGGCCTATTTTGTTGCCTGTCTGATGTCACTGGCAGTCTCGTCTGCCACTGGTCTGGGCGTATTGCTGATGGCTACGCTCTTCCCGCTGATGGTCAACGTGGGTATCAGCCGTGGTGCGGCAGCGGCGATTTGTGCTTCACCCGCGGCGATTATTCTGGCACCAACCTCGGGTGACGTGGTGCTGGCCGCCAAGGCGGCGGAAATGCCATTGGTTGATTTCGCCTTTAAAACTACGTTACCCATCTCGATTGCGGCGATTGTCTGCATGGCGGTTGCGCATTTCTTTTGGCAGCGTTACCTCGACAAGAAGGCCAATGAACAGCATCACATTATGGATGTGAGTGAAATCACCACTCATGCGCCGGGCTTTTACGCGGTGCTGCCGTTTACCCCTATCCTTGGCGTGCTGGTGTTTGATGGTAAATGGGGGCCGGAACTGCATATTATCACCGTGTTGGTTGGCTGTATGCTGCTGGCGGCGGTAATTGAATTCCTGCGCAGCTTCAGCGCCAAACAGGTATTTACCGGTCTGGAAGTCGCTTATCGCGGTATGGCGGATGCTTTTGCCAGCGTAGTGATGCTGCTGGTAGCTGCCGGCGTGTTCGCCCAGGGGCTGAGCACCGTCGGGTTTATCAGCGGGCTGATCAGCCTGGCGCAGTCATTCGGTACCGGCGGCATCATCATGATGCTGGTGCTGGTGGTGATTACCATGCTGGCGGCGATGACTACCGGTTCAGGCAACGCTCCGTTCTATGCTTTCGTAGAGCTGATTCCTAAACTGGCGGCGCAGATGGGGGTTAATCCGGCGTATCTGGTGATCCCGATGCTGCAGGCTTCGAATCTGGGACGCACTCTGTCGCCGGTTTCCGGGGTGGTGGTGGCGGTATCCGGCATGGCAAAAATCTCGCCGTTCGAAGTGGTGAAACGTACTTCGGTACCGGTGATTGTTGGGTTGATCGTGGTGATTGTGGCGACGGAGTTACTGGTTCCCCAGCATTTATAATAGCGGCCGAGCGATGCCCGGCCCCGGTTTAAACCTCGTAGTCTGGTTCTGGTACCGACAACGGGGTGATTTTTACCTTCAAAATACGGTGGCTACTGACTTCCAGCGGTTCAAACAGGTAGTCACCGATCCGCAACTGCTCGCCTTCCTGGGGAATGCGCTGGCTGTGTTCCATCAGCAGGCCGGCCAACGTGTGGTATTCACGCTTATCTTCCAGCGGTAATGGCAGATACAACACCAGATCCTCCAGCGGCATGTAACCGTTGGCGGTCCAGCTTCCGTCATCATTTTGCACAATGTCATGCCGGGCGTCGACTTCCTCTCCGGCTTCCGGCAGGTTGCCTGCAATGGTCTCCATCACATCAGTCAGCGTGACTATCCCTTCAACCGAGCCGAATTCGTCTACGACAAAGGCAAAATGGGTCTGCGCCTGGCGAAATTGCTCCAGAGCGCTCAGCAGGGTCAACTGCTCGGGGAAAATCAGTGGCTGCAGTACCAACGCACGTAAATCCAGTGGCGCCTGGGTTAACTGCTGCTTCAACACGTCAATGGTATGAATGACACCGAGGGGTTCATCGCTGGCGCTGTCTTCCACCACCACAATGCGCGTATGCTGATTTTTCTCCAGCAATTGGGTCAGCTTTTCCTGCGGATCATTCAACTCGAGATATTCCACGTCATGACGGGAGGTCATGATACTGCTTACCGTACGCTGCGCCATACCCAGTACGCGCTCTATCATATGCCGTTCTTGCTGGTTGAAAATTTCGCCGCTTTCATTGCCGCTATCGGCCAACAGGTTGGCCGATTGGTTGTCGATCTCCGCTTCTTCGTGCTTGCCGCTCAACATGCGCAGCACGGCTTCTGCGGTACGTTCGCGCAGGGGGCGTGCTGTCGAGAGGAAACGGCGGCGGTTGAACTGCGACAGTTGGTTCAAGGCTTCAATCATCACTGAGAAACCAATGGCGGCGTACAGATAACCTTTCGGAATGTGGTAGCCAAAGCCTTCGGCAACCAGACTGAAACCGATCATCAGCAGGAAGCTCAGACACAGGATGACAATCGTTGGGTGGGCGTTGACGAAGCGCGTTAGCGGTTTGCTGGCCAGTAACATCAGTCCGATAGCGATACACACCGCAAGCATCATGACTGCCAGGTGATCGACCATGCCGACGGCGGTGATCACCGAGTCGAGCGAGAAGACCGCATCCAGCACCACGATTTGTGCCACCACTGGCCAGAAGCGGGCGCCTTTGCGCTGGCCCTGTTGCTCTTCATCTTTACCCTCGAGTCGCTCGTTGAGCTCCATGGTGGCTTTGAACAGCAGGAAAATGCCCCCAACCAGCATTATCAGATCGCGGCCGCTGAAGGGATGTCCGCCGGCAAAAAACAACGGTTGAGTCAGTGTCGCCAACCATGAGATGGAGGCCAACAGCGCCAGGCGCATCAGCAACGCCAGCATTAAACCTACAATGCGGGCTTTATCTCTTTGATGTTTTGGTAATTTTTCCGCCAGGATGGCGATAAAGATAAGGTTGTCTATACCCAGAACGATTTCCAGCACGACCAGAGTGGCCAGGCCGGCCCAAATTGTTGGATCTGCGATCCATTCCATACGCCCAATTTCACCTGTAAGTTCGACGGCTTATGCCGTAAGGGAATGATGGGTGTTGGGCGGGGAAAATTCAACATTAAAACTGCGTTGGGGCGGGGAAGAGTGCGGCATCATGATTTTAAGTATAAAAAACCATCGTTCATCGGAGGAAGGGGCATGCGAGATAGCGATAAATCGTCACTTTTCAGCAAAAAGATGCGGCAACGAATCATGCCTCTCCGCGCTTGCCGATAAAAGCAGCGGAAATATAATTTTTTTAAATCAATCCGTTATGAGTGTTCTGGGCTGCTACACTTTGCGCTGAGCTGCCCCAACAGTAGTCTTATTCTGAAAAGGATACCCAAGGGGCATCTTAGGCTTGTATCGATAAGGTAATAGTATAAGAATCTTAGCCATATAAACATTTACAAGTATCATCGTTTGGTTATAAGGGTGTGTTTTTTTTGTTTTTCTGTGAGCTGACTATCACTTGGCAGAAAGTACGAGCCCTAAATTTACATTAAAGCGTGACTGAGACTCTCAGTCGTCCTGTACCGAACGACGACAGTGCATTGGTAGCTGAAAGCCAAGGGCGGTAGCGTGTCTGATTCATTCCGTTTTCCTCCCGTAAATGCTCGATAGACTTCTGCCGGTGACATTATTTTATCTATTGGATTGTGGATGAATACTATGCAAAAAAGACTGAAGGCGGTGATTCCGGTTGCGGGTTTGGGTACTCGTATGCTACCGGCAACGAAAGCCATCCCTAAAGAAATGCTGCCAGTGGTCGATAAACCACTGATCCAATACATCGTTAACGAATGTGTGGCTGCCGGAATCAAGGATATCGTGCTGGTTACTCATTCGTCCAAAAATGCGATTGAAAACCACTTCGATACTTCCTTCGAGCTTGAGGCTGTATTGGAGTCGCGTGTTAAGCGCCAGTTGCTGGAAGAAGTGCAGACCATCTGTCCAGCAGACGTGACGGTGATGCAAGTCCGTCAGGGCCAAGCGAAAGGTTTGGGGCACGCGGTGCTCTGCGCCAAACCCATGATCGGCGATGAGCCTTTTATCGTGTTGTTGCCGGATGTATTGCTGGATGACTCTACCGCCGATCTGCGTAAAGAAAACCTGGCCAAAATGATTCAGCGTTTTGCGGATACCGGCTACAGTCAAATCATGGTGGAACCAGTACCGGAACAAGACGTATCGAAATACGGCGTCGTAGATTGCGGCGGCGCTGCGCTGGCTGCAGGTGAAAGTACGCCAATGACTGCCGTGGTCGAAAAACCGGCAAGAGAAGAAGCCCCTTCCAATCTGGCAGTGGTAGGGCGTTATGTGTTGTCTGCCGATATCTGGCCGTTGCTGGAGAAAACCTTACCGGGCGCCGGTGATGAAATCCAACTTACCGATGCGATTGCCGCGCTGATGGAGCAGGAAACCGTAGAAGCTTTCCATATGAGCGGCAAATCGCACGACTGCGGCGATAAGTTGGGCTATATGAAAGCGTTCGTACAATATGGCCTGCGTCATGCTTCGGAAGGTGAAGGTTTTACCCAATGGCTGAAGCAGACATTGAACAGTAAATAAGTTTTGCGGCTTAAACGCGATCACAAGAAAGAGGATTACCATGACCAAGTTGAAAGCTGTCATTCCTGTTGCCGGCCTGGGTATGCGCATGTTGCCTGCAACCAAGGCTATTCCCAAAGAGATGTTGCCGATCGTTGATAAGCCGTTGATTCAATACATTGTCAATGAGTGCGTTGCTGCCGGGATTAAAGAAATCATTCTGGTGACTCATTCCTCCAAGAATGCGATCGAAAACCATTTTGATACCTCTTTTGAGTTGGAAGCGATGCTTGAGGCGCGTGTAAAACGCCAACTGCTGGATGAGGTTCAGTCGATTACGCCTAAAGGCGTGACGTTGATGCACATCCGTCAGGGCCAACCTAAGGGCCTGGGCCATGCGGTGCTGTGCGCCAAACCTTTGGTTGGTGACTCACCGTTTGTCGTGCTGTTGCCGGATGTACTGCTTGACGACGCAAAGGCTGATCTTAAGAAAGATAACCTGCCGCACATGATTGCTCGCTTCGAACAGTCTGGGCTGAGCCAGGTGCTGGTGCAGGCGGCTGATGAGCATGTGCTGCACGATTACTCGGTCGTTGAATGCGAGACCAACAGCCTGCAACCCGGTGAAAGTTCCCGCATGACTTCGATTATCGAAAAACCGGGTCGCGAAGTTCAGCTCAAGTCAAACTATTCCGCCGTAGGGCGCTATGTTCTGTCCGCCGATATTTGGCCTATTCTGGAAAAAACGGAGCCAGGTGTCTGGGGGCGAATTCAGCTGACGGATGCGATTGCCGAACTGCTAAAACGCAAACCGGTCGAAGCGATGGAATTGATTGGCGAGTCATTCAACTGCGGAGAAAAAATGGGTTATTTGCGTGCCTTCGTCACCTATGGCTTGCGTCACCCGACCCAGGGTAAGGCTTTCCGCGAGTGGGCTGAAAAGCTGGCACTCTAAGGCGTATACATTTCCCGTTCGGCTGTGCAATGCAGGCCGGGCGGGACATTAACCGTATCAGTTGCGCCTTATGTAATTTCGCTATTTCCTTTTTTATATTAGTATACATTCTATTACAGGCTGCTTTACCGTTTGGTCTTCTCGGTTTTACTTTGCGAATCAGGTTGTAAAATTCCGCAATGGACTGTTTTATAAACACAATTAACGTTGATGGCTGTAGGGGTAGTCTGTGTAAGCAATACTGAATACCTTACATCGCTAATAATAATATCTTTGTATTCATCAACCGCAGATAAACGTTGTAGATTTATTGCAACAGGTTTCAGCTCCGTTGCATGACGGAATCGTAAACCGAGGCACTTTGGTAAGGTTACAGAGACGCAGCCACGGTCGGCTAGCATTGTAGCTTTGCAGATACATTTACTTTGAAAGTGATGATAATTTGATGGCAAAACGACAATTGAAAATGATACCGCTGTTGATATCAATCAGCGTAATCAGTGGTTGTACTGTGTTTCCAGGAACCCACCTTTCTACAAGCGGTAAAGACGTTGTAAAGCAGGAAGATGCGGACTTTGATATTGACAAAATGGTCAATATTTACCCAATGACGCCCAAGCTGCTGGATAAGTTGCGCCCAGCAAAAGTAGTAGCGCAAACCAATGGCCAGTTGGATGCTTCTCTGCGTACCTATGAATACCGGATCGGTGTGGGTGATGTGCTTAACGTCACCGTTTGGGATCACCCTGAACTGACCACGCCTGCAGGGCAATATCGCAGTGCCAGTGATACTGGTAACTGGGTCCATTCGGATGGCACTATTTTCTATCCTTACATCGGTAAGGTGAACGTGGTAGGCAAAACGGTGACCCAAATTCGCGATCAGATCGCTTCCCGCTTGGCTCAATATATTGAGAGCCCGCAGGTTGATGTCAATATCGCCGCTTTCCGTTCTCAAAAAGCCTATGTGACCGGTGAAGTTTCTAAATCGGGCCAGCAAGCTATTACCAACGTACCTCTGACGGTGATGGATGCTATCAATGCCGCAGGTGGCCTGACGGAGAATGCAGACTGGCGTAACATTGTGTTGACTCACAATGGCAAAGAGTCGAGCTTGTCGCTGCAACAACTGATGCAGAATGGCGATTTGACTCAGAACCGCCTGCTGTACCCTGGTGACATTCTTTACGTGCCGCGCAATGACGACCTGAAAGTGTTTGTTATGGGTGAAGTCAGAACGCCTGCGACACTGAAGATGGACCGTAGCGGCATGACTTTGACAGAGGCTTTGGGTAATACCCAGGGGATCAGTCAAGCGGCGGCAGATGCAACAGGTGTCTTCGTTATTCGCCCTCTGCATGGTACGCAGGGTGAAAAGCTGGCAAACATTTATCAGCTCAACATGGCAGACGCGACAGCCTTGGTGATGGGGGCGGAGTTCCATCTGCAACCTTATGATATTGTTTATGTTACAGCAGCGCCGATCGCCCGTTGGAACCGTCTGATTGTTCAATTGGCACCTACCATTGATAGTTTCAACAATCTCACGGAAGGCGCATTGCGTGTTCGTAATTGGCCGTAGGGGAGTAGGTAATGTTTGATTCTATTCTGGTTGTTTGTGTCGGTAATATCTGCCGTTCTCCAACGGCAGAACGTTTGCTGAAACAACATTTACCAGAGAAAGAGATCGCCTCTGCCGGGATTAGCGCATTAGTTGGCAACCCTGCGGACAAAAGCGCTATTGCCATTGCGGAAAAACACCATTTGTCGCTAGAACATCATGAAGCGAGGCAACTGACGAAAGAAATGTGCCGGGAGTATTCGCTGATTCTGGTGATGGAAAAAGGCCATATCGATGCGGTTTGTCGATTAGTGCCGGAAGTCAGAGGGAAGACGATGCTTTTTGCTCACTGGCTGGGGCAAAAAGAAGTGCCCGATCCTTACAAAAAAAGCGCAGAAGCGTTTGAGTTTGTTTACCGCCTTCTTGATGATGCTGCCCAAAAATGGGCGCAGGCATTAAATCGTTAACCAGAGATTCCAATGACTGATAATACGAAACCAGGCTTATCAACGGCCAATAATAATGACGAGATCGACCTAAGTCGCTTGCTTGGGACTTTACTGGACCACCGGTGGCTGATTATCGGTGTGACAGCGTTATTCTCTGTCGCCGGTATCATTTATTCACTGTTCGCGACGCCAGTATACCAAGCAGACGCGATGGTCCAGGTTGAGCAAAACGTCGGTAACTCACTGGTCAATGATTTATCCCAGATGTTACCTAACAGCCAACCGGGTTCCTCTACGGAAATTGAGCTAATCAAATCACGTATGGTAACGGGTAAAACTGTTGACGATTTGAATCTTGACACCGTAACTCAACAGAAATTTTTCCCGGTGTTTGGGCGCGGTTGGGCACGTTTGACCGGCGTTGAGCCAGGACGCATTGCCTTGTCCCGTCTCAGCGTTCCGTCGAACGCAGACGACACTGAGCTTGAACTGACAGTCATCGATGATAAAAATTATGTGCTGAGTAAAAACGGCACGGAAATTATCAAAGGGAAAGTTGGTGAATTAGCCAGTGCCCAAGGTGTGGCTTTATTGGTTAGCGAAATCTCCGCCGAGCCTGGCACCGTATTTGAAGTGGCCAAACTGCAGCGTTTGGTCGCCACCAACAATCTGTTGGATGCCTTGACCGTTGAGGATAAGGGCAAGGATACGGGCGTTTTGGCCCTGAGTTTGATTGGCGACGATCCTATTCTGGTACGTAAAATCCTGGATAGCATCAGTAAAAACTACCTGTTGCAAAACGTTGAGCGTAAGTCAGAGGAAGCAGCTAAAAGCCTGGACTTCCTTAAAGAGCAATTGCCTGAGGTACGTAGTTCATTAGACAGCGCTGAGGAGAAACTCAATCGTTTCCGCCAGGCCAACGACTCCGTAGATTTGTCACTCGAGGCCAAATCGGTATTGGATACCATTGTTGGTGTTGAAGCTCAGTTAAATGAACTGACTTTCAAGGAAGCGGAGATCTCCAAGCTTTATACTAAAGAGCACCCTGCATATCGTGCGCTAATGGAAAAACGCGTCACGTTACAACAGGAAAAGGACAAGCTGAACAAGCGTGTCAGTGGCATGCCGAAAACTCAGCAGGAAATTTTACGCTTGACCCGTGATGTTCAGGCTGGGCAAGAAATTTACATGCAATTGCTGAACAAGCAGCAAGAACTGGGCATCACCAAGGCAAGTACTGTAGGCAACGTACGTATTGTTGATCCGGCAGTAACTCAACCACGTCCGGTTAAACCGCAAAAAACAATTATCGTCTTGATTGTTACCCTGTTGGGCGGTCTGTTCTCTACCGGATTTGTCTTGCTGAAAACCATGCTTCATCGTGGCATCGAAAGCCCGGAGCAGTTGGAACAGCAGGGTATCAACGTCTATGCCAGCATTCCGTTATCTGAATGGCAACAGAAAAGCGACCGTGAAACGATGCTGTCCGGTAAGCGCAGCAGTACTAAAAGCTACACGCTGCTTGCTGTGGGTAACCCAGCGGACCTGGCTATCGAAGCGGTCAGAAGCTTGCGTACCAGTTTGCATTTCGCATCTTTGGAAGCCAAAAACAACGTTCTTATGATTTCGGGCGCCAGCCCAAGCATTGGTAAGACGTTTGTGAGTATTAACCTTGCTGCTGTTATTGCTCAGGCGGGCCAGCGTATTTTGGTCGTTGATGCCGATATGCGTAAAGGCTATGCCCACTCATTGTTGAATTGTGAGTTAGGTTTAGGTCTGTCCGATGTGCTTTCTGGACAGGCAACGGCGCAACAGGCGATCAAAAAAACTTCGATTGAGAATCTGAGCTTTATATCGCGTGGTAAAATTCCACCAAATCCTTCAGAACTGCTGATGCATAATCGTTTGTCGGAGTTCCTGGAGTGGGCGGGCAAAGAATATGACATCGTCTTGGTCGATACTCCGCCAATATTGGCAGTGACAGATGCTGCAATTGTGGCGCGTAATGTGGGGACCACTTTATTGGTGGCGCGTTACGGTGTTAACTCACTGAAAGAGATTGAAGTGAGTATCCGCCGCTTTGAGCAAAATGGCATGGAAATTAAGGGTATTATCCTTAATGCCGTAGAACATAAATCCGGTAGCGCTTACGGCTACTACGCGTACGAATATAAATAAACCCCTTTCCTTACGTTAAATAGAGGCTCCTTATTCTTTAGGAGCCTCTAGTTCCGTTCAATAAATTATAGATTCCAATTTCGGAGATATCAGATGAGTAATCTTGCAATTATTCCGGCAAGGGGCGGGTCGAAAGGGATCCCTAAGAAAAATATTAAAGAAATTGCAGGTAAACCTTTAATTGCCTGGAGTATTGAGCAGGCCCTTAATTCATCACAAATTGATCGTGTTATTGTTACAACCGACTGTGAGGATATCGCTGCTGTTGCAAGAGAGTATGGTGCTGAAGTTCCCTTTATGCGCCCGGCTCATTTGGCAGTAGATACCGCGGCCACTGAACCTGCTTTGCTGCACACTTTAGAGTGGTTGGCGGAGCATGAGAACTATAAACCTGAATTTACTGTTCTGCTGCAGGCAACCTCACCAGTTCGTAAAGACGATGCGATTGATGTAGCGATCAAAAAGATTATTGATAAAAAAGCCGATTCATTGTTGAGTGTCTGTGAGTTTTGGCATTTCCTTTGGGAAAATGAAGATAATCCGAAAGCTTATTATGATTATTTAAACCGTCCACGGCGCCAAGATATTAAGCCGGAAAATATTAAGCTGAAAGAAAATGGTTCAATCTACGTAACTAAAAGCGAAATTCTTTTGAGTACCGGAAATCGTCTTGGCGGAAAGGTTGTTGCGCATAAGATGTCAGAAGAAGAAAGTTTTGAGATTGATACCATGCTCGATTGGGCGGTTGTTGAAGTGATTTTGCAGAATTGGAATGGGAGATAATTAATGTTAATTCAGAAGAAAATATCCGATTTTTTGGTGTTTGAAACAGAAACAATCATCAAAGCATTGGAAAAAATCAACTCAAACAAGAAACGCATTATTTTCGTTGTAACTGAAGACGGTAAGTTATGCGGTTCCTTCTCAGATGGCGACTTCCGTCGTTGGATCACCAGTGGTGATTTCGACCTGAGTCGTGAAATGTCTGAAGTTATGAATCAGAACGTGCGCTATAAAAAAGTTGATGCGCCTCGTCCTGAAGTTGAAGCATTATTCACCAACGGTGTTGATGTTCTGCCATTGGTTGATGACTATCGCCGTCTGGTCGCTGTTGCGTTGCAAAGTGAAAAAGGGCTGACCATTGGTAAGCACACTATCACCGATACATCGCCGAGCTATATCATTGCGGAAATTGGTAATAACCATAACGGCGACATCAAATTGGCTAAGCACTTGGTAGATCTGGCTGTTGATGCCGGTGCGGATTGTGTCAAATTCCAAATGCGTGATCTGAGTTCATTGTATAAAGGCGGCAACGACAAAGATAAGTCTGCCGATCTGGGTGCGCAATATACCATTGATTTGCTGAGAAAATTCCAGCTATCCAATGAAGAACTTATCGAAGTGTTCGACTACTGCAAAACCAAGGGTCTGACACCGCTGTGTACGCCATGGGATCTCAAGAGCCTTGAGATTTTGGAAGAGTACGGTATGGAAGGTTATAAAGTTGCTTCTGCAGACTTTACCAACCACGAAATGCTGGGTGCATTGGCTGCTACCGGCAAGCCGTTGATTTGTTCCACCGGTATGTGCAGCGAAGCAGAAATCAAAAGCTCGGTTGAATTCTTGAAATCCAAAGGCGCTGAGTTTGTTATCCTTCATTGCAACTCAACCTACCCTACGCCATTCAAAGATGTGAACCTGGCTTATATCAAACGACTGCAGCAAGTGACCGGTTGCCTGGTTGGCTATTCAGGCCATGAACGTGGGATCTCTATACCCATTGCCGTGGCTGCACTGGGTGCACGCGTTATCGAGAAGCATTTCACCATTGATAAATCGATGGAAGGCAATGACCACAAGGTTTCACTGTTGCCACCAGAATTTAAAGAGATGGTTGTGCGTATTCGTGAAGTTGAAGAATCCATGGGGCAGGCCGGTGAGCGAGCCATCACTCAGGGTGAAATGATCAACCGCGAAACGCTGGCAAAAAGTTTGATCATCAATCGTGATCTGAAAAAGGGTGAAATCATCACCCGCGATATGATTGAAGTGAAAAGTCCTGGCCAGGGTTTACAACCTCTGTACATGGAACAGTTAGTCGGTAAAAAAGCCAACCGAGATCTTGAAACAGGTGGTTATTTCTACGAGTCAGATCTAAACGATGTGGCGATTGAAGCCAAAGATTATGACTTTGACCGTCCTTTCGGTATTCCAGTTCGTTACCACGACTACAGTAAGCTGAAAAACAAATCCAACCTGGACTTTGTTGAGTTCCACCTGAGCTATCAGGACATGGAACTGGATCTGACTGAGTTCTTCACCGGTGCTGAAGATATTGGTTTTGCCGTACATAGCCCAGAACTGTTTGCCAACGACCATATTCTGGATCTGGCAACCGAAGACCCGGCATATCTGGCCCATTCGATCGCACAATTGCAGCGTGTTTGCGACGTGACCCGTGCGCTTAAGCAATATTTCCCGAAAACCGAACGTCCGGTTATCGTGGTTAACGCCGGTGGATTCAACACCACAGGTTTCTTGCCTAAAGAAGCTCGCAGAGCAATGTATGAACGCATTGGTGCTACATTAGGTGAGATTAATCAGGAAGGTGTGGAAATTATTATCCAGACCATGCCGCCATTCCCATGGCACTTTGGTGGTCAGAGCTACCATAACCTGTTTGTTGATCCGGATGAGATTAAAGCATTCTGCGAAAAATATAACTATCGCATTTGCTACGACACTTCCCACTCAATGATGGCCTGCAACTACTATCAATGGGACCTTCATGAGTTTACCCAGAAGGTTGGTGCTTACACCGCACACATGCACGTTGTTGATGCTTTGGGCGTTGATGGAGAAGGCGTTCAGATTGGTAAAGGTGATGTGAACTTTGACGAGCTTGCTGATGATCTGAAGCGGTATGCTCCTGGTGCGATGTTCATTCCTGAAGTCTGGCAAGGCCATAAAAATCAGGGAGAGGGATTCTGGCACGCACTTAACTTCCTGGAAAAGTATCTGTAAATGAGTAAAGTCATTATGGGCGCTGCGGCCTTGTCGATAGGGGATATTCTCGGCAAGGTCATAGGCTTCATCATACTGCCTTATTTAACAGCACACCTTGGCGCGTCGGGATACGGCGCGCTAACTCTATATTTATCCGTTATTCAGATGCTGATCATTTTTATTTCGTTTAGTGGTCAGGGTCTGTTACCGGTCAAATATATGCAGGAGGGGGAAGGGAGTTCCCTGGTGTTCCGCAGAGATAACATCACACTGGCGATAGCTTCGAGTGTATTGTTAGTGGCAATATTCTATATTGTTACATTAGTCGCGAATATATCAGTAAGTTTCAGTGATGGTTTCCTGGTCGTTCTGGCATCTCTGGCACAAGCGCTTAACTTTATTAACCTGTCGCATCTGCGTATCAGTCAGACCTACAAGGTCGCTGCGATTGGACAATTTCTACTTTCTGCATTTAACGTTCTGTTTACGATCGCTCTTTTCGAAATGATTGCGGCTACTCCAGGACAGCGTTTGATAGCCATCGCGGCTTCATTTTTCAGTATTCAACTAGCGTATGAGTTTTTTGTTTATAAGAGAATCAAAGGTGAACGTGTTGTACTTGAGCCGGTTCGCAAACGTTATAAAGAAATTATCAGTTATGGCGTTTCGCTGCTGCCACACCATGGCAGTTACTGGATAAAATCATCGATAGATCGATTTTTCATTGCACATTACATGAGCACTGCAGTAGTCGGGGTTTACGGCCTGGCATTTCAGCTTACTTCTATAGTGATGTTGTTTTTCGGTGTAATTAATCAGGCATTTCAGCCATTCATTTATAGAAAGTTGAAAGAAAAAGATTTTAGAGGTGTTGAGCTAATTCAATATGGCTATACAGGCTTGGTTGTTGTCGCCTGTATTATTTATTTCTTTATTATGCCATTTGCTTTCCCTTACTTGTTTAAAGCTGAGTTTAATCGAGCCATCTATTACTTTAATATCTTGTTGCCAGGTACAGCATTTCTTTCTATATATTATATTTTTACGCATTCTCTTTTTTATTATCGTAAAAATAAAATGATCTCAATTATAACCATGGGTTCAATGGTTACGCATTTAGTTGGTATTTTTATCATTACCATGACGACGATAAAGGTAGAGTATTTCTGTTTCGTCTATGCTGTATCCAGTCTTTTTGCCTGCGTGGCGACCTTTGTTTATGGTAAGCGTCAAATTAGCATTGAGAGGAAAAGATGATAGCAAGTTTGAAACGATGGCTGCGAAGTTTACGTAAGCAACGTTATCGCTCAAAAGTTATCAATACTGCAGCGAAATGTGGTCGCGAACCAAAAGTTAACTTTTTGACCATTGTTAATAATAAAACAATTCTTGGCAACAACTTCAATTCTAATGGATTGACCGTTGTAGGAAAGGGTGGTGTTGTCATTGGTGATAATTTCCACTGCGGTTTTGGCTGTGTGATAATCACAGAGAATCATAATCATAACGGTACTGCTATTCCGTATGATCATACTTATGTAATTAAAGATACTCATATTGGAGATAACGTCTGGTTGGGTATTAATGTGATTATCCTACCCGGCGTTACCGTAGGTGAAGGTGCAATTATTCAGGCCGGTAGCGTTGTTGTTAAAGATATTCAACCTTATGCTATCGCAGGTGGACACCCGGCTACGTCATTCTCACAGCGCAATGTCGAGCATTATTTGCAGCTCAAGGCTGAAGGTAAGTTCCACTGAGTAGTGCTTGGAAGTTTGCATCAGCAGCCATAACCGGATACCAGAAATATGAGTAAGCACATTGCGTATATAGAGTCACCCTTGCAGGCTTTTAACCTGATCGAGTATTTAGATGTAAAGAACATCACTCTCGATTTACTGATCGTGAATAAACGTTCGGCCAACTCAGCATTGAATCATGGCCAGATCGTATATTTATTGAAGATGATCAGGCACAAGACGTTGAAAACTATTGATGTCGAAGGGTACTTAGGTAAAGTTCTCGATATTAGGAAGGAATTAAAGAGCGTTAAGTCAGAGGTCAGCACCAAAAAAGAGAATGTGACATTGATCGCTGGCGAGTATCGCGCGAGAGTTTTCTGGATGTTGGCCAACAAGTTTCCAAAAAGAGATATTGTCCTGTTGGATGACGGTACGGCGACACTCCGGATTAAACGTTCTAATAACGTTACGGTAAGAGATATCGCTAAGTCTATTTTTCTTAAATCTTTGGGTATGGCCAATAATGAGCGCGAGAAAATTACTTTTTTCTCGGTATACAACATTGAAAATAATATCGCTCAAAAAGACAGAATAATTAAACATAATTATCAGAACTTCAAACTGAAGTTGGCTGCCCTGCCGCAGGGAGGTAATAAGGTGTTCATTATAGGGACGCCACTTTACGAAGCTGGGGTGACTTCAGTCGATGATATAGAGCTAACGTTAAAAATGATCGACGACCTGAAACTGAATAAAGAAGGCGTCGAGTTAGTATATATTCCACATCGACGCGAGCGGGAAGAGAAAATCGATGCTATTAGACAGCATGTTGAGGTTAGACGTCTCGACTTCCCATTTGAGGTTTATCCCATCGTAATGGGCGAGAATGTAGCCTCAATAGCTGGTTTTTATTCTTCGTTATATGACAACCTGATCAAAATCTATGATGAAAAAATAAAAATAACTGCTTATGTTCTTGATGAAAAAGTGCTGTCACCGGAGTGGGTAGGATTCGTTGACGCAATCTATAAAAATTATGAGACTTATGAGAGTGCAGATATCACTCTGATTAAAGATAAATTTTGATTTTATAAAATTCCCTGTGGTGGTCAACAAATGAAGATTGCTTTAATAAATACACTTTATGCTCCCTACAAAATTGGTGGCGCAGAGGTATCCGTACAAATGCTGGCTGAAAGCCTGCAGAGCGCTGGACACCAGGTGCGTGTATTTTGTCTTCATGAAGGTGATGAAATTAAACATGATTCACTAAATGGTGTAAGCATTGTGTACTTCCCATTAAAGAATCTGTATTGGCCGTTTCAAAAGCAGGTGGCCGGCAAGCTGAAAAAAGCAGTCTGGCATTTACTTGACTCATACAATCCATTTATGGCGAGTTTGGTACGTGCTGAATTGAAAGATTTTTCTCCTGATGTGGTACACACCAACAACCTGAGTGGTTTTTCTGTTGCGGTGTGGCGAGTGGCTAAAAAGCTTGGTGCTCGAGTTGTTCACACGACTCGTGATTATTACTTATTCCATCCTAATGGGACTTTGTTTAAACATGGGATGAATATGGATGTAAAAAGCCGAGCTGTGACCATTACCTCATATTTCAAGAAAAAAGCCAGCCAGCACGTTGATGCTTTCGTTGGCATCAGTAAGTATATTTCAGCTTTACACAAAGATAATGGGTTTGCTTGCCATGCGCAGCATACTTATATCTATAATCCAGTTTCCGCTATAGCATTTAATGCAACTACGAGTGAAAAGGTCAGAATTGGCTTTGTCGGTCGTTTGACTGAGGATAAGGGGTTTGATGAGTTCTGTCTGCTGGCCAGGCAGGGTATTCAGGATCCTCAGGTGGAGTTTTATGCTGCTGGTAGATTTAATAACGATATTTCTGGTGAGCAGATGAAGGCTCTGGCGGTTGAGGCCGGGGTTAATTTACTCGGGTTTATCAAAATTGAAGATTTTATGGCACAGGTTGACGCGGTAGTGCTACCAACACGTTGGAACGAACCCTTCGGCCGCGCGGTTGCAGAATCGGCTATCTCTGGTAAGGTTGTGTATACTACCTTCAGCGGTGGTGTTACCGAAATTGCTGCTTTTTATGATAATATTTTCGAATTGAAAGATTTTTCTGTCTCAGGGGCGGTAAAGGCCGTTCGAGAAAATAATAATAAGCTGCAGAGCTCGTTTTTTGAGAGTGAAAAAATAGCCAGCAGTTACGAAAGTGTGTACAGAGGACAATAATGAGAGTATCGACAAAATCGCTGGTTGTTTTCCTGTTATTAATGTATATGACATTGTTGTCATTGAATGGGATTGTGACTGTCGTTGCGTACATGTCGACCAGGGCACTTTTGCTGTATAAAGATTTCTTTGCCATGGCCGTCCCCGTCTTTGTGTTGATTCTGCTTTTTGCTCGAAACCCACGCGTGTCCGCTCAGTGCCGGAGTATATTGATTTTATTCTTGTCGATGGTTGTATTTTCATTAGTGTTTATCCTTTTGAGTATGCTATCAGGCCGATTCGACTTTTTCCGCGCCATAGTGCAATTCCGTTTAGAGTTATTGACCTTTGGTTCATTTTTCTTTGCTGCCGTTTTGCTCCTGTTTGAATATGATGAGCGGGTTGAGATTGTCACAAAGGTTATCAAGTACTATATAATTTTTGCCGTATTAAATGCGCTCTTTGCTGTTGCGGAATCCAGTCTAGCGGGGTTGTTGTACGCGGTTATTGGTTTTGACCCAGGCCCGCAGTTGACGCAGTTTGGTAAAGAATATGGGCTGTTGTTACGCACAATTCAGGGACAGCTTCGTGCTTTCGGCCTGCTTACCGGCCCATTCAGCTTAAGTGAATATCTTTTCTTTGCGTTAGTACTGGCGCCTTTCGTAAGCGCAAAACATCGGAAAAAATATATATTACTTATTGTCGTTGGAATCGCGTTTTCTACGTCTAAAACAGCCATAATCATGGCGCTTCTGTATATTATGTTCCTGATCTCTCGACGCTTCTTCTCGCAGCGTTTTAGTCTGAATATTGTAACAATGGTGACAATGGTCTTGTCGTTGTTTTTCTACGTCACCACAACGAATTACAGTATTTATGAGATGATATTCCCTAAGGAAAATGCCTACGCAGAGAATAGCATTTTGCTTAGAACGGTGAACATCGAGGCTGTACGTGCTGACAGCGGCTATTCTCCTTTTATCGGTGCGGGTTATGCAGTGAATGGTAATGCCGTAGTCGGCGATGATAATACTAACTCTATCCCCTTAGATAGTATGTATATATATATGCTTTCTAATTACGGGAATTTGGGTATTATTTTCTTGGTTATTGTTGCGTCGTTAATTCTCGGCATTCTTTACCAACGTACTCGGCGTGGGCTGAATCCGAGTGTATATTTGTATTGGATGATATCATTGTCGATGAATTTCGTTTACAACAACCCATTAACAAACTATCCAGGGTATATATTCCCGATAATAATATCGATATTATTACTATCGGTCAGAAAACCTGAGGGCAGTGTTGCCAAGAGATCTGAAAAGACTCTTGGTCGTGTTCACCTATCACATTGACACGGTTATTATTTGAATGGTATGGGGTAGATAATGATTTATGTCAATGCGCGATTTTTAACGCAGGATTTAACGGGCGTTCAGCGATTTGCTCAAGAGATAAGCTTAGCATTAAGTAAAATTAGGGATGATGTCGTTTTTCTCTCCCCTGGAAATATTATACACGCTGAAGTTGCCTCTCAGTTGAATGTTAAGATTATAGGTAATAAAAGTGGCCATCTATGGGAGCAATTAGAGTTACCCTCTTTTTTACGTAAGCAGGGAAGCCCTTTGTTGATAAACCTATGTAATACGGCTCCTGTTTTTTATAGTAATAAATTCGTTACCCATCATGATGTTATTTATAAACGTTATCCGCAAAGTTATTCTGCGAAGTTTCGTTTTGTCTATAATAACTTTGTTCCCTTGATGCTACGATCAAGCAAGGCATTGTTGACGGTTAGCGAGTTCTCAAAAAATGAACTTCATGCAGCATTTAGCTATCCATTAAACAATATTCATGTAATAAATAATGCTGTTGCTAGCCAGTTTAAACCTGAAACACAGGTGGCTAGTGAAGAGAAACCTTATCTATTGGCTGTTTCTTCACCAAATTATCATAAAAATTTCCATGGACTGGTTAGCGCATTCACGCAAATGAGAAACAACCAAGAGGTTGTGTTAAAAATTATTGGATCTGCGAATAAAAACTTTGCAGGTGTGAATTTTTCTCCAGATGCAATGCAGGCTGATAATATAGAATTTGTTGGCCGTGTGAGCGATGAAAGTCTGATTGAATTGTATTCTAATGCCAGAGCCTTTGTTTTTCCCTCACTATATGAAGGCTTTGGTATTCCGCCATTGGAGGCTCAGGCTTGCGGTTGTGCGGTTGTTTCATCTAATAAGGCCTCTCTGCCGGAAGTGCTGGCGGATAGCGTGCTGTACTTTGATCCGGAAAACATCCCTGAAATGAAGCACGCCCTGGAGCGAATTATCCAGGATGATGCTTTACGCCAGAGTTTGATCTCCAAAGGTTTTGAGAATGTTAGGCGTTTCGATTGGATGCGTTCTGCTGAAGAATTGAATAAAATCATTATGAGAGCTGCTCAATGAACAAAAAAGTGTTGCACGTTGCCGAAACGGTGAAAGGTGGAGTCGCGACAGTTATCAGGCAACTCGTACAACCAAATGATGAATTTGATTTTTATTGTTTGTTACCGGATAGCCAGAGCGAAGAAATAGGTGTTTTCCCTGAAAGTAAGTTGAAGAAATTCTCCCGTACGGGAAGGAATATTCCTTCATTTATTTCATTGGCAATAAATTATATTCGAGTGGTTCGCAAAGAAAAACCGCAAGTCATCCATATTCATAGTACCTTTGCCGGTGTGATCTGTCGATTGCTTACTCCTCTGGTAAGAATGACGTGCAAACCAAAAATAATTTATTGCCCGCACGCGTTCTCCTTTTTGATGGATACCTCAGAGAAGAAAAAGAAAATCTATACTCGCATAGAAAAGTTTTTGCAAAAAAATACTGATGTGATCATTTGTACTAGTGAGTATGAGAAGAAAGTTGCTCTTGATGTCGGGATGGATGCAGCTAATTTAACTGTCGTTTATAATGGGGTAGAACCCCCGATGCCTACCGCTGAGTATGCTACTCCTTATTCGTCAGATAAAATTAATATATTATTCGTGGGGCGATTTGACTATCAAAAAGGTTTTGATCTGGTTACGGATATTGCCTCAAAGTTAGACGATAAATTTTTAATAACTGTCATTGGTGGTAATGTTCATTCAAAAGAACAGCCACCACAGCATGCGAGAATTAATTATAAAGGCTGGTTGTCCTCTTCTGAGATAGCCCCTTATTTTGCTCGTGCTGACGTTTTGTTAATGCCAAGTCGCTGGGAGTCATTTGGTCTGGTTGCGGTTGAAGCAGAGAGTTATGGTTTACCTGTGGTTGCCAGCCGGTGTAGCTCTTTGCCAGAAGTAGTCAGTGATGGGGTTACGGGTTACTTGTTTACGACCAATAATGCCGATGAAGCTGTGGATATACTAAGCTCACGCGGCAAAGAAGATTGGGCGTCGATGAAAGCGTCCTGTATAGATTTTTATTGCGCCAATTTCACTTCTGAAAAAATGATCTCAAATACTTACCATCTATACAGATGATATTCTCTGGGGATTATCATCTGTAGTTAATGTTATTTATTTCTGTGTTCTATTGTTAATTCACACTAAATTCCTATTTGTATTTAATCAGTGAGAGTAAAAATGAGTAACCTTTATCCTGTTATCATGGCTGGGGGAACGGGAAGTCGTCTATGGCCACTGTCCCGTGAGTTATTCCCAAAACAGTTTTTAGCTTTGTGCAATGAATTTTCAATGCTGCAAACTACGGTGATGCGTCTTAAAGGGTTAGACATTATTAATCCTCTTGTGATCTGTAATGAAGAACACCGCTTTATTGTTGCAGAGCAACTGCGTCAGATTACTCGTTTGTCGCATAATATTATTTTGGAACCCGTAGGACGTAATACTGCTCCGGCAATTGCACTTGCTGCCCTGCAGGCTGTTTCTAACGGTGATGATCCTCTGATGCTGGTATTGGCTGCGGACCATGTTATTCAGGACGAGGCTATTTTCCGCGAGGCGGTAAATCAGGCTATACCTTATGCAGAAGCAGGCAAACTAGCGACGTTCGGTATTGTGCCAACAGGGCCAGAGACGGGTTACGGCTACATTCAAAAAGGCACCAGTGTTGATGGTTCCAGTATCTGTGGCGTATCGCGTTTTGTAGAAAAACCTAACCTTGAAACAGCTCAGCAGTATCTGAATAGTGGCGATTACCTATGGAACAGCGGTATGTTCCTGTTCAAAGCTAGCCGCTATTTAGATGAATTGGAGCGTTTCCGTCCTGATATTCTGGATGCCTGCAAAAAATCATTGGCACACCTGTCACCGGATATGGACTTTATTCGTGTCGATCGTGAAGCCTTCATTGCCTGCCCTGATGAATCTGTTGACTATGCGGTAATGGAACAGACGGCAGATGCCGTTGTTGTGCCGTTAGATGCCGGTTGGAATGATGTGGGTTCATGGTCAGCCCTGTGGGAAATTAGTGAGAAAGATGTCAAGGGTAACTCTACCTTCGGCGACGTTCTGGAACATAACTGCTCTAATAACTACATCCGTGCTGAACATAAGTTAGTGGCTGTGGTTGGGGTAGATAACCTGGTGGTAGTCGAAACCAAAGACGCAGTTCTAATTGCTAATAAAGATAAAGTTCAAGATGTGAAGGAGATTGTTAATCAGCTCAAACAGCAGAAACGCTCCGAAAGCAAACAGCATCGCGAAGTTTATCGTCCATGGGGTAAACACGATGCGATTGCACAAGGTGATCGCTTCCAGGTTCGTCGTATTACCGTTAAACCTGGTGAGAAACTGTCTTTGCAAATGCACCATCATCGTTCAGAGCACTGGGTTGTGGTTTCTGGCACGGCGAAAGTCAATACCAACGGGAAAGTACAGTTAATCAGCGAGAATGAATCTATTTATATTCCGTTGGGTGTTGAGCACTCCCTTGAAAATCCGGGGAAAATAGCCCTGGATTTGATTGAAATTCAATCAGGTGCCTATTTGGGTGAAGACGACATCGTTCGTATTGGCGATACAGCTCAACATAATTAATAATTTAGCGCTGTGGACATTTGCACAGCGCTGCCGGGTTTATATTTGGGTAAGGATCTCAACATGTCACAATCATTGACCTGCTTCAAAGCATACGACATTCGTGGACAACTGGGCGAAGAACTAAATAGCGATATAGCTTATCGTATAGGTCGCGCGTATGGAGAATTCTTGAAGCCAAAAAGCGTCGTTGTTGGCGGGGACATCCGGCTGACCAGCGAGGAGCTCAAACTTTCTCTGGCCGAAGGGCTGCGTGATTCCGGTGTGGATGTATTAGACATTGGTGTGAGTGGCACAGAGGAAATCTATTTTGCCACATTCCATTTAGGTATTGATGGTGGTGTCGAAGTTACTGCTAGCCATAATCCTATGAATTATAATGGCATGAAATTAGTCCGTAGCCAGGCGAAACCCATCAGTGGTGATACTGGCCTGCGCGATATTCAACGATTGGCGGAGCAGAACAGTTTTGCACCGGTGGATAAAGATAAGCGCGGCAGCTATGAAAAGATCTCTATTGAGAAAGATTATGTTGATCACCTGCTGGGTTATGTAAATGCAGCTAATTTAAAGCCATTGAAGCTAGTGGTTAATTCTGGCAATGGTGCTGCCGGTCACGTGATCGATGCTATAGAAGCTCGCTTTAAGCAGCTTCAGGTACCTGTTGAATTTATCAAGGTCCATCATCAGCCGGATGGCAACTTCCCCAATGGGATCCCTAATCCATTGTTACCTGAATGTCGTGAGGATACCGCTCAGGCTGTTCGTCTGCATAAGGCGGATATGGGAATCGCTTTTGATGGTGATTTTGACCGCTGCTTCCTGTTTGACGAGCACGGCGGTTTTATCGAAGGATATTATATCGTTGGCTTGCTGGCTGAGGCGTTCCTCGAAAAAGAACATGGGGCAAAAATCATCCATGATCCGCGTTTAAGCTGGAACACCATCGACGTAGTGACGAAAGCGGGTGGGGTGCCGGTAATGTCGAAAACGGGGCACGCCTTTATAAAAGAGCGTATGCGTCTGGAAGATGCGGTCTATGGTGGGGAAATGAGCGCCCATCATTACTTCCGTGAGTTCTCTTATTGCGACAGTGGCATGATCCCATGGCTACTGGTGGCTGAGTTGTTGTGCATTAAGAATAAGACATTGGGTCAATTGGTTGAGGACCGTATGGCCGCATATCCTGCTTCGGGGGAAATCAACAGCAAATTGCAGGATCCGCAGGCTGCAATTGAAAGAGTGTTGAATTGTTACCAACCCACCTCCCTGGCATTTGATACCACTGATGGCATTAGTCTGGAGTTTTCCGATTGGCGTTTCAATTTGCGCAGTTCCAACACTGAGCCTGTTGTGCGGTTAAATGTTGAGTCGCGTGCTAATCCCCTATTAATGCAACAAAAAACAGAAGAAATACTGGCCTTGCTGCGCAGATGATCTCTGAGTTTAACGCTATATTATATAGCTGGGCCATGCGAGTGGCTCAGCTAAGTTAAGAGATATAGGTACCAGAGAAAACTAACAAAAGGCATCTATACTATGATTGTTAATAGGCAGTTATCTATGAACGGTTTCCGTCGAGGGACATTGCACACTAATGCTTCCCTAACCTCAATGATTCAGCGCTTTTCAGATATTTTCATTATTTTTGCCGGTTTATATTTGTCTTGTCTGATTTCTGGTGCTGATTTCATTATGCAGCACTGGGTTATGGTTTTGATTTCAATTGTAATTTTTCAAATGATAGGCGGTATTACCGATTTTTATCGCTCATGGCGGGGGGTCCGTGCCGGTCTCGAGGTTCAGCTGATTTTACAAAATTGGTCACTGAGTTTACTTCTAACTTCGGGCACCGTCGCACTGGTTAACTCCTTTAACAATGAGTATTCCGTCTATATCCAATGGTATTTATTGGTGAGTTGCGGCCTGGTCATTTCGCGTAGTGTCATTCGATTATTCCTCGGCTATATGCGTAACATAGGTTTTAACACCCGCAATGTAGCGATAATGGGGGCGATGCCGGTGGGTATCCGTCTTGCTGAGTCATTACGTGATGCTCATTGGATGGGCTTTAAGGTTCTTGGCATTTATGACAATGACAATTCCCCGCTGGACACTACGATTGAGCGCAGGGGAGATTTGTGCCAATTGGTTGAGGATGCCAAAAGCGGGCGTATCGACCGTGTGTACATTGCCATGTCCATGGATCAAGAGAAGTTAATCAAAGATACGGTTGCTGACCTTTCCGATACCACCTGCTCAGTGATGTTAATACCCGATATTTTCACCTTCAATATTTTGCAATCGCGTTCAGAAGAAATTAACGGCGTACCTGTTGTTTCGCTGTTTGACACTCCGATGAGTGGAATTAACCAGGTTATTAAACGGATTGAAGATATTGTCCTGTCAGTTTTCATTTTACTGTTTATCTCCCCTGTGCTGCTGTTAATTGCTGCTATGGTGAAGTTTACCTCTTCGGGACCGGTGATCTTTAAACAGCGCCGTTATGGCATGGATGGCAAGGCCATTGAGGTCTGGAAATTCCGATCTATGTCTGTAATGGAGGATGGAGACAAAGTGGTTCAGGCGACAAAAGGGGACACGCGCTTAACCTCGGTTGGGGCATTTCTACGCCGCACTTCTTTGGATGAACTGCCACAATTCGTCAATGTATTGAAAGGCGATATGTCCATTGTTGGACCAAGACCGCATGCTGTTGCGCATAATGAGCAGTACAGAAAGTTGATCAATGGCTATATGTTGCGCCATAAAATGAAGCCAGGTATCACTGGCTGGGCACAAATCAATGGCTGGCGTGGAGAAACAGACACGCTGGAGAAAATGCAAAAACGTGTTGAGTTCGATCTGGACTATATTCGTAACTGGAGTGTCTGGTTGGACGTTAAAATTGTCTTTCTGACGATTTTCAAAGGTTTTATTAATAAGTCCGCATATTAATTATAAAGCTTGAATTGTTGGTTTTACACACGGCGGAGTGCGAATTTCCTGGTCTCTGGGGCGTTGAGACAGTTCATTTTCCATTTAAAGCTGGAGGTCAGATGCTGACTATAGCAAGCCGTAATAAACCTAAGGCAGGGGAAAGCAAAGTGACTTTGTTAGCCCTTGCCGTTTTGCCGCTAATGTTTTTTAGTTCTGGCTCGGCAGCTTTTGAGGTTGGGGTACACACGCATTTTCGCTGGTATCCCAACGATCCCGACAAGTATCTAGAATTGGTAAAGCGTTATGGCTTCACTTCATATCGTGCTGATTTCCCCTGGAGTGGGTTAGAGCAGCAAAAAGGCCAGTATGTGATTACCGGAAATATGCAAAAGGCCGATAAGGCTTTTAACGATGGTCAGGCGAAGTTTGGGCTTAACGGGTTATTGGTGCTGGCATATGGAAACAAGCTGTATGATCCATCGGGCTATCCAACCACACCTGAAGCTATCAATGCCTTCGCCAACTATGCTTATTGGACGGCGTCAAAATACAAAGGCAAGATTAAATACTACGAAATTTGGAACGAATGGACCAATTCCACCGCGATTAAACCTAAACCACGTAATCCACCTTCGCCAGAGATTTTCGTCGCGTTGGTGAAAGCAACGGCTGCGGCGGTTAAAAAGGCCGATCCTAACGCGATTGTCATGACGGGCTCAGCCAACCCGACCGGAACTCGCGATCCTTCCTGGGTAGATAATATTGTCAAATTGGGCGTTCTCAACTATGTCGATGGATTATCTATTCACCCATACTCCTACGGAAACGACAGCTATGCCGTGCGAGCACCTGAGGGTAATCTCGGCGTAGTGGATCGGTTTGAGGCGAAGCTTGCCAAGGCGGCAGGGCGTCAGGTGCCAATCTATATTACCGAAATAGGTGTGCCAACCTATGAGGGGAAAGGGGGCTTGTCGAAAGATATTGCCGCGCAATATATAGTGAAGTACACCTTCCTGGCGAAGTCACGGCCATATATCAAAGGGGTCTGGTGGTATGATCTGCTTGATGATGGTGATAATCCGAAGATCAACGAACACCGCTTTGGCTTATTGACTCGTGATGGTCAGCCAAAACCATCTATGTTGGCATTCAGTAAAGTCGCAGATGTCGCCCGCTCATACTCGGTAGAGAAATATCAGGTGTTGCCTGGGGGAAAAATATCTATCGCGTTGAAGGGCAATAACCAACATGCAATGTTGTTCTGGCAGGAAAAACCGGTAGCACAGCCTTCAACCGGGATTGCGTCTAGCCTACGCAGTTTTATGTCCAGTGACACACCTGTGCAACAACAGAAGGCGACGCCTTTGAAAGAAGTGCAGGGTAATACCGCGACGCCTGATGGGGATGTGCCCGTAATGATGCGTTCCAGTTCGGCTATTACTTCCCCCTGGTGATAGCTTCGATGACCAATAAAGGCTCGGACAGGGTTTACTGAATCCTTCTCTATTAAATCCGGAAACATCCTTGTTTCCGGATTTTTTTGTCAAATTTCTCCTCAGCCAACCCACCTTATTAGTTCCCCGCTCTGAAGCCTCTCCAAAGAGAAATACTCCTTTAATCACAAAAAAAAGCCGGTCAGAGTTAACTGGCCGGCATTGATATTAATTGTTGGTACTTTTCGGCAACTGACAGACTTCACCAACATTGCCAGTTTGCAGAGTATTGCTTAGGCGTAATGCAGAGTATCCAACAGTTGCTGATGGTTTTGCCCAGTCAGGTAAACCACGCTGTCGTTGGCATCCAATGTGTGGTTATCGTTGTTATCAATAATCACATAAGAACTGGCGTTATCACCTGTCCCACCGAATACCACAGACGCTACGCCCACTTTCGCGGTCAACGCGTTGCTGCTGCCCAGGCCAAGGATACCGCCCAACAGGCCGATAACGCCGTTGGTCAGGCCGCCAACCAGAGTCCCCAGCAGTGCATCCAGAGTATCGGAAGCACGGGTGCCGTAATCCGCCACCGCAGTACCGCTGGTATCACCAGAAATGGTCAAAGCAGAAGCAGCGTCAACAATCTTGTCTTTGGCGCTATCAAAGTCGGTAATGGTGACACCGGCCTGCGTAGTACTGGACTTCAATTCATAGGTATTCACACCGTTGCCACCGGCCAAGGTGGTGTTACCCAGAACGTTGAAGCTATCCGTAGTCCCGGTACCCTCAACAGTCAGTTGATAACCATTCAGACCCAAGGCGGTCAGTACTGGCGCCAACAACCCCGTGGTGACCGCACTCAGTGGCAGAATGTTCAGCAACTGAACGATGATACCGTCACCGGTACCGGCATGGTTTGAGTTCAGATCCAAACCGCCAGTATTAGCAGATGCGTTAATATCACGCACGTTGCTAAAACCACTGCCCACAGTCAGATCCAGTAAGTGATCGCCTGTAACAGCAATGTTCTGTACCTGAGCATTTGTGCCAGTCAGTGACAAGATATTGTCAAAACTACCGGTACCGCCAGACGCAATGTTCAGCGTGCTCAGTGCAGTTGGCAACAACAGGCTGCTGCTGCTGTTCAGTGCCAGAGAGCCGGCATTCACATCGGTTGAGCTAACGGCATCGAAAGTTACGTTAAAGTGGTTAGTGGCATTCTGCAGGAAAGTAATTTCCACGCTGCTTGCCGCCGTCGCATTACCGGTCACTTCCAACTGCGCGGAGTTACCACCGGCAGCATTAATCACTTTCACTGCTTCAGCCAAGCCAGACAACACAAAACCTTGTGAGCCAATGTTGGAGGTGGCAGCCTGAACGACGTTGTTGGTCAAACCGGTAGTGCTGGATTCAGAAACTGCATTACCGGTTAACAAGCCAAAGTCAAAGGTGTGGTTTGCCGCTGTGGAGCCAGTGTTAACCGTTGCTTTGCCGATGTAGCCAGCCAGGTCAATTTTCTCAAAATTGGTGAACTGGGAGGCATTGCTGGTAATCGTCGCGGTGCGGACAATCGCGTTACCTGACATCACCACGTTTTTGGTAATGAAGTTGGCCGAAATGGTATCAATACCATCGCCGCCGTTGCCAGAAATGCCAGCGCCGACGGTGTTAGCACCGCCAACCGCCGCATTACCCAACCATTTCAGTGAGTCATTACCTGCCCCCAGATTAAAATCACCAGTAGCGGTAGCAACAGCTGCCGTAGTGGTGACCAGGACATCATCTGCACCCGAGCTGGCATTCAGAATAACGTTGCCGTTATTGACGGTAATATCGACACCCGGGTTAACACCGTTGTCAGACAGGTTAACCGTCGCCGCGCTGGTGCCGTTAATGGTCAGATTCGCCAGATGATCGGCGAACTTCAGATTAACGACGCTGGCTGCGTTAGCGGCAAGCTGAACATCAGTCAATACCGCAGTTTCGGCATTGCTAATCTGGTGTGAAGCTCCAGTATTAACGGTGCCGGTGGCATTGCCGCCAGCCGCAGTGGTCGTCAGTGATGCCGCTGTTTTGTACAGCAGACTGGTACCAATATCAAATTCAAAACCGTGTTGCTGGGTTACGGTGGCAGCATCGGTCGCCACGGAGGTACGCAAGTCATTAATGATGGCTTGGGTAATGGCCGTTTTATCAGCCAATGCACCGTAGGTAGCTAACTGCGCCGCTGTGGCGGCAACGCCGTGCACCAAAGTAAATACGTGTTGAACGAATGCATCACCGGTCAACTGGCCACCTTTAACCTGAGACTCTGCTGAGTTGATCAGGGTAGTGATAACCTGCGCATAGGTTTTGCCTGCGAACAGTGCCTTACTCCAGGTGTCGAGGCCACCGGCATCTATGCCACGGCCCGGCACCGCCAGGAATACGGCTGCGGCTTGTTCCTGGAAGTTCAGTGCAGGAAGTTCACCCGTCTGATAGACGTGAGTTGCTGCCTGGTAGTGTTGCTGCGCCGTGGTATCACCGACTGCAACCGTTCCTTTCAATGCGCCAATAATTTGCGCCACTACATCCCCGCGTGTAGAACCTCCGCTCAGCAGAGCAAGATAACTATTGCTTTCGGCCGCTGTCGGCACACGTTCATAGCTATTTTGGAAAATAGCATTGATGAAGGCGCTGTCACTCAGTGTCTTCAATGGGCTGGAGTTGACAAATGACTGTGCGATGGCTGCCAGAGTTTTTGAACCTTGAGCCAGCACTGTGCCCCAATAGTTGATCCCGTCTTGGGTTTGAGTCAGACCGACAACGTGGAAAATCCCCTGTACGTCAGCAGCTCCCGGAGTTGCTGATGCGCTGGCTACTGGGAAGAGTACCTTTTCAACTTTCGTTTCAAAGTTGTTCTGTTGTGTCAATAATGTGGAATCAAAGCCTTTGTAGTCCAGTAGATCAGAAACTACTTTTGCCACTATGGATGATGCAGTTCCGTTACCGGCTAAAAGGGCAGCCAGAACTGGAGCGGTAGGAGCACTACCATTTACTGCCGTGTAAATTGCAGTGACAATGTCAGAGGTTGATTTGCCATTTAGGCCAGCAGTGCCTGCAATGAATTTTTGGGCGACTTGATCAAGTGAAAGCGCTGAAGTCTCAACTTTTTGTGAATAGTACTCTAAACCCGCGGCATCAATGTTCTTTCCTGATATGGCTAAAAACAACGCTGCTGTTTTTTGCTGTGTTACTAATGTGGCCATACGTTACCCCTTTGGATGTACCCATTTCTATTGTCATAAGTATGTCGTGACCTTGCTCCACTACCGTTAACAGGAGAGATTCGGTCAGAATTTTTAGTGTTAACGAGCGCAAAAACAGCGACATATAAAGATGGCGCATGAATAGCAATTTTTGTTTTCGCAATTTAAGCAAAGGAGCTAACGGGAATTTTGTCAAGGAACTAGGATTTTTTTTATTTATTTGCCATCGTACTATTCTTAAAAGTTCATGAAAGTAATGGCTTGCGCTCTTTATGTATTGATTATATATGGTTTTTTATTAATGATAATAATTCAAAACATGCTACTAAGTGTGGTGATTATTAGATGTCTAATTATTTATTTTTTGAAAGTTCATATGTAAAAACAGGGATTAGAGACGTGAAAAACCATGTAATAACTGTTGGTTTGGTTTTTAAGTTGCTTGCACGGTATAACTTATTGTTTTTGAAATTAAAAAAATGATGTGAGGTTACCAGTTTTTTTTTCCTTTGTGCCTTGCCGATATCGGGTTTATGTATCTATAGTTAATAAAAATTGCGACTGCAGTCTTGAGCATGTTAGGGGTGATTATCGTTTGGGAAGTTTCCTATGCGGATCAATGCGAATTTGGCTGACAGTGCGGGTGAAGTTAAGGAAAGAAAGTGAATCAATTTATACCGCGTAATGAAATTGCGGATGTTATACGGACACGCAGTAAAATCTTCTGGACCGTTGGCATATTTACCGCATTTATAAATTTATTAATGTTAGTTCCCTCTGTCTATATGTTGCAGGTCTACGACAGGGTACTTCCTTCACGTAATGAAATCACTTTGCTGATGTTAACGCTGATTATGCTGGGAATGTTCGGCATGATGGCGCTTCTTGAGTATGTCCGTAGCATGGTTGTAATCCGTATCGGCAGTCAGTTGGATATGCGATTAAACACCCGTGTTTACACCGCGGCCTATGAATCCAATCTGCAAAATGGCTCTTCCGACGCAGGGCAGATGCTGGGTGATTTGACCACCGTACGGCAGTTCCTGACCGGTAGCGCATTGTTTGCGTTCTTCGATGCGCCCTGGTTCCCGATTTACCTGCTGGTGATTTTCCTGTTTAACCCGTGGTTGGGATTGTTCGCCCTGGTTGGCTCACTGTTGTTGGTTGCGTTGGCGGTGGTCAACGAAATGGTTTCCAAGAAACCTTTGGGAGAAGCCAGCAAGTTATCGATCATGTCCAGCAGTTTGGCGAGTACGAATTTGCGTAATGCCGAAGTGATCGAGGCATTGGGCATGCTACCTAATCTAAAGCGCCGCTGGTTCGGTTTGCATCAGAGATTTCTGAATAGCCAACGTGTCGCCAGCGAGCGTGCCACTACCGTTACCTCTATAACCAAATTTGTTCGTCTTTCGTTGCAATCCCTGGTGCTGGGACTGGGTGGCTGGTTGGCGATAGATGGCCATATTACCCCCGGAATGATGATTGCCGGTTCTATCCTGATGGGACGTACACTGGCACCTATCGAACAGGTGATCAACGTTTGGAAGAGCTGGAGCTCTGCCAAACTCTCCTATCAGCGCCTGGTGAAATTACTGGATAAACATCCGCCACGCGGTATGGGTATGTCTTTGCCGCGGCCGGAAGGGGTCATCTCTGTTGAAGGTGTTACTGCCACGCCTCCGGGCTCCAAAGGCGATGCGGTATTACATAATGTCAGCTTCGCGATCCAGCCGGGGGACGTTCTGGGGATTATCGGGCCAAGCGCTTCCGGTAAGTCCACGTTGGCGCGTTTGTTGGTAGGTATCTGGCCGGTCAGCGAAGGTATTGTGCGGCTTGATAATGCCGATATTTACCAATGGAATAAAGACGAACTGGGGCCATTCATCGGTTATCTGCCGCAGGATATCGAACTGTTCGCTGGCAGCATTGCCGAGAACATCGCTCGTTTTAACGACATCGATTCTGAGAAAGTGATTGAAGCCGCCAAGTTGGCCGGAGTCCATGAGCTGATCCTGCGTTTTCCTAATGGCTATGATTCGATCATCGGCAATGGCGGGGCGGGATTATCCGGCGGACAGAAGCAGCGTATTGGCCTGGCCCGTGCGCTGTATGGCGATCCTTCCCTGATCGTATTGGATGAACCCAATTCCAATCTGGATGATGCCGGTGAAAAAGCGCTGAATCAGGCGATCCTGTTCCTTAAACAGCGTAATAAAACGGTGATCCTGATTACCCATCGAACCAACCTGTTGTCGATGACCACCAAGCTGCTGCTGTTAGTGAACGGTACCGTCAATGCATTTGGCCCAACTCAGCAGGTGTTGCAAGCGTTGGCCAATGCGCAGAAGGCGCAAACTCCACAGCAGGCGGTGCGCGCAGTCAACTCCGAGCCGGACGAAGGCAATATTCCAAAAACTCAAATTAATTAAGCTGTGTACTTGCCGGGCGGCGCCAAAATGCCGTCTGCAGTCAAAGGAGTTGGTATGTCTACGCACATTGGCGAGCCGCAAGACTCGTATTCAGAACAGATCCCACAGGATGAACGGCGTTTCACCCGCATGGGGTGGTTAGTGGTTGGGATTGGCCTGTTTGGCTTCTTCGCCTGGGCTGCGTTTGCACCTTTGGATAAAGGGGTCGCGTCACCAGGTTCGGTGACCGTTTCCGGCAATCGTAAAACCGTACAGGCCCCGGCCAGCGGCATCATCAAAAGTATCACGGTAAAAGAAGGCGACAAGGTTAAAGCGGGCGAGGTGCTGGTGCAGTTGAGCCAGGTTCAGGCCCAGGCACAGGTTGACTCGCTTCGTGACCAATATTACACCACGCTTGCCAGTGAAGGACGTTTGCTGGCTGAACGTGATGGATTAAGCAAAGTCACTTTTTCTCCTGTTTTTGAAACCATCCAGGCTCAGCCGCGGGTCGCTGAGATCATCGCATTGCAAACGCAGTTATTCTCTTCCCGTCGCATAGGGCTACAAAGCGAAGTTGACGGCTATAAACAGTCAATGGACGGCATGCGTTTCCAACTGAAGGGCCTGCAGGACTCAAGGGTCAACAAGCAAATCCAGCTTTCCAGCCTGCGTGAACAGATGAACAGCATGAAGCAACTGGCTGCGGACGGTTATTTACCGCGCAACCGTTATCTGGAAGTCCAGCGTCAGTTTGCAGAAGTGAACAGCAGTATCGATGAAACCGTTGGGCGAATTGGCCAGGTACAAAAACAGTTGCAGGAGTCTCAGCAGCGGATCGACCAACGCTTTGCCGACTATCAACGCGAAGTCAGAACTCAGTTGGCGCAAACGCAGATGGATGCCAGCGAGTTTAGAAACAAGCTGGAAATGGCGAATTTTGACCTCGGCAACACCGCCATCACCTCGCCGGTGGATGGGACTGTCGTTGGGTTAAATATCTTTACTCAGGGGGGCGTCGTGGGAGCGGGTGACCACCTGATGGACGTTGTACCCAGTCAGGCTACGCTGGTGGTGGACTCCCGCCTCAAGGTGGAACTGGTCGATAAAGTGTACAACGGGTTGCCGGTGGATTTGATGTTTACCGCCTTCAACCAAAACAAGACCCCGAAAATTCCGGGAACGGTGACGTTGGTTTCCGCCGATCGGCTGGTGGACAAGGCCAACGGTGAACCCTACTACCAGATGCAGGTTACGGTAACGCCAGAAGGCATGAAGATGCTGAGTGGGGAAGACATCAAACCGGGTATGCCTGTTGAGGTGTTCGTGAAGACGGGGTCGCGTTCGCTGTTGAGCTATCTGTTTAAACCCATTTTGGATCGCGCTCATACTTCTTTAACCGAGGAATAATTTTGATTCAATTTAAACGACAGGTTGCTGGCCTTGCTATCAGTACCCTCTTGTTTGCGATAGCTGCGCCGGTTCATTCGATAGGGATTATAGACGCATATTCGCTGGCACTTGAAAAAGATCCGACCTTTAGGGCGGCTATAAAAGAGAAAGAGGCGGGAGACGAAAACGAAAACATCGGCAGGGCGGGGCTGCTGCCGAAGGTATCGCTTAATTACCAGAACTCACCGAGAAACTGGCAAACGCAAAAGTACCCACAAAGCGATTTCTTTGGCAACGTCACTGAAACCACCAAGCGGCAGCAGTACCGCAGCTATTCCAGCTCGGTAACGCTGACGCAACCGCTGTTCGATTACGAGGCTTATGCACGCTACAAGGCTGGCGTGGCGCAGACGCTGATGTCTGATGAGCGCTACCGCAGCAAGTTTCTTGATTTGGCCGTACGGGTGATCTCCGCCTATGTGGAAGTGGCTTACTCCAAGGACCAAATCGCTTTAGCCTCAGCGCAAAAAGCAGCCTATAAAGAACAGTTGTCGCTGAACGATCGTTTAATGAGCGCGGGTGAGGGCACCATTACCGACGTTTCCGAGACTCAGGCGCGCTACAGCCTGGCAGAGGCGCAGGAAATTGAGGCGCGTGATGCGCTGGACGCGGCTCAGCGCGAGTTGGAAGTCATTATTGGTATGCCACTCAATCAGCTCGATGACGTACAGCTGCTACGCCCTGGCAAATTCCAGGTGGCGCCGTTGATCCCATCAAAGTTTGAAGAGTGGCAAAAAATTGCCCTCGAGAATAATCCGATGTTGGCGGCCTCTCGCCACGGGGTTGATGCGGCGAAATATGAAGTGGAGAGAAATCGTGCCGGTTTTATGCCGCAGGTGCAGCTCTACGCCTCGCATTCTGAGAATGACTCCAGCAGCGATAATACGGTTAACCAAAAATATCGCACTGACAGTATTGGCGTGCAGGTGAGTATGCCGATCTACGCCGGCGGTGGGGTTTCGGCATCGACTCGCCAGGCGGCATCACGATACGGACAGGCGATGTACGAAATGGATGCGCAGGTGGGCACTACGCTTAACGATCTGCGCAAACAGTATAATTTGTGCATTAGCAGCCGCGCCAAATTGGCGGCTTACGAGTTGGCGGTGAAGTCGGCGACCACTCAGGTAACGGCAACACGCCAGAGCGTGCTGGCAGGGCAGCGTGTCAACGTCGATGTGCTCAATGCTGAGCAACAGTTGTACAGTGCCCAACGTGATCTGGCCTCGGCAAAGTACACCTACATAAAATCCTGGATTACGTTGCTGAGTGATTCGGGAACCCTTGATGAAAGAGATGTAAAACGCGTGGCGCAGTATTTTTCCATGAGCCGCTGAACAGATAGTTACACTCATCATGACTATTTATCCGAAAGAGCAGCCTTGAGCTGCTCTTTTTTGTCTCAATACGTTATGTTTGCGGACAGCAACGCTATTGGATTGCTGTGGATGAAGGTTGAGAGCCGCTTTGACTGCTCTGACGTTTTGGCGATAAGTCGAGTAAGTTGTATCATGTCTGCCGGCATTGATATCTGGGTTGGCATTTTTCTCCTGATTTTTTGAACCAATAGATTATTTTTAACCAGTGAGGATCCTCCAGTAAGGCTGGGGAAGAGGGGTTGATATGGCGATTTTAGTCACCGGCGGAGCCGGTTATATCGGTTCTCATACCGTTCTGGCTTTGCTGGAGCGCGATGAGGATGTGGTGGTATTGGATAACCTGTCGAACTCTTCGGAAGAGTCTTTGCATCGTGTAGAAAAGTTAGCGGGCAAAGCGGCTGTGTTTTACCAGGGTGATATTCAAGATGGCGAATGTCTGAAACGCATTTTCGACGCTCATGCGATAGATTCGGTTATCCATTTTGCCGGCCTGAAAGCGGTAGGTGAGTCGACTCGCAAGCCACTTGAGTACTATCAAAACAATGTTGCCGGTACGCTGGTGTTACTGGATGAAATGCGCCGTGCAGGTGTTCACCAATTTATCTTTAGCTCTTCCGCTACGGTTTATGGCGCTAACTCTCCTGTGCCCTATGTGGAAACTACACCTATTGGTGGAACAACCAGCCCATATGGGACCTCCAAATTGATGGTAGAGCAGGTTTTGCAGGATTTTGCCAAGGCTGAGCCCCAGTTTTCCATTATTGCCCTGCGTTACTTCAATCCGGTCGGTGCGCATGAGTCAGGTTTTATTGGTGAAGATCCAAATGGTATCCCAAACAATCTGTTGCCCTATATCTCTCAGGTAGCAATTGGCAAACTGGATAAGTTGGGCATTTTCGGTGGTGATTACCCAACTGAAGATGGCACCGGTGAACGTGATTACATCCATGTGATGGATCTGGCCGAAGGGCATCTGATGGCGATGGATCATCTGAATAAAGTCGAAGGCTTCAAAGCATACAATCTGGGGGCAGGAGTAGGGCACTCGGTTTTGGCAATGGTGCAGGCTTTTGAAAAGGCTTCTGGCGTGAAGATCCCATATCAGATCTTACCGCGCCGTGACGGAGATCTGCCGGCTTTCTGGGCTGACGCGAATCTTGCCCGTAAAGAGCTGGGGTGGGAAGTACGGCGCGGTATCGATGAAATGATGCGCGATACCTGGAATTGGCAAAAGAATAACCCGCAAGGTTATCGGTAGCACACCGCATTTGTTGATATTACCGTGCTGGCAGGTGCGGTAATGGCTTACATACTTCATTTTTTCTTTCCCAAAAGCCCCCCTTTTCATTGCGCGGGCAATAATTTTCATTGAGTCTATTGGGCTTTCATTGGTTATGGATGTAGAGCTTTACACCCGGATGTGCAAACAGGTATAAACCAAAATGTTTTTGAACAGCTAAACATTTTAAGTCTAACAAGCACGTCTGACTCAGTTGTCCGCAGCGGTCTGCGGCCCGATCAATGTTTGTCTCGTTGTATCTTTGTTTAGACAAACTTACGCTATTTTGTCAGTATACTGATAGCGTGCGTTGATTGTGGATAATCAGAATAATCTTGGCTAATTGTTGTAGCAGAGAGCGTAATCTGTCATATCAATGGGTATGTAACGATATAGAATTTCTACATTTTTTAGTCTCTGTCTGCGGAAAAAGCTCGTGTCTGGTAGAACAGCAGGAAAAGTACTAGGGGTATTTGATATATGCAAGAAATTGTGGCCGTTTTTTTCAGTGCGCTTGCCGTTCTTTTTATGGCGAGGAAGGTCGCAAGGAGGGTTGGGCTAGTCGACAAACCCAATAGTCGAAAACTTCATCAAGGTCATATCCCTTTGGTTGGCGGGGTTTCTGTCTATCTATCACTTTGGATCCTTTACTTGATGCAACCGGCCTGGTTGCCGGATTTCACTCTTTATATGGTCTGCGCCACATTGCTTTTGGCTATTGGAGTGCTCGACGATCGTTATGATTTACCGGTATGGCCCAGGGTTGCGCTACAAGCTGCAATCGCTGTATTGATGATCTGTAACGGACTGTACCTAAAAAGTTTTGGCGAGATCTTTTTCGGACACGAACTTTTTCTGGGAATCGGCGGCACCGTTATTACGGTACTTGCAATATGGGGAGCAATTAACGCCTTCAATATGGTTGATGGGGTTGATGGTTTGCTAGGAGCCTTGTCTTGCGTGACTTTTTGCGCCTTAACTGTGGTGTTCTATATTCACGGTAATACTGATATGGCTTTGTGGTGTTTATGTCTCATGGTCTCGTGTCTACCCTATCTCTTACTTAACTTGGGTGTGATCTGGGGGCGCAAGTTCAAGGTGTTTATGGGGGATGCCGGTAGTACTTTGATAGGTTTTACAGTTATCTGGGTGCTGATTTTGGGAAGTCAGGGGGAGAATAGAGCTATGCAACCGGTAACGGCCCTCTGGTTGATTGCTATACCATTAATGGATATGGTCAGGGTCATGATTAGCCGCATTAGATGTGGAAATAATCCCTTCAAACCTGATCGTCAACATTTGCATCATATTCTGATGCGTGCAGGCAGCTCTGCTCGCGGAACTGTCATGATTATGGCATTTTTGGCAACTCTTCTGGCAACCGTTGGTATTGTTGGAGAAATGTTGCATATTGCAGAGTTTTTCTCTCTGTTGTTATTTATGTGTGTTTTTGTTTTTTACTGCTTGGTTATCAAAATTCTTTCTCAAGCTCGTGGCAGTCAAATTTATCTGAAATAACTAGAATAAAAAGGGTAGTGAGTGCGAGTATTGACTATACAAAAAAATAGAGTGCGGTTTTGACCGCTCTCTATTTTTTTAAATTTACTACACTAATCTTGAGTCTTATTCTGTGGAATCTCGAGCATCTCCAATAAGCGACCATTGACTTCATGAGCATCAAATTTTTGTTGCGCCAACTGGTAACTTGCGAGTCCCATCTCAACGATTTTTGCGGGATCTTCTATTAACTCAATCATACGTGCGGTCAATTCTTCGGGGGACCAGCGTTGGATTAAAAACCCATTGACCCCGTGAATGACAGTTTCGCGGCATCCTGGCACATCAGTGCTAAGCACCGCTCTGCCCATAGCCATTGCTTCTTGAGTGCTGCGGGGGATTCCTTCTCTATAATATGATGGTAGAACGAAAACACTGGATTTTTTTATCCACTCTTGCACATTCGAAACGTGACCAGGGTAAATAATAACGTCATCTTCTATCAGTTTTTTGAGGCTGTTTTCAGTCAGGCTGCCAGGGTTTTGCTTATCGACGGCTCCTAGCATATAAAACTGAATGTCAGGATAACGCTGTTTAACTGCTTTGGCCGCTGTAACATACTCGTGTACCCCTTTTTCCGCCAGAAGGCGAGCGATAAAAATAAATGATACCGGCTCTGTTGGAGTAGGGCTGAAGGGATAATCAGTTAGTTTAAGGCCTATCCCACCTAACACATGAGCTCTTTTTACTTTTATGCCAGACTTAACTAATAGATCGTTGCGATCGTCTGGATTCAATAAAATTAAAGCATCTAGCTTGGGAAAAATTAAACGGTATAGTGTTGTCTGGGTTTTCTTCAGTAGATTAACTTTCCAGCTAACCCCTTGAGGTTGTTCAGTGAACACATAGCCCAAACCTTCGAGCATCGCGTAACGTTTCTTGACGCCTGCAAGGACCGCAGCTAGCGTTCCGAAGATACATGGTTTTGAAAAATAAGAAAACACAAGATCTGGCGCAATGCTTTTCAACTGTTTACTGAGTGTATAAGTATCATAGAGGTCCTTTATCGGGTTAAGACCTGTACGACTGAAACGATAATTCACTGGCGTGGCACCCAATGCGGCGACCTGCTTGCGGCTTTTATCATCATAATCAAGCGCAAATGCGTAAACAATATGCCCTTGCTGATGCAATGACTTAATCAGATCTGCTCTGAAACCGATAACGCAGTTTGCTGTTGTGCCTATCAATACTATTTTCATAAAAACCTTATAAGCTATTTGTTCTTATTTTTCAGCTCTGTGTAAATGTTCTCCCACTGAGTAACTATTTCATTCAATGAGAATTTTTCCTGTATTCTGGTCCGCGCGATAGCACCCATTTTTTCTCTTTCATGGGCTGGCATTTTTTCGATAGAAATCAGGGCATTCGCTAAAGCCAATGGATCTTTAATTGGCACTATCAATCCTGACGACCCATCACTGCCGACAATCTCACGCGGCCCGCCGCTATCAGTAACAACTACCGGAAGTTCCGAAGACATAGCTTCCGCAACGACTAAACCATAGCCTTCCCAAGCGGATGACAAAACGAAGCCGTCGACCTGCCGGTATAATTGTGCAGTATCATCACTCAACCCGATAAACTCAACCCGATCTTCGATACCGTAGTGTTTTACCAGCTGTTTCAAGGTTGCATCCAGTGGCCCTTGCCCAGCGATCAGTAATTTTCCGCTTGAAATATGCGTGAATGCTTGAATGAGTGTCGGGTAATCCTTTTGCTCAACGAGTCGCCCTACTGCGAGCCAACAGAAAGGGGAGGTTGTCACCTTTTTTATCGTCGGCGGCATAAACCTATCCGTATCAATTCCGTTGAAAACGGTATATGTATTATGCTGCGGTAGCACATTTTCATTAGTGAATCGGTGGGTTGCGGCTTCGCTGATAGTCGTGTTTATCTGACATAGGGGATTTGTCAGACGATAAGCCCAGTCTCTAAGTTTGCCGCCTTCGTGTGTATTATGTGCGGTAGAGATTATTTTCAACGAAGGTAGGAATAGCCGCGCCAGGCGCGTTAAAAGGTTGGCGTGCACCATATGGGCATGCACAATATCCGGTTTTGATTGGCGCAATATTTTGCACAAGCGTAGTAACGCCAACGGTAAGTCCTTGGCCGATTTCATTTCCAAGGATATTAATGGAACGCCAGCAGCGGCGAGCCTTCCAATAAAAACAGCCGATGACGGTGGCGTCAGTGAAATCAATCGCATCTGATGACCTTTTTGAACCAGCCTCTCTAGTAGAGAAACAACCTGATATTCAGCGCCACCAATTTCTAAACCGGTAATAACGTAATCTATTTGCATAACTTTTATTATCCTTGATTCTTCCTGTAAATGAGGAATGATTTTTTTATCAAGGGTTGTGGTAACCAACTGATGATCCATAACGCAATCTTCAATTTTTTCCCGAGCGGGGATTTTTTTAAATAATTACGTGCTTGCTGTGGCTCATTACTTAACAAAGTGTAGGTAATAAGTGCCAAATTAATGCGTTGAAATTCTTGTGGGTGGTTGTTGCGTAATCGTTCACCAAAGTTTTCTAATGCTATTTCCGCTAGTTGTTTATGGCAGAGCGATTTTTTTATTTGTGATGAATAATGCGTTAAGCGCAATTCGGCGTCATTAGAAACGCAAACTAAAGGATGATTGTACGATGGTATGCCGAATTTTTCGGCAATTTTCCACCAAAGTAAGTGTTCACCACCAGCACGATTTTCCGGGTAGCGAAAACCGGTATCAAGAAATATTTTCTTGTTGAATACAGGGGTAAAATCACCCTCAATTTTTTTATTTACGTAGTCATCAAAAGTAATCAGCTGATACTTTTCTTTTTGGTTTTGAGCCGTTATGGCAAATTGGTAAACCGGATGACTGGCATTTTCGTCAAGAGGGAGTATTTTTTCCAGATAATCGGCGGTTCCAGGCTCGAGGGTATCATCATCATCCAGTATTAACACCCACGGTGCATTGGCTAACGCTATCCCTTCCATACGTGCGGGCCCTGGACCACCGTTGACGGGCATGCGATGATACACCAAGCCTTCTGTCTCAAACTTTGGCCGTGGAGTGGTCGAGGCATCATCAACTACAATTATTTCAATCGTATGCTTCGCATTTCTTTCAGCTATGACGGAGTTCACTGCGCGAACAACCAGCTCTGGTCGGTTGTAGGTGGCAATGACGACGCTTAATGTGAAGTTATTCAAACTCATTTCCTTCATTATACTAATAAAGCAAAGCAGTTAATAATAGTTTGCCATGCTTAACGATAAAGTAAATCAGTATCATTTATCGCTTGCTTTGGTGGCTTTTCTACAAAATAACAGTAGAAATAGAGTAAACATTACGATTTCGGCACTTAGGAACGCAATGGTCATGCCTAAACCGCCATACACAGGAACCAGCAACATAGAGAGCAGGCAAATAATAGCGATATTCAGCATCATAGCTCTGCTGGCAATTCTTTCCTTTCCACTAGGAATAAACCATAGTATGGCCAGTGCCATATTATTGATACGCAAAGGAACAACCCATACTAAAATTCTTAATAATTCGATGGCATCCTCATAACCTGGCCCGAATACCATGTTGACGATCCATGGTGCGAGCCAAAGGGTAACTAGTGCAAACAGTGTAGTTGCGATGAATAAGCCAATTAAAATCAGCACAACCATTTTTTTCGCATCACGAGCCGAATTGTGTTGCAGACGTACTAAATGAGGAAATGCGGCATTTAACACCGGTCCGGCAAATCCACTCGCAGCTTTGACCAGTTTTTCTGCTGGGACAAAAGCGCCTACTGCGCGCGCGCCCCCGAGTAAACCTAAGAGTGTAGATGCAATTGAGCCCATGATACTTTGGGCCCCTTTATATAGAAATAGTTCCCAGCTTTCGCGTAAAACGGTGGTTGCTCCCGTGAAGCTTATGCGACCAAAACCGGTGGTACGAACGATAAGCAACGTTGGGAGCAATGTATTGATTATTCCAACCGTAGCCTGGATAGCCAACACACGTTGTGCATGGGCGGGAGTGGAAACCAAAACTATGGTCGCCAACAAGCCAATACTGCGTAATCCTATATCCAGCAACGCGGGAAAAATAAGCTTCTCGAGACCGATATAGTACCAAAGCGGGGTAAAGCCAAATGCCAGTATGAACAACGATATCCAGATGAACCAGTAGTTCGGGATTGTCGTGGCCCCGATACCTGAAAAAATCAAGATAGCGACAACGATACCAACAGCCAAGCTCAATAGTATTTTCGCTAGCAAGACATTGGTAAGCAGCTGCGCCAATTGTTTCTGATTACCTTGTGCTTTCACCACACTGCGTGCTGCGCTGAAATTAAAACCAAACTCAACGAACACTGATGCTGTTAACGCAATGCCCAGCGCATACAAAACCTGCCCGTACCCCTGTTGACCTAGCGCATGCGCCAAGACCGGAAGCTCAATCAATGGGATAACCAATCCCCCGATTTGAGCGATCATTAACCAGGCGGTGTTAGTGGCGACGCGAGACATGGGTAACCACAATAGCTAGCGCTGCCAAAATAATACCCCATTCAGTAAGTTCGTTACTTAATGGGTGGAATAATCCCATAAACAGGAACAGAGTCAGAGTTGAAAGTGGGCACAACATAGTGTCAAAACGTTCAACAAACAGCTCTCGTTGGCTGGTGACGAATCTCACCCCCCGGAAAAGAGGGTATAGCAGGAACAGGAGATAGCCAACCAAGGCCAACACGCCATCGTCTGCGAGTAATTGCAGGTAAGTCATGTGAATAACACTACTGGCACCGAAGTCCATCACCCTGGTGCTGCCAAAACCGCCTCCCCAAGGGAATGTCTCTACTGCATGTTGCCAACCTACATGTAGCATTTCCAGGCGAGTGGTATTATCACCGCTGACCAAGCGGTCTGCCGTTGATTCATTGCTAGGGGTGATGTCGGTTTCTTCTAACCTATTGATAATATTTCCATTATCCTTGGTTTCGCTGAACAGCTGAGAAATCAACGGATCATAATGGCCTGATACCCAATTAAGTAATACCGGTTGGATAATTGAAAAGGATAAAATGGTTAGCAGTAGAAGACCAAGATGGCTCCGTACCGGTTTAGCATGTACTTTGCAAGCAAATGCAACAGCGGCTAATACGCCCCAAACCAGCACCAACCACAACATGGAGGTGCGGCTACCGTCGAGGGCCATAACTAACACAGCGCTAAAAGCTAATAAGAGATTATGTATGTGTGGCTGTTTAAGGCAGCGCCAAACGGCGAAAGGCCAGACGAAAGCGCCAACTTTCCAGATAACACCAGGCCAACTGGCAAGCCAGCCCATTCGGCCATCCCCCAAAATCACCATTGCGTCAGTTTGTCGAAACAATGCCAGTAATATTAATGGGATCAATGAAACGATCAGCGCTGTGCTTAGTGACTTCTCGAGTAGCTTTGGTGTGAGTGGTGAAATCACAACCAGCATGGCGAGCACGAGCATAAAGGCCAAATACTTAGCCAGAGTATAAAACCCCAGGCCATGGTTGGCTAATGATGCTGCAGCGATACCCGCCATAAAAAGCAGCCAGCCGAGTAACATTGGCTTATAGTCACCAAGTCGAGATAGACGCACCAGTAGCGTTTGACCTGTGGAAAGATGGGATGCCGCCAGAGACGTTACAGTAGCTGCCAATAATAACATTATTTGAATTAACCAATTGATGTTGCCACCGATATAAATTTTGACGGTACCCAACATGGCTAATACAATGAAAAATAATGTAAAAATTCTTGAAGTGGCTCTCACTTTCCATTCCTAAACCAGTTAAATCGCTGGATTGTACAGCATCCCGTGTAAGCAGCAATACTGATTTGTCTTATACAATCAGAAAAAATATTATTTTTTGTTTATTATTCATGTTGTTATGTTTTAACGCCGTTGCAGAGCTGCCTGTTTGTTACAAAAATAACTATCGCACCAATCACTACCCACGCGGCAGCTTCCTGAGTTAACATGTGTGCCACATCACAAAACCTGTTGGCCACAGTTGTTAACAGGGTCATCCTCAGACAGGAGTTCTTCAATGTCCAAGCAACAAATCGGCGTTGTCGGCATGGCGGTAATGGGCCGCAATCTGGCATTGAACATCGAAAGCCGTGGTTACACCGTTTCTATCTTTAACCGTTCAGGCGACAAGACTGACGAGGTTATCGCTGAGAACCCGGGTAAAAACCTGGCGCCGTTCTACACCGTCGAAGAGTTTGTCGAATCGCTGGAAAAACCACGCCGCATTTTGCTGATGGTGAAAGCGGGTGAAGCGACAGACAAAACCATTGCTTCCCTGACTCCGCACCTGGATAAAGGTGACATTCTGATCGACGGTGGCAACACCTACTATCAGGACACCATCCGTCGTAACCGCGAACTGTCTGATCAAGGCTTCAACTTCATCGGTACCGGCGTTTCCGGTGGTGAAGAGGGCGCGCTGAAAGGGCCTTCAATCATGCCTGGCGGTCAGAAAGAAGCTTACGAGCTGGTGGCGCCAATCCTGAAGAAAATCGCTGCGGTAGCGGAAGGCGAGCCTTGCGTGACCTATATCGGTGCTGACGGTGCCGGTCACTATGTGAAGATGGTACACAACGGTATCGAGTACGGCGACATGCAGCTGATCGCAGAAGCTTACTCCCTGTTGAAACAGGCGTTGAATCTGAGCAACGAACAGCTGGCTGAAACCTTCGCCGAGTGGAACAAGGGCGAACTGAACAGCTATCTGATCGACATAACCAAAGATATCTTCACCAAGAAAGATGAAGAAGGTAAATACCTGGTTGATGTGATCCTGGACGAAGCGGCCAACAAAGGCACCGGCAAATGGACCAGCCAGAGCTCTCTGGATCTGGGCGAGCCGCTGTCACTGATCACTGAGTCAGTGTTCGCTCGCTACCTGTCCTCACTGAAAGACCAGCGTGTGGCTGCATCTAAAGTGCTGACCGGTCCTAAAGCGACCCCAGTGAGCGGTGACAAGGCTGAATTTATTGAGAAAGTGCGCCGTGCACTGTACCTGGGCAAAATCGTTTCTTATGCACAGGGCTTCTCTCAACTGAAAGCCGCTTCCAAAGAAAACAACTGGGACCTGCACTACGGCGATATTGCCAAGATCTTCCGCGCCGGTTGTATCATCCGCGCACAGTTCCTGCAGAAAATCACCGACGCTTATGCACAGGACGCGGATATCGCTAACCTGCTGCTGGCGCCATACTTCAAGCAGATTGCTGATGAATACCAGCAGGCGCTGCGTGACGTGGTGTCCTACGCGGTGCAAAACGGTATCCCTACGCCGACCTTCTCTGCGGCGATTGCCTACTACGACAGCTACCGTTCAGCGGTTCTGCCTGCCAACCTGATCCAGGCGCAGCGCGACTACTTCGGTGCTCACACTTACAAACGTATCGACAAAGAAGGCGTATTCCATACCGAATGGATGGAATAATCCCGACGTTTGAAGCATAAAAAAAGCCGCCGGCATTAAACCCGGCGGCTTTTTTATTTCCTGCTGCACGCGCATAAATCAGGAGCAGATGTATTTACCCCCTGTGAACCAGGATTATTTCTGGTGCCGCTCGCGCAGCCGGCCAATCACCTTGCTCAAGTCCAGGTCCTGATCCTGCAGCAGCACCAGCAGGTGATAAATCAGATCGGAAGCCTCGTTGGTCAACTCTTCGCGATCGTTCACGGTTGCGGCCAGCGCGGTCTCCACGCCTTCCTCGCCGACCTTCTGCGCAATGCGCTTGGTGCCGCTGGCGTACAGGCTGGCGGTGTAAGAGCTGTCCGGGCTGGCGGTCTTGCGTTCCGCCAACAGTTGCTCCAACTGATACAGAAAACCCCAATCGCTGGCGGCCGGGTGGAAGCAACTGCTGTTGCCCAGGTGGCAGGTTGGGCCAATCGGGTTGGCCAAAATCAACAGCGTATCGTTGTCGCAATCGGGGGTGATACTGACCACGTTCAGGAAATGGCCGGAGCTTTCGCCCTTGGTCCACAGTCGCTGTTTGGTGCGAGAGAAAAAGGTGACCTTGCCGCTCTGTTCGGTGGTGGCCAGCGCTTCCTGGTTCATATAACCGAGCATCAGCACTTCGCCGGACACGGCGTGCTGGACGATAACCGGCAGCAGGCTACCGGTTTTTTCCCAGTCCAGCTGGTTTCTTTGTTGTTCTGTTAACACACGCGAATCTCCACGCCTTGTTCTGCCAGGAACCTTTTCAGTTCGCCGATATTAATGATTTGCTTGTGGAACACCGAAGCGGCCAATGCACCGTCGACGTCCGCATCGCGGAACGCTTCCAGGAAGTGCTCCATGGTGCCTGCACCGCCGGAGGCGATCAGCGGCACTTTGCAGACTTCCCGCACCCGCCGGAGCTGTTCCAGGTCGTAACCGTTGCGCACGCCGTCCTGATTCATCATGTTCAGCACAATCTCGCCGGCACCGCGTTTTTGCACTTCCTTAACCCAGTCCAGAGTTTCCCACTCTGTGACGCGGGTGCGGCTTTCGTCGCCGGTATACTGATTAACGTGATACTTGCCGGTGTCGGTATCGAACCAGGTATCAATCCCCACCACGATGCACTGCACGCCAAAGCGATCCGCCAGGCGGCTAATCAGCGTCGGGTCGGCCAGCGCCGGTGAGTTAATGGAAATCTTGTCGGCGCCGAAAGAGAGGATCTGGCTGGCATCTTCCAGGCTTTTAATCCCGCCGGCGACGCAGAAGGGAATATCGATCACCTCCGCCACGCGCGACACCCAGCTCTTGTCTACCACCCGGCCATCGCTGGAGGCGGTAATATCGTAGAACACCAACTCGTCTGCGCCTTCTTGCGCATAGCGTTGCGCCAACGGCACGATATCGCCGATGATCTCATGGTTGCGGAACTGCACGCCTTTCACTACCTGCCCGTCTTTCACATCCAGACAGGGAATTATCCGTTTTGCCAGCATGCGATAGCCTCCTCAACGCTAAATTTACCTTCCAGCAGGGCGCGGCCTACGATGACGCCCTCAACGCCGCTGCCGCGTAACTGGGCGATATCATCCAGGTTGCCGATACCGCCCGATGCCTGGAAGGCGATCTGCGGATAGCGGCGGCTGATTTCCTGATACAGCGCCACGTTAGAGCCGGCCAATGTGCCGTCACGCGAAATGTCGGTGCACAGCACGTGCTTCAGGCCGTAAGGCAGGAACTGCTCGACCACCTGTTCCAGCGTGGTGTCGGAGTTCTCCTGCCAGCCGCTGATCGCCACGTGCTTGGTCCCTTCGGCGTCGATGCGTACATCCAGCGCCAGCACCAGGGCTTCCGCGCCGTAGCGTTCGAACCAACCCTGCACCAGCTGCGGCTGTTTGACCGCCGTGGAACCGATGACGACCCGGGTCGCGCCCGCCTCGAGCAGGGCCGAGACGTCCTGCTCGGTGCGAATACCGCCGCCGACCTGTACCGGTACGTCAACCCCTGCCAGCAGTTTGCGCAGCAGCGGGATCTGGCGCGCCGCCGGATCCTTGGCGCCAGTCAAGTCGACCAGATGCAAGACTTGCGCGCCCTGTTGTTGATAGTCCTGCAGACGTGAGCGCGGATCGTTGCCGTAGTCGCGCTGCTGACCATAATCGCCCTGATGCAAACGCACCACGTTACCGTCGATCAAATCCAAAGCCGGAATAATCATGCTGCCTACATCTCCAGAAAGTTTTTCAACAGTTGCGCGCCGGCCGCTCCAGATCGCTCTGGATGAAACTGCACGCCGAAGAAATTGTCTTTTTGCACGGCGGCGGTGAAGGGCTCGCCGTAGTTCGCCTGGGCGATGGTGCTTGGGCATATCGGCATCGCATAGCTGTGAACGAAGTAAAAGTAGGCGCCGTCTTCGATGCCGCGGAACAGATGATGGCCCGCCTGCGCGGAAACCTGATTCCAGCCCATGTGCGGCAACGGCAGGCCGAAGTCGGTCATCTGCATCACCGGAGTGTCGATAATGCCCAGCGTGTCGATGCCGCCGCTTTCTTCGCTGCTTTTCGCCAGCAACTGCATGCCGAGGCAAATACCCAGCACCGGCTGGGTGCAGGCTTTGATCAGATCAATCAGCTCGCGCTCTTTCAATTGATCCATCGCCGCCTGCGCGGTGCCGACGCCCGGCAGGAACAGCTTGTCGGCGCGCAGCACGATCTCCGGATCACGGCTCACCTCCGGCTGGTAACCCAACCGCTGCACCGCATAGGTGACAGACGAAAGGTTGGCGCAGCCGGTGTCCAGAATCACCACGTTCATCACAGCACTCCTTTCGAACTCGGGAGGGTGTTGCCCTCAACGCGGATCGCCTGGCGCAGCGTGCGGCCAAACACTTTGAACAGGCTTTCGACCCGGTGGTGGTCGTTTTTGCCTTTGGTTTTCAGGTGCAGTGTGCAGCCCATGGTGTATGACAGCGAACGGAAGAAGTGTTCGACCATTTCGGTGCTGAGATCGCCGACGCGCTGGTAGTTGAACTCGGCTTTATATTCCAGGTGCGGGCGGCCGGAGATATCCAGCGCGCAGCGCGCCAGGCATTCGTCCATTGGCAGCACGAAGCCGAAACGGGCGATGCCGCGCTTGTCGCCCAGCGCTTTGTTCAAGGCTTCGCCGAGCGCCAGACCGGTGTCTTCTACCGTGTGGTGATCGTCGATATACAGGTCGCCTTTCACGTCGATGTCCATACGGAAGCCGCCGTGGGTAGCGATCTGATCCAGCATGTGGTCGAAGAAACCGACGCCGGTCTTGATCTTGCTGCCGCCTTCGCGATCCAGCCAAACGTTGACGTCGATCTGCGTTTCTTTGGTGACGCGATTAACCCGCGCGTGGCGGTCACGTTGGGTCAATTGGCGAGTGATCTCTTTCCAGCCCAGCGTGTCGCGCTGATAGCGCAGCCCTTGAATACCCATGTTTTCCGCCAACTGAACGTCGGTCGGGCGATCGCCGATCACATAGCTGTGGGCGGTATCCATCACGCCTGGTTCCAGATAGCCTTTCACCAGCGCGGTCTTCGGCTTGCGGCAGTCGCAGTTGTCTGCCGGCAGATGCGGGCAGATCAGGATATCTTCAAAGTGAACGCCCTGTGAGCTGAGGATCTGCATCATCAGGCCATGTGGCGCATCGAAGGTTTCCTGCGGGAAACTGGCGGTGCCGAGGCCATCCTGATTGGTGATCATCACCAGATGATAACCGGCCTGCTGCAAACTCAGCAGCGAAGGGATCACGTCCGGCTCCAGCGCCAGCTTGTCCAGGCGATCGACCTGGAAGTCTTCCGGCGGTTCAGCAATCAGCGTGCCGTCACGGTCAATAAAGAGGAATTTCTGGCTCACATTGGCTCCTGGCGAGTCTTGGTTGCTCCGGGCAGGGCTGACAGCGCATCGACGACACGCCGACATTCGTCGCGGGTGCCTATGGTGATGCGCAGGCAACCGGACAACCCAGGCTGTTTATTTTGGTCTCTTAAGATAATGCCCTGATCCCATAAGGTTTTAAACACATTACTTGAGGCAGTGAATCGTGCCAGCAGGTAATTGCTGTCGCTGGTGAAAACCTGTTCAACGCAGGCGCAGTTTTCCAGTTCGCGTTGCAGCCAACTGCGGTTGGCCGAGATCTCGGTAACGCGCTGACGCATGGTGCGGATCCCTTCGGTGCTGAGCGCCTGAGCGGCGATGTCGGCCACCGGCGTCGACAGTGGGTAGGGTGCAATCACCTTAAGCAGCAGGGTAATGAGATCTTCATTAGCCAACGTAAAACCACAGCGCAGGCCGGCCAGCGCGAAGGCCTTCGACAGAGTGCGCAGGATCGCCAGGTGCGGGTAGTCTTTTAACCAACCGGCGCAGCTTGCCTGTGGGCAGAATTCGATATAGGCCTCGTCAATTGCGACGATCGCCTTGCCTTTGGCCATCTCCAGCAGCGTGCGCAGGTCGTCGGGATCGATCAGATTGCCGGTCGGGTTGTTCGGGCTGCAGACATAAATCAGTTTCACGTTGTCCAGGCTGTCGGCGATAGCCGGCAAATCCAACTGCCAGTCTTGCCTGGCCGCTACGGTGCGGCGCTCCACGCCGAAGGTTTCGGCGCTGACGGCGTACATGCCGTAGGTCGGCGGGCAGAACAAAATAGCGTCTTTGCCCGGCTCGCAGAACGCACGGATCAGCAGCTCAATGCCTTCATCCGCGCCACGGCTGGCCAGCACCTGCTCTTTGTTAACCCCGGCGTAATCGGCGTAGCGCTCGATCACCAGCGCGGGCTGGCACTCCGGGTAACGGTTAAAGGTCTGGGCGGTCAGTTGGAATTCCGGCGCGGTCGGGTATTCGTTGGCATTCAGCCACACGTCGCCGTTGCCGCCCAGGCGGCGTGCCGATTGATAAGGGGTCAGCTCGCGAACGTTGGCGCGTGCCAGATTTTCTATGCTCATGCTTGCTCCTTCAGGGCGGCAACGCGCAGGGTGACGGCGTTTTTGTGGGCAATCAACTGCTCGGCGGCGGCCAGCGTTTCAATGGTGGCCGCCAGATTCATAAAGCCCTGCGGCGTCAGTTCCTGCACCGTCATGCGTTTCTGGAAATCCGCCAGGCCCAGGCTGGAACAGGTGGCGGTATAGCCATAGGTCGGCAATACGTGGTTGGTGCCGGAAGCGTAGTCACCGGCGGACTCCGGCGACCAGTCGCCAAGGAACACCGAACCGGCGCTGGTGATGCTGTCGACCAGCTCTCGGGCGTTACGGGTCTGAATGATCAGGTGTTCCGGGCCATATTGGTTGCTGATGGCAATGCACTCGGCCAAATCTTTGGCGACGATCAGTCGGCTGCTGGCCAGCGCCTGACGGGCGGTTTCGGCGCGCGGCAACTGAGCCAACTGCTGCTCTACCGCAACGGCCACCGCCTGCGCCATGGCCGCGTCCGGGGTCAGCAGGATCACCTGGGAGTCTGGGCCGTGTTCCGCCTGCGACAGCAGGTCAGAGGCGACAAACGCCGGAGTGGCGCCGCTGTCGGCGATCACCAGCACTTCGGAAGGGCCGGCCGGCATATCGATAGCCGCACCGTCCAGCCGTTGGCTGATCTGGCGTTTGGCTTCGGTGACAAAGGCATTGCCCGGCCCGAAGATTTTCGCCACACGGGGCACGGAATCGGTGCCGAACGCCATGGCGGCAATCGCCTGCGCGCCACCGACCTGAAACACTTCCCGCACGCCGCACAGTTGCGCAGCATAGAGAATTTCGTCGGCAATCGGCGGCGGCGAACAGAGCACCACGCGGCGGCAGCCGGCGATGCGCGCCGGGGTTGCCAGCATCAGCACGGTAGAAAACAGCGGTGCGGAACCGCCGGGAATATACAGGCCGACGGAGTCGATCGGGCGGGTTACCTGCTGGCAGCGTACGCCAGGTTGGGTTTCCACATCGACCGGCGGCAGTTGTTGCGCATTGTGGAAGGTTTCCACATTGGCCACCGCCACCGCCATCGCCTGCTTGACCTCGTCACTCAGGCGAGGGCCGGCTGCGGCGATTTGTTCTGCGGTGACGCGCAGCGCGCCAACCTCGGTTTTATCAAATTTGGCGCTGTAATCACGCAGTGCCTGATCACCCTTGGCCTTCACGTTGTCGAGGATTTCGCGCACCGTGCGGGTGATGCTGTCTTCGGCTGCGATCGCCGGGCGCATCAGCAGTTCTGCCCGCTGTTGCTCGCTGCAGTCCGCCCAATTGACGAGGGTATTGAAGGTCGACATGGCGTTACTCCATCATCTTCTCAATTGGCAGCACCAGAATGGAGCTGGCACCGAGCGCTTTCAGCTTCTCCATGGTTTCCCAGAACAGGGTTTCACTGCTGACCATGTGCATCGCCACGCGGTTTTGCGCGCCGGCCAGCGGCAGAATGGTAGGGCGCTCGGCACCCGGCAGCAGCGCGACGATTTCGTCCAGGCGCTCGCTCGGCGCGTGCAGCATGATGTATTTGGATTCACGTGCCTGGATCACGCCCTGAATACGGGTCATCAGGCGATCGATCAACTGTTGTTTCGCCTCCGGCATTTCGCCGTCGCGCTGGATCAGGCAGGCTTTGGAGCGATAAATCACTTCGACTTCACGCAGGCCGTTGGCTTCCAGAGTTGCGCCGGTAGAGACCAGGTCACAGATGGCGTCGGCCAGACCGGCGCGCGGTGCCACTTCGACGGAACCGTTCAGCAGGCAAGATTTGAAGCGCACGCCCTGTTTGTCGAGGTATTGCTTCAGCAGGTGCGGGTAAGAGGTGGCGATGCGGGAGTCTTGCAGGCTTTGCGGGCCGTTGTATTCGCTGTCGAGCGGTGCGGCCAGCGACAGGCGACAGCCGCCGAAGTCCAGGCGGCGCAGGGTGAAGTAACGCGGGTCTTCGCCCTGGGCGCGGCGGGTGAGCAGCTCTTCTTCCAGCACGTTCTCACCGATGATGCCCAGATCAACCACGCCATCCATGACCAGCCCTGGGATATCGTCATCACGCACGCGCAGGATATCAATCGGCATATTCTCGGCGAAGGCAATCAGGCGTTGTTGTTGCAGGTTGATTTTGATCCCGCAACGCGCCAGCAGTTCCTGGGATTCATCACTCAGGCGGCCTGATTTCTGCATTGCTATCCGTAAACGTGTTTTGTCCAGCATGGTAACCTCTGTTTAATCTGTAATTTTATGAATTTATTGTAAAAATTATTTTTCTGTCTGTCCGGAGCCAAAAAAAAACCCTCGGAAGAAATCTTCCGAGGGCTCTCTCTTGCATTCTGCGCGCCACTGGAAGATTAAAAAACCGTCTTCCAGCACACATCGCCTGAAAGACTAGTCAGGATGATGGTGATGATGGTGGCTGAACTGAATGCGTGTCATGGTGTTTTCTCTGTATAAAGTCGCTACAAACTCAATTGCTAATTAACCTAAACTATCCACTGTCTTTCACGCAACTCTTTTTTCTCGTCATAAATTTAATTTATTGAAACAGGATGAATTATTAGCAAGACGCGACTTTACCTAAGCTTAAGGTCGGTGGATTGAATCACTACGCCGACTGGCGTAGCCTTAATGGGCAAAGCGTTGCAGTCTTCAAGAGAGGAAGCTGATGAAAAAGGTAGCCATTATTGGCCTGGGTTGGTTGGGTATGCCGCTGGCTCTGTCGCTGATGAGCCGTGGGTTTGACGTTGTTGGCAGTAAAACCACGCCGGATGGCGTCGAGGCCGCACGGATGAGCGGGATCGAATGCTATCAGCTGGAACTGACGCCGGAACTGATTTGCGAGCCGGAGGATCTGGAGGCGCTGCTGCGCGTCGATGCGCTGGTGATAACACTCCCAGCCCGCCGCACCGTCGAAGGCAGCGAAAACTATTTTAATGCGGTGCGCATGCTGGTGGACAGCGCGATGGCCTTCGGTGTGCCGCGCATTCTGTTTACCAGTTCAACCTCGGTGTACGGGGAAACCACGGGCACGGTACGCGAAGATTCGCCGTTGAAGCCGGTTTCACCTTCCGGGCTGGTGCTGGCAGAGCTGGAGCGTTGGCTGCATGAACTGCCGAACACCTCGGTGGATATTTTGCGTCTGGCGGGGCTGGTGGGGGGCGATCGCCATCCCGGGCGTTTCCTGGCGGGCAAAGTCGATGTCAAAGGCGGTTCGCAAGGAGTCAATCTGGTGCATCAGGACGACGTGATCGGCGCGATCCAACTGTTGCTGAAACTGCCGAAAGGCGGCCACGTTTATAACCTGTGCGCCCCGGCCCATCCCACCAAGCGTGAGTTCTACCCGGCTCTGGCCGAACAGTTAAATCTGTCGCCGCCGCAGTTTGCCGCCGAAACGGAGCAGGGCGGTCGTCTGGTGGACGGCAGCCGTATCTGCAATGAACTGGGGTTTGAATATCAGTACCCGGATCCGGCGCGTATGCCGGTCAACTAAGCGTTTCGAACATGCCCTGCCAAGTGCGGGGCATTTTTTTATGCTTTCGCACGCTGGTTACTGCATCAACACCATAGCGGCTGAAATCTCCCCGGCGTGCTGCAAATCCTCCAGCAATGCGCTCAGGGCCTCCTTCGGCAACCCCGGCCGGGTCACCAGACTCAATGCCGCCTGATAAGACAGCGCTTGCCCCCCTAACTGTTTCAATACGCCTTGCTCTACCCAACGCGCGGCGTAATGGGTGGGCAGGTAACCGAGATACTCGCCGCTGAGCACCAAATGGGCGACTCCTTCCATATGATGGGCGACGGCGCCGAGATTTAACGGTGCCAGCGGACAAAGTTGCTGTGCCAACAAATAGCCGCGTTTAACCCAGCGTGCATTTTCAATCTGTTCACGCCCCGGTTGCTCCAGCGAAAACAGCGGATGATCGCTGCTGCAATAAACCGCCTGCGTCTCTGCTATCCAGGGCTGATACTGCAACTCGTCCAACTGCTGACCGAAATAGCCGATGCCCAAATCGAGTTGCTGATTCAGCAGCCCCTGTTCTATTTCGCCGGGGGCGCAAATGCGGCACTGTAACTGCACATCCTGATGTCGGCGTTGAAATTGTTTGATGGCATGGCTGAAGGGATTGCCCGGCAGCGACACCAGATTATCCACCAGACCAATCTGCAAATCCCCGGTCAGTAGCCCATTCAGCGACTGACTGACGCGGGTGAAATCACGCGCGGCGTTGAACAGGGTGCGGCAGGCGATCAGCATGCGTTCGCCTTTCGGCGTCAGCATGAAACCGGACCGGCCTCGCTGACAGAGGCGAAATCCCAGCCGGGTTTCCAGGGTGGCGAGATGGGTGCTGATGGTCGACTGGTTCATCAGCAACGTTTCCTGGGCGGCGCTGACGCCATGGGCTTCGGCGACGGCGACGAAGACCCGCAGCAGCCGCAGATCAATATCGCTTAGGTTGGTGAGCATCCTTTCCTCCGCAGTAATAGCGCGCAATTAACCATTTCATAACATCCCCAAAGTGAAGCTGGCGGCCGTAAAACTGTCTTTTTATGGCATGAATGTTAAATAAAATCCAATGCTTCAATGTGTTAACAAACATCGGTGTTTTCAATACTTACATCCCAAAGATGGAATGGTAGCCCTGTCAGGGGGCGGGTAGCCTGTATTTGTTATCCAAATGTTGAAATTATCTGACAGCCGAATAAGGAAAGATCATGCTGAATCAACCCCAGAGTGGCAATGATATGCCGCGTTTTGCCGGTATCCCTACCATGATGCGTCTGCCCGTTGCCGACGATGCGCGGGGGCTGGATGCGGCCTTCGTCGGTATTCCTCTCGATATTGGTACCTCAAACCGCAGTGGCACGCGCTACGGGCCGCGGCAAATCCGCCAGGAATCGGTGATGATCCGCCCTTACAACATGGGCACCGCTGCCGCACCTTTTGAACGGCTGCAGGTGGCCGACCTGGGGGATATCGCCATCAATCCTTACAGCCTGGAAGACAGCGTTCGTCGCATTGAGCTGGCCTATAACGGTATTCTGGCCCACGGCTGCATTCCACTGACGCTGGGGGGCGACCACACGCTGACGTTGCCTGTGCTGCGCGCCATGGCCAGCCGATATGGCCCGGTCGGCTTGATTCACGTAGATGCTCACTCAGACACCAACGAAGAGATGTTTGGTGAAAAGTTGGCACACGGAACAACTTTCCGGCGAGCCTTTGAAGAGGGGCTATTGCAGCCACAACGGGTCATTCAGATTGGCCTGCGCGGCAGCGGCTATGAGGCCGATGATTTCGATTGGTCGCGCAAGCAGGGGTTCCGCGTGGTACCGGCAGAAGCCTGCTGGTACCACTCGTTGGCACCGCTGATGGCGGAAGTGCGCGAGCAGATGGGCAATGCGCCGGTTTATCTCAGTTTCGACATCGACGGCCTGGATCCGGCATTTGCACCGGGCACCGGCACGCCGGAGGTCGGTGGGCTGTCGGTCTGGCAGGGCCTGGAAATTGTCAGAGGCTGCCGGGGGCTGAACCTGGTCGGCAGCGACGTGGTGGAGGTTTCGCCGCCTTACGATCGTTCCGGCAACACCGCGCTACTGGCGGCCAATCTGTTGTTTGAAATGCTGTGTGTACTGCCGTCGCGATAAGGCGACCGATAACCCGATCGGCGGAGCCGTTGCGCCTGATACCGAATAATAACAAGCATGCGGAGTGACCGATGAATCTCGACCTGCTGGTAGTGGTGTTTTACTTTTTGGTGATAGGGGCGGTGGGTTGGCTTGGCGTTCGCCGGGCCACCACCAAGGAAGATTATCTGGTGGCCGGCCGTAATCTGGGGCCCTGTTTGTACCTGGGCACGCTGTCCGCCGTGGTGCTTGGCGGGGCGTCGACCATTGGCAGCGTTAAGCTGGGTTACACCTACGGGATCTCGGGCGTGTGGCTGTGTGGCGCGCTGGGGGCGGGGATTGTGGTGTTGAGCCTGGTGTTGGCCAAACCCTTGCTCAAGCTAAAGCTCTACACCGTCAGCCAGGTGCTGGCGCGGCGCTATCATCCGGCCGCCAGGGTCACCAGCGGTGCCATCATGCTGGCTTATGACCTGATGGTGGCCGTGACCTCGATTATTGCTATCGGCAGTGTGATGCAGGTGATGTTTGATTTGTCGTTCACCGCATCGATTCTGCTCGGCGGCGGTTTGGTGGTGCTTTATTCCACGCTGGGCGGCATGTGGTCGTTGACGCTAACCGACATCATCCAGTTTATCATCATGACCGTCGGCATGATGCTGGTGTTGATGCCGATGAGCATCGTCAAGGCCGGGGGTTGGGCGGCGTTCAGTCACCTGTTGCCGGACAGCTACTACCAGCTGTCGTCGATCGGGCTTGATACCATCCTGGTGTTCTTCCTGATCTACTTCTTCGGCATTCTGATTGGTCAGGATATCTGGCAGCGGGTATTTACCGCCCGCAGCACCAATATTGCTCGCTATGCCGGGTTGGGGGCTGGGGTGTACTGCGTGCTGTATGGGGTGGCCGGCGCTCTGATTGGCATGGCCGGCAAGTTGGTACTGCCGCAACTGACCAATACCGACGGTGCCTTTGCCGCCATTGCTCAGGCGGTGCTGCCGCCGGGCGTCAGCGGGCTGGTGGCTGCGGCGGCGTTGGCGGCGCTGATGTCGACGGCCAGTGCCTGTTTGTTGGCATCGTCAACCATCGCGCTGGAAGATGTATTGCCGGCTGTCCGCAAGCGGCCCTCCGGTGGGCTGGCGGCCGGGAGATTCACGACGTTTGTCATGGGTTGCATTATGTTGGGGCTGGCGTTCGTGGTGCGCGACGTAATGATGGCGCTAACGCTGGCCTATAACCTGTTGGTGGGCGGTATGTTGATCCCGCTGATCGGTGCGATTTTTTGGCAACGTGCCACCAGCACCGGTGCTATCGCCAGCATGCTGACCGGCAGTCTGAGCGTATTGGTGCTGATGTATTATCACGGCATTGAGGCCAACAGCCCAATCTACGGGGGTCTGTTGGCGGGCGGGGCGGCCTTTCTGATTGGCAGCCTGCTGACCCGACCAGGCCCGCTGCCGCAGGTTCAGCCCGAGTAAAGGGTAAAAACGGGGCTGTCGTGCGCAGCCCCTGTGCCGCTTACAGCCAGCCGGATCTCTTCAGTTTTTGATACAGGAAGAAGCAGCCGACGCCGGTCACCCCGAGGATGGTGTGATAGGCCCAGGGGAATTTCAGTTCCGGCATATTGGCGAAGTTCATGCCGTACAGGCTGAATATTACCGTTGGGATCGCCAGGATCGCCCCCCAGCCCGCCAGTCGTTTTACCACTTCGTTCTGTTTTACCGTGACCAGCGCCAGGTTGACGTGCATGGCGTTAGTCAGCATTTCGCGCATATCGTCGATGTTGCTGACCACCTGGCGCGCATGGTCCTGCACGTCGCGTACATAAGCGCGCAGCTCTTTCGGGATCACCTCTTCATGCAGGCGAATCAGCTGATTGCAGATTTCGTCCATCGGCATCGCGGCATTGCGCAGTGCCAGCAGGTGACGGCGCAGGGTATAGACGTTCTCAATGGCGGCCTGATCAAACTCCGATTTAAACATGTTGGCTTCGATGCCTTCGATGGTCTGCTCGAACTTCGCCACCACGGTACGGTAGTTATCCACCACAAAGTCCAGCACCGAATACAAGGCAAAACCCGGCCCACGGCACATTTGCCTGTGATTTTCCTCGGCTTTGGCGCGGATCGGCGCATAGCTGGGTGATGCGCCGTGGCGCACTGAAACCAGGAAGTTTTTGCCGACGAAGAAGTGTGTTTCGCCGTATTCGACTTCGCCCTGACCCCACTGCGCGGTTTTGACCACGATAAACAGTGAATCGCCGTAGGCTTCCAGCTTGGGCCGCTGGTGGGCACAAAGCGCATCCTCAATCGCCAGATCGTGCAGGCCAAACTCCTCCTGCACCTTGCGCATAAAGGCGTCTTCCGGCTGCCACAACCCGAGCCAGACGAAGGTGTCCGGCTGTTTGACCACCTCGCTGATATCATCAATGGTCACTTCACCCAGCCGTTGACCGGCCTTGTACGCCACGCAATTCACAACCATGGTTGCGGTTTCCATCAAGCCACCTGCTATTCAAAAAGAGTTTTGGTGAGAACGTAACATTCGTGCTCTACCGGATAATTCTGCAGCGTCATCTGTAGTTGGTAACCGAGTTTCTCGTAGAAGGGGCGCGCCTGAAAGCTGAAGGTATCCAGGCGAACATAACGACAACCCCGCGCCCTGGCTTCCTGTTCCGCCGCCAGCACCACCTTGCGACCTAACCCGCTGCCGCGCTGCGAATCATCCACCCACAGCCATTCCACGCTCAACCAGTTGCCCCAGGTTTCACCGGTCAGGCCTGCGACCACCCGACCGGCTTCATCCTGGCTATAGACGGCAAGGGGCTTGCGTTGGGTAGGGTCAATATATGGGCTATTATGGGCCCGCAACCCCATACGGATCACGTTGAGGGTTGCTTCGTCAGGTATCTCGGTAACGGTGATGTTCATGTTTCCTCCTTGGTGAACCCTTAACTTAAGCACAGTCCGTGGAAAAGGCAACATGTTGAAATTTAATATAAACATGGGGTCAGCACGCTGGGTGCGTTAGGGGCGGCGGGCCAGATGACTTCAGGGGGATGTTCCGGCAACTGGCGGAGAAATAATAGCGCCCCGGCAGGGGCGCAGAAAACTCAGGTTAACTCACTCATGACGCCACGCTGATAGGCCGGGCGTTCGGTTAGTTGCTGATACCAGCGTTCCATGTTCGGGCGGGGTTGGCGCTCAATCGGCATGGAGAACCAGGCGTAAGCAAAGCTGCCTAGCGGGATGTCACCGATACCGAACGACTCACCGGAAAGATAAGGCTGGCGGCCCAGGGTTGCTTCCACGATGTCGAAGTGCTTTTCCAGCGCGGCGATCGCCGCTTCAATCTTGGCCATGTCGCGCAGTTCCGGCTTGGTGCGCACCAGGCCCCAGAACACCACGCTAAAGTGGCTGACAATGGTGGCGGTGGTCCAGTCCATCCATTTCTCGGCGCTGGCGCGTGCCTGAAGATCCTGCGGGTAGAACGGCTCACTGCCAAACTTTGCCGCCAGATAGCGCACTATGGTGTTGGATTCCCACAGCACGAAGTCATCGTCCTGCAGCAACGGCACCAGGCCGTTCGGGTTTAATGAACGGTAGAGCTCATCGTTCACTTTGCCAAAGGCGCCACCGGCATTGATATGGCTGTAGTTCAGCTCCAGTTCTGCGGCGCACCACAGCACTTTTCTGACGTTGTTCGAATTTTCACGACCCCAAATGGTCAGCATAGAACGCCTCTTTATACGGGTGAATTAACCTAAGCTGTTATTCGTACGCCACAATTGAGCCGTTGTCACACCGGAAGGCATTTTTTGCCGACCGGGCGGCACATTCAGCGCTCCCAGCGGCAAATCTCCCAGCCGTGCTCCACCGCCAGCGCGTTGAGCTCTCTGTCCGGATTAATCACCGTGGCGCTGTCGACATATTCCAACATCGCCTTGTCGTTGAGTGAGTCGCTGTAACCGTGGCTGTGCTCGAAGCTCAACTCCGGGTGTTCAGCCAGCCACTTTTTCAGGCGAGTTACCTTGCCCTGTTGGTAAGTCATGGTGCCGTAAGTGTTACCGGTGAAGCGGCCGTCTTGCACCTCAACGCCAATCGCCAGTGCGTCGTCGGCACCCAACTGTGCGGCAATCGGCGCGACCAGATGTTCGCCGGTGGCGGAAATAACCAAAATGCAGTCACCGCGCTCGCGGTGCCACAGCAGTCGTTCACGGGCGGCAGGGTAGACACGCGGCAGAATATCGCGGCGGATATAACGCTGCACCCAACCGGCCACCGTCTGGGTGTTCAGGCCGGCCAACGGGGCCAGCGTGGCCTGCATGTAATCCTCCATCGACAGCTTGCCCTGATAATAGAGCTGCATCAGCTGCTGTTCCTGCTGTTCCAGTTCCGCCGGCGCAAACCCCTCGGTGACTAACCAGCGCATCCACAGGCTGGCGCTGTCATCATCAATCAGGGTTTCATCCAGGTCGAATAAGGCTAAATCCATCAGTATTTCTCCAGCAGGCAGGGAGTGAAATGGGGGTGTATACAGAATAGCGGATAGCGTAAGCCGCCAGCCAGTGGCGGCAAACAAATTGCGCAGAGCATAAGAAACCTTGATGACAGTTTTGCGACGCTTTGTTGAATTTTTGCATAACTTAGAACGCAACAATATTGGCTGGCGTCTCTGGCGGGGTGGTAACTATAGGGCTAATGCACTGGCCATCCAGGAGTTAACGATGCTGATCATTCGCCTTTATAGCGGTCCGGTTTTTGTCGGAGATGAAGAGGAACAGGATAATGACGCCACCACTGACGTTGAAGACGCTGCCGCAGCTGAGTCTTTCGCAGCTTGACGGCGACCGGCGACAGCGGCAGGCATTTCTTGACGGGTTGCGTGAGGCCGCCCGTGACGTAGGTTTTTTCTATCTGCGCGGACACGGCGTGGATAACAGGTTGAATGCTCAACTGCAGCAGCATGCCCGGCAGTTTTTTGCGTTGCCGGAAGCCGACAAGCTGGCGGTGCAGATGGTGCATTCGCCGCATTTCCGCGGTTATAACCGAGCGGCGGCCGAATTGACGCGCGGACAGCCGGACTGGCGCGAACAGTTCGATATCGGCGCGGAGCGTCCTGCGTTGCAACTGGCCAATGAGACTCCGCGATGGGCGCGTTTACAGGGGCCGAATCAATGGCCTGAGGCGTTGCCCGCACTCAAACCGTTACTGTTGCAGTGGCAGCAGGCGATGACCGCCATGTCGCTGCGACTGTTGCGCGCCTTCGCGCTGGCGCTTTCGTTGCCGGAGCAGGCATTTGACTCGCTCTACGGCGATAAACCCAATGAACATATCAAACTGATCCGTTACCCGGGGCGGGATGCTACCGACAGCGGGCAAGGGGTGGGCGCCCATAAAGACTCCGGTTTTCTCAGTTTTTTGCTGCAGGACCGGCAGAAAGGTTTGCAGGTTGAAGTTGACGAAGGGCGCTGGGTTGACGCCGAACCGCTTGAAGAAAGCTTTGTGGTTAACATCGGTGAACTGCTGGAGTTGGCAACCAACGGCTATCTGCGTGCCACGGTGCACCGGGTAGAGACACCGCCGGCGGGCAGCGAGCGCCTGTCGATTGCCTTCTTCCTCGGGGCACGGCTGGACGCCGTGGTGCCGCTGTATCAGCTCCCTGCGCATTTGGCGGCCGAGGCGCGTGGTCCAGCCAGCGATCCGCATAATCCACTGTTGCGTGACGTGGGCTTTAACTACCTGAAAGGACGCATCCGCTCTCATCCCGACGTGGCGCAGCGCTATTACCAGGACGTTGTCGCCTAATGGTAGGGGCGCCGCATGCAGCGCCCAATGGGTTAAATTGGGTCGAACATGTTCGACCCCTACGGTTTTACATCAGGGCTGCGATTACTCCGCCAGCGCCTGCTGCAGATCGGCGATCAGATCATCCGCATCCTCAATGCCTACCGACAGGCGCAGTAACTGTGGCGTGATGCCGGTTTTTAGCCGCTGCTCCAGCGGGATCGACGCATGGGTCATGCTGAACGGTTGGCTAATCAGGCTTTCCACGCCGCCCAGGCTTTCTGCCAGGGTGAACAGTTTTGAACGCTTGATCACCCGACGGGCAAAGGCATCGTCACCTTTCAGGCGCACCGAAATCATGCCGCCGAAACTGCTCATCTGCTTCGCCGCCAGCGCGTGTTGCGGATGGCTCGGCAGGCCCGGATAGTAGACTTCTTCAACCTGCGGTTGGCTTTCCAGCCACTGGGCGATGCGCAAGGCGCTATTACTGTGACGCTCCATGCGCAGCGCCAGCGTGCGGATACCGCGCAACGTCAGGAAGCTGCTGAACGGATCGAGAATGCCACCTACCGCGTTTTGCAGGAAGCCCAGCTGTTCGGCCAGTTCCGGGTTACTCCCTACCGCGGCCACACCGGCCACCACGTCGGAATGGCCATTGAGGTATTTGGTGGCGGAATGCACCACCACGTCAAAGCCGAGTTCCAGCGGACGTTGAATATAAGGTGAGGCGAAGGTGTTGTCCGCCACGCTGATTAAATCGTGTTTTTTGGCGATCGCCGCGATCGCACTCAAGTCCGCCAGCTTCAACAGCGGATTGGTCGGCGTTTCCACCCAGATCATTTTGGTATCCGGTTCGATCGCCTGCTCCAGTGCGGTAATGTCCGCCGGTGAAACATAGGTCACACGCAATCCGGCGGTGCGGCTACGCACCTTTTCCAGCAGGCGATAGGTCCCGCCGTACAGGTCGTCAACCGCCACCAGGTGGCTGCCCTGATCGAGCAGCTCCAGCACCGTCGAGCAGGCCGCCAGACCAGAAGCGAAAGCGTAGCCGCGGCTGCCGCTTTCCAGTTCGGCGATGGCGCTCTCCAACGCAGTGCGTGTTGGGTTGGCGCTGCGCGAATATTCATAGCCGGTATGTTCCCCCGGTGCCGGTTGGGCATAGGTGGAGGTGGCATAAATGGCCGGCATCACTGCGCCGGTAGCGTCCGGGGTATAACCGGCGTGAACGGTCAACGTATCAAACTTGGCCATACAATCATCCTTATTAACGTAATTTTTGGCGCCAGGCGTTAAGCACGTCTGTGCGGGTAATCAAACCGAGGAAACGCTCACCGTCGAGGACGACCGCTACGTGGCCGTGATTGAAGGTGGCCAGTAAATCCTGATAGCTGGCTTCTTTTTGCAGCGTCTTGACCGAATGGGTCATGGCGCGGGCGGCCGGCAGACTGAAGTGGCTGGCGTCCGCCTGCACGGCATTGAGCAGATCCCACTCGTCGATCAGGCCGACAACCCGATCGCCTTCCAGCACCGGCAGCTGCGAGATGTCATACAGCCGCATACGGGCATGAACGATAGCCAGCGTGTCTTCCGGTGCGACCGAAACGGCGGCCCCTTCGTCATGACGGTAGGCGATCAAATCGCGTAAATCCTGATGCTGCGGCTTGCTCAGCAGGCCTTGTTCCAGCATCCAGTGGTCGTTATACATTTTAGACAGGTATTTGTTGCCGCTGTCGCAGACGAAGGTGACCACGCGTTTCGGCTCGCTCTGCGCCTGGCAATAGCGTAACGCGGCGGCTAAAAGCGTACCGGTGGACGAGCCGGCCAACACGCCTTCTTTACGCAGCAGATCGCGCGCGGTGGTAAAGGCTTCGGCGTCGCCGATGCGGTAGGCGTTACGCACCTGATTGAAATCGCTCAGCGGCGGAATGAAATCTTCGCCGATGCCTTCCACCAGCCAACTGCCCGCTTCACCGATCTGGCCGCTGTCGAGATAATCCGCCAGGATCGAGCCGGCAGGATCGGCTAACACAAACTCGGTTTGCGGCGATACGTCGGCAAAATACCGGCTCAGGCCGCCGAGCGTGCCGCCGGAGCCGACGCCGACCACGATGGCGTCCACCCGATTCTCCATCTGTTGCCATAACTCCGGCGCGGTAGTGCGGGTATGGGCTGCCGGGTTGGCCGGGTTGTTGAACTGATCGATATAGAAAGCGCCGGGGATCTCATCCGCCAGCCGTTTGGCGTAATCCTGATAGTAAGCCGGGTGGCCTTTGCCCACGTCCGAACGCGTCAGCACCACCTCAACCCCCAGCGCACGCAGATGGAAAATCTTCTCGCGGCTCATCTTATCCGGCACCACCAGCAGCAGTTTATAGCCCTTCAGGGCCGCCACCAGCGCCAGCCCCAGGCCGGTGTTGCCGGCGGTGGCTTCAATGATGGTGCCACCGGGTTGCAGGCTGCCGTCGCGCTCGGCCTGCTCGATCATCGACAGCGCCACGCGATCCTTGATCGAGCCGCCGGGGTTTTGGTTTTCCAGTTTGACGAACAGCCGGCAGGGGCCGGTATCGAACTGGGTCAGTTCCAGCATCGGGGTATTGCCGATCATGTCGATGACGGAGTGCGGTATTGCCATGGGTAATCTCCAGGATAATTCGGTTTAAAAACCGTTATCTGGATGATAGCGCTGTGAATAAGCGCATTAAAAAGAACAAATAACCGTTCAATATGCATTTTTGGAATATATTAGTCTGATTTAGACGTATGGATGCGCAGATGTTCAGCGGTTCAGATGTGCAGCCGTATAGCCGTTAGTGGTATAAGAAAACATCGTATGGCTGGCTTTTCATCCAAATTGCGCGACAGAGCGTACAGTTATGTAAAAATGATGAAAATTCATGCTAAACCCTGCAAAAATAAGATAAATCTAATAAACTCACAGCAAGGGCATTTTTGGTGCGCCGCTCACCCGTTGGGGGGCCGCAGGGAGTCTGCGGTTGGCAAACGCGCGCCGAGCCACTCTCGCTGGTTGGCTGAAAACGTGAACATGTTTGAAAGTTAACGCTATTTCAATGATTTGAATGGATACTCTGGCGACGTCATGATGAAAAAAAACTTATCCACCTCCCTGAAGAAATTGACCTTTAGCGTCAGCATTTTGTTGCTGGCTACGCCTGCAATCCAGGCAGCCGAAGCGCCGGCGGCCCCGCAGGTTGACGCCAAGGCGTTTGTGCTGATGGATTACAACAGCGGCAAAATCCTGACGGAGGGCAATGCCGATACGCGTCTCGACCCCGCCAGCCTGACCAAGATCATGTCCAGTTATGTGATAGGCCAGGCGATCAAGGCCGGCAAGATCAAACCGGAGGATATGGTGACCGTCGGTAAGGACGCCTGGGCAACCGGCAACCCGGCGCTGCGCGGCTCTTCGCTGATGTTTATCAAACCGGGCGATCAGGTGCCGGTAATGGAACTGAACAAAGGCATCGTCATTCAGTCGGGCAATGATGCCAGCATCGCATTGGCCGATTATGTGGCGGGCAGCCAGGATTCGTTCGTCGGCCTGATGAATAACTACGCTAAATCTCTGGGCCTGCAGAATACCCATTTCCTGACGGTGCACGGCCTGGATGCGGAAGGGCAGTACAGCACCGCGCGCGATATGGCATTGCTGAGCCAGGCGCTAATCCGCGACGTGCCGGTTGAGTACGCGCTGCATAAAGAAAAAGAGTTCACCTTCAACAAGATCCGCCAGGTTAACCGCAACCGTCTGTTGTGGAGCTCCAACCTGAACGTTGACGGCATTAAAACCGGTTACACCGGTGGCGCCGGTCATAACCTGGTGGCCTCGGCCACCGATGGCCCGATGCGTTTGATCTCGGTAGTGCTGGGCGCGCCGAGCGATCGCGTCCGCTTTAGCGAAAGTGAAAAGCTGCTGACCTGGGGCTTCCGCTTCTACGAAACCGCCACCCCTATCAAAACCGACAAGCCGTTTGTTACCCAGAAAGTGTGGTTTGGCGACGTTGGCGAGGTGCCGTTGGGCGTAGCGAAAGATGCGGCGGTCACTATCCCGAAAGGGCAGATGAAAAACCTGAAGGCCAGTTACAAGCTGAACCAGCCGACGCTGGAAGCCCCGTTGGCAAAAAATCAGGTGGTCGGCACCATTGATTTCCAGCTTGACGGTAAAACCATTGAACAGTATCCGCTGGTGGCGATGCAGGAAGTGAAAGAAGGTAACTTCTTCAGCCGCATCTGGGACATGGTGATGATGAAGCTGACCCAGTGGTTCGGTAGCGTGTTTGGTTAAGGGTTACAGCAATAAGCTTTAAGAAGAGGGCGCCGTCATTGATGATTGCGCCCTCATTTTTTATCAGTTACAGGCCACTACCTTGATCGCCAATCCCCCTTGCGATGTCTCGCGGTACTTGGCGTTCATGTCTTTGCCCGTCTCATACATGGTTTCGATCACCTTATCCAGGCACACGCGCGGCTCACTGGTGCGGCGCAGCGCCATACGTGCGGCATTGACCGCCTTCACCGCGGAAATCGCGTTACGTTCGATACAGGGTACCTGAACCTGACCGGCCAGCGGATCGCAGGTTAGCCCCAGGTGATGTTCCATGGCGATCTCCGCCGCGATACAAACCTGTGCCGGGCTGCCGCCCATCAATTCTGCCAACCCTGCTGCGGCCATTGAGCAGGCGACGCCCACCTCGCCCTGACAGCCCACTTCGGCACCGGAGATTGAAGCGTTCATCTTGTACAGCGCACCGATCACACCGGACGTCAGGAAATAACGGCTGTAGGAATTGGGGTTTACCGGGCGGATAAACTGGTCGTAATAGGCCAGCACCGCCGGGATGATGCCACAGGCGCCGTTGGTCGGGGCGGTGACCACACGGCCACCGGCAGCATTTTCTTCGTTAACGGCAAAGGCGAACATGTTGATCCAGTCGACCACGTTCATCGGATCGATATTGTTCTTGTCACCGGTCACCAACAGACGGCGCAGGGCAGCGGCGCGGCGTTGAACCTTCATCGGGCCGGGCAACAGGCCTTCGGTGTTCATACCGCGTTCGATGCCGGCGCGCATCACCTGCCAGACGTCGGCGAAGTGCGCGTCGATCTCGGCCTTGCTGTGCAGCGCCAATTCGTTTTGCATCACCAGGCCGGATAGCGACAAACCGGCGTCTTTACAGTGTTGCTGCAAGTCTCGCGCCGAGTTGAACGGGAAGGGGACCTGAACCGGATTGGCCGCAGCCAGGCCGAAGTTTTCTTCATCGACGATAAAACCGCCGCCGGTAGAGTAATAGGTTTTGCTGTGTAACAGTTGTTCACCGGCGAAGGCGCTGATGCGCATGCCGTTTTCGTGCAGCGGTAAATTATCGCTGTTGAAATTCATGCTGGTTTGCAGCGGGAAATCCACTTCGTGGTGGCCCTTGGCCAGCAACAGGCGGCCGCGTTGTTCAACGTCGCGGATAAAACCGGCGATACCGTCGATATCAACATCGTGCGGCAGGTTACCCGCCAACCCCATGATAATGGCGATATCGGTGTGGTGACCTTTGCCGGTCAGCGACAGCGAACCGTAGACGTCCACCACCACGCGAGTGGTATCCATCAACTGCTGGCTGGCAATCAATTCATCGACAAACAGCTTGCCGGCTTTCATCGGGCCGACGGTGTGGGAGCTGGATGGGCCAATACCAATTTTGAAAATATCGAAAACGCTGACCATGGTCTCGCCTCCTTCTTCAGGTGTTAGGCGTTAATGCAGGAAAGGGGGCCGTGCTGAAAAGCCGGCGCAAGGTAGCGCCGGCTGGGCTTGATTAGAAGCTGTACAGGATTGCGGAGATGGCGATCAGGCCCATCACTACCACGAACACGTTACTGATGTGGCCGCTGTATTTGCGCATGGCCGGCACTTTACGGATAGCGTACATCGGCATCAGGAACAGCAGCATGGCGATGATTGGGCCACCCATATTCTCGATCATGCCGAGGATGCTTGGGTTCAGGGTCGCAACAATCCAGGTAGTCACCAGCATAAACAGGGCGGTGATGCGGTTCAGTTTGTTGGTGCTGATGGTTTTACCGCGGCTTTTCATAGACTTGGCAATCAGACCGTTAAAGCCTTCACGTGCACCCAGATAGTGACCGAGGAACGATTTGGTGATGGCGATAAAGGCGATAACCGGTGCGATGTAGGCAATCATCGGGTTATTAAAGTGGTTAGCCAGGTAAGACAGAATGGAGATGTTCTGCGCCTTGGCTTCCGCCAGGTTTTCCGGCGACAGGCTCAGCACGCAGCTGAACACGAAGAACATTACGGTCAACACCATCATGATGTGAGCGAAGCCCAGAATGCGGGAGCATTTCTTCTCGGCTTCTTCCTGACCGTACTCTTCACGCTTGGCTACGGCAAAGGCAGAGATGATTGGTGAGTGGTTGAAGGAGAACACCATCACCGGGATCGCCAGCCACAGGGTGATAACCAGACCATGACCCATACCCGTGCCTGCGCCGGACAGAGAAACGTTATCGAAGATGGCGGTGGTCCAGTTCGGGATCAGGTACACAGCCAGCAGCATCAATACGGCGACAAACGGGAACACCAGGATACTCATGGTCTTCACGATAGCCTGCTCGCCGAAACGCACGATGGTCATCAGGCCGACAATCAGGATCAACGACAAAATGGCACGTGGCGGCGAAGCCATCCCCAGTTGGTGGGTAATGAAGCTGTCGACGGTGTTGGTGATGGCGACGCTGTAAACCAACAGAATGGGGTAAATGGCAAAGAAGTAGAGCAGGGTGATCAGCTTACCGGCGCTGATACCAAAGTGTTCTTCAACGACTTCGGTGATGTCTTCACCGGCGTTTTTGCCGGAAAGAACGAAGCGGCACAGGCCACGGTGCGCAAAGAAGGTCATCGGGAACGCAATGATGGCCATGATGATCAGGGGGATCAAACCACCGATACCGGCGTTGATTGGCAGGAACAAAACGCCCGCGCCAATCGCGGTGCCATACAGGCCCAACATCCACATGGTGTCGGTTTTACGCCAGGTACTGGTAGAGCCAGAAGCCGCAGAGGCTATAGTGCCGGTCTGTGTAGTGTCCATAAATATCTCCGAAGTGAACACGCTAATTTAAAATTAAAGGCAAAACTTAAGGTTAAATCCGAATGACGCAATATCAGATGGCGGCATCGGTAAGAATCAGATGTTGCTTGCGGGGATGGTTGGCGTCCCCCTGGTTGTTTAATAGTCTAATTACCCTTGGCAGTTGTGCCGGATAACTAATCAAATGATATTTAGCCTATATAGGGCGTCGTATCGGGACTGCTGCCGGAAGGTCATTGCCTGCCGATTTTCGTTGGCGGCAAGATAACGATTTACAGTAGAAACAACCGTGATCATGCTCTCAAATGCGTAATGTGTGCGGCTAAATGCGTTTATATTGGTTTTTCATGCATATGTTGCGCGCTTGTGTAAGATTTCATGCTGAAAACGCTCTCATCAATGTTTCAGGGTTTATCTGGTATGAGCAATCTGTAACCAGATAAAACGCTGCCGTTGTCAGCAAGTCGAGCAATATATTTTAAGCGAGAGTTTGGATCTAGCTAAAAACCCGGATTAAGCGGTTTTAGTGACGCAGATCACATTGCGATTTAAAGCGAAATTTGTCTTAACATATTGTTTTTATTTTATTTATTTTGAATATCCAGCTAATAACGTGGGTAAACTAGTTAAGTGGATAGCGGATAGAATTGCTTAATCATTCATCATATAAATAAGCTGGATTGGTTATATTTAAAGCGCGTTAGTTGCGTAATTGTTGATATTTATCGCGCGGACGCTACTGCGATTTATCATATAAAAGCGTTGTTATGCAGAGTGAAAAAGTAATATTGCGTAAGATTTATCTGCGCAGAAGGAATAAGCCTGCAAAACTGTTTCAATTTATTAACCTGCTTTCGGGTAGGGATAATAAAATAATCGAATCAATTGCACGTTATTTGTCCAAAGTCTTGCCGGGATAGAAGGGGGGTGAAGAGCACCGCCGACCGGGGTCGACGGCTGGATGCAGATTAAAAACGAATGGCGATCGCGTTTTCGCTGAAAAACTCCGCAAACTCGGGGTTAGGCTGGCGATCGGTGATCACCCGGTCGAATTGAGTCAATGGCCCGATGCAGGCGGGTTTGGTTTTGCCGAATTTACTGTGGTCGGCCACCAGGATTTTTTGCTGTGACATCGTTATCGCCCGGTGCTTCATCTCCAGTTCATCAAAGTTAAAGCAGGTTGCGCCATGCTGCAGGCTCAAACCGGCGGCGGAGATAAAGGCGATATTGGGGCAGATATGATCCAGCTCGCTGTGGCGGCCGACGGCGGTGAATATATAGTTGTTCGGCTTGAATTCGCCGCCGCACAGGATCACCTTGCAGTTCGGTTTGTCCTGTAACGCCAGGAAGGTATTGAGTGAGTGGCAGACCGCGGTGAAGACCAGGTCGTCAGCGATCGCGTCGATGATCGCCGGCGTAGTGGTGCCGCAGTCGAAAAATACGGTGTCGTTTTCGCTGATAAGCTGCGCGGCGAGCAGGCCGATACGGCGTTTTTCCGTGACCTGCTTGGCTTTTTGGTCGGAAACAAAATAGTGGGTCACGCCGTTACTGCGCGGATCGGCCACCACGTAACCGCCCAGCAGAACCACGGCCGCCGGTTCTGCGCTGAGATCGCGGCGGATGGTCATTTCTGACACGCCCAACAGGACGGCGGCTTCTTTTAAGTGGATCTTGTCAGAGCGCTTTAACGCCTGGACTAATCGATTGAGACGTTCTTCGCGCCGCGTTTCCATCTGTCTGTCTTCCCACAGGGTTAAGAAAGTTTCATCAGGGCTGAACACACAAATGCGGGGTAATAGCGGCCCAGCCATCGGCTGAACTTATTACCCCGCATCAGATTATCACGGCGTGCGCCCGGTACCCAGACGCCTCAGGTTATCAGTAGCTGCCGGCAGCGGCCTGATCACCGGAAACGATTGCTACGCCAGAGCTGGTGCCGATACGCGTTGCACCTGCTTTGATCATCTTCTCGGCGGTTGCGCGATCGCGCACGGCGCCGGATGCTTTCACACCCATTTCACTGCCCACAGTGGCTCGCATCAGTTTAACGTGCTCTTCACGAGCGCCGCCGGTGCTGAAGCCGGTTGAGGTTTTGACGAAGGCCACATCGAGTTCGCGACACATTTCACAAACCTGAACGATCTGCGCATCGCTGAGCAGGCAGGTTTCCAATATTACCTTCAACGGGATCGCCGCGCAAACCTCGCGCACGGCGGCGATGTCGGCTTTGACTTCATCCAGCAGGCCGCTTTTCAGCCAACCCACGTTGATCACCATGTCAATTTCCTGCGCGCCGGCCGCAATCGCCGCTTTGGCTTCGAAGGCTTTCGCTACGGTCAGGCCGGCACCCAGAGGGAAACCGATCACGGAACAAATTTTTACTTCGCTTTCTTGCAGCAGGTGCGCCGCCAGCGGTACGTAACCGGAGTTTACGCAGACGGCGTAAAAATTGTGCTGTTGCGCTTCTTCACAGAGCTTGGCGATTTGCTCTTCGGTCGCGTCCATGGCCAGCAGGGTGTGATCGACATAGCGGGCGTAATCAATGTTTTCGGTAGTCATCTCGATTCCTTATTGAGGTTTAAACAAAGCAGGATGTGAACAATGTTAGAATAATAACATTTAGCGAGCGGTAAACCTAGCGAGATTTTAAAAATGACGCGCAACGCATCGTTTTTTTGGCTGTCATGTGTATAACATAAGGAACGGTATTATGTTATTTAAGTAACATTTTAGGTGCGAGCTGCGCGTTTACGAGCGAAACACCCAGGGGAAAAGGAGGAACATGATGATAAATCTGGCGCCTGAGCAGTTTGGGATGCAACCGGATGAAGTTTTCCGCAATGCGGATTTTGTGGTCACGGCTTTTACCTGTGAAGAGGGCGGCCAGGTGCTGACGCTGGCGAACCGCCGTGGCACTCTGACGGTATTGCCTTACCGCGGCCTGACGATTTGGGATGCCGAGTTTGACGGCTACTCGCTGAAATCGGGGCGTCGCAGCACCCGAGCGGGCAAGGGCAAACCGGTTGGCGGCGTTGCGTTTCATTCACCCTGGCCGCAGCAAGACAGTTTGTTGGCAGGCATGCAACGGATAGGGTTGCAGGTGGAAGGCGATACATTGGCGCTTTACGGTAGCGGAGAACTTTCTCACCCGCGTTGCCGGGTACGCCCGGCATTGCGTTTAACGGCGAACAGCGCGCAATTTGCCATCGAGATGCAAATCACCAACCTTGCCGATGAGCCGCTGCCGTTGAACTACGTTTGCCACCTCAACTATGGTTGTATTCCGGATGCGGTCTTCCGTCAGAATCTGCCGGCTCCGGCTTTGGCACCGCACGGGAACGTGGCCGAACAAGAGATGCTGTGCTCGGACGATCTGTCGCTGTATGTCGATCAGGCCGAGTTCTTTATGCTGGCGTCAAAGGGCCGGCGGTACGTAACACGGTTTTCTACCGCCCAGTTCAATTACGGCCTGCGCCCCATTACGCAACAAGGCAGCCAACGCTTGGTCAGGTTTGTTCAGCCGGCTACCTGCAGCCCATATACGCCCGGCGGGACGGCGGTGAAGATGTTGGGGGGAGGAAAAATGCGGGAGTTTCGTGTCACCACCGGGGTGGTGTAATGGCAGGGACGGTGCTGCCCCTGCCGTTATGCGCGATTATTCTTTTACCCAGCCCCTGCGGATCGCGAAGGCGAACAGGAAATGGTACAGGCGCGTCAGTTTAGCGGCGATAGCATCGCCAAACAGGTTCCACACCAGTTGTGCGAACAAGCAGCCGACCAGGCCGAGCAGGAAACCGCCGACCATATCCAGCGGCCAGTGCACGCCAAGGTACACGCGTGACCAGGCGATGCCGGCCGCGACGATCAGCAATAAAATGCCGGACCAAACCCGATGCCAGAACAGGAAGGACAGGGCAAAGGTAAAGATGGCGGTGCCGTGATCGCTGGGGAATGAGCTGTCCGGCGCATGGGCCAGGAAGGTGAAGCCGATGCCGGCGACAAACGGCCGCTCGTGCGGCAACAACATGCCGATGGTGGCGGCAGAAAGCATGGCGAATAGCAGAGCAATCGTCGTCTTGGTCACCACTTCACGTTGCGATATCAGTTGGCTCTGCGGCCCCCACAGCCATAGCCCAACGATCAGCACAGGCACGATGGCGATCAGATCGCGCGCCAGGAAGGTCGCGATATCGATTAACCACTCGGGGGACGCCGGGGTCGCGTTGATCCAGGCGAAAAGAAGATAATTCAACTGCTCCATAATATTTACCTTGTCTTGCGGCGGAAATACCCGCTCACCATCCAATAAACAGCCAGTTGGCTGAGCCAAACCCACCAACCTGCCCACAGGTTATGGGTAAGAAAATGTGCGCCGCGCATGACCTGACCAAACCCCATCAGCATGCCGAGCATAATGCCGCCGAACCAGCACCAGTAAGCCAGGCGCGGGCGTTGCGGATAAAACAGGAAAAACAGCGCCATCACCGAAAAACCGCTGGAAGCATGGCCGCCGGGGAAGCAACGGCCCGGCCCGGGTTCGGCCGGCACCGCACCGAACAGCGGGTAGGACATCGCTTTACCGCCGTATTCGATCAGATCCCACGGGCACGAATGCGCGCTGGTGGCTTTGAGGATCCCGACCACCAACGGCCCGATGCCGATCAGCAGCATGGCGACGATCATGCGCGGGTTACGGCGGTAAATGCCATAAAACAGCGCCAGCACCGCACCGCTAATCACGCTGATTTTCAGCAAACGATGGTTGATCAGGTCCAGCCAGCGATCGTTTTGCCAGGGGAAATGGCCGCTGGCGGCGTCGAACCAGTAATTGCTGATTGCCCAATCCAGCTGTTCGTTGCGCGACAGCCAAAGGAACAATAACCCGCTGACTATCAACCCAAAAACCTGCCAAAGGTAAAAGGATGCCGGTAGGGAGTAAAGGGCGTTAGTCTGAATTTGTGGTGTCGTTGAGGATTGATTTAATGAAGGTTTTGGGTTCACGCGCAGGCTCGGTGGCAGTGAGGAGTTATGCCACTGTAATAATTCTGTCTTAAGAAAACCTTAACCCTTCGGCAGGCCCGCGAGAAAGCGATAGGCGGGATTTCGCCTTTCGGCTAAGGTAACCCTTTGCTTTTTATCGGGACGCTGTGGTGATGACGAAAAAACTGAGCTTTATGCTGTTGGCCGCCTGTGGCGTGGCATTTTCCCCGTTAGCACTGGCGCAGCAGGGCCATGCAGCCGGGCCGATTGTGGTGCAAGGCGCAATGCCGGTGGAGGCGGAACGCTTCGCCCAACGCCTGGATAACCCGCGTGAGGAACAGATTGGCGGCTGGCGTTTCTGGCATGGCACCGTGGACGGTTATCCGGTGGTGGTATCTGAAACCCTGAAAGGCATGTCCAATGCAGCGGCGGCCACGGCGATTGCCGCCACCCGCTTCCAGCCGGTAGCGATCATCAACCAGGGAACTGCAGGCGGCCACGATCCGGCGCTCAAGGTCTACGATATCGTGCTGGGCAAGTATTCGGTGAGCCTGGGGGCCTTTAAAACACCGAAGAAGGCGGCAGGGGAAGGCAGCGACTCACGGCAATGGCAACCCATGGACCTATTGGCTTCGAAGGGCAGTGCGGGTGAGGATAAAAATGTCCACAGCATTCGCCAGTTCCCGGCAGACGCCAAGCTGCTGGCGATAGCGGAGGGCGTTAAAGCAAGCTACACCCGGGGCAAGGTGGTTGAGGGCGTGATTGGCTCCGCCGACGTGTGGAACAGCGAACTGGACCGTATTAGCCATTTCCGGGCAAGCTATCACACCTCGGTTGAAGAGATGGAAACGGCTTCTGCGGCGCAGATCGCCGCTTCTTTCTCTATTCCGTTTATCGGCATCCGGGTGCTGTCCAACAATATTACCAATCAGGGCAAATACGACCCGCAAACCGGGCTGGCATGCCAGGACTATGTTTATCAGGTGGTGAAGGCCTATATCGCCAAAACCGCAATCCACTGAGGTTTTATCCTGACCAATGGCTAACGATAGGTTTTTGTACCTGGACACTGGCTATTGTAAAGAATATTAAACCTATAGCCAGGCTGGCGGCAGTGTATTAGTTTATGGCCGAAGCATCTTATAAATTGTAGGGATAAAACATGAACAAGGCATCCGTTGTATTTTCCGGCCTGCTGATGGCCGTTTCCGCCAGCGCCATTGCTGCTACCTCGTCCGAAGACACCGATATCAGCAAGCAGCCGCTGGAAAAGGTCGCCCCTTACCCGAAAGCCGAGAAGGGCATGAGCCGTCAGGTGATTTACCTGCCGAAGCAGGAACACGAAGAGAATTTCAAGGTTGAACTGCTGATTGGCAAAACGCTGGAAGTGGACTGTAACCGCCACATGATTGGCGGTACGCTGGAAACCAAAACCCTTTCCGGTTGGGGTTACGACTACCTGGTAGTGGAAAAACTGTCTGAACCGGCTTCCACCATGATGGCTTGCCCGGACAATACCAAACAGCAGAAATTTATCGCTGCCAACCTGGGTGACGCTGCCATGCAACGTTACAACAGCCGCCTGCCAATCGTGGTCTACGCACCGAAAGACGTGGAAGTGAAATACCGCGTGTGGAAAGCCGAAGACACCGTCAGCAAGGCAGAACAGAAGTAATACCGATGCGTGCTAACCATTAGCACGGCTAAGTGATTACCCGAAAATGAACCCGTCTGGAGAGTGCATTGCGCCGTTGGCCATTGCCCCTCGGACGGGTTTTTTGTTTATCGCACCCTGGCGTGAAGCAATAGAAAACGGCAGTAAAAGTCTGTAGTTTGGCGTGTATTCCGATAAAGGCTGCGGGATTAAAATGTCAGCTTTATATGCGCAACAATAAAATTCACCTGACTGGGCAAAAATGACAAAATTAATTGAATTTACCGCCATTACTGAAGCAGCAGAACGGCTCAACGGGAAAGTTATTCGCACCGCCACTATTCCAGCACCGAAACTGACTGAAAAACTACAGAGGCCGGTTTTCCTGAAACTTGAAAATACTCAGTTGGGGGGCTCTTTTAAAGCCAGGGGCGTGCTTAACAAATTTTTGAGCCTGGAGGATGATGTTAAAGATAACCGGTTTGTGGCGGTGAGCGGCGGTAATTTTGGCATTGCGATAGCCGAGGCGGCGAAGATATTTGGGGCTGATATCACTATTATTATGCCGCAAAGTGCCCCGGCAACCGCCATCGACCGGGTGGGTGAACTGGGCAGCTCTGTTATCGTGGAATCTGATGTTCACGCTGCGTTTGAGCGGGCCAAGGCTTTGGCTGACCAGGGATACGTAGTCATTGATGATTGCAACGACTCGCTGATCGCCGAAGGACACGGAACCCTGGCACTGGAGTTCATTGCCGACTGTCCGGAACTTACCGACGTCCTGGTTGCGGTGGGCGGCGGCGGTATGCTGGCTGGTGTGGCTACTGCGCTAAAAGCCATAAAGCCAGAGATGAGAGTTTGGGGGGTTGAAACCTCTGGGGCAAGTTCGATGCACCAGGCATTGCGCGCCGGCAAACCGGTGAACATTGAGGTGACTTCAATTATCTCTACCCTCGGCGTGCCTGTCATTGATGAAATGATGCTGGTCCATGCTCAAGCTTATATCGAAGAAGTGGTTGTGGTATCGGATAAGGCAGCGGTAGAGGGAATGGTGGCCTTTGGCGAAGATGCAAAATTATGGGTTGAACTGGCGTCCGGGACGCTGATCCCTGCGGCTATGGCCATTGCCCCCAATCTTCCTGCTAACGCCGTCATTGGGATGGTAGTGTGCGGTGGAAATATCTCCCATCAGGACATGTCGAAATGGGTTAGCTACTCGCAAACCCTGTGATTTTTCTCCTGCGGAGTTTATTCAGGCAATAAAAAACCCGCTAGTCTTGAACCTAAATAGGCGGGACTAACGGGCTCCACAAAATGGGGACATCAAAGAAAAGCAGTGGCACTAATTCAGACTACCCCCGGAAAGGAAAGTTCTCGCCGGCGATAAAAATTTCAAAATATATTTGCCACTGATACATCTTTGTTGCTTATCGGTTAGCCGAGTATCCCCGGCCACAACACCACAATCAACGAACCTGCCAGGGTTAACAATACGTTAGCTATGGCGTAGGTTCCGGCGTAGCCCAGCGCAGGGATGTTACTGCGTGCGGTATCGCTGATGATTTCCATTGCCGGCGCACAGGTACGCGCCCCCATAATCGCGCCGAACAGCAGGGCGCGGTTCATGCGCAGCACATAGGCGCCAAACAGGAAGCAGATCACCACCGGCACCAGGCTGACGATCAACCCGGCGATCAGCATCTGGCCACCGACGGCGCCGAGGCTGTGGCCGATGCCCGCACCGGCGCTCAGGCCCACGCCGGCCATAAACACCATCAGGCCAAATTCTTTCACCATGTTCAACGCGCCCTGCGGAATGTAGCCGAAGGTCGGGTGGTTGGCGCGCAGGAAGCCCAGCATGATGCCGGACATCAACAGACCGGCGGCGTTGCCGATGCCGAACGAGAAATTGCTGAACTGGATGGTGATCTGGCCAATCATCAACCCGATGATGAAGAAGGAGCAGAAGGCCAACAGATCGGTCACCTGGCTGTGGATAGAGATAAAGCCGATCTTCTCCGCCACGCTTTTCACCCGGCGTGCGTCGCCGCTGACCTGCAGCACGTCGCCTTTGTTGAGCACTATGCTGTCGTCAATGGGCATTTCAATCTGGCTGCGGATCACCCGGTTGAGGAAGCAGCCGTGATCGGTCAGCTTTAACTGGCTCAGGCGCTTGTTTACCGCATTGCTGTTCTTGACCACGATCTCTTCGGTGACGATGCGCATGTCCAGCAGATCCCGGTCGAACACTTCTTTACCGTTGCGGAAGCTGGGGTCCAGCCGCGCATGGGCGTCCGGGTAACCGACCAGGGAAATCTCGTCGCCCACCTGCAGCACCGCATCGCCGTCCGGGTTCGCCAGAATGCCGTTGCGGCGGATGCGTTCTATATAGCAACCAGTCTGGCGATAGATGCCCAGCTCACGCAGGTTTTTGCCATCGGCCCAGGCCACCAGCTCCTGGCCAACGCGGTAGGCGCGAATGACCGGCAGGTAAACCTTGCGCTGGCTGTCGGTATCCAGACCGCGCTCGCGGGCGATCTGCTGGGCAGAGGTGGAGAGATCCTGATGTTGCAGCTTGGGCAGGTAGCGCGCGCCGAAGATCAGGCTCACCAGGCCAATCAGGTAGGTCAGGGCATAGCCGAGGCTCAGATGGTCCTGCGCCGCCAGCAGCGCTGGGCCGTTGACGATGGTGTTGCGCAGCGTATCGCCAGCACCCACCAGCACCGGGGTCGAGGTCATCGATCCGGCCAGCATGCCGGCGGTTAGCCCGATGTCCCAATGGAACAACTTGCCAAGGCCGATAGCGATCACCATCGCGGAACCGACCATCACCAGCGCCAGCATCAGGTAATTTTTGCCGTCGCGGAAAAAAATTGAGAAAAAGTTTGGCCCGGCTTCCACGCCGACGCAGAAAATAAACAGCATAAAGCCGAGATTCAGCGCTTCGGTGTTAATGGCGAAATGTTGTTGGCCCAGCAGCAGCGAAACCACCAAAACGCCAATGGAATTACCGAGTTGAACGGAGCCCAGACGGACTTTACCGAGGCACAGCCCCAGTGCGAGTACCACGAACAGTAACAGGATGTAGTTACCGTTTAACAAACTAGCGACGTTTATGTTCACGTAGGATAACTTATTGTTTACCAGTAAGTGCTTGATATAGATAAATATAAGATATAAATTCAGTCAAAAAGCGACTTCATAAATAACTAACCAGCGAAAGGCGATTCGAAGCATCGATCGGCGGCGTTTATTCTAGTCGCTATGGCGCGTGACAGCCAGCATAAAGCTGGGTTCATGCCCTGCCGAAAGCATTTAACTCTCTTTAGGCCAAGGAAAAAGTTCAGTTTAGCGTTGTCGGTTTACGACAAGGCGTCACCGGCATTGTGGCACGGCTGATTTCTACGGTGTGGTAATGAGGTTAAAGGGGGAGGGGGCATGGCGAGTGAACGGTATTGGTGGGGAATATTAAGCTGTTTTCTGCTGTTCAGCCTGGTGTATCTCGGCCAGCAGAGTGGGGCATTTGGCAGCACGGATCATGAACACCGGGGGGAGACCGGCCTGTTGCTGTTTGTGATACCCGGCGTGGTCGCGAGCTACTTATCGAGCAAAAAACGCATTCTCTGCCCGCTACTGGGGGCGTTGTATGCGTTGCCGCTGTGTCTGATCATCCGCCATTTCTGGCTAACGCCGTCTGCCTCGGTGTGGCAGGAATTGGCTTATGCCACCAGCGCGGTGTTCTGGTGCATGTTCGGGGCGTTGCTGGCTTTGTTTGCGCGCGGCCTGTTGCAGGCCTACCGGTAGTGTCATCGTGGCTAACGGCAATAAAAAAAGGCGCTATGAGCGCCTTTTTCTCGTTCTGCCTGAAGCTTACTGGAACAGATTCAGGTTTTCTTTGGCATAAGCTTCGAAATCGGTGCAGCCGCCGATGTGTTTCTCATCGAGGAAGATCTGCGGAACGGTTTCTACCGGTTTGCCAACGGTTTTTTCCAGATCGGCTTTGGTGATGCCTTCAGCGTGGATATCAACATAACGGAAGTTGAAATCGTCACGTTCTTCAGTCAGTTTTTCCGCCAACTCTTTCGCACGGACACAATAAGGACAGCCTGGGCGCCCGAAGATAACTGCAAACATGCAACACTCCTTAGATTGATATTCAATAATTTAATCGCAACTGCAATGACATTCTGTCGGTCGAAAAAGACTTAAGCCTGAACATTACCCGCATTGATGGCGCTTACTATGCCCGTTGGGTCGGCGAAAAAAAAGCAGGAATTACCTGTTAATTTGATTCATGTAACCGATTAAGCCGCCGGGGCTGTCGCCGCCGATGGGAATTCACTACACTGGAGGCAGAGCTTCTGGAGAAGAAAATATGCGTTCATTCGGTGACTTACCGCGTACCGTGCTGGTTCTGGAAGGGCTGGGCATGCTGTTGTTGGTGCTGGCTTATCTAAGTATACATAGCCACGTTCAATTACCCGGCTGGTTGGCCTCACAGCAGGCGGCGGTGGGAATGATCTTCCTCGGCGTGGCGCTGATGGTGCCGGCGGCGGCATTTCTGGTTTGGCGGGTGGTGCAGGGATTTGGCCCATTGATGCGCGGTGGTCAGCCGCCGCAGAACGATCGGCGCAAGCCAGATACGCCTGAAGATAAAAACGACAGTGAGCCGCGTGCCTGAATAATGGCCACCGGAGACATACCTGCCAGACAGGGGCTTGCCTTTTTGGGGTGACGAGTGAAAATTGCCATTCTTTCGCGCGATGGAACGTTGTACTCATGTAAACGCTTGGTGGAGGCGGCGGAACAGCGCGGCCACAGCATCGAGGTTATCGATCCACTCTCTTGCTATATGAACATCAACCCGGCCGCGCCGACTATCCACTATCGCGGCCGCCAATTGGAGCGTTACGACGCGGTGATCCCGCGCATCGGCTCCGCCATGACCTTTTATGGCACTGCAGTGCTGCGCCAGTTTGAACTGTTGGGCAGTTATCCGCTTAATGAGTCGGTGGCGATCACTCGTGCGCGCGACAAGCTGCGTTCGCTGCAGTTGCTGGCACGGCAGGGGATCGATTTGCCGATCACCGGTTTTGCCCATTCGCCCGACGACACCGGTGATTTGATCGAACTGGTTGGCGGTGCGCCGCTGGTGGTCAAACTGGTGGAAGGCACGCAGGGCATTGGCGTAGTACTGGCGGAAACTCGCCAGGCGGCAGAAAGCGTGATTGATGCCTTTCGTGGCCTGAACGCTCATATTCTGGTGCAAGAATATATTCGCGAGGCGCAGGGCAGTGATGTGCGCTGCCTGGTGGTGGGGAGTAAGGTAGTCGCAGCCATTGAGCGCCAGGCCAAACCCGGGGAGTTTCGTTCCAATCTGCACCGGGGTGGCACCGCCCGCAAGGTAAGCATCACTGCCAAAGAGCGGGCGATTGCGGTCAAGGCCGCCACCACACTGGGGCTGGATGTCGCCGGGGTGGATATCCTGCGTGCGGCCCGTGGCCCGCTGGTGATGGAGGTCAATGCTTCACCGGGGTTGGAAGGGGTGGAAAGCACCACCGGGTTGGATATCGCCGGCAGGATGATCGAGTATATCGAGCAGCGCGGCAGGCCGGGTTTCAGGTTGAAATCTGGCGGATAAGTTTGCCGTAAAAAATTCGCCTTTCTGTGGCTGGAGTTGCGGCTTTTTATCGACCATATTTACCCTAATAGCGAATTAAGCCGCATTGATCGTGGCGTAGTGGGGCAATATTCCGTAAGCTATGCGCCTTTTCGCGTTTTGAATATTGTGAGGCTGGTATTATGGATTCACTCATTGTCCCTGATTTGGCGTTGTTGCGACGCTGGCTGGATCAATCGGGCATTTCATTCTTTGAGTGCGATTCCTGTCAGGCGCTGC
>RCUM01000059.1_pt1 | contig 107631 bp, 96 predicted proteins | sample 2166141 | NCBI WGS metagenome assembly RCUM01 (sample SAMN09932756, study PRJNA488358) | compost metagenome | isolation source: compost soil in crotonic acid-enriched | place: Germany: Experimental Botanical Garden | reverse complement strand
AAATAGTGTTCACCATGTCCCCGAACACCTGTCTACCATGTCCCCGGACCGTACAGTGGGAGAGGGAGAAAACACGTGTTGCTCTTGTAGGCCGGGTAAGGCGCAGCCGCCACCCGGCACAAAGACCGCACCGAATCCGCAGAAGTTACTGCAATGCGCTACCTACGCGTTTATCTTTCAGGAACACCACCATCAGCCCCAGCCACAGCACGCCGTTCGCAAGGTTAAACAGGCTGAACAGCCCGTTGCCGCCAAAGCCGTACGCGTGCTTACTGACTTCGATCCCGACGGTAAATATCAGCATCTGCAACATGCCCATTGCGGCAGAAACTGTCCCTTTACTCATTTCGCTGGCGAACAGCGTCAGACGCACCAGACCTGCGTTAGCCAGACCAATGCCGAACGCATAAATGCTCAGCCCGGCAGTCATCCACAGATAAGCGTGTGATGAGGCGACGGTGGCGACCGCCGCAACGACCAGACCCGCCATAATAGGCCAGCCGCCCATGATGATCAGCGAACGCACGCTGCGACGCGATGTGAGACGCGCCAGCACCAGGTTACCGATAATCAGCGCACCAAAAATCGGTACCTGCAACAGGCCATATTCATAGCTGCTGAGCTTCTCGCCGCTAATGATGATAACCGGCGACTGGGCAATCCACGCCAGCAGTGGCAGGCTGACAAAGCCCGTCGCCAGCGCTCCTGCTACAAAACGCACATTTCTGAGCACTTCTTTGTAGTCGCGCCCCAGCTCTTTGAGCGACAGCTTTTCGCCGAGGCGAGTGGCGGTTTCTGGCATCGCACGATGCAGACCGAAGAACGAGATTGCCGCCAAAAGTGCGAACAGCACAAACATTCCTTCCCACGGAGCCACGTGCACCCACGCCGCGCCCACCAGCGGGCCGAGCAATGGCGCAATCAGTGCCACGTTCGCCATCAGGGCGGTGATTTTGATGCACACCGCCTCCTCGAACGACTCCTGGATGGCGGCGTACCCTACCGCGCCGATAAAGCACAGACTTACCCCCTGCAAAAAACGCAGGATCGTAAATTGTTCAATGGTTTGCGCCAGCAGAATGGCGAGGCAGGTGACGATAAACCACACCACGCCGGTGAGCATTACCGGGCGACGGCCAATGCGATCCGACAGCGGCCCAAGCAGCCACTGCAAAAACATGCCGCCAGCCAGATAGGCGGTCATGGATGTCGGTACCCACTCGATACCAGCGTTGAACTGCTCAACCACCGCCAGCATACCCGGCTGAATCATATCGTTGCCGATATAGGTTGAGAATTCGTACAGCACCAGACAGAGAGGGAAAAGTAACGCCTGACGACCCAGACGATTACCGGAAGAAGAACGGTTTAACATGCAGTCTCTTTTTGATGAAAAAATCGCGATGAGTGTAATGAAATGACCGGTCGCGAGATAGTAAATTATCGAAGATAAACAGAAATAAAGCACATATCGTCGCCGTTTAAGGTTTCCTTAAGTTGACACATTTATGATGGCCTTATTCCCCGTCATTGAATGTCATTTATGGCCCACAACACTGCCCCATCGGATTTATCTAAGTCGCCGACAACTAAGACAAAACCCCTTTACCGTTTACCGGCACGCTTTTATGGTTATCAGCTTTTCGCGCTGATTGCTTTGGCGGTGCTGTTTACTTGGCTTTCACGCGATGAAACGCTGGATCGGTGGATAACGGGTTTCTGGTATGACGCCGCCACTCACCATTTTCCGTTACAGCAAAATCACCTGCTGGATCTGCTGAATCATCGGCTGGCGAAGTACATCGCTATTGCGATGGCGGCCGTGGCGCTGATTTATGGCGCATATCGCCGCAATATGCCGCTGGTGACAGGCGCTCTGCTGATGGGGCTCGGGACGCTGGTGGTCGGCATACTGAAAGGTATCAGTCATCATAGCTGTCCGTGGGATTTGCTGGAGTACGGCGGCAAGGCGGTTTCTTATCCGCTGTTTGGTAGCACGCCTGACGGCAGCGGCCCCGGTCGTTGCTTCCCTGGCGGGCACGCCTCAAGCGGCTTTATGGTGATGGGGCTGTTTTTCGCCTTCTGGCGCGAGCGTCCTCGTCTGGCGTGGTGCTTTGTCGCCCTGGGCATTTTTGCCGGGCTGGCGATGGGCTTCGGTCAGGTAATGCGCGGGGCGCATTTTTTCTCTCACAACCTGTGGGCAGGTTGGTGGGTGTGGTTTTCTCAGGTCGTGGCTTACGGCCTTGTTTCTGCCTGGTTTGCTAAAGAGTGATGATGGAATGCTAGAGAATCTCAATTACGGACTGTTTTATCTGATTAATGCCACCCCTGCTTCGCCGGAGTGGATGATTATTTTTGCCAAATTTGTGGCAAAAGATCTGATTAACATCGTGCCGCTGCTTATCGCGATACTCTGGCTATGGGGCCCGCGCAAGCAGGTCGGCGCCCAACGTCAGCTGGTGATTAAGGTAGTGATGGCGTTGGCAGTGAGCATGACCGCGTCCTGGACGCTGGGACATTTGTTCCCGCACGACCGTCCGTTTGTCGACCATATCGGCTCAAACTTCCTGCACCATTCAGCTGACGACTCTTTCCCAAGCGATCACGGCACGGTGATTTTCACCTTCGCGCTGGCGTTCTTGTTCTGGCATCGCGTCTGGTCTGGTGTGGTGTTGATGGTCATCGCGCTCGGCATTGCGTGGTCGCGCGTTTACCTTGGTGTCCACTGGCCGCTGGATATGCTGGGCGGATTGCTGGTTGGTTTTATGGGCTGTCTGACGGCGCAAATCCTGTGGAATATCATGGGCCAACAGATTTACCGCGGGCTGCAACGGGTTTACCGTATTTGCTTCGCCCTGCCTATCCGCAAGGGCTGGATACGTGACTAATCCCGGTCCGACAGGTTACACTTGAACCCCCACATTGTGGGGGTTCACTTTTTCGCCCCGAGGATCTATGGAAACACGACGCGACGACCGCATATCCCAGCTGCTGCACGCCCTGAAGCGCAGCGATAAGCTGCATCTCAAAGAAGCCGCCCAGTTACTCGGCGTTTCCGAGATGACCATTCGTCGCGACCTGAACAGCGAAAGTGCCCCGGTAGTGCTACTGGGCGGGTATATCATGCTGGAGCCACGTAGTGGCAGCCACTATCTGCTAAGCGATCAAAAGACCCGTCTGGTTGAAGAGAAACGCAAAGCCGCGCGGCTGGCTGCGTCCCTTGTGCAGCCGCATCAGACACTGTTTTTTGACTGTGGCACCACCACGCCGTGGATTATCGAAGCCATCGATAACACGCTGCCGTTCACGGCAGTGTGTTACTCCCTGAACACCTTTCTGGCCTTACAGGAAAAGCCCGAGTGTCGGGTCATCCTTTGCGGCGGGGAGTTTCACGCCAGCAACGCCATTTTTAAACCACTGAATCTGCAGGATACGCTCAGTAATTTATGCCCTGATATCGCCTTTTACTCGGCGGCGGGCGTGAGCGTGCTTCAGGGCGCGACCTGTTTTAATCTCGAAGAGTTGACGGTGAAGCACTGGGCGATGAATGCCGCTCAGTATCATGTGCTGGTGGTGGATCACAGTAAGTTTGGCAAGGTCCGTCCGGCGCGGATGGGCGAGCTGGCGCGTTTTGATGCGATAGTGAGCGACTGCAAGCCTGACGACGAACTGGTCGCACACGCAAAAGCGCAGCAGATTAAGTTGATGTATTGAGTGCGGGTTTTGCCGGGTGGCGGCTACGCCTTACCCGGCCTACAAAACCGGATTAAATTGATGTATTGTGCGCGCCACACGGCCTACGGGTTTTGTAGGCCCGTGCAAACGAAGCGCCGCCGGGCATAGCAGACGGCGCTGTAATCACTTAAAACCAACCACCAAACCACGAGTGGAATTTCATCATCACGAAGTCCCACATCCGGCTAAAGAATCCGCCCTCTTCTATCGCTTCCATTACGATCAGCGGACGCTGCTCGATGGATTTGCCATTCAGCTGGAAATCAATCGTTCCGACAACCTGGCCCTTTTTCAGCGGAGCCGTCAGCTGCGGATCGGTCAGCGTGTAGCTCGCTTTCAGGTTTTTCAGCTGCCCGCGCGGGATGGTCACCGAGCCGGCTTCACCCGCGCCAAGATTCACTTCGCTCTTGTCACCGAACCAGACACGCTGGCTGATAAATGTCGCATCCGGCTTAATCGGCGTGACCGTTTCAAAGAAGCGGAAGCCCCAGGTCAGCAGTTTTTCGGATTCGTTAAAGCGGATACGGTCGGTTTTGGTGCCGAGCACCACGGAGATCAGACGCATATCGCCCTGGGTCGCAGAGGCCACCAGGTTATAGCCCGCGCCCGCGGTGGTCCCGGTTTTCATACCATCCACATTCACGTTGCTGCTCCACAGCAGACGGTTGCGGTTCGGCTGACGAATCTTGTTGAAGGTAAACTCTTTCTCTTTGTGGATCGCGTACTCATCCGGTACGTCGTGGATCAGCGCTTTGCCCAACAGCGCCATATCGCGCGCGGTACTGAACTGCCCCGGCGCATCCAGGCCGTGAACGGTTTTGAAGGTGGTTTTGGTCAGACCCAGCTTTTGCGCGTAGCCATTCATCAGGCCGATAAAGGAGTCCTGACTGCCCGCGACGTAATCCGCCAGCGCGATACAGGCATCGTTACCCGACTGAATAATCACCCCTTTATTCAGATCGGATACGGAAACCTGGTCACCCGGTTTCAGGAACATTACGGATGAACCGCGCAACGCCGGGTTGCCGGTGGCCCAGGCGTCTTTGCCAATGGTCACCATATCGTCGAGCTTAATTTTGTTGGCTTTGAGCGCCTGCCCGACCACGTAGCTGGTCATGATCTTGGTCAGACTCGCCGGATCGAGCTGCTCGTCAGCGTTACCTTCGGCCAGCACTTTGCCGCTCGCGTAATCCATCAGGATCCACGCGCGCGCGTCAACTGGCGGCGCTTCAGGTGCCGCGGCTTCCGCTGCATACAGGGTTGGAGAAAACAGGAAAAGCAGTGCGGAGCCAGCTGCGAGGCTGCGCAGAGAAGAAGTTTTATGCGTCATAAATGCCACCCGAGTGTCCTTTCTAAAAAATCACGTCACATCACCGTGTCGCAAGAAGCGATGAGTAATAACGTACTAATGAGTCTAAAGAAACCTAAACCAGGTAAAGTTTTTAAAGTTTACGCAATAACGGGCCGGGGCGCTGTTCCTGATGCGATTTTTTTGTCTTCTGTTGCGTAAATGTTAGGTTTATCTCACCATGTGAAACCGCAGGCTTTGATTCACCACTCAGGTTATTTCACTCATTCAGGAGTCATTATGATTACGCTGTGGGGCAGAAACAATTCAACCAACGTCAAAAAAGTGCTGTGGACGCTGGAAGAGCTGGATTTACCGTTTAACCAAATCATGGCCGGTTTGCAGTTTGGTGTGAACAAAGACGCCGAGTACCTGGCGATGAACCCGAACGGGCTGGTGCCGCTGTTACGCGACGATGAAACCGATTTAACCCTGTGGGAATCCAACGCCATCGTGCGTTATCTGGCGGCGCAGTACGGGCAAAACCGCCTGTGGGTGGATAATCCTGCCCGTCGTGCCGAAGGGGAAAAATGGATGGACTGGGCGAACCAGACGCTTTCTGTGGCACACCGCCCAATCCTGATGGGACTGGTCAGAACCCCGGAAGCCGAGCGCGATTACGCCGCCATCAACGCCGGGAAAGAGGCCTGCGAGAAAATGTTTGCGCTGCTGGATGACGCCCTGGCGAATCAGCCGTGGCTCTCGGGCAGCGCGTTTAGTGTGGGGGATATCGCCGTCGGGCCGTTTATCTGGAACCTGACCAACGTCGGTCTGGAGTGGCAGTCGCATCCGAACCTGGAGCGCTGGATTGCGCAGCTTAAAGAGCGCCCGGCCTTCCAGAAAGCGGTGATGATCCCGGTCAGCTAATCAGGTCCCGGACGGGCTGACTTTCAGCAGTTGCCCGTCCGATTCATCGGTCAGCACATACAGATAACCATCCGGCCCGACCCGCACATCGCGAACGCGATCCCCTTTATCCACCAAAATTCGCCCGTCTTCCGCCACCTTATCGCCATTCACACTCAGGACAATCACGTCCTTCTCTTTCAACGCGCCGACAAACAGTTTGTTTTTCCACTGCGGGAACACGTCGCTGTTATAAAACGCCATCCCGCTCACCGCAGGCGACACTTTCCAGACGAACAGCGGCGGCTCGGTACCGTCGACGTGCTCGCCTTTAGCTTCCGGAATTTTCAGGCCGCTGTAGTTGATGCCGTGCGTCGCCAGCGGCCAGCCGTAGTTTTTGCCTTTTTCGGGAATGTTAATCTCATCCCCGCCGCGCGGGCCGTGCTCGTTGAGCCATAGCACGTCGGTCCAAGGGTTCATCGCCATGCCCTGCGGATTGCGAATGCCGTAGGACCAGATTTCCGGGCGCGCGCCCGCTTTATCGACGAACGGATTATCCGCCGGAACTTTGCCCTGATCCGTCAGGCGCACCACTTTGCCCTGGAGTTTATCCAGATCCTGCGCTGTCGGGCGCTGGTTGTTTTCACCGAGTCCGATAAACAGATAGCCTTTGCCGTCGAACACCAGTCGCCCGCCGAAGTGATTGCCCGTTGAGAGTTTCGGCATCTGGCGGAACACCACCTGGAAGGCTTCGACGCGCGAGAGATCGTCACTCAGACGACCATACCCAACCGCCGTACCCGCTTTGCCGTCGTTGCCGACTTCGGCGTAACTGAGCCATACGCGGCGTGATTTCTCAAAATCCGGAGCCAGCACCACGTCAAACAGTCCGCCCTGCCCGCTATCCCAAACTTTCGGGATGCCGACAATCGGGTCCGACAGCCCTTTACCCGTCTGCCAGTGCTTGAGCTGTCCACCCCGCAGTGTTATCAGCATTCCCTGATTATCCGGCAAAAAGGCCAGCGACCAGGGATGATCGAGTTTGGTTTGCAGCACGTCGACCTTCACCGCGGCGGGTGCGGCCATCACAGAAGTGGAGAGGAACAAGAGAGACAGAGAAATCAGCGAAGATCGGCGCATTACGCACTCCTTTTTCGACGTTTGGCATAAAGAGTAGCCAGGTCGTTCGGGCGCGTGAGCACTTTTACAAAAGCTTAAGCAGAAGGGGGAGTCGCCTCCCCCGAGATTTAGTGCTGATGGAGCGCGGCATGCTCTTTCAGGCACATAATGCAGAGAGTCAGTGTCGTCAGGCAGTGTTCGAGTTTCTCTGCGCTGACGGCGACAAACGTTGGACAATCATGGTGTCCGGTCATCAGGCATACGGCAGCTTTGGACAACGCGTCAGCCGCGCGTTGCAGGACAAGCTGTTCATCAGCGTCGTAATGATCCCGCAGGATCGGCGCTTTCTCACGCATGTAGTCACACAGTTCAAAACAATTATCACGCAGATGGTCGCTTTCGCTGACTGACATATACCCTTTTGCCATCCTTAACTGCAGGTATGCCGCAAGGTCAATTCGGGCATTGATCAGCTTGTTCAGAAGATCGCGTTTCAGTCTGTCAACGGACATGCTATTTCCTCCCTTGTCAGCCATTGTGCAAGATCAGAGTAAGCTCAATTTTTGTACAGAATAATGCGGCAGGTCAATAAATCGAAACTAATTAACATCATTTACAATGTAACAACTTTCCTGGCGCCAGGGTCGTAGGCCGGGTAAGGCGCAGTCGCCACCCGGCACGTTCACCCTTTTATTTTCGGATCCAACGCGTCGCGCAAGCCGTCACCCAACAGGTTAAACGCCAGCACCGTGAAGAAGATTGCCAGGCTCGGGAAGATCGCCACGTGCGGCGCAATCACCATATCGGCGCGCGCTTCGTTGAGCATCGCGCCCCACTCCGGCGTCGGTGGCTGCGCGCCTAATCCCAGAAACGACAGGCTCGCCGCCGAGATGATCGACACGCCGATACGCATGGTGAAATAGACCACAATCGAGGAGACCGTGCCGGGCAGGATATGGTTGAACAGGATGGTCGCATCGCTGGCACCGATACTGCGCGCCGACTCGATAAAGGTCTGCTGTTTCAGCACCAGCGTATTGCCGCGCACCAGGCGGGCAAACGCCGGAATGGAAAACACCGCCACGGCGATGATTACGTTCGCCATGCCGCCGCCCATGATCGCCACCACCGCGATCGCCAGCAGAATACCGGGGAAGGCAAACAGCACGTCGCAGATGCGCATGATAATGCGGTCCCACCAGCCTTCGTAGAAACCGGCCAGCAATCCCAATACCGTACCGATGGCCGCACCGATCAGCACCGCGAAAACTCCCGCCGCCAGCGAGATTTGCGCCCCCACCAGTACCCGGCTAAAGATATCGCGCCCCAGGGAATCCACGCCAAACCAGTGCATCATCGACGGGCCGTCATTCAGCCGATCGTAGTCGAAGTAATTTTCGGCATCGAACGGCGTGATCCAGGGGGCCAGAATCGCCACCACGATCAGCAGCAGAACAAACAATCCGGCAGTCATCGCCACCGGCTGACGGCGAAATCGACGCCAGAACTCCAGCCACGGCGTGCGGATATGGTCCGGTTTTAACCCCGGCATGGCCTTCAGAATGGCCTGACGACGCCAGTTAAACAATCGCATCTTACTTGTACCTGATAGCCGGGTTAATGGCAGCGTAGAGCACATCCACCACTAAGTTGATAAGAATAAACTCCAGTGAAAACAGCAGCACTTCCGCCTGAATCACCGGATAGTCGCGCATGTCGACGGAATCGACCAGCAGACGACCGAGCCCCGGCCAGTTAAAGACCTTCTCCACCACAATCGAGCCGCCGAGCAAAAAGCCAAACTGCAGGCCCATCATTGTGACGACCGGAATCATCGAGTTGCGCAGGCCGTGCTTGAGGATCACCCATTTTTCGCTCACCCCTTTGGCTCGCGCGGTGCGCATGTAGTCTTCACTCAGCACATCCACGAACGAGGCACGGGTAAAGCGGGCCATCACCGCAGCCACCGCCGCGCCTAAGGTCAGCGACGGCAGAATATAGTGCTTCCAGGTATCTGCGCCGACTGTCGGCAGCCAGCCGAGTTCGACGGAGAAGATTTGCATCAGCAGCATCCCCAGCGCAAACGCCGGGAACGAAATCCCGGTGACGGCCAGCGCCATGCCGAGCTTATCCGGCCAGCGATTGCGCCAGACGGCAGCGATAATCCCTGCCGCCAGACCAAAGATCATCGCCCAGCACATACTGGCGATCGTCAGCCAGAAGGTCGGCATAAAGCGGCTGGCTATCTCCTCGGAGACCGGACGGCGCGACACCATCGACGTACCGAAATCACCCTGCAATACATTAGTGATGTAGTGCCAGAACTGCACATACAGCGGCCTGTCGAGACCCAACTGCTTGCGCACCATCTCGATCACCGTCGAATCCGCTTCCGGCCCGGCGATAAGTCGAGCCGGATCGCCTGGCAGCATATGGACAAACAAAAACACCAGCACCGCCACAATCAGCAGCGTGGGGATCAAGCCCAGCAGGCGTTTAAAAACATAATTCAGCATGCCTTTCCCTCTCATCCCGCAGGCCGTCGCCCGCGGGAATGAGTTCTGTTATTTCAAATCCGCGTCATCGAAGCTGAAGCCCGTATCCGGCATGATGTAGAACCCGGTCAGCGCCTTGTTATGGGCAGAAACCAGTTTTTCGACCACCAACGGTACCCACGGCGACTCTTTCCACAGGGTATCCTGCGCATCCTTGTACAGACGCTCTTTCTCGTCGGTTTTGGTGGTTTTCAGGGCGTCAGTCAGATCTTTATCCACCTGCGGATTGCTGTAAAACGCGGTGTTGAACAGCGTCGGTGGCCAGTTCTGCGAAGCAAACAGCGGCGACAGCGCCCAGTCGGCTTCACCTGTTGAAGCCGTCCAGCCGGTGTAGAACATTCTCACGCCGCTCTCTTTCTGCCCTTTGCCTTCGACTTCAGCCGCACGCTGGCCCGCGTCCATCGCCGTCAGTTGGGCTTTGATGCCCACCTGCGCCAGTTGCTGCTGGGTGAACTGCAGCACTTTCTGCGCGGTACTGTGATTATGCGAAGACCAGAGCGTGGTGCTAAAGCCGTTCGGGAAGCCCGCCTCTTTCAGCAATTCGCGCGCTTTTGCCGGATCGTAAGGCCACGGCTTGTAGGTTTGCGCGTAGGCAATCGACGGCGGGACGATACCCGTCGCCGGCGTGGCGTAGCCCGCAAAGGCCACTTTCACCAGCGCCTGACGGTTAATGGCGTAGTTGATCGCCTCGCGCACTTTTGGATTATCAAACGGCTTTTGCGTGACGTTCATGCTGATGTAGCGCTGCATGATCGACGGGCTGGCGACCAGCTCCAGCTTGCTGTTTTTCTCCAGAATCGCAGCCTGCTCGTAAGGGATCGGGAACGCAAACTGCGCTTCACCGGTTTGCAGCATTGCGGCGCGGGAGTTGTTATCGACCACCGGGCGCCAGGTGATAGAGTCCAGTTTCGGCAAGCCTTTCTGCCAGTACCCGGCGAATTTCTTCACCTTCACAAAATCGGTCTGATTCCAGGTCACCAGCTCGTACGGCCCGGTCCCGACCGGGTGGAAGCCGATCTCTTTGCCATATTTTTTCAGCGCTTCCGGGGAGATCATCGCCGTCGCCGGGTGCGCCAGAATATTGATAAACGCCGAGAACGGCTCTTTCAGGGTGATTTTCACCGTCGTCGGATCGACCGCTTCGGTGCTGGCGATATTTTTATACAGGTTATAGCGCTTGAGGCTGTTTTCTTTATCGCTGGCGCGATCGAGGTTCACCTTCACCGCCTCGGCGTTGAAATCGGTCCCGTCCTGGAACTTGACGCCGCTGCGCAGTTTGATGGTGTAGACCAGCCCGTCGTCGGAGACGGTATAGCTCTCGGCCAGCACGTTTTTCAGCTTCATCTCTTTATCAAGGCCGAACAGCCCCTGATAGAAGGATTTCGCCACCGCCTGAGACAGTGTGTCATTGGCGTCATACGGGTCCAGCGTGGTGAAGTTGGACGCCACGGCGACCACCACATCTTTGGCAGCAAACGCGGGCGCGGTCGCCAGCGCTGCCGTCACGCTCGCGGCTAACAGCCATGAACGAGCAACAAATTTTGTCATTGTATTCTCCTGTTGTTCCCTGTCTGTCAAAGGCTATAAGCGTGAAAATGCATTGTTCTGATGCGGCGGAGCCACAAAATGTCCCGGGCCGACTTCGCGCAGAACCACACGTTCGGTCGCCTCGCCGCGTTTACGAATATTGCCGGGCATTTCATCCTGCAACAGCACGCGCTGACCGTGGCGGTGCGCGGGATCGGCCACCGGAACGGCGGCCATCAGCTTGCGGGTGTACGGATGCTGCGGGTTTTCAAACACCGCGCGGCGTGGGCCAATCTCGACGATTTGCCCCATGTACATCACCGCCACGCGATGACTGATGCGCTCCACCACCGCCATATCGTGCGAGATAAATAAGAACGCGATACCCAGCTCGCGCTGGAGATCGAGCAGCAAATTGATGATTTGCGCGCGAATAGAGACATCCAGCGCCGAGACGGATTCGTCGGCAATCACCACTTTCGGATTGAGAGCCAGCGCGCGGGCAATGCAGATGCGCTGACGCTGCCCGCCGGAAAATTCGTGCGGATAACGCCAGGCATGTTCCGGCTTTAATCCCACACGTTCCAGTAACCAGGCGACGCGACGCTGTCCCTCTTCGCCTTTCAGCAAGCCATGCACTCGCAGCGGCTCCATGATCGAGTAACCGACCGTCTGGCGCGGATCGAGAGAGGCATACGGGTCCTGGAAAATAAACTGAATGTCACGACGCAGCGGCTGCAATTTACTGGCGGGCAAGGTGTCGATGCGCTCACCGTTAAAGGTAATGCTGCCCTCCTGCGACTCCACCAGCCTCAGCAATGCCCGTCCAGTGGTGGATTTACCACAGCCGGACTCGCCCACCAGCGCCAGCGTTTCGCCCGGCCAGAGATCAAAGCTAACGTTTTCGACGGCGTGCACTTCGCGCTTCACGCGGTTCAGCAGTCCACCGCGCAGCGGGAAACGAGTCACCAGATCGCGCACCTTAAGAATCGGCTCGCCCGGTACCACTGTGTCCTGTTCGGTTTCCTCACTTTGCGCCACGCCCGGCGAAATCAGCGGGAAGCGGCGCGGTAAATCGCTGCCGTTCATCGCGCCCAGTCGCGGCACTGCCGCCAGCAGCGCTTTGGTGTAAGGATGTTCCGGCGCATGAAAAATCTGTTCCACGCTGCCGGTTTCGACGGCTTCGCCCTGGTACATCACCAGCACCCGGTCGGCAATATCCGCCACCACGCCCATATCGTGGGTAATAAAAATCACCCCCATCTCCATCTCTTGTTGCAGCACTTTGATGAGCTGGAGGATCTGCGCCTGAATGGTCACATCCAGCGCGGTAGTCGGTTCATCGGCAATCAGCACCGCCGGACGGCACGACAGCGCCATCGCGATCATCACTCGTTGGCGCATCCCGCCGGAAAGCTGATGCGGATAACGCCCAAGGATGGTTTGCGCTTCAGGAATACGCACCAGTTCCAGCATGCGTTTGGCTTCCGCCAGCGCCTGCTCGCGGTTGAGTCCCTGATGCAATCGAATCGACTCGGCAATTTGTTCGCCCACCGGGAATACCGGGTTCAGCGAGGTCATCGGTTCCTGGAATATCATCGCCATGTCCGCGCCGCGCACGCTCTGCATTTGCGACTGGCTGAGTTCAGTCAGATCGATAACCTGCTGATTGCGACGACGCAGCAGCAGACTGTCGCACTCGATAATCCCGCCCGCCTGTTCCAGCAAACACATTAATGAGAGGGCCGTGACGGATTTACCGGAACCGGATTCACCGACAATTGCCAGCGTCTCGCCTCGCTTAAGGGAGAACGAAAGCTGTTTTACCGCCGGGACAGGCCGCCGCTCTTCCTGAAACGCAATATTCAGGTTGTGGACGGCCAGAACTTCCCGGCTATCCAGACTGTTACTGTGCGGCACTCAACATCCCCTTATTCACGATAAATTCCCGTTGATGGCGCATCACCCGCGTAACCCCACGCGCGATACATCCCTTCACTGTTAAAGGGCAACGCGATGTTGCCTTCGCGATCGACGGCAATCAGCCCACCGCTGCCGCCGAGCGCAGGCAGTTTTTCCATCACCACGCGCTCGCAGGCCTCTGCGAGGCTCAAATTACCGTAATCCATTAACGCGGCGATGTCATACGCCGCCAGCGTGCGAATAAAGACTTCGCCGGTGCCGGTGCAGGAGACCGCCACGCTGGCGTTATTGGCATAACATCCCGCGCCCGGCAGAGGGCTGTCCCCTACCCGGCCAGGCAATTTGTTGGTCATACCGCCGGTCGACGTGGCTGCCGCGAGGTTGCCCTCTTTATCCAGCGCCACCGCACCGACGGTGCCCATTTTGGTGCTCTCATCCAGCGGTGCCGCGTGATCGAGTTGGGTTATCCCGGCGTCGCGCGCTTCCAGTAGTTGCTGATAACGCTCGGGCGTCGAGAAGGTATCGCCAGGCACCAGCGCCATGCCGTGTTGTGCTGCGAATTGCTCCGCCCCTGCGCCCGTCATCAGGACGTGCGGGCTTTGTTCCATCACCATACGCGCTGCCAGAATCGGATTGCGCAGATGACTAACACCCGCCACCGCGCCCGCTTTCAGGGTGTTTCCATCCATCACGCAGGCGTCCAGCTCGTGAGTTTCGTCGCGGGTAAATACCGAACCAATGCCCGCGTTAAACAGCGGGCACTCTTCCAGCAAACGCACCGCCTCAGTGACGACATCCAGCGCGCTTTCGCCCGCCTCCAGCATCCGTTGGCCCGTTTCCACAATCGCAGACAGCGCATCAACATAGCGAATTTCCTGCTCCGGACTCAGCTTTGCTCGGGTAATCGCCCCCGCGCCGCCGTGAATTGCGATCACCGCATTACCCATTTCATCACCCATCAGCGTAAAGGCGCTGCTTTTCCTATAAATATCATTATCGTGGTCAGATCTTCAGATGAATTTTGAATATAGAAAGACGTAAGGGTGATGTAAAGGGTAAGGCCCTCTAAGCCTGTTGAGTCATACAGTTGAGAGCACTTTTCTGTCATAATGCCCACTTTCGCCGCTATCCCGCAGGAGTAACTCATGGATTTTACCGCCGGACTGATGCCGCTTGAAACGGCACTCGGACAGATGCTCGACAGAATCACCCCGCTGAAAGAGCATGATACGCTGCCTTTGCTGCGCGGCTTTGGGCGCGTGCTGGCCAGTGACGTTGTCTCTCCGCTTAATGTGCCGGGGTTTGATAATTCGGCGATGGACGGTTACGCGGTGCGCCTTGCGGATATTCAGGCGGGAAATGCCTTACCGGTTGCCGGAAAAGCCTTCGCCGGCCAGCCCTTCCTGGGTGAGTGGCCGAAGGGTACCTGTATTCGCATCATGACCGGCGCACCGGTGCCTGACGGCTGCGACGCGGTGGTGATGCAAGAAGAGACCGAAAAGACCGACGCTGGCGTGCGCTTTACCGCCAGCGTCAAAGCGAACCAGAACATTCGCCGCGCCGGGGAAGATATCGCCCAGGGCGCGACCGTCTTCGCCACCGGAACAAAACTGACCGTGGCGGAGCTGCCGGTGCTGGCGTCGCTCGGCATTCCTGACATCGACGTGGCGCGCAAAGTGCGCGTTGCGGTGTTCTCCACCGGCGATGAGCTACAGCTGCCGGGCCAGCCGTTGCAGGCGGGGCAAATCTACGACACCAACCGTCTGGCCGTGCATTTGATGCTGGAGCAACTGGGCTGCGAGGTGATTAACCTCGGTATTATTCCGGACGATCCGGAAAAACTGCGCGCGGCCTTTATCGAAGCGGATAAATCCGCCGACGTAGTGATCAGCTCCGGCGGCGTTTCCGTCGGCGAAGCGGATTACACCAAAACCATTCTCGACGAGCTGGGTGAAATCGGCTTCTGGAAACTGGCGATCAAACCAGGCAAACCTTTTGCCTTTGGCAAACTGGAACACAGCTGGTTCTGCGGCCTGCCGGGCAATCCGGTGTCGGCGGCACTGACGTTTTATCAGCTGGTGCAGCCGCTGCTGGCGAAACTCTCCGGTGACACGGCATCAGTCCTGCCCGTTCGTCAGCGCGTGCGTGCCGCGACAAGGCTGAAGAAATCGCCAGGGCGTCTGGATTTCCAGCGCGGCATTTTGGCACGTAATTCCAACGGCGAGCTGGAAGTGAGCACCACCGGACATCAGGGCTCGCATATCTTTAGCTCGTTCAGCCAGGGTAACTGCTTCATCGTGCTGGAGCGCGAGCGCGGGAATGTCGAAGCCGGTGAGTGGGTTGAGGTCGAAGCCTTTAACCATCTGTTCGGAGGCTAAGATGGCGGTGGAGTTGAACGACCAGGAGATGCTGCGCTATAACCGCCAGATCGTCCTGCGCGGATTTGATTTCGACGGGCAAGAGGCGCTGAAAGCGGCAAACGTGCTGGTCGTCGGACTGGGTGGTTTAGGCTGCGCCGCTGCGCAATACCTGGCGGCGGCGGGCGTCGGCAGTATGACCTTGCTGGATTTTGATACCGTGTCGGTGTCGAATTTACAGCGCCAGACGCTGCACAGCGATGCGACTATTGGCGAACCGAAAGTGGTTTCGGCGCGCGACGCACTGGCGAGAATCAACCCGAACGTTCAGTTTACCCTTATCGATGCAATGCTCGACGATGCGGCGCTGTCCGCACAAATCGCGCAGCACCATATCGTGCTCGACTGTACCGACAATGTGACCGTGCGTAATCAGCTCAACGCGGGCTGTTTTGCCCATAAAACGCCGCTGATTTCCGGGGCGGCGATTCGTATGGAAGGACAGATCAGCGTCTTTACCTACGCGGATGGCGAACCGTGCTATCGCTGTCTGAGCCGACTGTTTGGCGAGAATGCCCTCACCTGCGTGGAAGCGGGCGTGATGGCGCCGCTGGTCGGGGTGATCGGTTCATTGCAGGCGATGGAAGCGATTAAAGTGCTGGCGCATTACGGCACACCGGCCGCCGGGAAAATCGTGATGTACGACGCGATGACCTGTCAGTTTCGGGAGATGAAGTTGATGCGCAATTCGGGGTGCGATGTGTGCGGGGGTTAAAACCTGTGCTGTTCGGTCTTGTGCCCTCACCCCAGCCCTCTCCCACGGGGAGAGGGAGAAAACATTAAAAACGGCAACGATGTTGCCGTTTTGCATTTACCTCGCCATCCGGCTTATTTGCATCAAATCGACGTACGACCAAACGCACTCTGCCAGTCCTGCTCAAACTTGACCACCGCCGCATCGACCGCTGGAGAAGTAATAAACTGCTGCGCCACGTCCAGCGGCAGGGTGATCGACTCGCAACCCGCCAGCATACAGTCCAGCGCCTGACGCGGGGTTTTGAAGCTCGCAGCCAGCACTTTGGCGTGCGGGGCGTGCAGCGTTAACAGCTGCTGAAGTTCCACCACGGTCTGAATTCCATCTCCACCCTGCGCGTCCAGGCGATTCACGTACGGAGCGACATAATCTGCACCCGCTAACGCCGACAACATCCCCTGCGCCGCGCTGTACACCGCCGTCCCGAGCGTTGGAATGCCTTCCGCTTTCAGCATTTTGATCGCCGCCAGCCCTTCTGCCGTGACCGGCACTTTCACCACCAGATCGTTAATGATGGCGCGAAGCTTACGGGCGTCTTCCACCATGCCTTCTGCGGTGGTCGCCATTACCTGCGCGAACAGACGCCCATTTCCGCCAAGCGCGTCGTGCAGCTCTGGCAACAACACGTCCAGCGGTTTTTTACCGGCGGCGACAATGCTTGGGTTGGTCGTTACGCCCGCTAACGGGAAAATGCGTGCCAGTTTTTTGACTGCGGCTACGTCAGATGTGTCGAGATAGAATTCCATGATGTCACCCTCAAAATTAACCTGCCGTAACACTACCACGTAAAAACCTTCCTCAGAGTTGACGCACATCAAAATAACTTTCATTCGAAAGTTATTTAATCTTCATACGCAACAAGGGGCGAAAATATGATCTTCAATATTCAGCGTTACTCCACCCACGACGGCCCAGGTATTCGTACCGTGGTGTTCCTGAAGGGCTGCTCTCTCGGCTGCCGCTGGTGCCAGAACCCGGAAAGCCGCTCCCGCACGCGGGATGTGCTGTTTGATGCGCGTCTGTGCCTCGAAGGCTGCGACCTGTGCCAACAGGCGGTTCCGGGAATTATCGACCGTGCGCTGAACGGACTGATCATCCATCGCGAAAAACTCAACGAAAGCCATCTCGACGCCCTCACCGACTGCTGCCCGACCCAGGCGCTGACGGTCTGCGGCGAGGAAAAACAGGTGGCCGACATTATGGCGACTGTCCTGCGCGACAAACCCTTTTACGATCGCAGCGGCGGAGGCATCACGCTCTCCGGAGGCGAACCCTTTATGAGTCCGGAGCTTGCCCATTCGCTGTTTAAAGCCAGCCACGAACAGGGCATTCACACCGCGGTTGAAACCTGCCTGCACGTGCCGTGGAGTTATATCGAACCCTCTTTGCCGTATGTTGATCTGTTCCTCGCCGACCTGAAACACGTCGATGCCGAGGTGTTTAAACAGTGGACCGACGGCTCGGCGAAACGGGTGCTGGAGAACTTAAAACGCCTGGCCGCCGCCGGAAAACAGCTGACCATCCGCGTGCCGCTGATTCAGGGTTTTAACGCCGACGAAGCTTCGATTAAAGCCATCACCCGTTTCGCCGCCGACGAACTCAACGTCCGCGATATCCACTTTTTGCCGTACCACACCCTTGGCATGAACAAATACACCCTGCTCGGCCAATCTTACTCTGCCCCTGACAAACCGCTCGATAACCCTGAGTTACTGGATTTTGCCCAACAGTTTGCGGCCCAGAATGGGTTAACTGCGACCTTACGAGGATAATGTTATGACACAGCTGAATCTGAACACCCTGACAGACCGCATTAAGGCGCACAAAACCGCTCTGGTGCATATCGTGAAACCGCCGGTCTGTACCGAGCGCGCACAGCACTACACCGAAATGTACCAGCAGCACCTGGACAAACCGATCCCGGTGCGCCGCGCCCTGGCGCTGGCCCATCATCTGGCCAACCGCACCATCTGGATCAAACATGACGAGCTGATTATCGGCAACCAGGCAAGCGTTGTGCGCGCCGCGCCGATCTTCCCGGAATACACCGTCTCGTGGATTGAAAAAGAGATCGACGATCTGGCCGACCGTCCGGGCGCAGGCTTCGCGGTGAGCGAAGAGAACAAGCGCGTGCTGCACGAGGTGTGCCCGTGGTGGCGCGGCCAGACGGTGCAGGATCGCTGCTACGGCATGTTTACCGACGAACAAAAAGGGCTGCTGGAAACCGGCATCATCAAGGCCGAAGGCAACATGACCTCCGGCGATGCGCATCTGGCGGTGAACTTCCCGCTGCTGCTGGAAAAAGGCCTCGACGGCATGCGCGCCAAAGTGGCCGAGCGCCGGACTCGCATCAACCTCACCGTGCTGGAAGATTTGCACGGCGATCAGTTCCTGAAAGCCATTGATATCGTGCTGGAAGCGGTCAGCCTGCACATCCAGCGTTTTGCCGCCCTGGCACGTGAGATGGCGAGCAATGAGATCCGCGAAAGCCGCCGCAACGAGCTGCTGGCAATGGCAGAAAACTGCGACGTGATTGCCCACGAGCCGCCAAAAACCTTCTGGCAGGCGTTGCAGCTGTGCTATTTCATCCAGCTGATTCTGCAAATTGAGTCCAACGGCCACTCGGTTTCGTTCGCACGTATGGACCAGTATCTCTATCCGTTTTACCGCCGTGACGTGGAGCTGAATAACACGCTCGGTCGTGAACAGGCGATTGAACTGCTGCACAGCTGCTGGCTGAAATTGCTGGAAGTGAACAAGATACGCTCCGGCTCGCACTCGAAAGCGTCGGCGGGCAGCCCGCTGTATCAGAACGTTACTATCGGCGGGCAGAAACTGGTGAACGGCGAGCCGATGGATGCGGTCAACCCGCTCTCCTATGCGATTCTGGAATCCTGCGGTCGTCTGCGCTCCACCCAGCCAAACCTGAGCGTGCGTTATCACGCGGGGATGAGCAACGACTTCCTCGACGCCTGCGTGCAGGTGATCCGCTGCGGCTTCGGGATGCCAGCGTTTAACAACGACGAAATTGTTATCTCCGAGTTCATCAAACTCGGCGTCGAAAAAGAGGACGCTTACGATTACGCGGCAATCGGCTGCATCGAAACCGCCGTCGGCGGCAAATGGGGCTATCGCTGCACCGGCATGAGCTTTATCAACTTCGCCCGCGTGATGCTGGCGGCGATGGAAGGTGGCCGCGATGCCACCAGCGGCAAGGTGTTCCTGCCGCAGGACAAAGCGCTGTCGGCGGGTAACTTCGAGAACTTCGACGAAGTGATGGCAGCCTGGGATCACCAGATCCGTTACTACACGCGTAAATCGATCGAAATCGAGTACGTGGTCGACACCATGCTGGAGGAGAACGTCCACGATATTCTGTGCTCGGCGCTGGTGGATGACTGCATTGAGCGCGCAAAAAGCATCAAACAAGGCGGCGCGAAGTATGACTGGGTGTCGGGTTTGCAGGTCGGTATCGCCAACCTCGGCAACAGCCTGGCTGCGGTGAAAAAACTGGTGTTCGAACAGGGAGCCATTGGTCAGCAACAGCTGGCGAAAGCGCTGGCAGAGGACTACGACGGTCTGACTCATGAGCAGCTGCGCCAGCGTTTGATCAACGGCGCGCCGAAGTACGGTAACGACGATGACAGCGTGGATCTTCTGCTGGCCCGTGCGTATGAAACCTATATTGAAGAGCTGAAGCAGTATCACAACCCGCGCTACGGTCGCGGTCCGATTGGCGGGAATTACTACGCGGGTACGTCGTCTATCTCCGCGAACGTGCCGTTTGGCGCAGCGACGATGGCAACGCCGGACGGCCGTAAGGCCCATACGCCGCTGGCGGAAGGAGCAAGTCCGGCTTCCGGCACCGATCACCTCGGCCCAACGGCGGTGATTGGCTCGGTCGGCAAGCTGCCAACGGAGGCGATTCTGGGCGGCGTGCTGCTGAACCAGAAGCTGAACCCGGCGACGCTGGAAAACGATTCAGACCGCCAGAAACTGATGGTGCTCCTGCGTACCTTCTTCGAGGTGCATAAAGGCTGGCATATTCAGTACAACATCGTGTCGCGCGAGACGCTGCTGGAAGCGAAGAAACATCCTGACCAGTATCGTGACCTGGTGGTGCGCGTCGCGGGCTATTCCGCATTCTTCACCGCCCTGTCGCCAGATGCGCAGGACGATATTATCGCCCGTACTGAGCATACGCTTTAATTTCCACCGGACGGTCCCCTCTCCCTTCAGGGAGAGGGTTAGGGTGAGGGGGAAATACGCGCGCTGATGCGGGTTCGTGCGGTCTGATGCCCTCACCCCAGCCCTCTCCCACGGGGAGAGGGTGCAAACACTAAAACAGCAACCTTTGGGTTGCTGTTTGCTTTTGCTTTCGAATGAAATAAATTTGTGGTTCGGGTCACATTGTTATTAGAATGTTGCTGGTCGCAGTAATATTCTGGAGAGCAATGTATGACCGTAAAAGTTATCGTCACCGATATGGACGGAACTTTCCTTGATGACGCCAAGCAGTACGATCGTGAACGCTTTATGGCGCAATTTCAGCAGCTTCAGGCCCGCGACATCGAGTTCGTGGTCGCCAGCGGGAATCAGTATTACCAGCTCATCTCCTTCTTCCCGGAACTGAAAGAACAGATCTCCTTCGTGGCGGAAAACGGCGCTCTGGTCTTCGATCACGGCGAGCAAATTTTTCACGGCGAACTGACGCGTCACGAATCACAGATCGTGATCGGCGAATTACTGAAAGACAAACAGCTCAACTTCGTCGCCTGCGGGCTAGAGAGCGCCTACGTCAGCAAAAACGCGCCGGACGAGTTTGTCGCACTGATGTCAAAACACTACCACCGCTTACAGCGCATCAGCGATTATCAGGAGATCGACGATGTACTGTTTAAGTTCTCCCTGAACCTGCCGGACAGCGACATCCCGGATCTAATCGACAAGCTGCACCTCTCGTTAGACGGCATCATGAAACCGGTCACCAGCGGCTTCGGCTTTGTTGATTTGATCATTCCTGGCCTGCATAAAGCCAACGGCATCAGCCGCCTGCTGAAACGCTGGAATGTCTCTCCGCAGGAGTGCGTGGCGATTGGCGACAGCGGCAACGACGCGGAGATGCTCAAGCTGGTGAAATACTCGTTCGCTATGGGCAATGCAGCGGAAAGCATCAAAACCATCAGTAAATTCAACACCGATGACAATAACCACCAGGGTGCGCTGAACGTCATTCAGGCCGTGCTCGACAATACTGCTCCGTTTTAACCTCTGATTTCCTCTCTCGCCGGGGTAATACTCCGGCAGATCACTCTTTTTCCATCCTGTGCTGCCCGTCAAGTTTTTAAACTTGCATTAACTTATTTTTAACTTAAAGTATCACTTGTAGACACTTTTACTTTCGAATGAAAGATAGCGAGGCAGTTATGACCTTCTCCAGTGAAATTTTGCCTGCGGACCACAAAGCCGCCATTCGCCAGTTGAAACGCGAGTTGCGTACCCAGATCGGCGACGTTCAGGGTGTTTTTGATAAACTCAGCGACAAAATCGCCACCCGCGTGGCGGAAATCAACGCCCTGAAAAGCAAGGGTGAAAGCGTCTGGCCGGTGATTCCGTTTGAGGATGTGAAAAACGGGAAGATCACGGCAGCACAGCGTGAAGCCGTAAAACGCCGTGGTTGCGCGGTGATCAAAGGTCATTACCCGCGCGAGCAGGCGCTGGCGTGGGATAACTCGATGCTCGACTATCTCGATCTCAACCAGTTTGACGAGGTGTACAAAGGGCCGGGGGATAACTTCTTCGGCACTCTGACCGCATCGCGTCCGGAAATTTTCCCGATCTACTGGTCGCAGGCACAGATGCAGGCGCGTCAGAGCGAAGAGATGGCGCAGGTGCAGTCGTTCCTGAACCGTTTGTGGACTTTTGAGAGCAACGGCAAACAGTGGTTCAACCCGGATGTCAGCGTGATCTACCCGGATCGCATCCGCCGTCGTCCGCCTGGCACCACCTCGAAAGGGCTGGGTGCGCATACGGATTCTGGCGCGCTGGAGCGCTGGCTGCTCCCGGCCTATCAGCAGGTGTTTGCCCGCGTGTTTGACGGGAATGTCGATCAGTACGATCCGTGGAATGCGGCGCATCGCACCGAAGTGGAAGAGTACACCGTGGATAACACCACCAAATGTTCGGTGTTCCGTACCTTCCAGGGCTGGACTGCGCTGTCGGATATGATCCCGAATCAGGGTCTGCTGCACGTGGTGCCGATCCCGGAAGCGATGGCCTACATTCTGCTGCGTCCACTGCTGGACGATGTGCCGGAAGATGAACTGTGCGGCGTTGCGCCAGGGCGCGTGCTGCCGGTCTCCGAGAAGTGGCATCCGCTGCTTATCGAAGCGCTGACCAGTATTCCGGCGCTGGAAGCGGGCGATTCCGTGTGGTGGCATTGCGATGTGATCCACTCCGTCGCGCCGGTGGATAATCAGCAGGGTTGGGGCAACGTGATGTACATTCCTGCCGCACCGATGTGCGAGAAAAACCTCGCCTACGCGCAGAAAGTCAAAGCGGCGCTGGAAACCGGCGCGTCACCGGGTGATTTCCCGCGCGAAGATTACGAGAAAACCTGGCAGGACCGCTTTACCCTGAACGATCTCAATATCCACGGGAAACGCGCGCTCGGCATGGCCTAAGCGTCGTAAAGCCCCTCCCGCTCCACGGCGGTGCGTCGTTTCCCCTGACGTATCCGCCGTACCGACTCCCGCACCGTCAGCGTACCGTTCAGCAACAACGTGCCGACCGGCGCGTCCGGGCGCATCAGCCTTTGCTGGAGCATATGCACTGCTTCAGTTCCCAGCTCATCACGCGGAACATGTACTGCCGTTAACGGCACATCCTGAATCGCGGCCAGATTAAAGCCGTCGATACTCATCACCGACACATCCTGCGGGACGCGCAGGCCTTGCTTTTGTAGCGCGCTAATAGTGCCTGCCGCCATAAAATCCCCGCCAACCAAAAACGCCGTCGGCAGCGCTTTTTCCGCCATCTGACTCAGCCACTCGCTCACCTGCTGCTCAGTCTCTTTGGCGCTGAAACTCGGCACCACCAACAGATCGCGTTTGTCGTTAAACTTCAGATTATGACCGCGCCACGCATCGCGGATGCCCGCCAGACGCAGCTCCATTGTGTAGCGGCGCAGACACAGAACGTTCATCACCTCGCGATGGCCCATCTCGAACAAATACTCTGCCGCCCGTTCGCCAATCGCGCGATGGTCTGGCGCCACGGCCGGCAGGCGCATCCGCTGGTCCCGGCAGTTAATCAGCATACAGGGCTTGCCAATATCGACGGCCAGATCGTGAATATGCGGATCGTCGATGCCGAGCAGAATCGCCGCCTGGGTGTCGGTTTCATTCATTCGCGCGAGGAACAGCTGCGCGTCACTGTCGTTTTCTTCCAGTGCGCAATAGCGAAGCCGAACTTCGTGCGAAGCCAGTCCTTTGCTGACACTCTGGATCACGCGGTAGTAAAAGATATCAGACCGCTCATCAAACGCACGCTGCGGGGCGAAGACCACCAGGCTGTTGAGCAACAAACGTCCAGCGGCCATACCGTCCATGACGCCCAGCTCCCGCGCACATTCCAGCACTTTGGTTCGCGCTTTTTCACTGGTGTTCGACTTCCCGGCCAGCACGCGAGAAACGGTGCTGATCGAAAGCTGCGTGCGGGAGGCGATTTCAGCGATTTTGAGTCTTTTATCCATTTTGTGATCTCGCTCCATTTGCTAAATGAAAAAATTTTCATAACGTGAGATTGCGGTAACAGCAGGCTGTATCGGCATCATGCCAAACTTCGACGCACACTTATGAGAAAGCTTGCACAAAATCCACTATTTCCCGTCCATTTTCTCCCTTAAGGTGAACTTGTCACACCACTTCCATACTAGTTGTATAGCAACTTGAAGTGATAAAACCGATAACGATCAAAGGCATAAAAACCGGTGTGACACCCGATACGTTCATCCCCTTACCGTCCGTCTTGTGGAGAGAAAAATGAGTCAGGACATTAATACCCCTGTCGTGGCGAGCAAAACCCGCCGCGTCGTGAAGAATCTGCGCTGGTACGTGCTGGTGCTGTTTTTACTGGGCGTCACCGTTAACTACATCACCCGAAACTCGTTAGGTATTCTGGCCCCAGAGCTGAAAGAGAGCATGGGGATCACCACCGAACAGTACTCCTGGATCGTCGGCGCCTTCCAGATTGCTTATACCCTGTTCCAGCCCCTGTGCGGCTGGCTGATTGACGTAATTGGCCTGAAGATTGGCTTTATGGTCTGCGCCGGGATTTGGGCGCTGATGTGTATCTTCCACGCCGGAGCCAGCAGTTGGCTGCATCTGGCGGTTCTGCGCTTCTTCATGGGGGCATCCGAGGCGGCTGCGACACCGGCGAACGCCAAAACCATCGGGGAGTGGTTCCCGAAATCTGAGCGTCCGGTGGCTGCCGGTTGGGCAGGTGTCGGCTTCTCGATTGGGGCGATGCTCGCCCCGCCGATCATCTACTTCGCTCACGCCTCCTTCGGCTGGCAGGGCGCGTTTATGTTTACCGGCGTGCTGGCCCTGCTGTGGGTGATCCTGTGGTGGGCGTTCTACCACAACCCTGAGCAGCACCCGAATCTGGGCAAGGACGAACTGGACTACATCAAGCAAGATAACGAACCGCCTGCCGTGCGATTGCCGTTCCTGACCGCGCTGAAAACCGTATCCAAAAACAAACGCTTTTACGGAATTGCTATTCCCGCCTTTATGGCGGAACCGGCCTGGGCCGTGCTGAGTTTCTGGGTGCCGCTGTATCTGGCGAAAGAGCACGGCATGGACCTGAAACAGATTGCGATGTTCGCCTGGCTGCCGTTCCTCGCCGCCGATCTGGGCAGCGTGGTCAGCGGCTACCTCACCCGCCTCTATACCCGCTGGTTCGGCTGCACCCGCGTGAACTCCGTCGTGGCGAGCTCCGTTACCGGTGCGTTCCTGATGATCTCCCTGGCCGCTGTCGCCATTACCCGCGACCCGTACATCACCATCGTGCTGATCTCCATCGGCGGTTTCGGCCATCAAATCATTTCCTGCATGTTAAGCGCCCTGGTGGTGGAATCGTTCGATAAAGGCCAAATGGCCACCGTCAACGGTATGCGCGGCTCGGCGGCGTGGATTGCGAGCTTCCTGTTCTCACTGCTAATTGGTGTGACCGCCGACAAAATCGGCTTCAACCCGCTCTTTATTGCCATGGGTTTCTTTGACCTGATTGGCGCTGTTTTCCTGGTGGCATTTATTGCTGAACGTCGCGCCAAGCGCGCCTGATAGTGGATGTATTGCATATGAAAACCCTGAAAAACTGGACCCTACTTGAACAGTCCGCGAACCATCTGGAACTGTTGGTCGATAGCCAGCACCGTCTGTGCCTGTATGTGCTGGAACAGAATCTGTTCCGAGTGCTGATCAAACGCAAAGGCGAGCTGTCGCTGGATAAAACCTGGAGCATCGCGCCGGATAAGGATGTGCCGTGGGAAGGTCGTCAGCGCGACGATCTGAGCGGATTCACCTGTCCGACATGGACGCTGGCCCAGCAGGACGACACTCTGGTGGTTGCCAGCGAACAGCTGCGCGTGATTGTCCATCAGCCTCTGTGGCTGGAGTGGCATTACCGTAATGAAGCCGGTGAGTGGCAGGAACTGGCGCACGATCGCCCGACCAGCGCCTATCTGCTGAACGCCCACGGCGACGGCGCGGCGCACTATCTCAGCCGTCGCAAGGACGAGCGTTTTTACGGCCTGGGCGAGAAAGCGGGCGATTTGCAGCGCAACGGTAAACGTTACGAGATGCGTAACCTCGACGCGATGGGCTATAACGCGGTCAGCACCGACCCGCTGTACAAGCATATTCCGTTCACCATCACCCGCCGCGACGACGTGAGCTACGGTTTGTTTTACGACAACCTGAGCAGCTGCTGGCTGGATCTGGGCAACGAAATCGACAACTACCACACGGCGTATCGCCGCTGGCAGGCCGAAGCGGGCGATATCGATTACTATATTTTCACTGGGAAACGCGTGCTGGACGTGACCAAAGCCTTTGTTCGTCTGACCGGGAAAACCCTGTTTGGCCCGAAATGGAGCCTCGGCTACAGCGGATCGACCATGCACTACACCGACGCACCGGACGCGCAAAATCAGCTGATGAACTTCATTCGCCTGTGCGAAGAGCACGCTATTCCGTGCGATTCTTTCCAGCTGTCGTCCGGGTATACCTCGATCAACGGCAAGCGTTACGTCTTCAACTGGAACTACGACAAAGTGCCGCAGCCGAAGGTGATGAGCCAGGCGTTCCACGACGCAGGCATGAAGCTCGCGGCGAACATCAAGCCGTGCCTGCTGCAGGATCATCCACGCTATAACGAAGTGGCAGAACGCGGCTTGTTTATCCGTGATTCAGAAACCGATGCGCCAGAACGTTCCAGCTTCTGGGATGACGAAGGGTCGCACCTCGACTTTACCCATCCGCAGACCATTCAGTGGTGGCAGGAAGGCGTAACCACGCAACTGCTGGAAATGGGTATCGACTCCACCTGGAACGACAACAACGAGTTTGAAGTCTGGGACGGGGAAGCACGCTGCCACGGATTTGGTCAGGAGATTGCGATCAAGCATATCCGCCCGGTGATGCCGTTGCTGATGATGCGCGCCTCGATGGAAGCTCAGCAGCGTTTTGCCCCGGACAAACGTCCGTACCTGATCTCCCGCTCCGGCTGCGCCGGGATGCAGCGCTACGTTCAGACCTGGAGCGGCGACAACCGCACCAACTGGGACACCCTTCGCTATAACACCCGCATGGGGCTGGGCATGAGCCTCTCCGGGCTGTTTAACGTCGGACACGATGTCGGCGGTTTCTCCGGCGATAAACCAGATGCCGAGCTGTTTGTGCGCTGGGTGCAAAACGGCGTGATGCATCCGCGCTTTACCATTCACTCATGGAATGACGATCACACTGTGAATGAGCCGTGGATGTATCCGGGCGTGACACCTGCCATTCGCGGTGCGATTGAACTGCGCTATCGCCTGCTGCCGTATCTCTACACCCTGCTGTGGCAGGCCCATGCAGATGACGAGCCGATGCTGCGCCCGACCTTCCTCGATCACGAGCATGACGCACAAACGTTCGAAGAGTGTGACGATTTCCTGCTGGGTCGCGATGTGCTGGTTGCCAGCGTGGTCGAACAAGGCCAGCGCGAGCGCCGCCTCTGGCTGCCGGATAACGAAACCGGCTGGTACGATTTTTACACTCACGAATGGATCTCCGGCGGTCAGTGGATCGTCCGTGATGCACCATTGGAAAAACTGCCGCTACTGGTACGCGCCGGTGCGGGTCTGCCGCTCAGCGAACGCATCACCCATGTGAGCGCCGCGAAAGACGATACCCGCGAGCTGAAATTGTTCCCGCTGAAAGGCGTGGGTACGACATCTGGTCTGCTGTTTGAAGACGACGGCGAAAGCTGGGGTTATCAGAAAGGCAATGCGCTGTGGCTGGAGTGGGAGATGGTGTGCGAAGGCTCCACTATCAACCTGAACGTGACGGCGCGCGGGGATTATCGTCCGGCGTGGAAAGCGCTGAAGGTGTCGTTACCAGTGGGTGAGCAGCGTCAGTTGTTGATCAACGGGATTGAGCAGAGTGAGTGGGCTTTGTAGCCGTTAACTGCCGGGTGGCGGCTTCGCCTTACCCGGCCTACGGGATCGGTGTGGTTTGATGCCCTCACCCCGCCCCTCTCCCACGTGGAGAGGGAGAAAACATTAAAAACGGCAACCCTTGGGTTGCCGTTTTGCATTGACCTTGTAGGCCGGGTAAGCGTGAGCGCCACCCGGCGTTTTTACATCAGCCGTCAATACCTTTACTGCGCAGGTAATCTTCGTAATTACCGGTGAAGTCCACGATGCGTTCCGGCGTAATCTCAATCACGCGGGTCGCCAGGGAGCTCACAAACTCACGGTCGTGGGAAACGAAGATCAGGGTGCCCTGATACATTTCCAGCGCCATGTTCAGCGATTCGATAGATTCCATATCCAGGTGGTTGGTCGGTTCGTCCATGATGAGGATGTTTGGTTTTTCCATCATCAGTTTACCGAACAGCATGCGACCCTTTTCACCACCAGAAAGCACTTTAGCAGGCTTTTTGATGTCGTCCTGGCTGAACAGCAGACGGCCCAGAATACCGCGCACGACCTGCTCGTCGTCGCCTTCCTGCTTCCACTGGCTCATCCAGTCGAAGACGGTCAGATCGTTTTCGAATTCGTATTCGTGATCCTGCGCGTAATAACCAAGCTGGGCGTTTTCAGACCATTTCACCGTACCGTGGTCAGGCGTCAGTTCGCCCACCAGGGTTTTCAGCAGGGTTGATTTACCCACGCCGTTCGCACCCAGTACCGCAATTTTCTCGCCCACTTCCAGCAGCAGATTGAGTTTTTTGAACAGCGGGCCATTATCAAAACCTTTCGCCAGCGCTTCCACTTCCAGCGCATTACGGAACAGTTTCTTGTCCTGCTCGAAGCGAATGAACGGGTTCTGACGGCTGGAAGCTTTCACTTCATCCAGCTTAATTTTGTCAATCTGACGCGCACGAGAAGTTGCCTGACGTGATTTAGAGGCGTTGGCGCTAAAGCGGCTGACGAAGGATTGCAGATCAGCAATCTGCGCTTTTTTCTTGGCGTTATCAGACAACAGGCGTTCACGCGCCTGCGTCGCCGCCGTCATGTACTCGTCGTAGTTGCCCGGATAAACGCGCAGCTCGCCGTAGTCCAGATCGGCCATGTGGGTGCAGACCATGTTCAGGAAGTGACGGTCGTGCGAAATGATGATCATGGTGCTGCCACGTTCGTTCAGCACCTGCTCCAGCCAGCGAATGGTGTCGATGTCCAGGTTGTTCGTCGGTTCATCGAGCAGCAGAATTTCTGGATTGGAGAACAGCGCCTGCGCCAGAAGCACACGCAGCTTCCAGCCTGGTGCGACTTCGCTCATCAGGCCGTAATGTTGCTCCACCGGAATACCGACGCCGAGCAGCAGTTCACCGGCACGTGACTCCGCAGAGTAGCCGTCCATTTCACCGTAAAGCACTTCAAGATCGGCCACTTTATAGCCGTCTTCTTCGCTCATTTCAGCCAGCGCGTAGATGCGGTCGCGCTCTTGCTTCACTTCCCACAGTTCCCCGTGTCCCATGATCACGGTGTCGAGCACTGAAAACTCTTCAAAGGCGAACTGATCCTGACGCAGCTTACCGAGGCGCTCATTAGGGTCGAGCGACACGTTGCCAAGCGTCGGCTCTAAATCGCCGCCGAGAATTTTCATAAAGGTGGATTTTCCGCTACCGTTGGCACCAATCAGGCCGTAACGGTTGCCGCCGCCAAATTTGACGGAAATGTTTTCGAACAGCGGCTTACTGCCAAACTGCATAGTGATGTTGCTGGTAACTAACACGGAGAGATTCCTGCGAAAAAGTGTGATAAACACGGCATTATGCCACAATTCCGAATTGAGATCCCGTGTTGCAACGAAGCACTAAACTTTAACAAAATCGAAAAAAATGTGATTTCGTACACATCTGAATTCCATGCGCGAGGGAATGCACATATAATGCGCTCCCATCAATGATTCAGACTCATCAACTAATCGCCAGAGTGGCAAAGATACCTCGCATAACATGAATATGAAATTATCAACGCTTTTTGCGGCGGCGTTAGCCGTAGTAGGTTTTTGCAATACCGCTTCTGCGGTGACTTATCCGCTGCCGACAGACGGTAGCCGTCTGGTGGGTCAAAACCAGGTGGTTATTGTTCCGGAAGGCAACTCCCAGCCGCTGGAATATTATGCCGCTGAATACCAGTTGGGCCTGTCCAACATGCTGGAAGCGAACCCGGGCGTTGACCCGTATCTGCCAAAAGCCGGGACCGTGCTGAACATTCCTCAGCAGCTGATCCTGCCGGACACCGTCCATGAAGGTATCGTGATTAACAGCGCCGAAATGCGTCTGTATTACTACCCGAAAGGCACCAACACTGTGATCGTTCTGCCGATTGGTATCGGTCAGTTGGGTAAAGACACCCCGCTGAACTGGACCACCAAAGTAGAGCGTAAGAAAGCGGGCCCAACCTGGACGCCGACTGCCAAAATGCACGCCGAGTACATCGCTGCCGGTGAACCGCTGCCAGCCGTTGTGCCTGCCGGCCCGGACAACCCTATGGGTCTGTACGCGCTGTACATTGGCCGTCTGTATGCTATCCACGGCACCAACGCGAACTTTGGTATTGGTCTTCGCGTGAGCCACGGCTGTGTGCGTCTGCGTAACGACGATATCAAATTCCTGTTCGAGAATGTTCCGGTCGGTACTCGCGTCCAGTTCATCAACGAACCGGTCAAAGCGACCTCCGAGCCGGATGGCAGCCGCTATATCGAAGTGCATAACCCGCTGTCCACCAGCGAAGATCAGATTAACAACAACGAAATCGTACCGATTAACCTGAAAAGCAACATCCAGGCTGTGACCAGCCAGGCGGACGTTGAACCGACGGTTGTTGATCAGGCGGTGCAGAACCGTTCCGGTATGCCGGTACGTTTGAATTGATTTAAGTTGTCGCAAACAAAAAAGCGGGCTCATCAGCCCGCTTTTTTATTACCCGTTATTCACGATAACGATGCCGCCGTGATCGTAGCGATAATGGCAATGGGCGTATTCCAGCGGCGTGCCATCCTCAAGATAGATGACCTGTTCCACTTCCAGCACCGGATCAGTTTGCTCGCAGACCAGATGCTGCATATCCAGCGCATTCGGTTTTAGCGCCCGCACCACGCGATACGATCCCATGATTTTCAGCCCCAGCGTCTCCTGAACGTACTGGAACACCGAGCTTTCAAGATGGGTTTTATTGAGTCCAGGAACCAGATTCAATGGCATAACGGTTGAATCCAGCGACATCGGTTCGCCGTTAAGAGAGCGCAGACGGATGAAATCATAGATTGGCGCATCGGCGTTGATCATCAGCGATGACTGCTCTTTTTCGTTGGGAAAGCGCAGTTCGAAATGGACCACTTTGCTGCTCACCGTCCCAAGATGTTCCCAGGTTTTGGTCGCGCCGAAGTAGTCGCTGCCGGAGAGATCCCACTGGGAGAGTTGCAGGAAGTTTTTACGGATAAAGGTCCCCTGCCCCTGGCGCGTATAGACGAGTCCTTCCACTATTAGCTGGCGCATCGCCTGCTGGATGGTCATCCGGCTGGTGCTGAACTCCGCCGCCAGCGCAAACTGGTCTGGCAGCGGTTCATTGGCGGCATACTGCTGGCTGATAATGCGTTTCTTAATTTCCCGCGCGATGGTGATGTACTTCGCCGCCATGCCTTTTCCTTTTGATTAATCCGCTATCACACTGTTTTTCAACGCCACCCTCTCAGCAATCTTGAGGAAAGGCAGGTAGAAGAATACACCAAATACAATGATTGCCAACTGAACCACCACCGCCCGCCAGTCCCCCGCCGTCGCCAGCCAGGCACTGAGTATCGGCGGCGTAGTCCACGGGATCATCACCACGCAGCACGACATCAGCCCGAGCGTGGTGCACAGCCAGGCGAAGTAAATTCCGATCGCCGGAAGCAACACAAACGGGATCATCAGCGGCAGGTTGAAGACAATCGGCAGACCGAAAATCACCGGCTCGTTGATGTTAAACAGCCCCGGCGCCAGCGACAGCCGCGCCACCTGTTTGGCCGATTTCTGGCGCGAGAAGATGAAGATGGCAATCAGCAGCGAAATAGTGCTGCCCGTCCCGCCAATCATCCCGAAGGTCGGGACAAAAATATTGTTGATGATATGCGGGATTGGCTGACCGTTGGCGAAGGCCAGCATGTTCTCATTGGTGTTGATTAACAGGAACGGTTCCAGAATCACGCTGTTCACCACCGACTGGTGGATACCGAGCGTAAACAGGAAATTCCCGAAGCTATAGATAAATATCGTGCCGGGCAGACTGGTGTTAATCAGTCGGAGCGGCTGCTGGATGAAATGAGTGATCAGGTGGATCAGGTCCGTGTGCAACACATTCGCCAGCAGCGCTGCCACAATGGCGAACAGCGAGAGCGTAATGATGGTCGGGATCAGCGCCGTAAAGGATTTGCTCACCGCAGGCGGGACGTTCTCGCCCAGCGAAATGTGCAGCGCTTTCAGGCGCGAAATCGCAATAAACACTTCCGTTGAGATCAGACCGATCAGCACCCCGGCAAAAATCCCCGTCGAGCCGATGTTACCAAACGTCAGCACCTGGGTGACGTTCACCGCAGTCTGGCTGCCGACAGGCACTAGTTGCAACTGCATCGGCATCATAATGATAAAACTGCTCACGGCGATAACCACTGCCGAAACCGGGTTGTCGAAATCTTTGTTGCGCGCCAGCGACCAGGCAATCATTGGCGCCAGCAACAGCGCCGCAATGTTCAGCGTGCCGTTGATAATCGCCTCGCCCCACACCTTGAACTGGGTAAGGGTTTCCCCCTCCAGTACCCACGGAAACACCACGTTATTCACCAGTACCGCAAGACCGGCAAGAATGAAGATCGGCATCACCGTGGCGAAGGCATCGCGCAGGGAGCGTAAGTGCACCTGGTTGGCCAGGCGCGCGGAGAACTCAACAAATCTGTCGACAAACGACTGCATCGCAGGTGTAATTTTTGTATCAGACATAGCGGATATTTCCCATCAATCAGTCACAAAAACCGGTCCGGCAGCGTACGACTTACAGCTCGCTTCCGTTGCTATGAATAGCCTGTTTTAACCACGCATAGCTCTTTTTCGGCACGCGTTTCAGGTCCTTGAGATCGTGGTTCTCGCGGTTGACGTACACCACGCCGTAGCGTTTGCGCATGTCGCCCTGGGAGCTGAGAATGTCGATCAAACCCCAGCCGAGATAGCCAATCACCTGCGCACCGTCTTCAAAGATCGCCGCTTTCATCGCCTCGAAATGCTTGCGGTGATAGTCGATGCGGTAATCGTCTTCGATTTGATTCACTCCGTCCCAGGACTCAATGACCCCGATACCGTTTTCAATCGGGAACACCGGCATACGCCAGTCGTTGTAGTAGCGAGTGATGATGGTGCGAAAGCCAAGCGGGTCGATCTGCCAGTTCCATTCGGTGGCTTTCAGGAACGGATTGTTTTTCTCGCCGTGCGTCAGGTAGTAGTTGACCGGCGTGCCTTCCGGGATCGGATCGCTGTCGAGGGTTTTACTCGCGTAGTAGCTGAAGGCCATGAAGTCGTTTTTGGTGCGCGCCAATAGGGCCAAATCTTCCGCGCGATAAATATCGCCGAAGCCTTGCTGCTCAACCACCGCCATCACCGCCGGGCTGTAGCCTTGCCCCGCAAAGACCCGCAGCAGGTTCTGGTTGAGGAACTCGTCGTACTGCTGGGCGCAGAAGATGTCGCGCGGCTTGCAGGTTGCCGGGTAAATCAGCTGATGCGCCAGCATACCGCCCATCATTTGGCCCGGTTTCGCCTGATGCAGATACTCCGTCAGCGCCATGTGCGCCACCATTGTATGGTGCTGGACTTCATAAAGTTCACGCAGAGTTTGCTCGCCCTTCATGTAGCCTGAAACCCGGAACGCTTCCGGCATGTGGAAAATGTTCTGCTCGTTAAAGGTCAGCCAGTACTTTACGCGGTCGCCGTAGCAGTCGATCATCTTTTTGCCGTAGCGCACAAACGCATCCAGCACCCGGCGGTCGTTAAAGCCGTTGTACTCCTGGGCCAGCGCCAGCGGCATGTCGAAGTGATACAGGCAGACCATCGGCTCGATACCGCGCGCGATCAGATCGTCGATGAAACGATCGTAGAACGCGATGCCTTCTTCATTGAATTCGCCGTCACCCTGAGGGCAGACACGGCTCCAGGAGATCTGGAAGCGGTAGCAGTTCATGCCCAGATCCTGCATTAAATCGAAATCTTCTTTGTAGCGATGATAGGAGTCGGTGGCGACTTTCCAGTCGGAGGCATTTTCACCGGCTTCACGGATGTCGTACACCGACATCCCTTTTCCGCCCTCGTTCCACGCCCCCTCGGTCTGCATGCTGGACACCGAGTTACCCCATAAAAAGTTAGCTGGCAGTGATTGCTTCATGGTCTCTCCCTATATGACTAGTCATTTAAATTTCATGACTAGTCATATAGCTAAAGATGAAAATTCAAGCAAAGGTAAGGATCGTTTTTTGTGAGCGGGATAGAAATAAAAAAGCCGGATGGCGCTTCGCTTATCCGGCCTACGTTCGTGGATTTGTGTGTGGTTTGTAGGCCGGGCAAGCGCAGCGCCGCCCGGCGATGGAGGGTTAACCCTTCAGCTGATTCTGGCGATATTCACCCTGGCGCTCCAGCATCCAGCCAGGGTATTCCCGTGGCAGCGCGCTGACGGCGTCGAGCTGTTGCAGTTCATCGTCGCTCAGACGAATCGCGGTCGCGGCGATATTATCGTCCAGCTGATCGACGCGTTTGGCGCCAATGATCACGCTGCTCACCACTTTCTGATGCAGCAGCCACGCCAGCGCGATCTGCGCCACCGACACGCCTTTGCTCTCAGAAATGGTGCGCATCACATCGACACAGTCGAACGCGCGATCTTTGTCCACCGGCGGGAAGTCAAACTCCTGACGACGACTGCCCGCTTCGCTCTGGCCGTCACGGCCATATTTTCCGCTCAGTAAACCACCGGCCAGTGGGCTCCAGACCATCAGCCCGACGCCTTCACTTTGCATCATCGGTACCAGCTCACGTTCGAGATCGCGCCCGGCGATGGTGTAATACGCCTGCAGGGAAGCAAACCGCGCCAGCCCGAGACGCTCGGAAATCCCCAGCGCTTTGGTGATTTGCCACGCCGCCCAGTTTGATACGCCGATGTAGCGCACGTGACCGTGCTGCACCAGATTATCCAGGGCGTAGAGCGTCTCTTCGATCGGCGTTGCCGGGTCGAAACCGTGCAGCTGATAGAGATCGATATGATCGAGCTGCATGCGGCGCAGGCTCTCTTTGACGCTGTTAATGATGTGATAGCGCGAACTGCCGCGCGAATTGACGCCCGCCGTGCCGGTTTCGCCGAAGACTTTGGTAGCGACGACCACATTTTCACGCGGGATCTTAAGATTTTTCAGCGCCTGGCCGGTGATCTCCTCCGAGCGCCCTTCCGAATAAACGTTGGCGGTGTCGATAAAGTTAATTCCGGCATCCAACGCGCGACCAACCAGCTTTTCCGCATCGCTCTGCTGAAGCTGACCAATTTTCCCCCACATGCCGCCTTCACCGCCAAAGGTCATGGTGCCGAGGCACAGTTCAGAAACAAACAGACCGGTATTGCCCAGTTTTTGATAACGCATATGACGTTCCTCACAATGTTCGTTTGATGGGTGCCGGATAGTTATACTCCGCCCCTGCAAAACGCGAATGTGGCGTTTCTGTCTGTTTCTTGCCCAATCCTCTGAACGTTATCCGCGCGGGGCGTCGCCAAACACCGAATAATCCGGCAAATTCACCTGCTGATACGGCTCCCAGCCCCCGCCGAGCGCCTTGTAGAGCGCCACCAGATCGAGTGCACTTTGCACCTGGGCCTGCGCGCGCTGCTGCTGCGCCTGAGCCAGCTGGCGCTGGGCATCCAGCACATCGATAAAGCTGGCGATACCCTGGCGATAGCTGTCGCTCGCCAGATCAAAGGCGTTTTGCAGCGCATCGATGGTTTTGCCTAAACCGGCCTCACGCTGCTGATCCGTGCGATAGCTGACCAGCGCGTTTTCCACATCCCCCAGCGCGGTGAGTACCGTCTGACGATAGTCCAGCACCGCAGCGCCCTGCTGCGCACGCGCCACTTTGACGCTGGAGACCAGCCGTCCGCCCTGGAAAATCGGAATCGAAACCTGCGGTCCGACGCTGTAAAAATGGCTGCTCCAGTCCGTGAGCCAGTTGGTTTCGCTGTTGCGCAGACCAAACTGCCCGGAGAGCGATACGCTAGGGAACAGCTCGGCGACGGACACACCAATTTGTGCCGTTGCCGCGTGAAGATTAGCCTCCGCCTCGCGCACATCCGGGCGACGGCGGGCGAGGGTTGACGGGATGCCCGTCGGCACAATCTCTGGCAACGCCGGGAGTGGCTGAACAGAACGCAGCTCGCTGTCGAGCGCACCCGGCGGTTTGCCAAGCAAAATAGCCAGCCCGTTCATCGCGTGACGCTCCTGGGCCTGATATTGCGGGAGCTGAGCTTCCAGATTGCCCAATTGCGCGCGGGCGTTTTCCACGTCCATCTGCGGCGACAGCCCGCCGCGCTGGCGGCTCTCAGTGAGATCGAGGGTTTGCTGCGCGCTCTCAATTTGCGTATTGAGCGTCGCCATCACGCTTTGCGCGCCGCGCAGTTGCAGCCAGGCGCGCGCCACTTCCGCTTCCAGGGACACCAGCGCGTCGTTTCGCTGCTCAATGGCCGCCCGCTGCTGCGCCTCTGCGCCTTCCACCTGACGTCGCACTTTGCCCCACAGGTCGAGCTCCCACTGAGCGTCAAAGCTGCCCTGATAGAGGTTCACCGGCTGGGTGAGCGGACCCAGCGCGCCTTTCAAATCGGGGTCGACGTTATCTATCTGATCGTAAACTCCGTGCGATTTCAGTTCGCCTTCCAGACCCAGCTGCTGGCGCGTGGCCTGTAAGTTGCCGTTCACCGAGGGATAAAACGCTCCGCCCGCCTGGGTAATCTGCTCGCGGGCTCCGGCGATACGCAGGACCGTCTGTTGCAGGGAGAGGTTTCCGGCAATCGCCCGGTCAATCAGACTGTCGAGCTGCGCGGAGCCAAAGGTTTTCCACCAGCGCGGATTCACCGCCGTGCTCTCGGCTTTCGATTTCACTCCCGTATCGCCCGGATCGTTCCACTTCGCGGGCGTAGTCGGCGCGGGCGGCTGGTAGTCCGGCCCCACGGCGCATCCGGCTAACAGCAACACTAAAAACAGGGGGGACAAACGTGTGTAGATCATCAATGTGCTCCTGCACTGCCTTCGCTTTTCACCGGCGAGAGCAACAAACAAAACGGGATAAGCAGTAACGCAACCGCGCTCAGGATCGTGAAAACGTCCACGTAGGCCAGAAAACGCGACTGTTCAATCATGGTCTGGTACATGCGCCCGGTGGCAATATCCAGCGGATTGCCGACCTGAGTCGTGAAGTTCTGGATTGCCTGCGCCGACTCCCGCAGCGCCATCTGGAATTGCTCGTTAAAGGGCGAGGCGTGATAGGCCAGATGCGCGCTGTGCGTCTGGGCGCGCTCGGTGATGGCGGCGGTCGAGAGCGAAATCCCGATCGATCCCGCGACGTTACGGAACATGGTAAACAGCGCGGCGGCGTCGCCGTTGAGCTGCCTTGGTATCGAAATAAAAGCGATGGTGGTGAGCGGAACAAACAGGAACCCCAGCCCGAAAGACTGGGCGCTACGAAAGAGCACCAGTGTTTCGAAATCAATATCCGGCGTCAGGGTTCGCGACCAGAAGAACGACACCGCCAGACAGGCGAAACCAAAGGCGATGATCCAGCGCGTTTGCACGATGGGCATCAGTTTCAGCACCAGCGGGATGGTCAGGACAATCAGCACCGCGCCGGGCGAGAGCACCATCCCGGACCAGGTGGCGGTGTAGCCCAAATCCTGCTGCGCCAGCTGCGGGATCACCACCGAACTGCCGTACAAAATCATCGCCATGCCGCCCATCAGCAAACAAGCGACGGCAAAGTTTTTGTCCTTCATGCAGCGCAGATCCACCACCGGTTTTTTGGCGTAAAGGAGCCAGTAAATCGCGCCGATGATGCCAATAAGCGTCAGTACCGCGAAGGTACGGATAAAGTTCGAGTAGAACCAGTCATCGTCTTCGCCGCGATCGAGCATCACCTGCAGACAGCCAAGCCCGAGGGCGATCAGGCCAATCCCCGTCCAGTCGATAGACAGTTTCTCTTCGGATTTACGCTCCCACGGCGGATCTTCCAGTAACTGGTAAATCGCCAGCACCGTCATGATCCCGACCGGTATATTGATAAAAAAGACCCAGCGCCAGGAGTAGTTATCGGTGATCCAGCCACCGAGCGTTGGCCCCAGCACCGGTGCGACGATGATCGCAATCGACGACAGGCCAAAGGCTTTGCCGCGATCCTCGGGTTTGAAGTAGTCGAGCAGTACCGACTGCTGCGTCGGCTGAAGGCCACCGCCAAAAAAGCCCTGCATGATGCGAAACAGAATGATTTGCCACAGTTCCGTGGCAATGCCGCACAGGAAGGAGCAGATGGTGAACATCACAATGCAGATCAGGAAGAATTGCTTGCGGCCAAACACCCGGCTGAGAAACGCCGAGATGGGCAGCACAATCCCGTTGGCGACCAGATAGCTGGTGAGCACCCAGGTCGATTCATCGTAGCTGGCTGAGAGCGAACCGGCCACGTGCGGGAGCGCCACGTTGACGATAGTGGTGTCGAGGATCTCCATAAACACCGCGAGGGTGACAACAATCGCCACCGCCCACGGATTACTGGCGGGCCGCCAGTTTTCGTGGCTGTGATCCGTCATTCCAGGGTGACCTTCGGCTCAACGGAGAGGCCCAGTGGCAGAGGCATGTTCGGGTCCAGTCCTTTGTCGATGACGATTTTGACCGGAACGCGTTGCACGATTTTGACAAAGTTGCCGGTGGCGTTTTCTGCCGGGAAGGCCGAGAAGCGCGCGCCGCTCCCCTGCTGGATACTGTCGATGTGACCTTCGAGTTCCATGTCCGGCCAGGCATCGACGGTGATCGCCACTTTATTGCCAGGGCGCATGCGCTCAAGCTGCGACTCTTTGAAGTTGGCCACCACCCAGATATCCGGCGAGACCAGCGAAAACAGCGCCGTGCCAGCCTGCACCAGGGTGCCCGTCTGAACGTTACGCTTTGTGACAAAGCCATCGAACGGGGCGCGCACTTCGGTATAGGAGAGATTCAGGTTGGCGGTTTCGAGCTGGGCTTTTGCCTGATCGACTTGACGTTCACGCGCTTCAACGTTGGTTTCCTGCTGACGGATCTGGAGTTGAACCTGCTCAGCAACTTCCAACTGAGCCTGCGCACTGGCAAGGCCAGCCTGCGCGCTACGCAGTTGGGCATTCGCGGAATCAATGCTTTGTTGGGTGGTGGCGCGCGGGTCGACACCGCGCTGGCGGCGATACTCGGCCTGCGCATTCGCCATATCTGCCTGCGCTTTCAGGACCTGAGCTTTCGCTTCGTCGCGCTGAGCAGGATATTGCACTTTCGACAGCGCCAGCTGCGCCTGCGCCTGATGAAGCTGAGCCACGGCCAGGCCCAACTGCGCCTGCGCCTGGTCGCGTTGAGCGGTGGTATCACGCGGATCGATAACCACCAGCAGATCGCCCTTCTTCACCCGCTGGTTGTCGCGCACGCGCAAATCTGTGACATAGCCCGCCGCTTTCGGGGCAATGGTCACCACGTCCGCATCGGTGAAGGCGTCATCGGTAGTCTCTTCATTACGGGTGAGAAACCACCACACCAGCGCCGCGACGACCATCACGACCACGACGATCCCAAGGATAATGAGCGGTTTTTTCCCAGGACCTTTGCGCTCTGGTTTTTCGTTTTGTTCTGAGGTTTCGTTTGTGTCTGCCATATGCCAACAACGTTCCTGTCAGTGAACGGCATCACATTTATGCCGTTCACTAAAGTTAGGACGTTGCTATACATTTGCCAGGAAAAGCTGACAATTAGCGCACTATATGAGAAGGAATAATCCGAAACCTACCGCAGCCGCCCAGACCAGCATTGGCAGGGACCAGAGATGGAATCGCCACCAGATCCGGCGGTTATTTGCCATGCGCAGGGCGATCAGATTAGCGAGCGATCCCGGCAGTAAGCCGAATCCGCCTACGTTCACAGCCCAGGCCAGCAGCGCCGTCGGCGGGACGTAGTTGATCAGCAGAATGGTCGATGGGACATTGCTGATAAATTGCGACAGGCCGATGGCTGTCAGCCACAGGCCGAGCGGTGACAATCCGCTGACGCTGTGCAGAGAACTCTGTAGCACAGGCAGTTGAATCAACAGATGTACATCGATAAACATCGCCATAAACACCAGTAGCAGCGTCCAGTCGACGCTGATCAGCACCCGGCGTGCCAGCAATAAAAAGCCACCTGCAACCAGCAACGCGCCCCACAGCGCCAGCTTCAGTTCGAGCGCCGTCAGGAAAACGAGATACAGGACCAGGCAGCCCCAGACCAGACGCGGATTCCACCCAGTAGCCTGCGTGCCGCTGTGGTAGTTGAGCGCTTTATTCGGAAATGCGAACCAACAGACCACCAGCAGGGAGAGCATCATGACCAGGGCCAGAGGTGCCATCTGCCAGGTGAACGCCGCAAATGACAGACCTGACCGTCCCCAGAGGAGAATATTTTGCGGATTGCCGATCGGCGTCAACAGCGATCCGGCGTTAACCGCCAGCGCCTCAAAGATAATCAGCCGGTTAACCGGAATTTCGCACAGCTTGCGTAACGTCAACGTCAGCGGCACGACGATAAACAGCGCCACGTCGTTGGTCAGAAAGGTTGAAAGCAGCGCAGCGGCCAGCACCATAAACAGCGACAGTTTTCGCTCAGTGGCAAAGCGGCGCACCATTTTGCGCCCGATAACGTCGAAATAACCGCTCTGTTCCACCCCTTTGGTGAGCATCATTAACCCGCTCAGGGTAATGATGGTGTGCCAGTCGATGGCTACCGGCCAGGCTTTTGGCGCGAAGGGAACGAAGAAACTTAGTCCAGCGCCGATCAATAGCAGAAGGTGGAAAAAGCGATCGCGGGCGAGCGCCCGCAGCCCCGGAATATTCATTCAGCTGGCGATCCAAACTTGAGGGTAAATTCGCGGAATTTCTCCAGCGTCTCTTCGCTAACGTGGTGTTCAATGCCTTCCGAATCGCGGCGGGCGATATCTTCACTCACGCCCAATACCAGCAAAAAGTTTTCGACTATCTGATGACGTTCGCGGCTCTCCTGCGCCAGTTTTTCGCCTTCTGGCGTCAGGAACACGCCGCGCCACGGGATCATTTCAATCAGTCCGACCGAAGCCAGGCGTTTTAACATTTTGGCGACAGTGGGCTGTGAAACCCCCAGACGTGCGGCCATATCTACCTGACGCGCTTCCCCGACCTCGCGAAACAGATCGGAAATCAGCTCAACGTAGTCATCAATCAGCTCGCGACGGTGCGCCTCACGCACCTGACGAAACCCTTCAACATGCTCTTCAACATTCACCAGTTGCGTCTTTTTTTTTGTAGTTGGCTTACCTGCGCGACGGTTCATTGCACTTCCTCAGTGGGTTGACGCCCCTGGCGTCCTGTAACGAGAGCGCACAGTGTAAACCATCCCTCTACAAGCACAAAAAATTAACGAATTAGCCATAGCTATACAATATAGCCTGTGCTATATCTGTATGTAATGCAGTCACCCTTCACGGATCGAAGGGATCCGAAATCAGGAGGTCACATGAACGAATTCAAGAGGTGTATAAAAGTGTTTAGCCACTCTCCCTTTAAAGTACGGTTAATGCTGTTGAACATGCTGTGCGACATTTTTAACGGCAAACCACAGCAGAACGACAAACCAACCCATTAAGCGGCGTCGCGGTACGCCGCTTTCATTTTTCCGTCATCATTTCCCTGTACACTGGCCTTCAGGCCCCCAATTCCCGATCTTTTTTACGGATTTGTAATCCCTCTCGCAAAACATCTTCTTAGCAACTGTTGACCTAATTGCCGACTGGCTCTATCTTCTTGCAGCCCTGCACCAATTGCGGCTCGCTGAAGCGGACCCTTATTCCCTCTCCACGCACTGTCAGGCAGGCTTTGACCCTCGACGCCAGGGTGAGCACATGGCGTTTTCATGATAGTGACCTATGAATTTAACCCTGAAAGACACATTTATTACCCGCAGCCGGGCCTTAAGCCCGTGGACCGGATTCTACTTTCTACAATCACTGCTGATTAACTTTGCGCTGGGCTATCCTTTTAGCCTGCTGTACGCCGTGGCATTCACCTGCCTGCTGCATCTAATGTGGCGTAGTTCACCGCGCGCGCAAAAAGTGGTGGTGGGGATCTGTTCTGTGGTTGCTGCGATGTATTACCCGTTTGGTCAGGCTTACGGCGCGCCTAACTTCAACACCTTGCTGGCGCTGCACTCCACCAATATGGAAGAGTCGACGGAAATTCTGACCATCTTCCCGTGGTACAGCTACATCATCGGCCTGTTTATTTTTGCGCTCGGCGTCATTGCAGTGCGTCGCGCGCCACAAGAGAAAAAGCCGTGGAGCGTCACTGAAAATCTGTGCCTGATTTTCAGCGTCGTCGCCTTCTTTGTTGCGCCGGTGCAAAACCTGGCGTGGGGTGGCGTATTCAAGCTGAAAGACACCGGTTATCCAGTTTTCCGCTTCGTCAAAGATGTCGTGGTCAACAATAAAGAAGTGCTTGATGAGCAGACGCGCATGGCTGAGCTTTCGAATATGAAAGACACCTGGAACGTGCTCGCGGTAAAACCGAAATATCACACCTACGTAGTCGTGATTGGCGAGAGCGCGCGCCGCGATGCGCTGGGCGCGTTTGGCGGCCACTGGAACAACACGCCGTTCGCCAGTTCAGTCAACGGTACGCTGTTTACTGATTACGTGGCGGCAAGCGGTTCAACGCAAAAATCGCTCGGTCTGACGTTAAGCCGCGTGATGGATGGTAAACCGCAGTATCAGGATAACTTCGTCACTCTGGCGAACCGCGCTGGTTTTCAGACCTGGTGGTTCTCCAATCAGGGACAAATTGGTGAGTACGACACCGCCATTGCCAGTATTGCCAAGCGTGCGGATGAAGCACAATTCCTGAAAAATGGGGATTTTGAAGCGGATAAAAATACCAAAGACGAAGCCTTGCTCAAGATGACGTCGCAGGTATTTGCCAGCCAGCGCACTCAACCGCAGCTGATTGTTTTGCACCTGATGGGCTCACATCCACAGGCCTGCGATCGTACTCAGGGGAAATACGCGGAGTTCGTGCAGTCGAAAGAGACATCTTGCTATCTCTATACCATGACGCAAACCGACGACTTGCTGAAAAAACTGTATACCCAGTTGCAAAACACCGGTGACAGTTTCTCGATGGTTTATTTCTCAGATCACGGGCTGGCGTTCAAAGAACGCGGGAAAGAGGTACAGTACCTGGCGCATGATGATAAGTTCCAGCAAAATTTCCAGGTGCCGTTTATGGTGCTGTCCAGCGATGACAAAACCCATCGCATCATTAAGGCGCGTCGTTCGGCGAACGATTTCCTGAGCTTCTTTTCGCAGTGGACGGGGATTTCAGCGAAAGAAATTGCGAACAGTTACCCGTTCATTTCTAACAAGAAAGCGCCGCCGGTTTACGTTACCAACTTCAAGTTACAGAAGGTGGAATATACCCATCTGGGGACGGACATTTTCACTACAAAATAGCTGCCTGATGCAGAATAAAAAAAATCCGCCACAGTGGGCGGATTTTTTATTGGCTCACCGGAGTGATTAGAAGCGGTAACCCACGCCTGCGATCCAGGTGCCAACGTCAACGTTGCGGATGCGGCTCTGCTCATAGGAGAAGTCCAGAGCAACGTTTTCGATTGGGTTGAACTGCATACCTGCGCCGTAGGAGAAACCGTAGTCGCTGGTAGATGCAGTGCGGTTCAGACTCTGGTTTTCAGTCTGCTGGAATTTACCGTAGCCAACACCTACAACACCGTAGATGCTTGCCCAGTCGTTCAGGCGGTAAGCAGGACCAGCGGTCACACCGTAGTACTGAGCTTTGTTGTAAGCGCCATCTTCAGAACGATCTTTCTCGGTGTAAGTGAAAGAACCGATCACGCCCAGCGGGTTGTTGTCCTGCTCGTAGCGGTACTTCAGGTTGAAACCGTTAGCTTTGTTTACTACGCCCTGCATATCGCTCTGAGCGTAACCACCAGTAACAGTGGAAGTAGCAGCTACAGCGGTACCTGCGGAAACAGCCAGAACAGCGGCCAGTGCTGAAAGACATGCAATTTTTTTCATAACCACCTCAAATGTGCTTCAAGTAAATCCGTAAGTTTTAAATATATCAAAAAATCTTGTGAAACTCTTTGTGATTCATGATGTCTAACCGAGCCTTTGATGTAACAAAAAATTTCAAAGCGCAGCTATCTCATTCAAAAAACACTAAATTTTCACATTAATACGCTGATTCTGCGCGTCAACCGCGCTACATTCATCCAGATTAATCCTAATCTGTTAGCTGATTAATCCATCAATGTTTACGTATTCTACGGATTTTCTGGTTTTTATTTTCAACAAAGCCTAAACCGTCACCCCTTATTTCAATTACACTGCGGCTTTTACTCCCTTTGACAAAAATTGACAGGAGAAAGGATGCCGGGGTTGTCTCGCAAGGCGCCAGTCTGGTTGCCCATCGTTGTAATACTCATCGCTATGCTGTCCATTCAGAGTGGCGCATCACTGGCAAAATCCCTTTTCCCGCTGGTCGGTGCGCCGGGCGTCACCGCGCTGCGTATCGCACTGGGCACCCTGATTCTGGTCGTCATCTTTAAGCCGTGGCGGCTGAGATTTAAAAAAGAGCAACGTCTGCCGCTGCTGTTCTACGGCCTCTCTTTGGGGGGAATGAACTATCTCTTCTACCTGTCGATTCAGACCGTTCCGCTGGGGATTGCGGTGGCGCTTGAATTTACCGGTCCGCTGGCCGTAGCGCTCTTTTCTTCCCGTCGCCCGGTAGACTTTGTCTGGGTAGCGTTGGCGGTATTGGGATTATGGTTCCTGCTGCCGCTTGGACAGAATATCTCTCACGTCGACTTAACCGGCGCGGCGCTGGCGCTGGGCGCGGGAGCCTGCTGGGCGGTGTATATCCTGACCGGACAACGAGCAGGTGAAGAGCATGGGCCGGCCACCGTCGCGCTCGGGTCACTCATCGCGGCGATTATCTTTGTACCTATCGGTATGGTGCAGGCGACAGAATCGATCTGGCAGTGGTCCATTTTACCGATCGGTCTGGCGGTGGCCGTCCTGTCGACAGCACTGCCCTACTCGCTGGAAATGATCGCCCTGACGCGTCTGCCGACCCGCATTTTTGGCACCCTGATGAGTATGGAGCCCGCGCTTGCGGCGATGTCGGGGATGGTTTTCCTTGGCGAAAGCCTGACGTTCACCCAGACGCTGGCGCTGTGTTCAATTATTGCCGCGTCGATGGGATCGACCCTCACAATGCGGCCTGAAACTAAAATCAAAAAAATCGACGTCAATTAATGCTCTTTATTCTGCATGGTCTATTCGGCCATGCAGAATAGAGGCCAACTTCTTCTTTTTGTTAATTCATTACATACTTTGTCATCAATCTGAAATATCACCCGGCGCTCATAACGAGTTGAAGTAATTAAGACTCATCCGCAACGAATAAAATAATTTACAGCAATAACAGTAAGTTGTTTAACTCACATCTTTCTCGCTATTAAACCGATAGGCACAGCCAACCCTGCAGACTAAAAAAGCGGTGCTATACTTATTTCCGGTAATTACCTGGAACATAAAACATCAAGAGGATATGAGATTATGAGTACCGCTAAACTGGTTAAAACGAAGGCGTCTAATCTGCTTTATACCCGTAACGATGTCTCGGACAGCGATAAGAAAGCAACGATTGAGCTGCTGAATCGCCAGGTGATCCAGTTCATTGACCTGTCATTGATCACTAAACAGGCCCACTGGAATATGCGCGGCGCAAACTTTATTGCCGTTCATGAAATGCTGGATGGATTCCGAACTGCGTTAGTGACACACCTGGACACCATGGCAGAACGTGCCGTGCAGCTGGGCGGCGTTGCACTGGGTACCACGCAGGTGATTAACAGTAAAACTCCGCTGAAAAGCTACCCGCTGGACATTCACACCGTACAGGATCACCTGAAAGAACTGGCGGATCGTTATGCGGTTGTCGCCAACGACGTGCGTAAGGCAATCGGCGAAACCAAAGACGAAGACACCGCAGATATCTTAACAGCGGCCTCCCGCGACCTGGACCAATTCCTGTGGTTTATCGAATCTAACATCGAATAACCCATACGAATTACCAATCAAACCCTCGCCTCCCGGTGGGGGTTTTGCACGTTTATGGTGCACACTTTTGCGTGGTCTTTCTGCAAAAGTAAATTAGTTGTAATAATCACCTCACAAAATCGTTAACGAAAGATTGTTTTATCGCCGTTATTTGCGCTTAATAGCCACCCATCGGCCGAGCGGGTCAGGCTGCACCAAAGTTGCGCTCCATTATGGTGCAATTATCGCTGTCTGCACCGTTTCTTGTGCAATGCATGACATCATCCTCTTTGCAAAACAATGAGTTGTAAAGTTGGCACGATTTTTTCATGTAGCCGTTTGTTCTCGCAGGGGATCGCCCCGTGGATATAAAAGGAAATGCTATGAAGTCTGTATTAAAAGTTTCACTGGCTGCACTTACCCTGGCTTTTGCCATGTCCTCTCACGCTGCAGATAAAAAATTGATCGTCGCCACCGACACCGCTTTCGTTCCGTTTGAATTCAAACAGGGCGACCAGTACGTAGGTTTTGACGTGGATCTGTGGGCGGCTATCGCGAAGGAACTTAAACTGGATTACACCCTGAAGCCTATGGACTTCAGCGGCATTGTCCCGGCACTGCAAACCAAAAACGTTGACGTGGCCCTGGCGGGTATCACAATCACTGACGCGCGTAAAAAAGCGATCGACTTCTCTGACGGCTACTACAAAAGCGGCCTGCTGGTGATGGTGAAAGCGGATAACAACGACGTAAAAAGCGTGAAAGACCTCGACGGTAAAGTGGTTGCAGTGAAGAGCGGCACCGGTTCTGTTGATTACGCAAAAGCGAACATCAAAACCAAAGACCTGCGCCAGTTCCCTAACATCGACAACGCGTATATGGAATTGGGCACCAACCGCGCTGATGCAGTCCTGCACGATACACCTAACATCCTGTACTTCATCAAAACCGCAGGGAACGGCAAATTCAAAGCCGTGGGTGACTCTTTAGAAGCACAGCAGTACGGTATTGCCTTCCCGAAAGGCAGCGACGATCTGCGTACTAAAGTGAACGGCGCGTTGAAAACACTGCGTGAAAACGGCACTTACAACGAAATCTATAAAAAATGGTTCGGTACTGAACCAAAATAATTATTCTTAAAATAAGAAGTACGCTCAGGGGCGACCTTTCGCCCCTGCTCTTTTAGAACCACGGTAACAGGAAATTATCATGCAGTTTGACTGGAGCGCCATCTGGCCTGCCATTCCTCTCTTGCTTGAAGGCGCCAAAATGACCCTGTGGATTTCGGTCCTCGGTCTGGTTGGCGGGTTGTTTATCGGCCTCGTGGCTGGTTTCGCTCGCACCTACGGCGGCTGGATTGCAAACCACATCGCACTGGTTTTCATCGAAGTGATCCGCGGGACGCCTATCGTCGTGCAGGTCATGTTCATCTACTTCGCCCTGCCAATGGCTTTCACCGATCTGCGTATTGACCCGTTCAGTGCCGCTGTGGTGACCATTATGATCAACTCCGGCGCCTACATCGCGGAAATCACGCGTGGCGCGGTATTGTCGATTCATAAAGGCTTTAGCGAAGCCGGTCTGGCTCTGGGCCTGTCTCGTCGCGAAACCATCCGCCACGTGATCCTGCCGCTGGCGCTGCGCCGTATGCTGCCACCGCTCGGTAACCAGTGGATCATCAGTATCAAAGATACTTCGCTGTTTATCGTTATCGGCGTGGCCGAATTGACCCGTCAGGGCCAGGAAATCATTGCCGGTAACTTCCGTGCACTGGAAATCTGGAGTGCCGTGGCGGTGGTTTATCTGATTATCACGCTGCTGCTGAGCTTTGTTCTGCGTCGCCTTGAAAGAAGGATGAAAATCCTGTGATTGAATTTAAAAACGTCTCCAAGCACTTTGGTCCAACCCAGGTGCTGCACAATATCGATCTGGACATTAAGCAGGGCGAAGTTGTGGTAATTATCGGCCCGTCAGGCTCCGGTAAATCAACCCTGCTGCGCTGCATCAACAAGCTCGAAGAGATCACCAGCGGCGATCTGATTGTCGACGGCCTGAAGGTCAACGACCCGAAAGTGGACGAGCGTCTGATTCGCCAGGAAGCAGGCATGGTGTTCCAGCAGTTTTATCTCTTCCCGCACCTGACGGCGCTGGAAAACGTGATGTTCGGCCCTCTGCGCGTGCGCGGAGCCAACAGAGCGTCGGCGGAGAAACTGGCCAAAGAGTTATTGGCGAAAGTTGGTCTTGCCGAGCGCTCTCACCACTATCCGTCTGAGCTGTCCGGCGGCCAGCAGCAGCGTGTGGCTATTGCCCGTGCGCTGGCAGTGAAACCGAAAATGATGTTATTCGATGAGCCTACCTCCGCGCTCGATCCGGAACTGCGCCACGAAGTATTAAAGGTTATGCAGGACCTGGCGGAAGAAGGGATGACAATGGTCATCGTGACGCATGAAATCGGCTTTGCCGAGAAAGTGGCCTCCCGACTGATCTTCATCGACAAAGGGCGTATTGCTGAAGACGGCAATCCGCAGGAGCTTATCGCCAACCCGCCGAGCCAGCGCTTGCAGGAATTCTTGCAACACGTTTCCTGATAATCTTTTCGCTTCACACCAGCCGGGCCGTTCAGTCGCCCGGCTTTTTTATGCCGGATTGTTCCCAAAAACTTCCCTCCCCCGCCTGCCATCTATACTTATCATTTTGCTGAACATTTTCTTCACCGGAGGAAGCCGTGCCGTGGATCCTGCTCCTTTTGCTTTGCCTGTTTGGCGCTCCCGCGCAGGCGGTCACTATTCCGGGCGTCACGACGAATGCGTCTTCCTCTCAGCCAACTACCCCAGAACCTGACGTCGAGCAAAAGAAAGCGGCCTATGGTGCGTTGGCTGATGTGCTGGAGAATGACACCTCGCGCAAAGAACTGATCGACCAACTCCGTACTGTGGCAAAAACACCGCCTCAGGAGCCGGTTCCTGTTATCACACCGCCAGAGGTGGTGAGTGATAAAACCGTTCTGGAGAATGTAACCGACGTCAGCCGCCACTACGGCGAAGCGTTGTCCTCCCGCTTTGCTCAGCTCTATCGCAACCTGATTGGCTCCCCGCACAAACCCTTTAACCCGCAAACGTTCGGCAATGCAGCCAGCCATTTCATGATGCTGGCAGTCGCAATCTTTGCCTTTTATTGGCTAACTCGGCTGTGTGCGTGGCCGGTGTATCAAAAAATGGGGAAATGGGGACGGAAGAAAAACCGCGAAAAAAGCAGCTGGTTTCATCTGCCGCTGATGATTACCGGTGCCTTTGTGATTGATTTACTCTTACTGGCACTGACGCTATTTGTCGGTCAGATGCTGAGTGACAACCTCAACGGCGGCAACAAAACAATCGCGTTCCAGCAGAGTTTGTTCCTCAATGCGTTTGCCCTGATCGAATTTTTCAAAGCGCTCTTACGCCTGATATTTTGCCCCCGCGTCGCGGATTTGCGCCCGTTCACGATCAATGACGACAGCGCCAAATACTGGGCGCTGCGCCTCAGCATTCTGAGCGGTTTGATTGGTTATGGCCTGCTGGTCGCGGTGCCCATAATTTCCAATCAGGTGAATGTGCAGATGGGCGCGCTTGCCAACGTGCTGATTATGCTTTGCATAACCGTCTGGGCGTTGTATCTGATTTTCCGCAATAAAAAGGCTATTACCGACGGTCTGCTGCATCTGGCGGACCGTTCGTTGTCGTTCTTTAGCCTGTTCATCCGTGCCTTCGCGCTGGTATGGCACTGGCTGGCCAGCGCCTATTTTATTGTGCTGTGCTTCTTCTCACTGTTCGATCCCGGAAATAGCCTGAAGTTTATGATGGGCGCGACCCTGCACAGTCTGGCGATCATTGGGATCGCAGCGTTTGTCTCGGGGCTGCTTTCGCGCTGGATTTCGAAAACTATTACCCTTTCCCCGCAGGTCCAGCGAAATTATCCCGAGCTACAAAAACGGGTCAACGGTTGGATTTCGGCCTCGCTTAAAGTGGCACGGATTTTAACCGTATGTATCGCCATCATGCTCCTGCTCAGCGCCTGGAGTCTGTTCGATTTCTGGAACTGGATGCACAACGGTGCAGGCGAGAAGACGGTGGACATTTTGATTCGAATCGCGCTGATTCTGTTCTTCTCGGCGATTGGCTGGACGTTACTGGCCAGCCTGATTGAGAACCGCCTGGTCTCCGATATTCACGGCCGCCCGCTCCCAAGTGCCCGTGCCCGCACGCTATTAACCCTGTTTCGCAATGCGCTGGCGGTGATTATCAGTACCATTACCATCATGATCGTGTTGTCTGAAATCGGAGTAAATATCGCCCCGCTTCTGGCCGGTGCAGGTGCGCTAGGTCTGGCGATCTCTTTCGGCTCGCAAACTCTGGTGAAAGATATTATTACCGGGATCTTTATTCAGTTCGAGAATGGTATGAACACGGGCGATCTGGTGACGATCGGGCCGTTAACCGGGACGGTCGAGCGCATGTCGATCCGGTCGGTCGGCGTACGCCAGGACACAGGCGCGTACCACATTATTCCGTGGTCATCGATCACCACCTTCGCTAACTTCGTGCGTGGGATTGGTTCAGTGGTGGCGAATTACGACGTAGACCGCCATGAAGATGCGGATAAAGCGAAGCAGGCGCTGAGAGCGGCGGTTGAAGAGCTGATGGAGATGGAAGAAATTCGTGGGCTGGTGATTGGCGAGCCATCGTTTGCCGGGATTGTCGGGCTGACCAACACCGCCTTTACCCTGCGCGTGTCGTTCACCACCCAGCCGCTCAAGCAATGGACCGTACGTTTCGCCCTCGACAGCATGGTGAAAAAACATTTCGATATTGCTGACGTGCGGCCGCCGGTGCAAACTTACCAGGTGCTGTCCCCGCCGGGATCATCACTGCCTGCACCGCAGGACCCGACATTGTAAGCCCGGCAAGCGCTGCGCCGCCGGGCAAAAGGTATCAGAACGGACGGCGGCGTTTCGCATCATCCATAAAAGACCATGCGATAAAGCGGCTCTGTTTCTGACCCTGAGCCATCTCTTTTTTCACTACTTTCACTGCGCCGACATTCGTCAATGCACGATACAGCGGCGGCAGGTTATCGCCGCGAGAGACCAGCGTTGTAAACCATTTCACCTGACGACCAAACTGCTGGCTCTCGGCGATCATTTTCTCGATAAAGGCCACTTCGCCACCTTCACACCACAGCTCGTGCTGCTGGCCACCAAAGTTCAGCGCGCCGTCTTCTGCCTGACCAAGGTTACGGCGTTTACGCTCGCTACCGGCGCGGGCAGTGGCTGCAGAATCATGGAACGGTGGATTGCACATCGTGGCATCAAAGTTTTCATTCTTATGAATGATGCCGTTGAAAATCATCGATGCGTCTTTCTGACGGCGTAAACGGATAGCGCGGGTTAAACCTTCGTTACCGTTAATGATTGCCTGTGCGCTGGCAAAAGCTTCCGGACCTGTTTCGCTACCGGTAAAGCGCCAGCCATATTCGTGCGCGCCAATCAGGGGATAAATCAGATTTGCGCCGGTACCGATATCCAGCACCGAGGCCTGATTTGGGATCGCTCCATCACGGTCTTCCGCCAACAAATCGGCGAGATGATGGATGTAATCCGCGCGTCCAGGCACCGGCGGACAGAGAAAACCTTCCGGAATGTCCCACTGCGCAACGCCATAAAAATGGGCCAAAAGCGCCTTATTCAGCGCCTTTACCGCCAGCGGATCGGCAAAATTAACTGAGGGTTCACCCGCAGGGGTCTGCACGATAAATTCCTGCAGTTGGGGGCAGCTTTGACACAGGGCATTCATGTCGTAGCGGCTACGATGGCGGTTTCGCGGGTGTAAACCCGGCTTTTGGGCAGTCATGGCATTCTCCTTTTCACAGCGGCGTAAGATACCCTCTGAGGGGCCAACGGTAAATAACTCTCTTGCCGCCACAACAAATCGCTAAAAATCAGCAACCTGTATGTCTATGATCTGTCAATAATTTGTCAATTTATATCGTTCAAAAAATAAGCAGATCACCATCAAATTTTTGCGCTAAATCACACTATTTAACCTTCTAAACTTAACCTGAATCACCCATTGTCATTCAGACTCAGAGGATGTGATTATGAAAAAAATCCTGACACTCATCGTGGTTGCTGGCGCACTTGCCGTCACCTCACTTCCCGCCTGGTCCGTGCAGTCACTGACGACCAATAGCGATACCAGCCAGCTTCGCCCTGCGGGAACTGTCTCCGTCACAGGCGCTGATAATCTTGACGATCTTCAACAGAAGCTCGGAGAGAAGGCTCGTAAAGAAGGTGCAAAAGGTTTTGTCGTTGATTCCGCCAGCGGCGACAACCGCATGTTCGGCACTGCAACCATCTACAAATAACGTCCCCGCCCACGATCTGCATCTGCCAAACAGATGCAGTTCTTAACACCCTCGCCTTGACTGACTATTTTTTAACCCCATATTGATAATACCTAGATTCAACTTCTCTGGAGGCAGGTATGGCATCCGGTTGGGCCAATGACGATGCAGTAAATGAGCAGATCAACAGTACAATTGAAGATGCTGTTGCTCGCGTTCGCGGCGATTTACCCCAGGGTGAAAGTTTGCTTGAGTGCGAAGAGTGTGGTGAGGCGATTCCCGAGGCGCGACGCAAAGCCATGCCAGGCGTGCGGCTATGCATCACCTGTCAGCAGAATAAAGATTCAAAAAATACTTCACACTCAGGATATAATCGTAGAGGATCGAAAGACAGCCAGCTACGTTGACTCTTCTTTACCTAAACCGAAGCCGCAAGCGATTTCCTTTACGCTCACGCTTTTTTGAACATCGCGTGGCAAAAAGTGCCCTCTTCACTCCCTCTGTAAAGCGCAACGACAAGAACTGTAAAACCGTGCTCCGAATTTATTAATATTCAATAAGTTATTTGTCATTCAATTTTTTTGAGCAACGCTGTCAATTCTCTTCGATTTTATCTTTCGCGAAAAAACGTGATACTTATCACATCGACGGAACATCGTCCCATTAACAGAATAACCTGCGAGAGATTAACTATGAAAACCATCAAATATGCTGTTGCCGCTGTTGCCCTGTCTGCCATGTCATTTGGCGCATTCGCTGCGGAATCTGTGACTTCTGCTCAGGCGCAGAACATGAATAAAATCGGTGTGGTGAGTGCTGAAGGCGCGACCACGCTGGACGGTCTGGAAGCAAAACTGGCTGAGAAAGCCTCTGCTGCGGGTGCAAGCGGATACACCATCACTTCTGCTAACACCAACAACAAACTCAGCGGTACTGCGGTTATCTACAAATAACCCACGGATTATGCTCTACGCTCGCTACACCCTCTGGCGAGTTGCTCCAACCCTCATTGACCCTGTTGTTGTTACCCTTTGTTTGCCCGTCCTTCTGGACGGGCTTTTTTTTGTCTAAAAACTCTGCGCCACGCGCGCAAGCCCTGCTGCTACAGAATCCACTTCCCCTGTTGCCAACAGACAACAGGCCATCTGTAACTTCAATGAATGCGGTACCGGCTCGACACCAGCCAGACAGCGTTCGGTCCAGCGGGCCGTGGTTTCAGCATCTTTCGCCGTCGGGAGTACGACCTCAGCGTCCAGGTCCTCACCGCGTTCTAACACAACGCGCGTGCCCTGTTTATCGATCAGCGTCAACTGCGGGCAGCGCTGTGGATTGGCATACGCTTCGCCTTCAGTTCCGTGCATCAACAGCCCTTTACCGCCAATATCCGCAAAGAAACTCGCCACACGGGTAACATACTCTGGGTGCGAAACGCTCGACAGACGCAGTGCGGCATCTTCTTCAAACGGTGTCGCCAGTTTAGCCAGCGTATGGGCACTGTTACGCACGCCCATCCGCCAGCGCATATCCAGCTGTTTTTCCAGTGGAGGACAAAGCGCGCTCACCGGAATATAGACCGGCTGATGACCTTCGAGTTTGGCCTGTGCCTGGCCCGCATGGAGCGTCGGAGCGATACCCATTAATTCAAAAATGGTTTCTGTCAGCACGCGTGTGGGATCGGCGCTTACACCGTGAACAACAACCGGAAAGCCCAGTTTGTTCAGCAGCAGAGCCAACAGCGGCGTGAGGTTTGCCTGTTTGCGTGCGCCGTTATAGGTGGGGATAACAATCGGCATCGGCTTTGCGACGGGGGGTGTCAAACGGAACGTCTGCGCCTGCATCGCCTCGTAAAACCCGCGCATTTCCGCTTCGCCTTCGCCTTTAATCCGCAGCGCAATTAATATGCCGCCCAATTCCAGCTCCGGCACCTCGCCATTCAGCATGTGGGTGTACAGCGCACGGGCCGTTTCCTGATCCAGATCGCGGGCATGATTTTTCCCGCGTCCTACCTCTTTGATAATTTTGCGATAATCCACGACATTTCTCCTGGCAACATCATAGACACACTATAGCCCTGAAGAAGCCATGACTGATAGTGTTGAACGCCTGCCCGGCTATTTTCTGCCGGGACTGCGCCGTCTCGCACCGGGCGTTTTTTTAAGCCCTGCCACGACTTTCGCAGGCCGTTTTGTCACTTCCGGCACCTCGGGTTGCTCGATCGGGAATATCGGTAACGCATTGAGCAGGCGCTGGCCGTAGTTTTTGGTCAGCAGCCGCCGGTCATAAATAACGATTTCGCCCCAGCATCCGTGGCTACGAATCAGTCGTCCTACCTGCTGAATCAGGTTGAATGACGCCGCGGGCAGGCTTTGCACTTCAAACGGATAGCGGTTGAGGCTTTTAAGCCACTCGCCTTCGGTGATCACTACCGGGCTGTCGATCGGCGGAAACGCAATTTTATGGATATGCACCTGCGTTAAATAGTCGCCTTTAAGATCCAGACCTTCGGCAAAAGATTGCAAGCCGACCAGTACGCTGCGCTCGCCGCCATCAATGCGTTTGCGGTGGGTTTCCACCAGCCTGTAACGCGGCTGATCGCCCTGTACCAGCAGCAATAAGCGCAGGTCTGTAACGTAAGTTAAAAAGAGCTGCATCGCGCGATTGCTGGCGAACAACACCAGCATCCCAGGATATTTTTTGCTCTCGACCTGCTCGCGGAAAAAGGCCGCCATTTCGGCAATATGCTGCTCTTCGTGCTCCATCAGCGGCTCGTGCTGCATCTTCGGGATCACCAGTTTTCCCTGTTCGCAGTGGTTAAACGGCGAATCCAGCGACACAAAACGATCGCCCGCTTTTTCTTTTAAGCCGCTCATTTCCTGCAAACGCGAGAAGCTGTTCAGGGAACGTAGCGTCGCGGAGGTGACGACCACGTGCGGCACGCTGCGCCAGATAAGCTTCTCCAGCTGATCGCTAACGCGAATGCCTACGCAGTGAAAGTAGAGATGAATCTGCCCGTCTTTGGCGTCCCGCGTGGCCCATTTGGTGACAGGCGCGCCGGAGGCTTGCGCCAGCGACGCCAGCCGCCACAGTTTGCTTTGGCTTTCAAACATGCTCAAAGCGCGGTTCATCTGCAAAAGCACGCGATGCACACGCACCACGTCATGAGTACCGGTTTTTTCGCTGAGATCGTTGAGGAACATCTCTGCCAGCCCACGCAGCTTTTCCAGATGCTTCGCCAGCTGCTTGCAGATCTCCATGATCTCTTCCGGCAGTTCACCCATCGCAAAACGATGTTCGGCTTCCTGAGTCGCGGGCAGATAGAGATCGAGAATAGTGTTGAGCGAGGCAATCAACGCGTAAATTTCTTCACAGTGATCGCTCAGCCGTTCAGGAACTGCCAGCGGCGGCGTGGTTTTGGGGCGGAACTGTTCCATACAGGTGGCGATCAACTTACAGAACAGATCGAGCTGCAGACGGAACCACGGGGCGGTGATCTCCGCGCTCATCTCCAGCGCATCGCGCGCCACGTCCGGTAAATGATGTCCTTCATCGAGGACCAGCAGCAGGTTTTTTGGGTCCGGCAGCACCGATTCGCTCTCAAGAGCCGCCATCACCAGCGCGTGGTTGGCCACCACCACTTCCGCTTCCTGAATCTCGCGGCGCGCCACGAAGAATGGGCATTCGCGGTAGTAGTGGCAATTGCGGTTCAGGCAGCTGGCTTTGTCGGTGCTCAGACGTCGCCACAGGTCGTCGCTGATGGCTTTATCCGTATGATCGCGCAGGCCGTCCCACTTATAGCCGTCAAGATCGACTTTAAGCTTTGCGCACAGCTCCTGCTCGGCTTTGTTGTTCGGCGTTAAATCATCATCGAGGAACGCCAGCAAATCCTGTTGAGTCGCTTCGGTGCTGGCAAGCCCCGCCAGGTTACGCGGGCAGACGTAACGCCCGCGCCCAAACGCGGCGGTGAAGCGCAGCTCAGGGATAATTTTGCGCAGCAGCGGCAGGTCTTTGCTGTAGATCTGATCCTGCAACGCGACGTTGGCGGTGCTGACCACCAGCGTTTTTTGCTCTTCACGCGCGATAGCGATGCCAGGAATTAAATAGGAGAGGGTTTTCCCTACGCCGGTCGGGGCTTCAATCGCCAGATGCCGTCCGTCGTCCCCGGCGAGCGTCTTCGCCACATCGGCAATCATCTGCCGCTGCGGGGCTCGGGGAATAAAGTCGGGGATCTGCTGTTGCAACGCCTTATACCAGGCGGCAATTTGCGCTTTGAGCGCAGCGGTTAAAGCCATCGGGGAACCTGAAATACTGTATAAACAGACACTATTGTGGCACGTTCGAGGGGTTGTCGCAAAAAGAAAAGCCCGGCTTTACGGCCGGGCTTCCAGATTACTGCGCTGAAGCAGGTTTACGCGGGCGGCGTCGGCGTTGGCCTTCACCTGCGGGTTTAGCTTCCCCGCTGCGCCACGGGTTTTCCCCGGCAGGTTTTGCATCACCGGTGCGACGCGGCGGTTTGCCTGCGGCTTTTGGTGCGCCACCTTCTGGACGGCGCGGCTGTTGGCTACGACCGCCAGCACCCTGTCCACGACCACCGCCACCACCGCGCTGCTGGCGACCGTTCTGAATCGGCTCCGCTTTGATGGAGGCATCCACTTCATAGCCTTCAAGGGCGATGCGTGGGATCTCTTTTTTCAGCAGACGTTCAATGTCGTGCAGCAGTTTGTGTTCATCGACGCAAACCAGAGAGAGCGCTTCACCGGTTGCCGCCGCACGGCCAGTACGGCCAATACGGTGAACGTAATCTTCCGGTACGTTTGGCAGCTCATAGTTCACGACGTGTGGAAGCTCTTCAATGTCGAGACCGCGCGCGGCGATATCGGTCGCCACCAGTACGCGAATGTCGCCCGATTTGAAATCAGCCAGTGCACGAGTACGCGCACCCTGACTCTTGTTGCCGTGGATGGCCGCACTGCGAATGCCATCTTTGTTCAGCTGTTCTGCCAGGTGGTTAGCGCCGTGTTTAGTACGGGTAAAGACCAGCACCTGCTGCCAGTTGCCTTCGCCAATCATCTGGGAGAGCAGTTCCCGCTTACGCTTCTTATCAACGAAGTGAACGTGCTGGGTGATTTGCTCAGAGGCGGTGTTGCGACGCGCCACTTCGATTTCCAGCGGGTTACGCAGCAGTTTTTCCGCCAGACCTTTAATCTCATCAGAGAAGGTCGCGGAGAACAGCAGGTTCTGACGACGCGCAGGCAGTTTAGCCAGCACGCGACGAATATCATGGATAAAGCCCATATCCAGCATACGGTCTGCTTCATCCAGCACCAGGATTTCAACCTGATCCAGTTTGACTGCGTTCTGATGTTCCAGATCCAGCAGACGGCCCGGCGTGGCGACTAAAACGTCAACGCCGCTGCGCAGTTTCATCATCTGTGGGTTAATGCTCACGCCGCCGAAGACCACCAGCGAGCGGATGTCGAGGTAACGGCTGTATTCACGCACGTTCTCGCCGATTTGCGCAGCGAGTTCACGGGTTGGGGTCAGGATCAGCGCACGTACCGGGCGACGGCCTTTGGCGTGCGGTTCTTTCTGAACCAGACGCTGCAGCAGCGGCAGGGTGAAGCCTGCGGTTTTACCGGTGCCGGTCTGGGCACTGGCCATCAGGTCACGGCCTTCCAGCACCGCAGGGATCGCCTGCTGCTGGATTGGGGTTGGCTCAACGTAGCCCTGCTCTGCAACAGCGCGCAGAATTTCAGGGTTCAGGCCAAGGGTATCAAAAGACATAAAAACTCCGAACCGCCCCGACCGTCACAGGTGTAGTTTTCAGGGAGATAAGACGAAACGAGTAGGACAAAAACCACAATGTCGCGAAGCAGCGGAGTGTAGCAGGTTTTGTGACATGGCGCATAAAATATCCCTCTGCGATTCATCAGCGAAATATTGCTCCACCCGACTGGACAAGGTGAAAATTTAAACATAATCTTAATCAATCGATTGATTAATTTTTAATGACGCTATGAATCCAACTCCGACAACCACTAAAGGTGAACAGGCGAAAAGCCAGCTGATTGCCGCCGCGCTGGCCCAGTTCGGCGAGTACGGTCTGCACGCCACCACCCGCGATATCGCCGCGCAGGCCGGGCAAAACATCGCCGCTATCACCTACTATTTTGGCTCGAAGGAAGATTTGTACCTCGCCTGTGCCCAGTGGATCGCCGATTTCATTGGCAGCCGCTTTCGCGATCAGGTTGCCGCCGCCACCGCGCTGCTAAACGAGCCGTCACCGGATCGCGCCGCCATCCGCGCCTTGATCCTGAACGCCTGCAACAACATGATCGCCCTGCTCACCCATGACGATACGCTGAACCTGAGTAAGTTTATCTCACGCGAGCAACTCTCGCCCACCGCCGCCTACCAGCGAGTTCACGATCAGGTGATTGCCCCGATGCATACCCATCTGACGCAGCTGATTGCGGCTTACACCGGGCGCGATGCGAACGACACACAGACCATTTTGCATACCCATGCGCTGCTCGGCGAAGTCCTCGCTTTTCGACTGGGCCGGGAAACCATTCTGCTGCGCACGGGCTGGACACAATTTGATGAGGATAAATCCGCGCAGATAAGCCAGGTCATCACCTGTCATCTTGACCTGATCCTGCAAGGTTTAACGCAAAGGAGCCTGGAGTCATGAAAAAACCTGTCGTCGCCATACTGGCGGTGGTTGTTGTGCTGGCAGCCGGAATCGGCGGCTGGCTGTGGTATCAGAGCCAGCAGGATCGCGGTCTGACGCTCTACGGCAACGTAGATATTCGCACGCTGAATATGAGCTTCCGCGTCGGCGGACGGCTGGAGTCCCTTACCGTGGACGAAGGGGATACGATCAACGCCGGTCAGACGTTAGGCCAGCTGGATCAAGCCCCGTACAAAAACGCGCTGATGCAGGCCAAGGCCGCCGTATCAGTTGCCCAGGCGCAGTATGACCTGATGCTGGCGGGCTATCGCGATGAGGAAGTGGCGCAGGCCGCCGCCGCAGTGAAACAGGCGCAGGCCGCCTACGATTACGCGCAGAACTTCTACAACCGCCAGCAGGGGCTGTGGAAAAGCCGCACCATTTCCGCTAACGATCTGGAAAACGCCCGCTCCTCGCGCGATCAGGCCCAGGCAACGCTGAAATCAGCCCAGGATAAATTAAGCCAGTACCGCACCGGGAACCGTCCGCAGGATATCGCCCAGGCTAAAGCCAGTCTCGAACAGGCTCAGGCGCAGCTGGCGCAAGCCGAGCTGGACCTGCACGACACCACGCTGGTCGCGCCGTCTAACGGCACGCTGATGACCCGCGCCGTCGAGCCCGGCAGCATGTTGAGCGCAGGCAGCACCGTGCTGACGCTCTCCCTCACCCGCCCGGTGTGGGTGCGCGCATACATTGATGAACCGAATCTGAATCAGGCCCAGCCGGGGCGCGAACTGCTGCTCTACACCGACGGGCGGCCTGATAAGCCGTACCACGGGAAAGTCGGGTTTGTCTCCCCGACCGCCGAATTCACACCAAAAACCGTTGAAACGCCAGACCTGCGCACCGACCTCGTCTATCGCCTGCGCATTATCGTCACTGATGCCGACGATGCTCTCCGTCAGGGCATGCCGATCACCGTGAAATTCAACGATGGGGACCGACATGAATGATGCGGTTATCCAGCTCAATAATCTGGTGAAACGCTTTGCGGGCATGGATAAACCCGCCGTCGCACCGCTGAACTGCACCCTGCAAAAAGGCTATGTGACCGGGTTGGTTGGCCCGGACGGCGCGGGTAAAACCACGCTGATGCGCATGCTTGCCGGGCTGCTGAAACCCGATGAAGGCACGGCCAGCGTGCTGGGACTCGACCCGATCAAAAACGACAGCGAACTGCATGCGATGCTCGGTTATATGCCGCAGAAATTCGGCCTGTACGAAGATCTGACGGTGATGGAAAACCTGACGCTGTACGCCGATCTGCGCAGCGTGACCGGCGAAACCCGGGAGAAAACCTTTGCCCGGCTGCTGGAGTTTACCTCGCTCGGGCCGTTCACTGACCGGCTGGCGGGCAAGCTCTCCGGCGGCATGAAGCAAAAACTGGGGCTGGCCTGCACGCTGGTCGGCGAGCCGAAAGTGCTGCTGCTGGATGAGCCAGGCGTCGGCGTCGACCCGATCTCTCGCCGCGAGCTGTGGCAGATGGTCCACGAACTGGCCGGAGACGGGATGCTGATCCTCTGGAGCACCTCTTATCTCGACGAGGCCGAACAGTGCCGCGACGTGCTGCTGATGAACGAAGGCGAGCTGCTGTATCAGGGTGAACCGACGGCGCTAACGCAGCAAATGGCCGGGCGCTGTTTCCTGCTGCACAGCCCTGATGAGACTAACCGCAAGCTATTGCAGCGCGTTCTTAGGCTTCCGCAGGTCAGCGACGGAATGATTCAGGGGCGTTCGGTGCGCGTGATCCTCAAAAAAGAGGCCACCGCCGACGATATCCGTCATGCACAGGGAATGCCGCAAATTGAGATTGAAGAGACCGCGCCGCGCTTCGAAGATGCCTTCATCGATCTTCTCGGCGGCGCGAGTACTTCCGAATCGCCGCTGGGCGCGATTTTGCACACAGTAGAAGGCACGCCTGGCGAAACGGTGATTGAAGCCAAATCCTTAACCAAGAAGTTCGGGGATTTCGCGGCGACAGATAACGTCAATTTTGCCGTCAAGCGCGGGGAGATTTTCGGTCTGCTCGGACCGAACGGCGCCGGGAAATCCACCACGTTCAAAATGATGTGCGGCCTGCTGGTGCCGACATCTGGCAAAGCGCTGGTGCTGGATATGGATCTGAAAGTCAGCTCCGGCAAAGCGCGCCAGCACCTGGGCTACATGGCGCAGAAGTTTTCCCTCTACAGCAACCTGACCGTCGAGCAGAACCTGCGCTTTTTCTCCGGCGTTTACGGCCTGCGCGGACGGGAACAAAGCGAAAAGATTTCGCGCATGAGCGACGCTTTTGGTCTGACCCATATCGCCTCACACGCCACCGACGAACTGCCGCTCGGTTTTAAACAGCGTCTGGCCCTGGCCTGCTCGCTGATGCACGAGCCTGATATTCTGTTTCTCGATGAACCGACCTCAGGTGTTGATCCCCTCACCCGCCGCGAGTTTTGGCTCCACATCAACAGCATGGTTGAAAAAGGCGTCACCGTGATGGTCACCACCCACTTTATGGATGAGGCGGAATATTGCGATCGCATCGGGCTGGTCTATCGCGGCAAGCTCATTGCTCACGGCACACCGGACGATTTAAAAGCCCAGGCCGCCGACGAGCAGCAGCCCGATCCGACCATGGAACAGGCGTTTATCACCCTGATTAACGACTGGGATAAGGAGCACTCCCATGAGCATTAAGGCGATTTCCTGGCGTCGGGTACGCGCCCTGTGCATCAAAGAGACGCGGCAGATCGTGCGCGACCCGAGTAGCTGGCTGATTGCAGTGGTGATCCCGCTGTTGCTGCTGTTTATCTTCGGCTACGGCATTAACCTCGACTCCAGCAAGCTGCGGGTGGGGATTTTACTGGAGCAGCAGAGCGAGGAAGCGCTGGATTTCACCCACGCGATGACCGGCTCGCCCTATATCGACGCGACCATCAGCGATAACCGCCAGGAGCTGATTCAAAAGATGCAGGCCGGGAAAATTCGCGGGCTGGTGGTTATCCCCGTCGATTTTGCCGCCAATATGGCGCGCGCCAGTACCGATGCGCCGATTCAGGTGATCACTGACGGCAGTGAACCGAACACTGCTAACTTTGTGCAGGGATACGTCGAAGGGATCTGGCAGCTGTGGCAGATGCAGCGCGCGGAAGATCGTGGAGAAGAGTTTGAGCCGCTGATAGACGTGCAAACCCGCTACTGGTTTAACCCCGCCGCCATCAGTCAGCACTTTATCATTCCCGGCGCGATAACCATTATCATGACCGTGATCGGCGCGATCCTGACTTCGCTGGTGATTGCCCGCGAGTGGGAACGCGGCACTATGGAAGCCCTGCTCTCAACGGAAGTGACGCGCGTCGAATTGCTGTTGTGCAAGCTGATCCCTTACTACTTCCTCGGGATGCTGGCGATGCTGCTCTGTATGCTGGTGTCGGTGTTTATTCTTGGCGTGCCGTATCGTGGTTCGCTGATTTTGCTGTTCCTGATAACCAGCCTGTTTTTACTCAGCACGCTGGGCATGGGCCTGCTGATTTCGACCATCACCCGCAACCAGTTTAACGCCGCGCAGGTGGCGCTCAACGCTGCGTTTCTGCCGTCGATTATGCTGTCTGGGTTTATTTTCCAGATCGACAGCATGCCCGCCATTATCCGCGCGGTGACTTATATCATCCCGGCACGCTACTTTGTGAACACGCTGCAAAGCCTGTTCCTGGCGGGGAATATTCCGTCGGTGTTGATGATTAATATTCTGTTTTTGATGGCGTCGGCGGTGATGTTTATCGGCCTGACGTGGATGAAAACAAAGCGGCGTTTAGATTAATACCGTTTTTTGTAGGTCGGGTAAGCGAAGCGCCACCCGACGCGAGGGCGACACCATGTTTCACCGTTTATGGACATTAATTCGCAAAGAGCTGCAATCCCTGCTGCGTGAGCCGCAAACCCGCGCAATCCTGATTCTACCAGTGCTGATTCAGGTGCTGCTGTTTCCGTTCGCCGCCACGCTGGAAGTGACCAACGCCACCATCGCCGTCTACAACGAAGACAACGGCAAACATTCCGTGGAGCTGACCCAGCGTTTTGCCCGCGCCAAAGCCTTTACCCACGTGCTGTTACTGAAAAGTCCACAGGAGATCCAGCCGACTATCGACCAGCAAAAGGCGCTGCTGCTGGTGCGTTTCCCGGCAGATTTCTCGCGTAATCTGGATACCTTCCAGACCGCCCCGATGCAGTTGATTCTCGACGGACGCAACTCCAACAGTGCGCAAATTGCCGCCAACTATCTGCAACAGGTGGTAAAAAATTACCAGCAGGAGCTGATGGAAGGGAAACCCAAACCAAACAACAGCGAGCTGGTGGTGCGTAACTGGTACAACCCAAACCTGGATTACAAATGGTTCGTGGTGCCGTCGCTGATCGCCATGATCACCACCATCGGTGTGATGATCGTGACGTCGCTGTCCGTCGCCCGTGAACGCGAGCAAGGGACGCTGGATCAGCTGCTGGTTTCGCCGCTCGCCACCTGGCAGATTTTCGTCGGCAAAGCGGTGCCTGCGCTGATCGTCGCCACCTTCCAGGCCAGCATCGTGCTGGGGATTGGCATCTGGGCGTATCAAATTCCATTTGCCGGATCGCTGGGACTGTTTTACTTCACAATGCTGATTTACGGGCTGTCGCTGGTGGGATTCGGGCTATTGATTTCCGCACTGTGCTCGACGCAGCAACAGGCGTTTATCGGCGTGTTTGTCTTTATGATGCCGGCGATTTTGCTCTCCGGGTATGTCTCGCCCGTGGAAAACATGCCGGTGTGGCTTCAGGATTTAACATGGGTGAATCCGATTCGGCACTTTACCGATATCACCAAGCAAATCTATCTGAAGGATGCGAGTCTGGATATTGTGTGGGGAAGTTTGTGGCCGCTACTGGTCATAGCGGCCACGACGGGCTCAGTGGCGTACGCGATGTTTAGACGCAATATCGCCTAATTTCTTCTCTTTGGTCAGTAACGAGACGACCGCAGGGCCTGCCAGAATCACCAGGCCCGCCAGGGCCAGCAGCAGGTTGTTTTGCAGCACGCGTGACAACAGCCACAGAACGATCAACGCTGCACCAAAATACCAGGTGGTGGTGAGCTCTTCGAGCACATCACCCACTTCACGCCAGCGCGCCTCATGGTGACGCTGTAAAAACAGCATCGACAGCACGGTCACGCCATACATTGCGCATAATCCCAGGCCGACGTGCACCAGCGTGCCGCTTTTCCAGCCCATGACCAGTACCGCCACGACCAGTAAATGCAACATTATCTGCCAGCAACTGAGGCCAGTTGCGACACGAACGCGTTGTTGCCACTTCATGGCTTCTCTCCTGAAGGATATTTCTCTGCTAGTTCAGAGTACCGCACTTTACGGAAAATTCCGTAACACCGCATCTTTTTGTGACGCCGACTACACTTTATTTTCATCAGGATAGTGACGCTGGCAGGAGCATATGACCCCACAATCGCGGCATTTTTCGCTAAAAATTTTGACGATTAACACACACAAAGGCTTCACGGCATTTAACCGCCGCTTCATATTACCCGAGCTGCGCGACGCGGTACGCACCGTCGGCGCGGACATTGTGTGCCTGCAAGAAGTGATGGGCGCGCACGATATTCACCCGCTGCACGTCGAGAACTGGCCGGATACCTCGCACTATGAATTTCTGGCCGATACCATGTGGAGCGATTATGCCTACGGGCGCAACGCGGTCTATCCAGAAGGTCATCACGGCAATGCCGTTTTGTCGCGTTTTCCCATCGAACATTATGAAAATCACGACGTATCAGTGGGCGAAAGCGAAAAACGTGGGCTGCTTTACTGCCGGATAACCCCGCCCGATCTGGCCTTTCCGGTTCATGTAGGCTGTGTGCATTTGGGCTTACGGGAAGCACACCGCCAGGCGCAATTAGCGATGATGACGCGCTGGGTAAATTCACTGCCGGAAAACGAACCGGTGGTAATAGCAGGCGATTTTAACGACTGGAGACAACGCGCCAACAGACCGCTAAAAACACGCGCCGGTCTGGATGAAATCTTCACCCGTGCGCATGGTCGCCCGGCACGCACCTTCCCGGTGAGCTTCCCTCTGCTGCGCCTGGACCGAATTTACGTCAAGAACGCCCACGCCAGCCAGCCGAGCGCGCTGGCGCTGCGCGGCTGGAGGCATCTTTCTGACCATGCCCCGTTAAGTGCGGAGATCCACTTATGAAATGTTCATGGCGAGAAGGTAATCAGATAACCCTGCTGGAAAACGGCGACGAATATTATCCGGCGGTGTTTGCTGCGCTTGATGCGGCAGAGCAAAAAATCATTCTGGAAACCTTTATCTGGTTCGAAGACGGCGTGGGCCGCCAGCTGCACGAGGCGGTGCTGCGCGCGGCTCAGCGCGGGGTCAAAGTGGAAGTATTGCTCGACGGCTACGGCTCGCCCGATCTTAGCGACGCATTCGTCAACGAGCTGACCGCCGCCGGCGTGGTGTTCCGCTATTACGATCCGCGCCCGCCGTTACTCGGAATGCGCACCAACGTCTTTCGCCGAATGCACCGCAAAATTGTGGTGGTGGATGGCACTGTCGCCTTCGTCGGCGGGATCAACTACTCCGATGAACATATGTCTGACTATGGCCCGGAGGCCAAGCAGGATTACGCAGTGAAAGTCGAAGGCCCGGTGGTGCAGGACATACTGCTGTTCGAACTGGAAAACCTGCCGGGACAGTCGGCGGTGCGCCGCTGGTGGAAACGCCGTCATCGCCCGGAAGAGAACCGCCAGCCGGGCGAGGCTCAGGCGCTGTTTATCTGGCGCGACAATGATGAACATCGGGATGATATTGAACGCCACTATCTGAAAATGCTCGCCAATGCGAAGCGCGAGGTGATCATCGCCAACGCCTATTTCTTCCCCGGCTACCGCCTGCTGCACGCCATGCGCAATGCGGCGCGGCGTGGGGTTCGCGTCAAACTGATTGTGCAGGGCGAGCCGGATATGCCGATCGTCACCGTCGGCGCGCGGCTGCTGTACGACTATCTGGTCAAAGGTGGAGTACAGATTTACGAATATCGCCGCCGCCCGCTGCACGGCAAAGTGGCGCTGATGGACGATCACTGGGCGACCGTCGGCTCCAGTAATCTCGATCCCTTAAGCCTGTCGTTGAATCTGGAAGCCAATCTGATTATTCACGATCGCACCTTCAACCAGACCCTGCGCGACAACCTTACCGGCATTATCGCCAGCGACTGCGTGCGGGTGGATGATTCGATGGTACCGAAACGCACCTGGTGGAACCTGAGCAAAAGCGTGGTGGTGTTCCACTTCCTGCGCCACTTCCCGGCGCTGGTCGGCTGGCTACCCGCCCATACACCGAAGCTTGCCCAGGTGCCCGCTCCGGTTCAGCCGGAAATGGAAACCCAGGACCGCGTTGAAGCGGAAAACTCAGGGGTTAAACCGTAATGAGCAAATCACATCCCCGCTGGCGAATGGCGAAACGCATTCTCACCTGGCTGTTTTTCATTGCCGTCGCCGTGCTGCTGGTGGTTTACGCGCAAAAAATTGACTGGGAAGAGGTGTGGAAAGTTATCCGCAACTACAACCGGCTGGTGCTGCTTAGCGCGCTGGGTTTAGTGGTCGTCAGCTACCTGATCTACGGCTGCTACGACCTGTTGGGTCGCGCCTACTGTGGGCATAAACTCGCGAAGCGCCAGGTGATGCTGGTGTCGTTTATTTGCTATGCGTTTAATCTGACGCTCAGCACCTGGGTGGGCGGTATCGGGATGCGCTATCGCCTCTATTCGCGCCTTGGACTGCCGGGCAGCACTATCACGCGCATTTTCTCGCTGAGTATTACCACCAACTGGCTGGGGTATATCCTGCTCGGCGGGGTGATTTTCACCGTCGGCGTGGTGCAGCTCCCTGCCCACTGGTACATCGACGAGGCGACGCTGCGGATTCTAGGCTTCGTGCTGCTGCTGATTATCGCGGTCTATCTCTGGGCCTGCGCATTTGCGAAACGCCGCCATATGACCGTCAAAGGGCAAAAGCTGGTGCTACCGTCGTGGAAATTCGCCCTGCTTCAGATGGTAATTTCCAGCACCAACTGGATGGTGATGGGCACAATTATCTGGCTGTTGATTGGCGAAGAGGTGAACTATTTCTTCGTGCTCGGCGTGCTGCTGGTGAGCAGTATCGCCGGAGTGATTGTCCACATTCCAGCGGGAATTGGGGTGCTGGAAGCGGTGTTTATCGCCCTGCTGGCAGGCGAGCATGTTTCGCACGGTAAGATTATCGCCGCGCTGCTGGCCTACCGCATGCTGTATTACTTCCTGCCGCTGGCACTGGCGACAGTGGGGTATTTGATTCTGGAGAGTCGGGCGAAAAAGCTGCGGGCGAAAAACGAGAAGGCAATGGCGAAGTGACGAAAGTCGGGTGGTGCTGCGCTTACCCGACCTACAAATCGTTGCCCTGGATTGGCGCTGTGCCTTCCCGACCTACGAATTGTAGGCCCGGTAAGCGCTAGCGCCACCGGGCAACGAGGTTAGCGACGGTTGCCGAAAATTCGCAGCAGCATCAGGAACAAGTTGATGAAATCCAGATACAGCGTCAGTGCGCCAAGAATCGCATATTTGCGCAGGTTCGAGCTGTCACGCACGTCAATCTGCTCGCCGATGTTTTTCAGTTTCTGCGTGTCATACGCCGTCAGGCCAACAAACACGATCACCCCGATATAGGTCACCGCCCACATCAGCGCTTCACTTTTCAGCCAGAAATTCACCAACGATGCCAGCACAATACCAATCAGCGCCATAAACAGCATATTGCCGAAGCCGCTCAAATCACGTTTGGTGGTGTAGCCATACAGGCTCATGGCACCGAACATCCCGCCCGCGACCACAAAGGTGCTGGCGATGGACGAATAGGTGTAGACGATAAAAATGCTGGAAAGCGTTAACCCAGTGAGCGCCGAATAGAGCATAAACAGCGTGGTCGCCATCCCTGCACTGAGCTTTTGCACCAGCCCGGAAAGCACAAACACCAGCGCCAGTTGGGCGATAATCAGCCCGAAGAAGGTGATTTTGCTCGAGAAGATAAACATCATCAGTGCGGGGGTATTCGCTGCGTACCACGCGATAAACGCAGTGAGCAGCAGACCGCAGGTCATCCAGCCGTACACCTGCGCCATATAGGTTTGCAGGCCGCTACGAGTCTGCTGAACGATTGAATCCGAACGTGGAAATCGGTCCATGATAACTCCTGATTAAGTGGGCATACCTTCTAAGATTAACACATCCACGCCAACCAGTTACCAGCGGCTGGCAGCCTGTTTGTCGCTGTCTCGTGATTCCACCCAGCGCTCCCCTTCGGGCGTGGCTTCTCGCTTCCAGAACGGTGCGCGGGTTTTGAGATAATCCATAATAAATTCACCGGCTTCGAACGCACTGCTGCGATGCGAACTGGTGACGCCAACGAAGACAATTTCCTCACCGGGCCACATTTCGCCAATGCGGTGGATCACCGTGACGCGACCGAGAGGCCAGCGTTGACGCGCGTCAACCACAATATCCGCCAGGGATTTTTCGGTCATTCCCGGATAATGCTCCAGGGTCAGCGCTTTTACGCTGTCGCCGAGATTATGATTGCGGACTTTGCCGGTAAAAGTCACCACAGCGCCATCTTCATCGCGCTCGGCAAGCCAGCTGTATTCCGTGCCAACGTTAAAGCGCTCCGGCCTAACAACAATACGCGTGTCAGTCATGATTAACCCCCTGTGACCGGTGGGAAAAACGCCACTTCGTCACCGGCGTTGAGCGGGTGATTGAACTCCACCAGCGTCTGGTTAACAGCGGCGAGCAGTTTGCCCTCTTCCAGCGCCAGCGCCCAGCGATCGCTTTGCGCCGCCAGGTGGGCGCGCAGGGCTTCTACGTTGTCGAACGAAGCGTCGAGGGTCATTCTGTCGGTATTCACCAGCTCACGCACCTGAGCAAAAAAGAGCACGTTAATCATCGCTGTCCACCTTAAAATCGCCGGATTTTCCGCCGCTTTTTGCCAGCAGGCGTACCGGGCCAATCACCATATCTTTCTGTACCGCTTTGCACATATCGTAAATGGTCAGCGCTGCCACGGAGGCCGCCGTTAAGGCTTCCATTTCGACGCCCGTTTTACCGCTCAGGCGGCATAGCGTTTCGATACGTACGCGGCTGTGCTCCGGTTCGGCCTGCAGGTTCACTTCGACCTTGCTGAGCATCAGCGGATGACACAGGGGGATCAGATCCCAGGTGCGTTTTGCAGCCTGAATCCCGGCAATACGGGCGGTGGCGAAGACATCGCCCTTGTGATGACTGCCGTCGATAATCATCGCCAGCGTTTCCGGCAACATAGTCACGAAAGCTTCGGCACGCGCTTCGCGCACCGTTTCGGCCTTGGCGGAAACATCCACCATATGCGCTTCGCCAGCGGCGTTAATGTGGGTCAATTGCGACATAGCTTACTTCTTCAAATGAGGATGAAAATTACAGGGACGAGTGCGGGCGTCGAGCTGCGGGGCAATAATGTTTTCCCACGCGGTACGACAGGCTTTGGTGGAGCCAGGCATGGCAAAAATCAGCGTTTTGTTGGCGATCCCGGCCACTGCGCGGGACTGCAAAGTAGAGGTGCCAATCTCCTCAAAGGAGAGCATACGGAACACTTCGCCAAAGCCTTCAACTTCACGGTCAAACAGCGGGAGCAGCGCTTCTGGCGCCTGATCGCCGGCGGTAAAACCGGTGCCGCCGGTGATTAACACCACCTGCACCTCGTCGCTGGCGATCCACTGGGATACCTGGGCGCGAATGGCGTAACGGTTCTCTTTGACAATCGCTTTATCAACAATGCTGTGACCCGCCTCATGCGCGGCGTCGCGCAGCCAGTGGCCGGAGGTGTCATCCTCTTCGCCGCGGCGCTCAGAAACGGTAAGAATAGCAATACGCGTCGGAATAAATTCAGCGCTGACCTGACTCATTTTCTGGTTCCTTATAAGCCGATTACCCGCCGATGTAGGACAGGTTTTGTGTAATCCCGGTGTCGCCCTGATGCAGGAAATGGGTCTGTTTTTTGTGCGTCAGAGCAGCAGAAATGCGCGCTTCAAGGGCATCCTGTTGGGCATCGTCTTCCAGCAAATCGCGAAGATCCACGCCACCGTCGCCAAACAGGCACAGATGCAGTTTGCCAACAGACGACACGCGCAGACGGTTGCAGGTGGCACAGAAGTCTTTTTCATAGGGCATGATCAGCCCAATTTCCCCTTCGTAATCGGGGTGACAAAATACCTGCGCCGGACCGTCGCTGCGTTGGCGAATCTGATGGATCCAACCACGTTTTAGCAGTTCATCGCGCAGCACCATGCCTGAGATATGGTGACGACGGAACAGGTCACTGCCCTCGCCGGTCTCCATCAGCTCAATAAAACGCAGTTGAATGCGGCGGGGTTTGACCCACGCGAGGAAAGTATCGAGCTGGTGATGGTTCACATCACGCATCAGAACGGTGTTGACTTTGACTTTGTCGAAACCGGCTTCAAACGCGGCGTCGATGCCCTCCATCACCTGACGAAATTTATCCTGTCCGGTGATGGCGTGAAACTGACGCGCGTCGAGACTGTCGACGCTGACATTGATAGCCGTCAGCCCGGCATCGCGCCACTGAGCGACATCGCGGGATAAGCGATAGCCATTGGTGGTGACGGCGATTTGACGAATGCTGGCGTTTTCGCGCACGGCGGCGATGATGTCGGGAAAATCACGACGCAACGAGGGTTCCCCGCCCGTGAGACGCACTTTTTCCGTGCCGAGTTCAGAGAAGGCGCGTGTGACGCGGCGCACTTCTTCGACGGAGAGGAATCCGTTATTTGTGACGCTGCCCGGTTTGTAGCCGTTCGGCAGGCAGTAGGTGCAACGAAAATTGCACACATCGGTGATCGACAGACGTAAATAGAAAAACTTACGCGCGAAAGCATCAGTGAGTTGAGAAGCCATGTACACCTTTCCAGTACGGGAGGCACAGTCATTTCTTTCTGTACCCTGGTAGCGTTTCCGCTACGGCCAGGGCGCCATATCATCAGACACAGGCGCCAGGGCTAGAGTGTATGTTTTCATATTCGAAAACGTGGGTTATGCCGATAGTAGCGCGGAAATGGCTCTTTCGCCATTCGCTGATTTCGCTATATAATTATATATATAACGACCAGATCGTGCACTTTCACTACAGAATACGTAAAAATCAAAGTTTCGCATTGATATACGTCATTTTGCGGGGGGTCGGGCATCGTCTTTTAGGGGTAGTTCGGTTACTGTTACGCAGATCGAATAGGATAAGGAATGTGTATGCGCAATCGCACTTTTGCGGATCTTGACCGTGTAGTCGCTCTCGGCGGAGGGCATGGGCTGGGCCGAGTCATGTCGTCGTTATCGTCGCTGGGTTCAAGGCTCACCGGTATCGTCACCACCACCGATAACGGGGGCTCTACAGGTCGTATTCGTCGCTCAGAAGGCGGTATCGCCTGGGGCGACATGCGCAACTGTCTTAACCAGTTAATTACCGAACAAAGCGTCGCTTCAGCCATGTTTGAGTATCGTTTTGGCGGTAATGGCGAACTTTCCGGGCATAACCTCGGAAATCTGATGTTAAAGGCTTTAGATCACCTGAGCGTACGCCCGCTTGAGGCGATCAATTTAATCCGCAATCTGCTGAAAGTGGATGCATTCCTGATCCCTATGTCGGAACAACCGGTCGATTTAATGGCGATTGATACGGAAGGCCATGAAGTCTACGGGGAAGTGAATATTGATCAGCTGATTTTGCCGCCGCAGGAGCTAATGACCTACCCTTCCGTTCCCGCCACGCGTGAAGCGGTGGAAGCCATTAGCGAAGCGGATCTCATCCTCATCGGCCCTGGAAGTTTTTACACCAGCCTGATGCCGCTGCTGCTGGTGAAAGAGCTGGCGCAGGCGCTACGCAGGACGCCCGCGCCGATGGTGTATATCGGCAATCTGGGCAAAGAGCTCAGCCCCGCCGCAGCCAGCCTGTCGCTTGCCGATAAACTGAATCTGATGGAGCAGTACGTCGGTAAGAAAATTATCGACGGTGTAGTGGTTGGACCGAAGGTGGATGTTTCAGGGATGGAAGGCCGGGTGGTGGTGCAGGAAGAGTTAGAAGCGAGCGATATTAAATATCGCCACGACCGGCATCTGTTGCGCCTGGCGCTGGAGAAAGCGATTCAGGCGCTGGGGTAAGCATTTTTTCAGTGCGGTCTGGTGCCCTCACCCCGCCCTCTCCCATAGGGAGAGGGAGAAAACACTAAAAACGGCAACCTTCGGGTTGCCGTTTTGCTTTTGTCACGAAGCCGCAATAAACAAATCCCGCAGCTTATGCAACTGGTCGCGAAGTTGCGCCGCCTCTTCAAACTCCAGATTCTGCGCATGCTGCATCATCTGCCCTTCCAGCTCGTGGATTTTCTGCTGCAACGCTTTCGGCGTCAGCAGCACTTCAACCGGATCGGCCTCAACCGGATGACGCGCTTTGCCGCGTCCTTTGGTTTTCGCCAGACCCTGACCGAGCGCCAGAATATCCACCACCTTCTTGTTCAGACCCTGTGGCGTAATGCCGTTTTCTTCGTTGTACTGCTGCTGTTTCTCTCGACGGCGCTCCGTTTCGCTAATGGCTTTGGCCATCGATGCCGTGATTTTGTCACCGTACAGAATCGCTTTACCGTTGATGTTACGTGCCGCACGACCAATGGTCTGAATTAACGATCGCTCAGAACGCAGGAAGCCCTCTTTGTCGGCATCCAGAATCGCCACCAACGACACTTCCGGCATGTCGAGGCCTTCTCGCAGCAGGTTGATCCCCACCAGCACGTCAAACTCGCCGAGACGTAAATCGCGGATGATCTCCATACGCTCAACGGTATCAATATCCGAGTGCAGATAGCGCACGCGCTCACCGTGCTCTTCCAGGTATTCGGTTAGATCTTCTGCCATGCGTTTGGTCAGCGTGGTAACCAGAACACGTTCGTTGATGGATGCACGGGCGCGGATTTCCGACAGTAAATCGTCGACCTGAGTGCCAACAGGGCGTACCTCGATAATTGGGTCCAGCAGACCGGTTGGGCGCACCACCTGATCAACCACCTCGTCGCCCGATTTTTCCAGCTCGTAGTTGCCCGGTGTCGCCGACACGTAAATCGTCTGCGGAGCCAGCGCCTCGAACTCTTCAAACTTCATCGGGCGGTTATCGAGCGCCGACGGCAGGCGGAAACCATACTCCACCAGCGTCTCTTTACGCGCACGGTCACCGCGGTACATGCCGCCGATTTGCGGAATGGTGACGTGGGATTCATCCACCACCAGCAGGCCGTCCGCCGGGAGATAATCAAATAACGTTGGCGGCGCTTCGCCAGGACCCCGCCCGGAGAGATAGCGTGAGTAGTTTTCGATTCCCGAGCAATAGCCCAGCTCGTTCATCATCTCCAGATCGAACTGCGTGCGCTGGCTCAGGCGCTGTTCTTCAAGCAGTTTGTTGTTTTCCAGCAGAACTTTACGCCGGTCTGCCAGCTCAACTTTAATCTCTTCCATCGCCTGAATAATACGTTCGCGCGGCGTCACATAGTGAGTTTTTGGATAGATGGTAAAGCGCTGAATCACCGACTCAATGTGACCGGTCAGCGGATCAAACAATGACAGCCGCTCGACCTCTTCATCGAACAGTTCCACGCGCAGGGCCAGATCGTCAGATTCAGCCGGGAAGATATCAATCACTTCACCGCGCACCCGGAAAGTACCGCGCTGGAAGGCCTGATCGTTACGCGCATATTGCAGCTCGGTCAGACGACGCAAGATTGCACGCTGATCGATGATCATCCCGTTGGTCAGATGCAGCATCATTTTGAGGTAGAGATCCGGGTCGCCCAGACCGTAGATCGCGGAAACCGATGCCACCACAATCACGTCCCGGCGCTCCAGCAGCGCCTTGGTTGCCGACAGACGCATCTGCTCAATATGTTCGTTGACCGAGGCATCCTTCTCAATGAAGGTATCTGAGCTTGGCACATAGGCTTCTGGCTGGTAGTAATCGTAGTAGGAGACGAAATACTCGACGGCGTTTTCCGGGAAAAATTCTTTCATCTCGCCATACAGCTGCGCCGCCAGAGTTTTGTTGGGAGCCAGCACCATCGTCGGGCGCTGCAAATCCGCAATCACGTTGGCGACGGTAAAGGTTTTACCCGAACCGGTCACGCCCAGCAGCGTCTGGTGCGCCAGCCCGTCTTCCAGCCCCTCTTTCAGGCGGCGGATCGCCTCCGGCTGATCGCCAGAGGGACGGAAGGCAGAATTCAATTTGAACAATTTACTCATGGGCGGCAACCTGATGAAGGAAAAAACGGCAGGTGAGTAATTTTACTCGCGGCTGGCAAATTTGCCAGTAATAAATACTGGATGTAAAACCAGTAGCGTGTAAGGATATCTGGATTAGCATCCGCTTAATGAGCGCGAAATAGGGTGAAATTTAAGCTGCGACGAGATAAAACACCAGCAGTATGCGGTTATCCCCAGAACATTTCTCATTTTAACATTTGTCAAGCCAGGTAATGATAGTTTTATGGCAGCGCGTGACACTTTCATGACGCTGATTGCTTTTGTCTAACTATTTAATTAATAGAAGATATTTCTTAAAGCCGCGTTTCGCACCAATTCAGGCGCAGGCCGCGTATTCTCTCGCTTGCCTCAAGTTTTCTAACTCTAATGCACATGGTTATCCACAGGAATAGTGGATAACTGCTTCCAGCCCATACAGACCGCCACTCGCCAAATTCCCGGCTTTTCCCAAGGGCATGCCCATAAAAAATATTTATCGCTCTTTTTTGATGATTATCAGACCCACAGCGCATAACGACTGGTGAGATCTTAATCACAATTCAGTCATTCTGTGGCCTGTAGCCGCGCTTAACCTTTGTGAGCGTAATCTTAAAATCGCCGCTTATTTGACCGAACTGCAGTTTATGGCAGGGGTTTTGCACATTCTTGTGACGTCTTATCCCTCACGCGTTACCAGGAGAGCATTATGTTAAGTCTGCGCGCTGTTAATCAGTTTTACGGAAGCCAGCACACGCTGTGGAATGTGGATTTAGATTTGCCGCCGGGGATGTGCACGGGCGTTATTGGGCTGCCGGGCATGGGTAAAACGACGCTGATCAACTGCATCACCGGCCAGCTACCGATAGAAAGTGGCACCATTATCTGGCATGAAACCGGCTCACCGCCGTGCAATTTACGCGCAGATGCACCTGAGCAGTGCGCGATGCCGGGCATTGGCTATGTTTCACAGGACAGGCGGATATTCTCGCAGCTGACGGTCGAGGAGAATCTGCATGTTGCGATGCGTGCCAAAGGCACACCAGATGCAGGCGCAAGTGCTGAGATTTACGACCTCTTTCCCCAGCTCTGGCCGCTGCGCCACGCCCGAGCAACGGGTATGTCGCCCGATGAGCAATATCAATTGGCGCTGGCCAATGCGCTCATCAATCGCCCTCGACTGCTGATTCTGGATGAGCCGCTGCACGGCACAGGAAATACCTTTGCCCACAAGTTGGGACAACTGCTGATGCGCCTGAGCCGGGAGCTGGGAATGACGGTGCTGTTAGCGGAACAACAGCTGTCGTTTATCCGCCGGGTGGCGGATCGTTTTTGCGTGCTGTATCGCGGACGTAACGTGGCCCAGGGCCACGTAAAGGAACTAGATGAGGCGCTTATCGCGCACTGGATGTCGCGGGATGCAAGGCGCTGAGATCAAGATACTGCCCGGTCTCGGCGTGTTCTGCGCCTTCAGCCAGCCACGGAATTTCCCCGAGAAACGGCGCGGGAAGCACGCGTTGCAGTGTAGCGAGATAATCCTGATGACGTTTCCCTGGCGCAACGACGTCGTTGGCAATCCAGCCCGCGAAGCGCAAACCGGCCTGTTGAATCGCCTGCGCGGTGAGCATCGCGTGATTGATGCAGCCCAGTTTGACGCCGATCACGAGGATCACCGGCAGCTGTTCGTCCTGCACCCAATCGGCGAACGTTTGATTATCTGAGAGCGGCGTAAACCAGCCGCCCGCCCCTTCAACCAGCACCCATTCCGCCTGCTGCTCCAGCGTCCTCAGGCCCGCAGAGAGCACCGGGAATTGAATCGGGCGCTGCTCGTCGGCGCTGATGATGTGGGGCGACGTCGGTTCCGCAAAGGTGTACGGATTCACCTCCTCGTAAGCCAGCGGAAGTGTGCTGTTGCGTTGCAACGCCAGCGCGTCGGAATTGCGCAAGCCTTCCGCCGTCATCTCGCTGCCCGACGCGACAGGTTTGTATCCGGCAGTCATAAAACCCTGCATACGTGCGGCCTGCAACAGCGCCGAGCTGGCGACGGTTTTACCCACTTCGGTATCCGTTCCGGTGACAAAATAACGTTCACTCACGTTCGATAATCCCATGAAATAATTGATAAGAGAGCGGAAATTCACCCCGCTCGCGCGGCCACGTCAGTTCGAGTCGGTTAAGTTCGCCGCGCGTCAGCGGTTTGCGTGCCCGTCCGCTGTGCAGATGGGTGGCGCCAATTCCTTTCAGCGAGCGCATGGCGCTCAGCGCATCCGTGAATCCGAGCGTCACAATCTGCGTGGTGGCTCGAAAACGCCATCCTGCCATCGCACTTTCTACCTCGTTCTGCGATAAAAAACGGTTGGCGTGCGGCTGTTCATCCACCGCGCGCCAGGCCTGATTCAGCTCCGGCAGTGAGTTATCCAGCAGCGTGGTAAACGCAACGATTCCTCCCGGTCGCGTCACCCGATACAGCTCGCGTAGCGCCTGCGGCAAACTGGCGCACCACTGCACCGCCAGATGGCTCCAGACCAGGTCAAACTGCGCGTCAGGTAACGGAATCGCTTCGATATCCGCCACCAGATAATCATCCGCCGCCTGCTGATAGCGTGCCTGCTCCAGCATTTGCGCCGAGAGATCGAGCGCCGTCACGTGGCTGCCCGTCTCGCGCCAGGCACGGCTATTCGCACCGGGACCACAGCCCGCATCCAGTACGGCATTGAACCTCCCTGCGTCGAGAAAGGCTTTCAGCCCGTGAGCGCTGCGGCGCTGCAATTCATCATGCTGAGAGTAGCTCTGCGCCGCCCGCCCAAAGGCCGAGGCAATGGCCTGCTTATCCACCTGCGTCATGCAGCGCCTCCAGTAAATCATCGATATCCTGCGCGTGGTGCGCGGCGGTCAAGGTTAGACGCAGACGCGCTGTACCCATTGGAACCGTCGGCGGACGGATCGCCGTCACCCACATCCCCCGCTCGCGAAGCTGCTGCGCCAGCCGTAATGTGCGGCTGTTTTCACCGACAATCAGCGGCTGAATGGCGCTTTGCGATTGCGTCATCTGCCACGGCAGTTCGCCAACGCCAGCCCGGAAGCGCTGAATATGCGCCGCCAGAATGTGCCGACGCTGTTCACCCTCGTCGCTCCGAATCACGTTTAGCGCTTCCTGTAGCGCCACCGCCTGCGCAGGCGGCATACTGGTGCTGTAGATCAGATGGCGGGCAAATTGCAGCAAATAATCGGCCACCGAGTCACTGCACAGCACCGCCGCACCGCTGATGCCAAACCCTTTGCCAAAGGTCACAACTAGCAGTTCCGGTTTCACATCCTGGCTGGCGGCACTCCCGCGCCCTGCTTCGCCGAGCACGCCAATGCCGTGGGCATCATCCACCAGCAGCCAGGCATCGTGCCGCCGGGCGGCGGCGTGCAATTCACCCAGCGGTGCGCTGTCGCCGTCCATGCTGAACACCCCTTCGGTCACCACCAGCTGTTGCCCTTCGCAGGGTTTCTCCAGTAGCGCATCGAGCTGTTTCACGTCGTTGTGGGTAAACCGACGCAGCTGCGCCGGGCTGAGACTGGCGGCTTCCAGCAGCGAAGCGTGGCTCAGACGGTCGGCGACAATCCGATCCTCTTTACCCACCAGCGCGGCGATCAGTGCCTGATTAGCAGCAAAACCGGAGATAAACAGCAGCGCGCGCGAATAGCCGAGCCAGTCGGCAAGCTGCTCTTCCAGCGCCTGATGCGCGGTGGTGTAGCCCGTCACATGACCCGAGCCACCGCTTCCCACGCCATACCTATCTGCCCCCTGCTGCCAGGCGCGGACAATCGTCGGGTGCTGGCTTAAGCCCAGATAATCGTTGCTGGAGAAATTGCAGAACTGGCGCTGGTCGCGAAGCAGAAAGCGCCCGCCGCCCTTGACGGCTGAGCGCGTGCGAAACGCGTCCGCCGCCCGGCGTTCGTCAAGGGCGGCATCGATACGATGTTGCCAGGTCATACGGTAGCGGCGTTGTAATACTGTTCGGTGTCGGCGTTGAAAAGCTGCTGTTCCAGCTCGTTATCGCCCGTCAGCACTTCGGTCTGATGCGGATTCAGCCCTAACTTGCGGAACAGCTGAACGTCTTTGTCCTCTTCCGGGTTCGGCGTGGTCAGCAGTTTGCAGCCGTAGAAAATCGAGTTGGCGCCCGCCATAAAGCACATCGCCTGAGTCTGTTCATTCATCTGTTCGCGGCCTGCGGAAAGGCGCACGAACGAGGTTGGCATCATGATGCGCGCCACGGCGATAGTGCGGATAAAATCAAAGGCATCCACATCGTCGTTATCCGCCATCGGTGTACCTTTGACCTTGACCAGCATGTTGATCGGCACGCTTTCCGGCGGCGTCGGCAGATTCGCCAGCTGGAGCAGCAGGCCCGCGCGATCTTTAACCGTTTCGCCTAAGCCGACGATCCCCCCGGAGCAGACCTTAATCCCGGCATCTCGTACCTTGCCGAGGGTGTCCAGACGCTCCTGATAGGTACGGGTGGTGATGATGTTGCCGTAGAATTCCGGCGAGGTGTCGAGGTTGTGGTTGTAGTAGTCCAGCCCCGCTGCCGACAGGCGCTGCGCCTGGGTTTCGTTCAGTGTGCCGAGCGTCATACAGGCTTCAAGGCCCATCGCTTTCACGCCTTGCACCATCTGCTCGAGATACGGCATATCGCGGTCGTGCGGGTTTTTCCACGCCGCCCCCATGCAGAATCGGGTCGAACCGGCATTTTTCGCTTTACGCGCCGAGTCGAGAACCTGTTCAACCTCCATCAGACGCTCGGCTTCAAGCCCGGTTTTATAGCGCGCACTTTGCGGGCAATATTTGCAGTCTTCCGGGCAGGCACCGGTTTTGATCGACAGCAGCGTGCTGACCTGCACATGACGCGGATCGAAGTGCTGGCGGTGGATTTGCTGGGCTTCGAACATCAGTTCGAGGAAAGGTTTGTTAAATAATTCGGTGACTTGCGACATTGTCCAGCGCGGGTGATTAGCCATCGGGCTTCTCCAAAAGTTACACTTCATATTTCGTGTACTGTTAATTAACTGTGGGTTCGGTTTATACTCGTAAACCTAAAACTTTTCAAAATGGTTTACAAGTCGATTATGACCCAGGACGATCTCGCCTTCGACAAGCAGCATATCTGGCACCCCTACACCTCCATGACCCAGCCGTTACCCGTCTATCCGGTCGCCTCGGCGCGCGGGTGCGAACTGCATCTCGCCACCGGCGAAACGCTGGTCGATGGGATGTCCTCCTGGTGGGCGACCATCCACGGGTACAACCATCCGCGCCTGAATGCGGCGATGAAAACGCAAATTGACCAGATGTCCCACGTGATGTTTGGCGGGATCACCCATCAGCCGGCGATTGACCTTTGCCGTCGTCTGGTGTCCATGACTCCGGCATCGCTGGAATGCGTTTTCCTCGCCGATTCGGGTTCGGTGGCGGTGGAAGTGGCGATGAAAATGGCGCTGCAGTACTGGCAGGCGAAAGGCGATCCGCGCCAGCGTTTCCTGACCTTCCGCAACGGCTATCACGGCGACACCTTCGGCGCGATGTCGGTCTGCGATCCGGATAACTCCATGCACAGCCTGTGGCAGGGCTATCTGCCGGAAAACCTGTTTGCTCCGGCGCCGCAGAGCCGTTTTGGCGGCGAGTGGAACGAGATGGATATGGTCGGCTTTGCCCGTCTGATGGCGGCCCATCGCCACGAGATCGCCGCTGTGATTCTGGAGCCAGTGGTCCAGGGCGCAGGCGGGATGCGCATGTACCACCCGGAATGGTTAAAACGTATTCGCAAGATGTGCGACCGCGAAGGCATCTTGCTGATCGCCGACGAAATCGCCACCGGGTTTGGTCGCACCGGTAAACTATTTGCCTGCGAACACGCGGACATTGCACCGGATATTTTGTGCCTCGGTAAAGCCCTGACGGGCGGCACCATGACGCTTTCCGCTACGCTGACCACGCGCCACGTCGCGGACACCATTAGCGATGGCGAAGCGGGTTGCTTTATGCACGGCCCGACGTTTATGGGTAATCCCCTGGCCTGCGCGGTCGCCAGCGAAAGTCTGGCCATTCTGGAAAGTGGCGAATGGCGGGAGCAGGTGGCGGCTATCGAATCACAACTCACGCACGAACTGGCAGGCGCGGCGGATTCTGAATTTGTCGCCGATGTGCGGGTGCTGGGGGCGATTGGCGTGGTCGAAACGACACATCCTGTCAACATGGCGGTGTTGCAACGGTTCTTCGTCGAGCGCGGCGTGTGGGTGCGTCCGTTCGGCAAACTGATCTACCTGATGCCACCGTACATCATCACGCCTGCGCAGTTGCAGAAACTGACGGACGCGGTGATCGAAGCCGTTAACATTCCCGCACATTTTGCGATTTAACCCAACGCGTTAGCCTCGGTATGCTGTGGATGGTTTACACTTTTTGCACGGCTACCAAGGAGAAATCGCATGAAGATTATCAGTCAGGATCTGCGCGACGGCGAAAAATTGCCCGAACGCCACGTGTTCAATGGCATGGGTTATCAGGGCGATAATATTTCGCCGCACCTGGCCTGGGACGAGGTTCCGCCCGGAACCAAGAGTTTTGTCGTGACCTGCTACGACCCGGACGCGCCGACCGGTTCCGGCTGGTGGCACTGGATTGTCGCCAATCTCCCCGCCGACACGCGCGTGCTGCCGCAGGGTTCCGGCTCAGATTTGGTGGCCTTACCGAATGGGGCAGTTCAGACCCGCACCGATTTTGGTAAAGCGGGATACGGCGGCGCGGCACCACCGAAAGGCGAAACGCACCGGTATATTTTCACCGTGCATGCGCTGGACGTTGAGAAGATTGACGTAGATGAAGACGCGAGCGGCGCGATGGTAGGCTTTAACGTGCATTTTCATACGCTGGGAAGTGCGTCGATTACGGCGATGTATATCTGATCGAGCGGGCTGGGCCCCTCACCCTAACCCTCTCCCCACGGGAGAGGGAAATGTACGGTGCGGTTTTCTCCCTCTCCCGTGGGAGAAGGAATTGTTCGGTGCGGTTTTCTCCCTCTCCCGTGGGAGAGGGAATTGTTCGGTGCGGTTTTCTCCCTCTCCCGTGGGAGAGGGCCGGGGTGAGGGCATCAGACCGCACACACCGCTGGCAACAACTCCACCAGACTTCCCGCATTCAACAGTTCCATCGCCTTATCAATATCCGGCGCAAAGAAACGGTCGTCGTCGTAGTGCGTGACATGCTCGCGCAAATTCTGCCGCGCCTGCTCCAGCAGCGGGCTGGATTTTAGACCTTCGCGCAGATCGATTCCCTGCACTGCTGCCAGCCACTCGACCGCAATTACGCCGCGCGTGTTGTACGCCATCTCCCACAGACGACGCCCGGCGGCAGGCGCCATCGACACATGGTCTTCCTGATTGGCGGACGTCGGCAGGCTGTCAACACTGTGCGGATGCGACAGCGCTTTGTTTTCGCTCGCCAGTGCCGCAGCCGTCACCTGGGCAATCATAAACCCGGAGTTGACCCCGCCGTTGCGCACCAGGAACGGCGGCAGCTGCGACATGTGTTTATCCATCATCAGCGCGATACGACGCTCGGACAACGCGCCAATTTCGGCAATCGCCAATGCCAGATTATCGGCGGCCATCGCCACCGGCTCCGCGTGGAAGTTCCCGCCTGACACCACTTCGTTTTGCTCAGCAAAGACCAGCGGATTGTCAGAAACGGCGTTGGCTTCCACCAGCAGCACCTCGGCGGCCTGACGGATTTGCGTCAGGCACGCGCCCATCACCTGCGGCTGACAGCGCAGGGAGTACGGGTCCTGCACCTTATCGCAGTTATGATGTGAATCAGCAATCGCACTGGTGTCAGTCAGCAGATGACGGTACATCGCCGCCGCGTCAATCTGCCCGCGCTGACCGCGAACTTCATGAATGCGCGCGTCAAACGGACGGCGCGAGCCGAGTACCGCTTCGGTGGTCAGCGCGCCGCACACCACCGCCGAGGCAAACAGATCTTCGGCTTCGAACAGACCGCGCAACGCAAACGCCGTGGATGCCTGAGTGCCGTTCAGCAGCGCCAGCCCCTCTTTCGCGGCGAGCGTAATCGGCTCTAATCCGGCTTTTTGCAGCGCCTCTTTGGCTGGCAGCCATTGCCCCTGCCAGCGCGCTTTGCCCTCGCCCAACAGCAGAAGCGACATGTGCGCCAGCGGTGCCAGATCCCCCGATGCGCCAACGGAACCTTTAGCCGGGATCCACGGATAGACCTGGGCGTTAACCAGGGCGATCAGCGCCTGAATCACGCTCAGGCGGATGCCAGAGAAACCGCGCGCCAGGCTGTTAATTTTCAGCACCATCATCAGGCGCACGATCTCGTCGTCCAGCGGTTCACCGACGCCCGCCGCGTGCGACAGCACCAGCGAGCGCTGTAAGTTTTCCAGATCGTGGGTAGCGATACGGGTCTGGGCCAGCAGGCCGAAACCGGTGTTGATACCGTAGGCCGTGCGGTCTTCGGCGACAATGGCCTCGACGCAGGCGACGCTGTCGTTGATCGCCTGATAGGCGTTTTCATCCAGTTTTAGCGTCACCGGCTGACGCCAGGCGCTGCGCAGGTGAGCAAAGGTCAGCGCGCCGGGAGTAATAGTCAAAGCATTCATCAGTGTTTTCCTTGTGTGGCGGCGACCATCGGCAGATTCAGTCCCTGCTCTTTCGCACAGTCAATCGCGATGTCATACCCCGCATCGGCATGGCGCATCACGCCTGTCGCCGGGTCGTTGTGCAGTACGCGGGCAATACGCGCGGCGGCTTCGTCGGTGCCATCGCAGACAATCACCATCCCCGCATGTTGCGAGAAGCCCATCCCCACGCCGCCGCCGTGGTGCAGTGACACCCAGGTCGCGCCGCTGGCGGTATTCAGTAAAGCGTTGAGTAACGGCCAGTCGGACACGGCGTCGGAGCCGTCCTGCATGGCTTCAGTTTCACGGTTCGGGCTGGCGACGGACCCGGAATCTAAGTGGTCGCGGCCAATGACAATCGGTGCGGAAACTTCCCCGCTGCGCACCATCTCGTTGAACGCCAGGCCGAGTTTTTGTCGCCACTCGAGGCCCACCCAGCAGATACGCGCAGGCAGCCCCTGGAAATTGATACGCTCGCGAGCCATATCCAGCCAGTGGTGCAGATGGGCGTCATCGGAGACGATCTCTTTTACTTTGGCATCGGTTTTGTAGATATCTTGAGGGTCGCCGGAGAGCGCCACCCAGCGGAACGGACCGATACCGCGGCAGAACAGCGGACGGATATAGGCCGGGACAAAACCGGGGAAGTCGAAGGCGTTTTCCACGCCCATCTCTTTCGCCATCTGGCGAATGTTGTTCCCGTAATCGAAGGTCGGTACGCCCATCTTGCTGAACGCCAGCATCGCCGACACATGCTCCGCCATCGAGCGTTTGGCGGCCAGCACCGTCCCTTCCGGGTCGCTTTGGGATTTTTGCTGATACTCTTCCCACGTCCAGCCTTTCGGCAGATAGCCGTGGAGCGGATCGTGAGCGCTGGTCTGGTCGGTCACCAGATCCGGGCGAACGCCACGCGCCACCAGTTCCGGGACGATATCTGCCGCGTTGCCGCACAGGGCAATCGACACAGTTTTGCCTTCGGTGGTGTATTTCTGAATACGCGCCAGGGCGTCGTCAAGATTGTCGGCCTGTTCATCGACATAGCGGGTGCGCAGGCGGAAATCAATGCGGCTCTGCTGGCATTCGATGTTGAGGGAACACGCGCCCGCCAGCGTTGCCGCCAGCGGTTGTGCGCCGCCCATCCCGCCGAGCCCGGCGGTCAATACCCAGCGCCCTTTCAGGGAGCCGTTGTAATGCTGGCGTCCAGCTTCGACGAAGGTTTCGTAGGTGCCCTGCACGATGCCCTGGCTGCCAATGTAGATCCAGCTGCCCGCGGTCATCTGGCCGTACATCGCCAGCCCTTTGGCGTCCAGCTCGTTGAAGTGTTCCCAGGTGGCCCAGTGCGGGACGAGGTTCGAGTTGGCGATCAGCACGCGCGGCGCATTTTTGTGGGTTTTGAACACCCCGACCGGTTTGCCGGATTGCACCAGCAGGGTTTCATCGATTTCCAGATTAGTGAGCGCTTCCACAATGGCGTCGTAGCATTCCCAGTTGCGCGCTGCGCGACCGATACCACCATAGACCACCAGCTCGTGCGGGTTTTCGGCGACCTCAGGATCAAGGTTGTTCATCAACATGCGCAGCGGCGCTTCGGTGAGCCAGCTTTTGGCGGTGAGCGTGGTGCCGCGCGGGGCGCGAACATCCTGCTGACGGTATTTACCTGACGACATTGTGTGGTCCTCATACGGGATGAAAGATACAAACAGATATACTTGTATAGACAACCCTGCACAAGGTCGGATTTAACAATAAAGATACAATTTTGTTATATTGTGTTAGCTATCACGCTTTGAAAACCTATGACATAAAGTGGCCTTGCAGCCGGTAGCGCGAACCGGGAAATAACAGCCTGGCGTGCGACACGATCTGCCCGGAAGACCAGGTGCGACGGCGGATCAGCAGGCACGGGTCGTGCTCTTTAATACGCAGCAATTCGCACTCCTGCGGCGTGGCTCGTACCGCTTCCACGATGTGTTCCCCCTCCGTCAGCGGCGCGACCTGCGACAGCCAGGCGTGAGGCGTGGTCTGGGTGTAATCCTGCTGGAGATAGTCGGGCACCCGGTCGGCGTTGACGCAGCGATCCTCAATTTGCACCGGGATGTCGTTCTCAAAATGCACCATCACCGAATGGAAAATCCGCGCTCCCTCTTTGACATTCAGCTCGACCGCCTGCTCGGCGCTGGCCTGGGTCTCCTCCAGGATTAACACTTCACAGTGATGCTGATGATTACGCGAGGCAATCTCATCGGCGATGCTGCGGATTTCAAACAGCGCCGACTGCCCTTTCGGCTCGGCCACAAAGGTCCCGACGCCCTGCAAGCGCACCAGCAGACCTTCGTCAGTGAGTTCGCGCAATGCGCGGTTAATGGTCATGCGGCTAAAGCCAAACTGCGCCACCAGCTCGGCCTCGGAGGGAATGCGGTCGTGCGGCTGCCAGACGCCGGTGGCGATTTTTTCGCTGATGGCCTGTTTCACCTTCTCATAGAAGGGGGCAGGCGTACCGGGTGGTTGATTCGGTGAGCGTGAAAACATCGTGATTCCTTAATAAGAGTTATGCCCACCAGTGAGCAATTTGCCACGCCAGACGCGCTGCGAGCCGTGCGCCCTGTCCGTCGCGGTCGTAGGTCGGGTTAAATTCGACTAAATCGACCGCCTGGAGTTTTCCGCTGCGACAGATTTCACCGATCACCGGGAGTAAATCCAGCGCCGGAACACCGAGCGCCGCCGGGGCTGAAACGGCAGGCATTTCCCCGGCGGGCAAGACATCCAGATCGATAGTCAGATAGACGCGATCGGCTTGCGCCACCACCTTTTCCAGCGTGGGTAACGCCGCATGGCGAAAATCGAGATCTTCCACCAGAGTGACGTTCAGACGGGCTGCTTCATCCCACAGCGCCTGAGTATTTGCCGCCCGGCTGACGCCAAAGCAGGCGTACTGAAATTCGCGTTGTTGTGCTTCGCAGTACTGCGCCAGCTGGCGGAACGGTGTGCCTGACGTAGCGTGTTCAGCTATACGTAGATCGAGATGGGCATCGAGATTAATAATCACAACGCGCTCCTGCGCAAACGCATCCAGTACCCCACGACCGTGCGCCCAGGCCGTTTCGTGCCCGCCGCCGAACACCAGCGTACGCATCCCCGACTGCTGGCAGGTTTGCACCGCGTCACTTAGCGCGCGCTGGGCAGCTTCAAGTTCATCGTCTTCAACGGTGATGGTGCCCATGTCGGTAATGCGCGCGTGCCCTTCCTGGCTTGCCATGTTCGCCAACGCTTTACGTAGTACATCCGGGGCTTGTAGCGCTCCGGGCCTGCCGTGGTTGCGTTTCACACCGGCATCACATTCGAATCCTATCAGCGCAATGCCTGACTGTTTGGGCGCAAAACGATCGGTCTGCTGAACGGTCTGGAAAAGGCGCAGCGCGTTGCTGGCCTCAGCGCTGTCATCGCGCCCTTGCCAGATGTCAGGCGAAGTGGGTCGCCACAGTTTCATGATACTTTCCCTCGGAATACACGCTGATACAGAGGATTACGCCCCGGTTCGTAGACCATCTCCACCGGACGTTCGGCGTTCCAGACGATGAAATCGGCGACATATCCGGCCTTAAGCTGACCGTGGGTAGCACCGCGCCCCAGCGCCAGTGCGGCGTGACGGGTAACGCCCGCCCACGCCTCTTCCGGCGTAAGGCCAAACTGCACGCAGGCCATGTTCATCGCCAGATGCAGGCTGGCAAACGGGCTGGTGCCAGGGTTGTAATCCGTGGCGACGGCCATCGGTACGCCCTGTTTTCGCAGTTGTTCAACCGGCGGGCGCTGGCGTTCCTGTAAGAAGTAGTACGCGCCTGGCAGCAACACCGCCACCGTGCCGCTGTGCGCCATCGCGCTTACGCCCGCGTCATCAAGATACTCAATATGATCGGCAGACCAACCGTGATAGCGGCTGACTAACGCCGCGCCGCCCAGGTTAGACAGCTGCTCGACGTGGCCTTTAACGGGAATACCCAACGCAGTGGCAGCCTGGAATACCCGCTCGGTTTGCGACGGCGTGAAGCCGACGTTTTCGCAAAACACGTCCACGGCTTCAAACAGGCCTTCGCGCCAGAGAGAGGGCATGATCTGCTCGCACACCAGCGAGATGTACGCATCCGGATCCTGACGATACTCTTTCGGCACGGCGTGGGCGGCGAGCAGCGTCGGGCTGATCTCCACGGGATGGTTTTGAGCAAGGGTTTGCGCCACGCGCAGCATTTTCTCTTCGCTCTGCGCGTTAAGTCCGTAACCCGATTTGATTTCAAGCGTGGTGACACCTTCTTGCATCAAACGGTGCAGGCGCTGTTCCGCTCGTTTCAGCAGCGTTTGCGTGTCACTTTCTCGCGTGGCGGAGACAGTGGAATTGATCCCCCCGCCCTGAGCGCTGATCGTTTGATATGAGACACCGTTGAGGCGTTGCTCCCACTCCCCGGCGCGGTCGCCGCCAAACACCAGATGGGTGTGGCAATCGATCAGACCAGGCGTAACCAGACGCCCGTCGAGATCAACCTGATGAGCGTGCGTTTTCGGCAGTTCCGAGTCAGGAACGACGGCGACAATCGTCTCGCCGCGCACAATCAGCGCCACCTTTTCACGCAGCCCGTAAGGTGCTGGCTCCTCAGGGTTCAGGGTCGCCAGCCGTGCGTTACGCCAAAGGACATCGTCGGGATGAAGCTGCTGCATAGGAGTTCCGCTTGTCATGGGTTGTATAGACATTTATTTTCATTCGTTTGCCGGTGTCAACCCGCTTTACGGAAATTGTTATTTATTTGTGACGACTTCCCCGCCGGATGCGGGTGAAATATGCAACTTTTTCGCTTTTCATCTTCCCGTTTCGCTCAACTTAGTATAAAAAAGCAGGCTATTTCGATCATCCCGTTAAGACTCGTGAAGCAAGGAGCTTTCCCTTGAACATTTCCAGGATTTCTCGTCTGGCGTTGGCACTCGCCTTTGGCGTGACGTTGTCCGCGTGCAGCTCAACCCCACCTGACCAGCTGCCATCCGAGCAGGCTGCGCCAGGCACGGCATCCCGCCCTATTCTGTCTGCGGGTGAAGCGAAGAACTTCAGCGCAGCACATTATTACTCTGCCATGGACCCGAACGCAGCTCCGTGGACGCCGTCTTCTATTAGCATTCCTGCACAACCAAACTTCGTGGTTGGCCCGGCAGGCACCCAGGGCGTGACGCATACCAGCATTCAGGCCGCCGTTGACGCCGCCATTACCAAACACAGCGCATCGCGCCAGTACATTGCGGTTCTGCCAGGCGACTATGAAGGGACCGTTTACGTTCCTGCCGCACCGGGCAGCATTACGATTTACGGTACCGGTGATAAAGCCATCGACGTGAAAATTGGTCTGGCGATTGACTCGGAAATCGACCGTAATACCTGGCGTCACCTGGTCAATCCAGCCGGTAAATATATGCCAGGCAAACCGGCGTGGTACATGTTCGACAACTGCCAGAGCAAGCAAACCGCCACAGTGGGCATGATGTGCTCAGCGGTATTCTGGTCGCAGAATAACGGTTTGCAGTTGCAGAACCTGACCATCCAGAACACCCTGGGTGACAGCGTGGATGCGGGTAACCATCAGGCGGTTGCCCTGCGTACTGACGGCGATAAAGTGCAGATCAACAACGTGAACATTCTCGGTCGCCAGAACACCTTCTTCGTGACCAACAGCGGCGTGCAGAATGCCCTGCAGAATAACCGTCTGACCCGTACTCAGGTCACCAATAGCTATATCGAAGGTGATGTGGATATCGTCTCCGGTCGCGGTGCAGTGGTGTTTGATAACACCGAGTTCCGCGTGGTGAACTCCCGCACCCAGCAGGAAGGTTACGTGTTTGCGCCGGCAACCCTGTCCAACATGTTCTACGGCTTCCTGGCCGTGAACAGCCGCTTTACCGCATCCGGTGACGGCGTGGCGCAGCTTGGCCGTTCGCTGGATATCGACTCCGCCACTAACGGCCAGGTCGTCATCCGCGATAGCGTGATCAACGAAGGCTTCAACATGGCAAAACCGTGGGCCGATGCTGCAATCTCCAAACGTCCGTACTCCGGTAACACCGGCGCGATGGATGATAAAGGCAACGTGCAGCGTAACCTGAACGACGCTAACTTCAACCGCATGTGGGAATACAACAACCGCGGTGTGGGTAGCAAAGTGATGGCTGAGCCGAAGCAGTAACCCCGAACTCCGGGCATAAAAAAACCTCGCAAACGCGAGGTTTTTTGTTTTCTACGCCGCTTAGTGCGCGTTAATCACTACCCACATTGGGCCCTGGCCGACGGCATAGCGTCCTTTCTCTTCCAGCAGGCCCTGTTCGCCTTTGATTTCATACAGGGCGATGTGGTGGGATTTCTGCCCCGCCGCCACCAGGAATTTGCCGCTGTTATCGATATTAAAGCCGCGCGGCTGGGTTTCGGTCGGCTGGAAGCCTTCGATCGCCAGCACGCTGCCATCTTCCGAGACGCTGAAAATGGTGATCAGGCTGGAAGTACGATCGCAGGCGTACAGATGACGCCCGTCCGGGGTGATGTGAATATCCGCCGCCCAGCGGGTGTCGGTGAAATCAGACGGCATCATGTCCAGAGTCTGGACGCGCTCAATCTGGCCTTTCGGATCTTTCAGTTCCCACACGTCGACTGAGCTGTTCAGCTCGTTCACCACATAGGCATACTGCTGATTCGGATGGAATACCATGTGACGTGGGCCTGCGCCCTCAACGGTGGTAATTTCTGCCGGGGTCTGCGCGGCAAGATGACCGTCGTCGCTCAGGGTGAACAGGCAGATACGATCCTGTTTCAGCGCCGGAACCCAGAGGGTGCGGTTGTCCGGGGAGATATTCGCCGAGTGACAGCCTTCCAGCCCTTCAACCACGTCCACAGTCTCCTGTGGAACACCATCGACCAGACGCGTAACGCTGACGCAGCCGGAATTGTAAGAGCCGCTGAACACGAACTGGCCTTTGCGATCGGTGGAGATGTGCGTCGGGCTGCCCGGCAGCGGTGCTTCAGCGATATACGTCAGGGCGCCATCGTCCGGCGCAATGCGGTAGGCCAGTACGCGAAACTCAGGACGCACGCCGACATACAGGAAACGTTTATCCGGGCTGACAACCATCGGTTGCACCTGCCCCGGCACATCAACCACCTGCACCAGCGTGAGCGAGCCTTCCGCATTCAAACGCCAGACGTGGATCTGCTGGCTCTCAGGACTGGCGGTATAAACGGTTTGTTTCATGAATACTCCTCTCCACTGCGCGTAAATTTAACGGTGAATGCTGAATTTTAGCCTGGTATTTTGTGGGCCACGTCTCTCGGTGTACCATCCTCTTAGACCTTAAATTCAATATTAACCCGGAAGAACAAATGACCTCGCGTGTGATTGCTCTGGATTTAGACGGTACGCTGTTAACCCCGCAAAAAACCCTGCTCCCCTCTTCGCTTGAAGCACTGAAACGTGCTCAGGAAGCGGGATATCAACTCATGATCGTTACCGGTCGACATCACGTTGCCATTCATCCTTTTTATCAGGCACTGGCGTTAGATACACCTGCAATTTGTTGTAATGGTACTTATTTGTATGATTATCATGCAAAAAAGGTTCTCCAGGCCGATCCGCTGCCTTCGACGCAGGCCCTGCAACTGATAGATTTGCTGGATGAACACGCCATTCACGGCCTGATGTATGTCGATGATGCGATGATGTATGAGCGCCCTACCGGACACGTAACCCGCACCAGCAATTGGGCGCTGTCCCTGCCCGAAGCGCAGCGTCCGGTCTTTACGCAGGTGTCATCTCTGCGCCAGGCCGCTGTGGATGTGAACGCTATCTGGAAATTTGCCCTCACCGACGAAGACACCACCAAACTGAACGCTTTCGCGAAACACGTCGAACAGACGCTGGGTCTGGAGTGCGAATGGTCGTGGCACGATCAGGTGGATATAGCCCGCAAAGGCAACAGTAAAGGCAAGCGCCTGACGCAGTTTGTTGAATCTCAGGGCGGGTCGATGAAAGACGTGATTGCCTTCGGGGATAATTACAACGATATCAGCATGCTGGAAGCTGCCGGAACCGGCGTGGCGATGGGCAATGCTGACGACGCCGTGAAAGCACGCGCCAACGTGGTGATTGGCGACAACACCACCGACAGCATCGCGCAGTATATTTATACCCATCTGCTGTGATCAGGTGGTGATCGACACGCTCTTGATCTGCGCGTAAAGCCACAGGCCAGGTTTGATGCCCAGCTCATCCCTGGCCCACGGGCTGATGCGCGCCCACAGCTTTTTGCTCCCCACTTCCAGCTGCACTTCCACCTGCCCGTTATCGTCCAGACACTGCGCCACTTTGGCGCGCAGAATATTACGGATACTGGTTTGCAGCGGCGGCTGCAGCACCAGAGAAACGTCAGATGCCTGAATACGAATGCGCAGCGCGGATTGCAGCGGCTTGTCGATTTTATTGACCCACAGATGCTGATCGCCCAGCGCCAGCGCGGTCATGGCGTAGTGCGGATGGTGCTCCAGCACGCTGACCTTCAGAACGCTGCTCTGCTGCTCTTTCGGCAGCCACGGGTGCATCACGCTGCTGCCCCACACTTCCTCCAGCGGACCAAAGGCTTTGACGCTGCCGTTTTCCAGCACCAGCACGTTGTCCGCCAGGTGCAGAATTTCATCCAGCGAATGGCTGACGTAGAGCATCGGAATGTTTATCTCGCGTGCCAGACGCTGCAAATACGGCAGCAGCTCGCGTTTACGCGGTAAATCCAGCGAGGCCAGCGGTTCATCCAGCAACAGTAATTCCGGCGCGGTTAACAGCGCGCGCCCAATCGCCACACGCTGCTTTTCGCCGCCAGAAAGTGACGACGGAAGGCGTTCCAGCAATGGCTCAATACCGAGTAGATTGACCAGATTATCAAACTGTCCGGCCATACTTTTTGCCATGCCATAGCGCAGGTTACCGCGCACTTTGTAGTGCGGGAACAGTCGCGCATCCTGGAATACATAGCCGATGCGCCGTTTTTCAGGCGCAAGGTAAATCTTCTTTTCAACGTCGTGCAGCACGCGATTGTTGAGCACAATGCGGCCCGTTTGCGGGCGCGTAAGCCCGCTGATGGCATTAATCAGCGAGGTTTTTCCCGCACCCGACACACCAAAGACAGCGGTGATGCCAGATGCAGGCAATGTTTCGTTGAGCGTCAGGCAGTGGTTGCCCAGCGTCTGGCTGAAGTTAAGTTCAAGCATGATTATTTCCCCATCCGCTCGCGGCTCAGACGCGCCAGCCATTCAGAAACCAGCAGTGACACCAGCGCCAGCACGATGGAGATAATGCACAGCCGTGCGGCAGCGCCTTCACCGCCCGGTGTCTGAATCAGGGTATACATCGCCGACGGAATGGTGCGGGTTTCGCCGGGAATGTTAGACACGAAGGTAATGGTCGCGCCAAATTCGCCCAGCGAGCGGGCAAACGCCAGCACCGTGCCGACAATAATACCCGGCAGCGTGAGGGGTAGCGTGATGGTGAAGAACACCCGCCAGCGCCCGGCACCTAAGGTGCGCGCCGCCTGCTCCAGCTTGATGTCAACACCTTCCAGCGCCAGGCGAATGGCTCGCACCATCAGCGGGAACGACATCACCGCCGCTGCCATTACCGCGCCGCGCCAGCTAAAGGCAAACGTCAGGCCGAACCAGTCATACAAATACTGGCCGATAAAACCGCGTCGCCCCATCGCAATCAGCAATAAGTAACCGACCACCACCGGCGGCAACACGAGAGGAAGATGGAGAACACTGTCTAGCAGAGCTTTGCCCGGAAACCGACAACGCACCAGTAACCAGGCAAAGAAGATCCCAAAGGGCAAACTAAAGGCAACTGCCAGGGAAGAGACTTTAAGGCTCAGCAGCACGGCCTGCCATTCAGGATCGGTCAATATCATTAGTGAGTCGTAAATCCGTAACGTTTAAAGATGGCTGACGCTTCAGGCCCTTTCAGATAATCGTAGAAGGCACTGACCGTCGCATTTTTATGTCCATCAACAATGGCTACCGGGTATTCCACTTTCTTGTGCGAGTCTTCCGGGAACGTACCGACGACTTTCACGCCTTTACCGGCAACCGCATCGGAGCCATAGACAATGCCCAGCGGTGCTTCGTTGCGCTCGACCAGCGCCAGTGCGCCACGCACATCTTCAGCCGGAGCCAGTTTTGGTGACAATGTATCCCACGCACCCAGTTTTTGCAGCGCTTCTTTCGCGTAGATACCCGCCGGAACGTGGTCCGGATCGCCCACCGCCAGACGGCCCTCTTTCAGCAGGCTGGTCCAGTTGGTGTCTTTATTAATGGTGAACTCGCCCTGTGCGCTGGCTTTTGGCGCAACCACGACCAGGCTGTTACCCAGCAGAGTTTCGCGGGTTGCCGTATCAATAGATTTTTTCTCAACCGCGTAATCCATCCATTTCTGGTCGGCAGAAATAAACAGATCGGCAGGCGCACCGGCTTCAATCTGGCGAGCCAGCGTTGAAGAAGAGGCGAACGAAGAGACAACCTCAACATTTTTCTCTTTCTTGTACTGCGCCGCAATGTCCTGCATGGCGTTGGTCAGCGACGCCGCCGCAAAGACCGTGATTTTACCTTCGTCAGCCAGTGCATGTCCGGCGACGGAAAGTGTCAGTGTTGCCCCTGCGAAAAGGCGTAACCATGTACGTGCCATTTGTAGCTCCTGTGAGTGTCGTTATATACCTATAAATATAACGATAACTGTAAGGATAACCTAGCGTTAAATCGTACCGTCTAAGGGGTAAACAAACCTGATGCAAAGTTAACTATCGGCGGGAAAGGCAGAAACTTGAGGGCAAAACGCCCGGACTTGCCGGGCGTTTTGAAAGGAATCAATGCTGCTTTTTAGGCTGGTCTTTGTGACCAATGTTCGAAAAGAGGTTGAACACTTCACCCAGGCCGTAGATGGCGCCGAGGATGATGGCCATCACTACGGGTACCATGATCACGGCGAATACCAGACTTTTCAATAACTCTAACATGGTTTTCTCCAGACACTGTGAATGGCGTATTCTACCCTGGAAAGTCAGAAAAACATCCCCTTTTGTGCGGTAGACTTTGCGCTGTGGGGCAATTGGGTCACAATACGCTTTTTGCCAGGACACCGTCTTATGCAGGCCGAAATTCTCCTTACCCTTCGACTTCAGCAGAAGCTTTTCGCCGATCCGCGACGCATTGCCCTGCTTAAACAGATAGAACAAACCGGCTCGATTAGCCAGGGCGCGAAGAATGCTGGCATTAGCTATAAAAGTGCCTGGGACGCCATCAATGAGATGAATACCCTGAGCGAACAGACGCTGGTCGATCGCGCGACGGGCGGCAAAGGCGGTGGCGGCGCTATTCTGACTCGCTACGGCCAGCGCCTGATTCAGCTTTATGATCTGCTGGCACAAATCCAGCAGAAAGCCTTTGATGTCCTGAGCGATGACGACGCCCTTCCCCTCGATAGCCTGCTGGCGGCCATCTCCCGCTTCTCACTGCAAACCAGCGCACGAAACCAATGGTTTGGCACCGTGACGGCGCGCGACCATGATCAGGTGCAGCAGCATGTCGATATTTTGCTGGCCGACGGCACGACACGGCTCAAAGTGGCGATTACCGCGCAAAGCGGCGAGCGGCTGGGGCTGGACGAAGGCAAAGAGGTGCTGGTGTTGCTCAAAGCGCCGTGGGTGAATATCACGCAGGATGCAGAACAAGCCAAAGAGGCTGATAACCAGCTGCACGGTGCCATCAGCCACATTTCGCGCGGCGAAGAACAGTGCGAAGTGCTAATGACCCTGCCGGATGGACAAGTGCTCTGTGCCACAGTGCCACTGTCTGATGCAGAAGATTTGACCGAAGGCGCGAACGTCACCGCCTGGTTCAACGCCGACCGGGTAATTATCGCCACGTTGTGTTAAGTGCGTTGACAAAGATGACGGCAGTGAGTATTCCTGAACTCTATCGCTGCAAAAAATGGGATAACTCATGTCGTCATTGCAAATTTCGCAAGGCACGTTTCGTCTTAGCGACACAAAAACACTTTCTCTGCCTGATTTAACCTTACGCGCCAGTGAAAGCTGGGCGTTTGTCGGCTCCAACGGCAGCGGAAAATCTGCGCTGGCCCGCGCGTTGGCAGGTGAACTCACCCTGCTGAACGGCGAACGCCAGTGCAGTTTTACGCGCCTGACGCGCATCTCCTTCGAACAGCTGCAAAAACTGGTCAGCGACGAGTGGCAGCGCAATAACACCGATCTGCTCAGTCCCGGTGAGGACGACACCGGGCGGACCACCGCAGAAATCATTCAGGATGAGCGAAAAGACACGGCCCGCTGTCAGCAGTTAGCGGAACTTTTCGGCATTACCGGCCTGCTGGACAGGCGCTTCAAATACCTCTCGACCGGCGAAACGCGCAAAACCCTGCTGTGTCAGGCCCTGATGAGCGAGCCGGATCTGCTGATCCTCGACGAACCCTTTGACGGCCTGGACGTCCACTCCCGCGCGCAGCTGGCATCACTGTTAGCCACGCTCAATCAACAGGGTTATACCCTGGTGCTGGTGCTTAACCGCTTCGATGAAATCCCGGATTTTGTGCAGTACGCAGGCGTGCTGGCGGATTGCTCTTTAACCGAAACCGGCGAGAAAGACACGCTTTTACAGCAGGCGCTGATTGCCCAACTGGCGCACAGCGAAAAACTCGATGGAATTGCACTTCCGGAACCCGACGCCCCTCCGGCACGGCATTTACTGGACAGCCACCAGCCGCGTATTGAACTGAAAAATGGCAGCGTATCTTATAACGATCGCCCGATTCTCGATCGGCTAAGCTGGACAGTGAATCCGGGCGAACACTGGCAAATCACCGGTCCCAATGGCGCGGGGAAATCAACTCTGCTAAGCCTGATTACCGGCGATCATCCCCAGGGCTACAGCAATGATTTGACCCTGTTTGGCCGTCGGCGCGGCAGCGGGGAGACCATCTGGGATATTAAAAAGCATATCGGCTATGTCAGCAGCAGCCTGCACCTGGATTACCGCGTTAGCACCACGGTGCGTAACGTGATTTTGTCCGGGTATTTCGATTCAATCGGCATCTATCAGGCCGTGTCCGACAAGCAGCACAAGCTGGCGCAACAGTGGCTGGATATTCTGGGGATGGATAAACGCGTGGCGGATGCGCCGTTCCACAGTTTGTCGTGGGGGCAACAGCGTCTGGCGCTGATCGTGCGTGCGCTGGTGAAACACCCTACTTTGCTGATTCTGGACGAACCGCTGCAGGGACTCGATCCGCTGAATCGTCAGTTGATCCGCCGTTTTGTCGACGTTTTAATTAGCGAAGGCGAAACCCAGCTGCTGTTCGTTTCACATCACGCAGAGGATGCCCCTTCCTGCATCACGCACCGGCTGGAGTTTGTTCCTGAGGGTGAAGGCTATCGCTATCAGTTAGACCGCATTCGCTGAGCATCGTCTTAAAGGGGGCCGGCGTCCCCTTTTTCAGATAACTGGCAGCAATACATCACTATCTCTTTGATTTACAATGCGCTGATTCGCTGTGAAATTGACTGTGTAATTCAGTGTAACCGATTCCACTATTTTATCCCATGTCACACTTTTCGCGTCTCTGTTATGCTATGGTTATTACATACCATAAGCCTAATGGAGCGAAATATGCGAGTTCTGGTAACGGGTGGTAGCGGTTACATTGGAAGTCATACCTGTGTGCAACTGCTGCAAAATGGCCACGATGTCATCATCCTCGACAACCTGTGTAACAGTAAGCGCAGCGTGCTGCCCGTCATTGAGCGCCTGAGCGGAAAACAGCCCACCTTTGTGGAAGGCGATATCCGCAACGAAGCGCTGATGACCGAAATCCTTCACGACCATGCCATCGATACGGTTATCCACTTCGCCGGTCTTAAAGCGGTCGGTGAGTCAGTCGCCAAACCCCTCGAATACTACGATAACAACGTCAACGGAACGCTGCGCCTGATTGCCGCCATGCGCGCCGCAAACGTGAAGAACTTCATCTTCAGTTCTTCTGCCACCGTGTACGGCGACCAGCCGAAAATCCCTTACGTCGAAAGCTTCCCGACCGGTACGCCGCAAAGCCCGTACGGCAAAAGTAAGCTGATGGTGGAACAGATTCTGGCTGACCTGCAAAAAGCACAGCCCGACTGGAGCATCGCCCTGCTGCGTTATTTCAATCCGGTTGGCGCCCATCCGTCAGGCGATATGGGTGAAGATCCGCAGGGTATCCCGAATAACCTGATGCCGTACATCGCTCAGGTGGCGGTAGGACGTCGTGACTCGCTGGCGATTTTTGGCAACGACTATCCGACCGAAGATGGGACTGGCGTGCGCGATTATATCCACGTGATGGACCTGGCCGATGGTCACGTCGCTGCGATGCAGCAGCTGGCGAATAAACCGGGCGTGCATATCTACAACCTCGGTGCAGGCGTGGGCAGCAGCGTACTTGATGTGGTTAACGCCTTCAGCAAAGCCTGCGGTAAACCGGTGGCATATCACTTCGCCCCGCGCCGCGATGGCGATCTTCCCGCGTACTGGGCCGATGCCACCAAAGCCGATAAAGAGCTGAACTGGCGCGTCACCCGCACGCTGGATGAAATGGCACAGGATACGTGGCACTGGCAGTCGCGCCATCCACAAGGCTATCCGGATTAAGGACCCGACATGACTCAATTCAACCCCGTCGATCATCCGCATCGGCGTTTTAACCCGTTAACCGGGCAATGGATTTTGGTGTCTCCGCATCGTGCGAAGCGTCCGTGGCAGGGTGCACAAGAGACGCCAGCCAAACAGACGCTACCGCAGCATGACCCGGATTGCTTCCTGTGTCCGGGCAATACCCGCGTCACTGGCGATAAAAACCCGGATTACAAAAGCACGTACGTGTTTACTAACGATTTTGCCGCGCTGATGACCGACACTCCGGACGCTCCGGAAAGTGAAGATCCGCTGATGCGCTGCGAAAGCGCGCGCGGAACCAGCCGCGTAATTTGCTTCTCGCCAGATCACAGCAAAACGCTGCCGGAACTGAGCCTGAGCGCCCTCACCGACGTGATCACCACCTGGCAACAGCAGACTGCCGAGCTGGGTCAGGATTATCCGTGGGTGCAGGTGTTTGAAAATAAAGGCGCGGCGATGGGCTGCTCTAACCCGCACCCGCACGGCCAGGTATGGGCGAATAGCTTCCTGCCGAATGAAGTCGAGCGTGAAGATCGTCTGCAAAAGGCTTATTACGACGAAAATCAGTCAGCGCTGCTGGCGGATTACGTTCAGCGCGAGATGGCAGACGGCAGCCGCACGGTCGTCGAAACTGAACACTGGCTGGCCGTGGTGCCGTATTGGGCGGCGTGGCCGTTTGAAACGCTGCTCCTGCCGAAAGCCCACGTTCTGCGTATCACCGACTTGAGCGACGCCCAGCGTGACGATCTGGCGCTGGCGCTGAAAAAACTGACCAGTCGCTATGACAATCTGTTCCAGTGCTCATTCCCTTATTCAATGGGCTGGCACGGCGCACCGTTTAACGGCGAAGAGAATCAGCACTGGCAGTTACACGCCCATTTTTATCCGCCGCTACTGCGTTCTGCGACGGTGCGTAAATTTATGGTGGGCTACGAAATGCTGGCAGAAACCCAGCGCGACCTGACGGCAGAACAGGCGGCAGAACGTCTGCGCGCTGTCAGCGATGTCCATTACCGCGAATCAGGAGTCTAATAAATGAGTCTGAAAGATAAAACACAATCCCTGTTTGCTGAAAAATTCGGCTACCCTGCCACTCACGCGATTCAGGCTCCGGGCCGCGTCAATCTGATCGGTGAGCACACTGATTACAACGACGGTTTTGTTCTGCCTTGTGCGATTGATTATCAGACTGTGATCAGCTGCGCCAAACGTGACGACCGCAAAGTGCGCGTGATCGCTGCCGATTACGACAATCAAATCGATGAATTTTCTCTCGACGCACCGATTGTGGCCCACGGCACCCAGCAGTGGTCCAACTATGTGCGCGGGGTGGTGAAACACCTGCAAAAGCGCAATAAAAACTTCGGCGGTGCGGATCTGGTGATCACCGGCAACGTCCCGCAGGGCGCGGGTTTAAGCTCCTCGGCCTCGCTGGAAGTGGCGGTCGGCACCGTTTTCCAGCAGCTGTATCATCTGCCGCTGGATGGCGCGCAGATTGCGCTGAACGGTCAGGAAGCCGAGAACCAGTTCGTCGGCTGTAACTGCGGAATCATGGACCAGTTGATCTCCGCTCTGGGCAAAAAAGAGCACGCGCTGCTGATCGATTGCCGCACGCTCGGCACCAAAGCCGTTTCCCTGCCAAAAGGCGCGGCGGTAGTGATCATCAACAGCAACTTCAAACGTACGCTGGTCGGCAGTGAGTACAATACCCGCCGCGAACAGTGCGAGACCGGCGCGCGCTTCTTCCAGCAGCCAAAACTGCGTGATGTCACGTTGAATGAATTCAATAAAGTGGCGCACGAGTTGGACCCGATTGTGGCCAAACGCGTTCGTCACGTTTTGACTGAAAACGCCCGTACCGTAGAAGCCGCTTCTGCGCTGGAAAAAGGCGATCTGAAACGCATCGGTGAACTGATGGCGGAATCCCACGCCTCCATGCGCGATGATTTTGAGATAACCGTCCCGCAGATCGATACCCTGGTGGAGATCGTGAAAGCGACCATCGGCGACAAAGGCGGCGTGCGCATGACCGGCGGCGGGTTCGGCGGCTGCATTGTCGCGCTGATCCCGGAAGAGCTGGTTCCTGCCGTTCAGGATGCCGTGGCGAAACAGTACGAAGCCAAAACCGGTATCAAAGAGACCTTCTACGTCTGCAAAGCCACCCAAGGAGCTGGACAGTGCTAAACGAAACGCCAACCCTCGCACCTGATGGTCTGTCGTATCGCATGCTAACCCTGCGTAACAGTGCAGGGATGGTAGCTACGGTCATGGACTGGGGTGCAACGCTACTTTCCGCCCGCGTCCCGATGCCCGACGGCAGCGTGCGCGAAACTCTGCTCGGCTGTGCATCGCCGGAACTTTATGTGAATCAGGCGGCGTATCTTGGCGCATCCGTTGGCCGCTACGCCAACCGTATCGCCAAAAGCCGTTTCTCTCTGGACGGCAAAGAGTATGTTCTTCTGCCAAGCCAGGGTGAAAACCAGCTGCACGGCGGGCCAGAAGGCTTCGACAAACGCCGCTGGCAAATTGTGCAGCAGAATGACTGTGAAGTGCTGTTTGCGCTGGAATCTGCCGATGGCGACCAGGGATTCCCTGGTAATCTTTCCGCCACTGCCCTCTTCCGCCTGACGGAAGATAACCGCATTTCAATTGAATATCGTGCAACGGTCGACCAGCCCTGCCCGGTCAATATGACCAACCACGCCTATTTCAATCTCGACGGTGAGCAGACAGACGTACGCAACCACAAGCTGCAAATCCTTGCCGATGAGTATCTTCCGGTCGATGAGATGGGCATTCCGTTTGAAGGGCTGAAGGCCGTTACGGGTACCAGCTTTGATTTCCGCAGCGCGAAAACCGTCGCCCAGGATTTCCTGAGTGACGATCATCAGAGCAAAGTCAAAGGCTACGACCATGCCTTCCTGCTACAAGCGAAGGGTGATGTGACTCTGCCTGCCGCAAAGGTCTGGTCCGCCGATGAAAAGCTGCAAATGAATGTGTATACCACTGCGCCTGCGCTGCAGTTCTATTCCGGGAACTATCTCGGCGGCACGCCTGCTCGTGAGGAAGGTGATTACAGCGACTGGCAGGGAATGGCGCTGGAAAGCGAGTTTCTGCCGGACAGCCCGAACCATACCGAGTGGCCGCAGCCTGACTGCGTGCTCCGTCCGGGCCAGGAGTATGTGAGCGTGACTGAATATCAGTTTATTGCGCGCTGACACAATGTCAGTTGGCGCTTCGCTTACCTGACCTACGGTTTACGCAGGCCGCGTCATCCGGAAAATAACACTACGGCCCTCGTCCTGAGGGCTTTTTTTTGCCCGTCTTGCTGAAAATAGCGCCGATCGCAGACAAAATCATAACCCTCAATTCACAAGCATCTTACACTGAGACACTATTTTCGCTATGGTTAGGGTTAAGCGTTGCCGCCTGAGCGATCACGGCAATATAATGAGAATTGTTATCATTCTAATGGTTCTTTTGAGGAGAGAGATATGGCTGTAACTAAGCTGGTTCTGGTGCGCCACGGCGAAAGCCAGTGGAATAACGAAAACCGTTTCACCGGTTGGTATGATGTTGATCTGTCTGAGAAAGGCGTCAGCGAAGCAAAAGCTGCAGGTAAACTGCTGAAAGATGAAGGCTTCAGCTTCGATTTTGCTTATACCTCTGTGCTGAAACGTGCCATCCACACTCTGTGGAACGTGCTGGACGAACTGGACCAGGCCTGGCTGCCGGTTGAGAAATCCTGGAAACTGAACGAGCGTCACTACGGTGCGCTGCAGGGTCTGAACAAAGCCGAAACCGCTGAGAAGTACGGTGACGAGCAGGTTAAGCAATGGCGTCGTGGTTTTGCAGTGACTCCACCAGAACTGACTAAAGATGATGAGCGTTACCCAGGCCACGATCCGCGTTACGCGAAACTGACCGATGCAGAGCTGCCGCAGACTGAAAGCCTGGCGCTGACCATCGATCGCGTTGTGCCTTACTGGAACGACACCATTCTGCCACGCATCAAAAGCGGTGAGCGCGTGATCGTTGCGGCTCACGGTAACTCCCTGCGTGCGCTGGTGAAATACCTGGATAAAATGGGCGAAGACGAAATCCTCGAACTGAACATCCCAACGGGCGTGCCGCTGGTGTATGAGTTCGATGAAAACTTCAACCCAATCAAACGTTACTACCTGGGCAACGCTGACGAAATCGCAGCGAAAGCGGCGGCAGTAGCTAACCAGGGTAAAGCGAAGTAATTTTTCGCCAGACATAAAAAAAGCGTGGAGCAATCCACGCTTTTTTATTGCCTGCAAAAGGGTTACGCGCGGCGCGCTTTTACCGCATTCGCCAGTTGACGCAGGATCGCGTCGGTATCTTCCCAACCAATGCAGGCATCGGTAACGCTCTTACCGTATACCAGCGGCTCTCCGCTCTCCAGGTTCTGATTGCCTTCCACCAGATGGCTTTCAATCATCACGCCGATCACAGCTTTCTCGCCGTTTACCAGCTGCTGGCACACGTCAGCGCCCACTTCCATCTGCTTTTTAAACTGCTTGCTGGAGTTGGCATGGCTGAAATCGATCATCACGTTCGGTGACAGACCGGCTTTTTCGAGGCCCGATTTCACTTCGGCGACGTGTTTTGCGCTGTAGTTTGGTTCTTTACCGCCACGCAGAATGATATGGCAGTCGCCGTTCCCGCTGGTATTCACGATAGCCGAGTGGCCCCATTTGGTCACAGACAGGAAGCAGTGCGGCGCACCGGCAGCATTGATTGCATCAATGGCCACTTTCATGGTCCCGTCGGTGCCGTTTTTGAACCCGACCGGGCAAGACAGGCCGGATGCCAGCTCGCGGTGAACCTGAGATTCCGTGGTACGCGCACCAATCGCGCCCCAGCTCATCAAATCAGCCAGGTATTGCGGGGTGATCATATCCAAAAACTCGCCCGCTGCCGGTAAACCGCTGTCGTTAATTTCCAGCAGCAGTTTGCGAGCGATGCGCAGGCCGTCGTTGATCTGGAAGCTGTTGTCCATATGCGGATCGTTGATCAGCCCTTTCCAGCCCACGGTGGTACGCGGTTTTTCAAAATAGACGCGCATGACGATTTCCAGCTCGCCCTGTAGCTCTTCACGCAGCGTCAGCAGACGCGCAGCATATTCTTTCGCCGCCGCAGGATCGTGGATAGAGCAAGGCCCGATCACCACCAGCAGGCGATCGTCATTACCTTTCAGGATCTTGTGGATCGCTTTGCGGGCATGGGAAACCGTATTGGCGGCATTTTCAGTGGCGGGGAATTTTTCAAGGAGCGCTACAGGCGGTAATAACTCATTGATCTCTTTAATGCGTAAATCGTCGTTCTGATAATTCATGATCGTTCCGGCTCTGACATATTTTTATTAATGAATGCAATCCTTTCAATCTAACTTGTCAGCCTGGAAGTGTAAACGGGCTTTTACACTTCACACGGATAATTCCTGGAATTCCCCTAAAAAACGCGACAAAGTAGCGAATAACGAGATCTGCCCTAAACTTTTTAAATGTAACCACTCTATTTATGCATTTTAACGTGATTCCATTCTGACATAAGTTCAGTTACTGGAATCTTTGACCATTGAGCGAATACTTTCGCGTATGCACTGTTGGAAGAAGTTATCCAGCACATAACGACCAGAACAGGAGCAGCATGATGAAAATGACTAAACTGGCAACCCTTTTTCTGACCGCCACCTTAACCCTGGCAAGCGGGGCCGCACTGGCCGCAGACTCGGCGGGTTCCGACAGCAACGGCCAGGCTAACGCCGCTGCCGCTGCTGGCCAGGAAGCACCGGACGCCAAACAGAATTTGGCACCGAATAATGTTGATAACAACAACATCAATACCGGCAGCGGAACGAGCGGCGGTACTATGCTTCACCCGAACGGGACCGACTCGGGGACCATGAACCATGACGGTATGACCAAAGACGAAGTGCACAAAAATTCGATGTGTAAAGATGGGAAATGCCCGGATAAAAGCATCGATAGCGACACTAAAACCGACGGCACCACGCAGTAATATCGGCCCGATCGGATAAAGAAAGGGGAGCGAAAGCTCCCCTTTCTTTTTTGTGCAAAATGTTAAAAAATCTACCCTTAGAATAATAAATCATCAGGACAGAGTTCATGGCGCACACGCATTCTCATTCGCACTCTTCGGGGGACGAAAACGCTAAACGTCTGATGCTGGCTTTCGGCATCACGGCTTCGTTTATGGTTATCGAGGTTGTCGGCGGACTTATTTCTGGTTCACTGGCCCTGCTGGCGGATGCGGGTCATATGCTCACTGACGCCGCCGCACTGCTGTTCGCGTTAATCGCCGTGCAATTTGCCCGCCGTCCACCTAATGCACGCCATACGTTTGGCTGGCTGCGCCTGACCACTCTCGCCGCTTTCGTCAATGCCATTGCGCTGGTAGTGATTACTGTCTTAATCGTCTGGGAAGCCTTCCAGCGTTTCCGCCATCCGCAGCCCGTAGCCGGAATGACGATGATGGTGATTGCCGTCGCCGGGTTGCTGGCTAATATTCTTGCGTTCTGGATTTTGCATCGTGGCAGTAGCGAGAAAAACCTTAATGTACGTGCGGCTGCGCTGCACGTGCTGGGCGATCTGCTGGGATCAGTAGGTGCTATTGTCGCTGCACTGGTAATTATCTACACCGGCTGGACGCCTATCGACCCTATTCTGTCGGTACTGGTCTCGTGCCTGGTGCTGCGTAGTGCATGGGGATTATTAAAAGAGAGTGTGAACGAACTGCTGGAAGGCGCGCCGGTGTCACTGGATATTCCGGCGCTAAAACGCAAAATGTGCCGGGATATCCCGGAAGTGCGCGATGTACATCATGTTCACGTCTGGCTGGTCGGTGAGAAACCGGTGATGACCCTGCACGTACAGGTCATTCCGCCGCACGATCACGATGCTCTGCTGGGGCGTATCCAACACTTCCTGGAACATCATTACGAAATTTCACACGCCACCATCCAGATGGAGTATCAGACCTGCAACGGGTCGGACTGCCATCTCAATGAGACACAGTCCGACCATTCACACCATCACCACCATTAACTGGACAGCGCGTGGGAGCCACGCTGACGCGCGCTGTTAATCCACATCCGGCTGCCGTTCAGGGCGATAAAGGTGAGCAGGAGATATTCCAGCGACATGGCGTAGACGCCCTGCAACGCGAAAATCACCACGCTAATGACGTTGATAATCACCCACAACAGCCAGTTCTCTACGTACTTACGCGTCATCAGGATCATCGCGGCGATAGACAGCACCATCATGCAGGAATCCCAGAACGGGAAAGCATCTGGCTGAAGTTCGGGCATTGTGACGTTCAAACCCAGGCTGGACATCACCGACACCGCAATGCGGGTCAGGAAACCAAACACCGGGTTGATGAAGACTGTCATCAGACCAATCGCCACCACGCAGGCTACAAGCCAGGCGATAGCCTTTGGTAAAGGCAGCCAGCGAATCTGTAGCTCGGCTTCCTTCTCACTGTTTTGCCTCGACCAGGCGTACCAGCCGTAGATGTTCGCGGCGAAGAAAAACAGCTGCAACAACAGGCTCGCATAGAGCTGAATCTGGAAAAAGATAATCGCAAACAGCGTGACGTTAATCAGGCCAAATGCATAGTTGCTTATCTTCTCCAGACTCGCCAGCCAGATGCAGAGCAACCCTGCCAGCGTGCCGATAGCTTCAATCCATGACAGGTCGTAGCCGCCCGCCCCGATCGGTATGTGAACCAGGATGTTCTGCGTGCTAAAAAAATCCATCTTTTCCCCAGAGCGTAGTGATACGCGTTATCTCATCTCAGGAGCGTAGTGTAGCCGCAAAATCGAGCATGCGGTTAAGCGGAATTAACGCGCCCTCACGCAACGCAGCGTCGACATGGATTTCATGTGCCGCTCCGCCAGATTCCAGCCCTTCAGCAATCGCCTTGAGGCCATTCATCGCCATCCACGGACAGTGTGCGCAGCTACGGCAGGTGGCCCCTTCTCCGGCGGTCGGCGCTTCGAACAACTCTTTGTCCGGTACCGCCTGCTGCATTTTATAAAAGATGCCGCGATCGGTGGCGACAATCAGTTTCTGGTTCGACAGGGTTTTCGCCGCATTAATCAGTTGGCTGGTGGAGCCGACCGCATCTGCCATGTCTACCACCGACTGTGGAGATTCAGGATGCACCAGAATCGCCGCTTCAGGATAGAGGGCTTTCATACGCGCCAACGCCTGAGTTTTGAACTCGTCGTGCACAATACACGCGCCCTGCCAGCACAGCACGTCTGCGCCAGTTTGCTTCTGCACGTAATTGCCCAGATGCTTATCCGGTGCCCAGATGATTTTTTGCCCCAGACTGTCCAGATGCTCAATGAGTTCAACCGCGATGCTGGAAGTAACCACCCAGTCAGCGCGCGCTTTCACGGCAGCAGAAGTGTTGGCGTACACGACGACCGTACGGTCTGGGTGGGCATCGCAAAACGCGCTGAATTCGTCGATCGGACAGCCTAAATCCAGAGAGCACTCCGCATTGAGCGTAGGCATCAGGATGGTTTTTTCCGGGCTGAGGATTTTCGCCGTCTCACCCATGAAGCGTACGCCCGCAACGAGCAGCGTTGAGGCTGGATGTTTCGCCCCAAAACGCGCCATCTCAAGAGAATCGGAGATACAGCCGCCGGTCTCTTCCGCCAGCTGCTGGATTTCGGGATCGGTATAGTAATGCGCGACCATCACCGCATCTCGCTCCTTCAACAGGCGCTTGATTTTTTCACGGTAGAACTGTTTTTCGTCCCGATTGAGTGGCACGGGTTTCGGCGGGAAAGGATAGATTGCGGCTTCAGGATCAAACATCACGCTCATTATTGCTTCTCGTTTTACTGGCTTAACAATAATGTCTATCTTTTGCATTTATAACGAAAGATATGACAATTGTGTTTTGTATACTAAACAAGATAGCGCGTTGGGCGAAAAAAGTCACAATATTTGGATAGCAAAAAGGCGCCTTTAGGGCGCCTTTTTACATTGAGATTTAACATCAAGTCACAATGCTAAAATTGGTGGGTCGTGCAGGATTCGAACCTGCGACCAATTGATTAAAAGTCAACTGCTCTACCAACTGAGCTAACGCCCCTTCCGGGTGCTGCCTGAATTTTCACTTAAAACTGTAGTATTGGTGGGGCGTGCAGGATTCGAACCTGCGACCAATTGATTAAAAGTCAACTGCTCTACCAACT
>RCUM01000058.1_pt1 | contig 108561 bp, 114 predicted proteins | sample 2166141 | NCBI WGS metagenome assembly RCUM01 (sample SAMN09932756, study PRJNA488358) | compost metagenome | isolation source: compost soil in crotonic acid-enriched | place: Germany: Experimental Botanical Garden | reverse complement strand
CGAAGGTCAGGACGCCGGGTTTGTGCAACAGCTCTTCGAGTTTGAGGTCGGGGCGCGCGCTGATCATTTCGAGGTCGAAACGGAAGGGCTGGTTGATGGCTTCACGACCAACAAAGCTCAGCACCTGCAGGTCGCTGGAACTGCCTTCAAGGGAAAAGGTAATGTGGGTAGCGTTTGCGTCCAGCATGCCTGACTCCTTCCGTGGAAAAGCTTGGCTGATGGTGCAGCAATACCAAAGTGCTATCAAGGGATTTTAAACACGCTTGAACCCCTGCATTAAACTCGATCTCAAAGCACTGTACCGAGGTGTCTGCCGGGATGAATTCACCATGGACTCGTTGATTACTGCCGCTGGTCGGGCGCTGAGCGCTGGTGATCCGCTGGGTGCGTTGAACTACGTTGCTTTGCGTGAAGACCCGCCTGCGCTGGCGTTACGTGGCATTGCCATGGCCCAGCTCGGTGATCTGCCCCGCGCCAAAGCGTTGTTGCAGCGCGCGGTGAAAGCCTTTGGCAGCAACGAACCGCTGTCGCGGGCGCGTTGCGTGGTGGCCGAGGCGGAAGTGGCGCTGGCGACGCGGAACCTGGGCTGGCCGGTGAAGGCGCTGGAGACCGCCCGGCAATTGCTGCTCAGCCACGGTGACCGGTTGAACGCAGCGCACGCGCGATACTTGCAGATTCGCCGCCTGCTGCTGATTGGTGAACTGGATGCGGCCGAAGCGCTGCTTGGCGAAGTGGACCGCGCACCATTGCCGCCGGCGCTGCATGCCGCCCATGAACTGACGGCCGCCGGGATTGCCCTGCGCCGGGTACAGGCGCACAAGGCCAGCGCCGCACTTGCCAGGGCGCAGCTAGCGGCACAACAAGCGGGCATCGCGAGCCTGATGGCAGAGGTCGATCATGCCATACGAGTCCTCAATGCGCCGGCCGCGCGGTTGACCAGCGCGGGGCACGCGCAAGCGGTGAATCTGGCGCAGGTTGAAGCGTTGTTCGCGTCGTCAAGCCTGGTGATCGATGCCACGCGCTACAGCGTGCGCGGAGCCGGGATGACCGTGGCACTGGCAACCCGGCCGGTGCTGTTCAACCTTGCCCGATTGCTTGCGCAAGCCTGGCCGGGCGATGTGTCTCGGGAGCAACTGATTGCGACGGCATTCCGCCTGCAGCTCAGTGATGAAAGCCACCGCGCGCGGTTGCGTGTCGAAATCGGTCGGCTGCGATCAGCGTTGCAACCGTTGGCGAATATCACCGCCACTTCGCGCGGCTTTGCACTGGTAGCGGCCGATGTGGCGTTGCTCACGCTGCCGATTGAAGACAGACAGGCACAGTTGTTGGCCTTGCTGGCTGACGGTGAGGCCTGGTCGAGTTCAGCCTTGGCGCTGGCGTTGGGGCGCAGCCAGCGACAGGTGCAGCGGGCACTGGAGGCCCTGGCAGTGGAGGACAAGGTGCAGGCTTTTGGCGTGGGCCGGGCGCGGCGCTGGATGACGCCACCGCTAACGGGTTTCGCGACGATCTTGTTACTCCCGGTGTCGTTGGGCAATGGTTAGGCTGGACCCACACATCCATGAGGAAGCCGACATGAAACAGGCAAACGCAGAAATCCTTCGCGAGTACGGTCCTTTTGACGACATCAAAGGCGTTCACGGCGTGACCTTCGATGGCCAGCAGGTCTGGTTCGCCAGCGACGGCCAGCTCAATGCACTCGACCCGGTCAGCGGCGAAACCGTGCGCACGATCAAGGTTGGCGCTGATGGTGGCACCGCGTTCGATGGCCAACATCTGTATCAGATCGCCGATCGCCACATCCACAAGATCGATCCAGCCACCGGCCGCGTGCTCCATACCATCCCGGCACCGGGCAATGGCGGTGATTCAGGCATGGCCTGGGCGGACGGCTCGTTATGGGTGGGGCAGTATCGCGAGCGCAAGATTCATCAGATCAATCCGCAGACCGGCAAGATCCTGCGCACGCTGGAGTCGAACCGTTTTGTCACCGGGGTGACCTGGGTGGATGGCGGGTTGTGGCATGGCACTTGGGAAGGGGATGAGAGTGAACTGCGGCATATCGATGCGCAGAACGGTGAAGTCATCGCGGCGTTGAAGATGCCCGAGGGCTCGGGTGTTTCGGGGCTGGAAGCCGACGGGGCCGATCGATTCTATTGCGGTGGTGGCGACAGTGGCCGGGTGAGGGCGGTGCGTCGGCCCAAATGATGGAGGCGTCTACACGGGCCTCTTCGCGAGCAGGCTCGCTCCCACAGTGATTGCGGGTGAACACAAGCTCTGTGAGTTACCCAAAACCCTGTAGGAGCGAGCCTGCTCGCGAAAGCGCAGTATCAGCCACCGCTGTTGCGACGACGTTCAATACCCTCCGGGCCGCCGATGTCCAGCAACCTTCTTTCCACCAGAACATTCTCAAGTGCCTGGCGCTCGACCGGCGCCATTTGGTGCTCACGCTTTTTCAGCTCCAGCAGAATCGGGCTGGACCAAGTACGGTAGGTCTGTTCGATGTTGCGACGCGACGTCATCAGTCTCTCCTTGAAAAAGAGCCGGGTGTTGCGGGCAGGGACTCTATCCGATGAGGTAATAACGTTAGTCGAGAAAGCCAAGACGCGCGAATCCACACGCCGGATGTAGGAGCTGCCGCAGGCTGCGATCTTTTGACTTTGTTTTTTAAAAGACAAGATCAAAAGATCGCAGCCTGCGGCAGCTCCTACAGGGGGGGCGAGGTTAGTCGTCGACGTCCATCAGTTGCTGCACACCTTCCCACGCTTCGGCGCGCATGCGTTCAATGTCCAGGCCCGGAATCACGCCGTTCTCCACGACCACGCGGCCGCCGACCAGACTGTATTTGACGCTAATCGGCTCACCCGCCACCACGGGCGCGACGGCGCTGTCGTGGAAGCCATAGAACCGCGGGTGGTCGAGGCTGTAGATCACCAGATCTGCCGCCTGACCGACTTCAAGTGTGCCAACTGCGCCGAGTCCGAGGACTTGCGCGCCGCCTGCCGTGCCCCAGTGGATGACATCTTCCGCCGTGGTCGCCGAGGCGCCTTGTTCAGCGCGGTGGATCAGCCATGCGGTGTTGGCTTCGCCGACCATGCTTCCGGACTCGTTCGAGGCTACGCCATCCACCCCCAGGGAAACCGGCACGCCGGCCTCATACATCTGCGGCACAGGCGCCACGCCGCTGCCCAGCCGAGCGTTGCTCACCGGGCAGTGGGAGACGCCAGTGCCGGTCTGCGCGAGCATGCGGATTTCGCCGGGTTGCAGGTGTACGGCGTGGGCGAACCAGACGTCCGGGCCGAGCCACTCGTGTTCAGCGACGAATTCCACCGGCAGGCAGTTGTACTTGTCGCGGCAGAAATTCACGTAGTTCTGTGTCTCCGACAAGTGCGTGTGCAGGCGCAAGCCGAGGCCACGGGCGGTGTGCGCCAGTTCGCGCAGCAGCGTCGGTGGCAGCGAGAACGTCGGTGTAGTCGGGGCGACCACCACGCGGCGCATCGCGTCCGGGGTGTCCTGGTGGTACAGCGATTTCAACCGTTCGATATCGCCGACCATTTGCTCAAGGCTTTCCGGTTGCAGCGCGGTTTTCGAGAAGCCCGGATGGGCGCTGGCCGATTCCAGCGCGCCGCCACGGCACAGGACAAAGCGCAGGCCAAACTCATCCGCCAGATCGAACAGCAGATCACCGGTCTCGGTGCTGCCGTGGGCGTGGTAGAGATAATGGTGATCAGCGCACGTCGTCACGCCAGACAGCAACAATTCGACCATGCCCAGCCGTGCAGCGATTCGCGCCAGTTGCGGGGTAAACCGGTTCAGACGCGGGTAGGGCACGCTGGCCAGCCAGCCTTGCAGATCCTGATTCAAGCCTGCGGGTACGGCTTTGAGCAGGTTCTGGAACAGATGGTGGTGAGTGTTGATCCAGCCCGGATAGACCACGCAGTTTCGCGCGTCGATCACCCGTTCACCGGGTTGTGCTTGCAGGTCGGCGGCCATCGCGGCGATGCGCCCGTTGACCACGCGGATGTCCACGGCGCCGGCCCGCGCGCGGGGGCCGCGCAGGCCGGTCATCACCGCAACCGGGTTCTTGATCAGGATGTTCTGAAGTTGAGTCATGGGCAGCTCCAAACTAAAGGATGTGCGAGGCGGATTTGTTGGCGGTGGTTTCCGGCACGCTGACGCCATTCAGCGCGGCGTTGAGCAGCACCGACACCAGGCAGGCGATGACCACGCTGCTGTGCAGGAACGGCTGCGACCACTCGGGAAGTTGTTTGAACAGGGTTGGCGCGAGCACCGGTACCAGCGCGGCGGCGATGGTGAAACCGACGATCAGCACGTTGTAGCGATTGCGCTCGTAGTCGACTTTGGCGAGGGTCTGAATGCCTGCCGCTGCGACCACGCCGAACATGGCGATGCCAGCGCCACCGAGGGCAGCGGTCGGCATCGAGGCGATGATCGCGCCGGCCTTTGGCACCAAGGCAATCGAGCACATCAGCAAACCGCTGACCGCGACCACCCAACGGCTGCGCACGCCGGTGAGGATCACCAGGCCGACGTTTTCCATGAAGGCGATAAACGGAAACGCGGCGAACATCCCGGCGATGGTGCTGGCCAGGCCGTTGGCGCGCAGGCCATTGATGACCTGTTTGTCTTCCACCGGTTTTTCGACGATGTCGCCGATGGCCACGAACAGCCCCATCGACTCGACCATCTGCACGATCATCACCACCACCATGGTCGCGATGGGGATCAGGCTGAAAGTCGGCAGACCGAAATAGAACGGATAGGGAACGGTTAGCCACGGCGCCTCTTCGACGCTGTGAAAGCTGCCCATGCCGAGGCCATACGCGAGGCCTGCACCGATCAGCATGCCGATCAACACCGCCATGTTGCGCAGTAGCGGGCTGCCGTAGCGGTTGACCAGCAGAATCGTCAGCAACACCACCACCGCCACACCGAGAAACGCCGGGGCGCCGAAGTTGCTCGCGTTGCGCCCACCTCCGACCCATTCATAGGCAATCGGGAACAGCTGCAAGCCGATCACGGTGACGATGCAACCGGTCACCACCGGCGGAAAAAATCGCCGCAATCGACCCACGAACGGCGCTATCAGCATGGTGAAAATCCCCGCGCCGATCACCGCCCCGCAGACCCCGGCAAAGCCCACCTCCGGGTTGCTGCCGATGGCGATCACGGGGCCGACGCTACTGAACGCCACGCCTTGCAGAATTGGCAGGCGCACGCCGAATTTCCAGAAACCGACGGTTTGCAACAGGGTGGCGATGCCTGAACAGAACAGCGTGGTGCTGATCAGCACCACCGTGTCGGCATGGGACATTTTCAAGGCACTGGCGACAATCAACGGCACGGCAATGGCGCCGATGTACGACACGGCCATGTGTTGCAGGCCGAGGGTGAGCATCTGTCGCACCGGTAAAATGCGGTCCACGGGATGCACGGTGGCGGCGGATTGCGTTGGAGATGGGGCTGACGACATGGGGAAACACCTCTGGCTGTTTTTATGCGGTAGAGAGGGGTATTCGTCTGATGCCGATCAGCTCAAGAACACAGTGGAACCCTGTGGGAGCTGGCTTGCCAGCGATGGCGATTTAGCAGTCATCATTTTTATAAACTGACAGTCCGCTATCGCTGGCAAGCCAGCTCCCACAAGTTTTGTGTTGTGTAAAAAACTGGCATCAGTCATTCGTACACATGTGCCCGAAGCCGCCATCCACCGGCTCCGATGCCTTGTTTCAGCCTGCTAGGCAGGCGGCGAAGCCCTGGTTCAGCGCCGCGCGGTCGAGGTCGCGGCCGATGAATACGATCTTGCTCGAGCGGGGCTCCGTGCCCCACGCGGTCGAGGCGCGGAATTCCACCAGGCTGTGCACGCCTTGCAGCACGTAGCGCTGGTCTTCGTTGGCGACGGCGAGCACGCCTTTCATGCGGTACAGGTTGTCGGCCTGGGAAGAGCGCAGTTCGCTGATCCAGCGGTGGAACGCCATCAGATTGACCTCGCCGTCCACGGCGATGCCCACCGATGACACGCTTGGATCGTGTTCGTGATCGGGCGCTTCGTGATGATGATCGTGGTGGTCGTGGTGCTCAGGTTCAGCACCGATTTCCATGAGCTTCTGCGTGCATTCGAATGCGCCGATGCCGAGGATTTTCGTCAGGTCGATTTGCGCATGGGTCGAGGTCACCAGATCCGCTGTGGCGTTCAAGCCACGGATCTTGCCGCGCAGAACGTCCACCTCGTCGCTGCTGACCAGATCGACCTTGTTGATGACGATCCGGTCGGCGCAGACAATCTGTTCCACCGCCTGATTGTCGACGCCATCGAGTTGCAGATCCTCCAGATGCTGAGCGATGTGTTTGGCGTCGACCATGGTTACGATCGCGTCGAGTTCGACTTCTTCGGCGATCGGGTCATTGATGAAGAAGCTCTGTGCCACCGGATACGGATCGGCCAGGCCACTGGTTTCGATGAGGATGTGATCGAGGCGCACCGGCCGCGCCACCAGTTCGCGGACGATGCGCACCAGGTCCTCACGAACCTCGGCAGTGCAGCACACGCAGCCGTTGACCATCTCGTAGATTTCTTCGGTCTCGGAGCTGAGGACGAGGTCGCCGTCGATACCGACTTCGCCGAACTCATTTTCGATCACGGCGATTTTGCGGCCGTGGTTTTCCTTGAGGATGTAATTGAGCAGGGTGGTTTTACCCGCGCCGAGGAAGCCGGTGAGGATGGTCACGGGGATTTTCGTGTTGCGGGTTGGGGCGTTGAATGGGGTGTTCATGGTGAGGCTCCTTTGATTGACCGGTGCACACTGAATTCGGGTGATGCTGCTTTTTCTGTAGGAGTGAGCCTGCTCGCGATAGCGGTGTGTCAGCCGACATTTACGTTACTGACACACCGCCATCGCGAGCAGGCTCACTCCTACAAGGGGATATGGATTCTTGCCAGCGGGTGGCAACGCCCGCATCGAGACCAAACAGGTCGAGCACGCGGCCGAGGCTGTGGTCGACCATTTGCGCCAGGTTCTCCGGGCGGGCGTAGAAGGCGGGCACCGGCGGGGCGATGATCCCGCCCATCTCGGTGACGGCGGTCATGTTGCGCAAATGGGCGAGGGTCAGCGGCGTTTCCCGGGCCATCAACACCAGCGTGCGGCGCTCCTTCAGCGTGACGTCAGCGGCACGACCGATCAGCCCCGAGGACGTGCCGGTGGCAATCTCCGCCAACGTCCTCATCGAGCACGGCGCAACCACCATCCCGAGGCAGCGAAACGATCCGCTGGCGATCCCGGCGGCGACGTTATCGGCGCGGTGGTAATGACTGGCCAGCGCAGTGACGTCGGCGAGTTTGTAGTCGGTTTCGTGGGCCATGGTCAGCAGCGCGGCGCGGCTGACGATCAGGTGGCTTTCGATGTTCAACTCGGCGAGCAATTGCAGGAGTCGCACGCCATAGATAAACCCGGACGCACCGCTGATGCCGACCACCAGCCGTTGCCGGTTCACGATTGCAGACCTTTGAGCAAAACCCGCGCGCGCTCCAGAACTTCCTGATCGAGCTGCGCCTTGATCCCGTCAAAACCCGAACCGCGTGTGGCATCCAGGCCCATCCGCGACGTGGTGCCGTTGACCGACGATGAAGGATCGAGCGGACTGCCCGGCAAACCATCAATGGTGAAAATATCCAGGTGCGGCTGGAAGTGCGTGGCCAGCGCCCACAGCACCTGGCTGTCATCGCTGATGTCGATATCGCTGTCCACTGCGATCACTGTTTTCAGGTACGGATCCCAGCCGAGCAGCGCCAGCATGATCTGCCGCGCCTCGCCGTCACGGCTTTGGTCCAGCGCGACGTAGCAGTGAAAATGCGTGCCGGAATTGGGGTAATGCACGGCAGTGACCGCGGGGAACCGCGCTTTCAGCTTCTCGCTCATTTCCGCTTCGCGCGGCAGGCGGGCAAGGGTCAGGTGTTCGGCGTAGCGGCCGCCCATGACGTCGACCAGCCAAGCGTCTTTGCGCTTTAACAGCGTATCCACGCGCAGCACGTTGTTGGTCGAACGATCCGAGGAGTAACCGCTGAATTCACCGAACGGACCTTCCTCGGCATACGCCGCCGGGTCAATCGCGCCTTCCAGAACAAACTCGGCATACGCCGGCACACCGATGCCGTAGCGTGGGGTTTTCACCAGTTCCAGCGGCGCGCCGAACAGCCCGCCAGCGACGGCACGCTCATCGGCGCCATAAGGCAAGCGCGCAGCAGCGGCGAGCATGAACAACGGATGCGCACCGACGACCATTGCCACGCGCAACTCTTCGCCACGCTCGCGAGCGGTCTGCAACATTCGCCACAGGTGCCCGCGTGAATGCAGACTGGTCGCAAGCGCTTGGCGGGCGTGGCGCATCGAGCGGTGATAGCTCATGTTGGCGATGCCGGTCAGCGGGTCTTCGGCGATGATGATTGCGTTAGTGATGTATGGGCCGCGATCGCTGGCGAAATGCTTGAGCATCGGCAGCAGCGCCAGGTCCAGCGCTTCGCCTTCGAAGACCTCATCGAGGATCGGACCGCTCTCCACATAGCGTGGTGCGATGGGCTGGTTGGCGCGGGTCTGGAAGGTTTCGTGCAGTTGCGCCGCAGTGACGCCGAACAGCCGGGCAATGCGGGTACGGGATGCAAACAGATTGGTCGCCACCGGCACACCGAGGTTGCCGACGTGTTCGCAGATCAGCAGTGGATCGCGGCCTTGGGCGGCGAGGGCATCGACCAGGGCGGTGACGTCCTGATCGGCGGAAATCGCTGGGGTGACAGTCAGCACATCGTCCGGGTACTCACGGCGATAGGCGTCGATGAACACGTGAAAGTCCTGAGAATCGCCGAGCGTCGAACGGGTCATGGTGTCACCTCGTAAAAAGCAGGCACGCAGGGGTGAGAGGGCGATCGCGCGGCCAGCCGTTGGCCTGCCGGTCGAACGAACGCCGGGTCATCTTCGTGCCTGTAAAGCCGCTGTGTGCCTGGGTTGAACACTGATCCCCTGTAGGGGTGAGCCTGCTCGCGATAGCGGTGTATCAGTCACTATCACCGCTAAATGACACTCCGCTATCGCGAGCAGGCTCACTCCTACAGTGGGATATGTGTGTGGCTACAAGTACGTGGTGGTCAGGCGTATGTCGGCCTCGACCAGATCCTTGGGCGGTGGCGTCGGTTCGATCCCGCACAACCGGGCGATGTTGTTGCCCAAGTAGTCCTCGAGATGATCCTCATCGATGCCCAAACCCTGCGGCGCCGGTGAGCACAACACCTCAAGTTCGCGCAGCCACATACCCGGTTCGTTCGGCGGCGAATCCGTGCCGAACACGATCTTGTTGCGCGGCAGTTCCTTAGCGAATTCGACGATCCGCGACTGGAAGCACCAGCCCGATTCGCAGTACACGTTCGGCGTGTCCATGGCCATCCAGAACGCCTCGAACGAGTAGTTGCCGCCGGTCTGGATGCCGAAGTGGCCGATGATGAAATTGACCATCGGGAACTCGCGGATGATCGGGTAGAACATCGTCGGAATCGTGTACGGGCCGTCGCCAGTGTGGATCAGCACAACGATGTTGTACTTGGCGCAAACCTTCATCGCCGGGCGCAACCAGTCGAGTGCGCGATCCGGGCGATAGCCGTGCATGTTGGCGTGCAGCTTGAGCATCTTGAAGCCGTATTCCTTGATGTGGAATTCCAGCTCCGCCGCACCGTTTTCCGGTCCCCAGCGCGGGTTGAAATTGAAGTTGCCGATGAAGCGATCTGGGTACTTCACGCAGAGTTCAGCGACGTAGGACATGTAGTCGCGCACGCCCTCGCGGCCCCGGCGGTTGCCGTCGCGATAACCGGTGTTGCCCGGTGGCGGCTGGATGAAACCCATGTCGATGCGGCGCGGTTTGCCGTTGATCATGTACGGGCCGTCCATCAACTTGAGCATGCGCTCACCGGTGAACGGTTCGCCGGTGTGGCGCCAGGCCTCGTCGACCAGATTGGTGGGGTGCAGATGGGTGTCGATGATCATCGGTTCAGCTCCTGGCCAGTTGAGTGGTGACGGGACGCTTGAGTTGCGCCTCTGCTTCGGAAACGGAACGCGGTGGCGGGGTTGGCTCAAGGCCGATCATCCGCGCGGTGTTGTTGCCCAGATACTCTTCGAGGGTGTCCTCGTCGAGGTTCAGGCCTTGCGGCGGCTCGTGGCAAAGCACTTCGAGCAGGCGCAGCCACATGCCCGGTTCGTTCGGCGGGGTGTCGGTGCCGAAGAGGATCTTGTGCGTCGGCAAGACCTTGGCGAATTCGACGATCCGCGATTGCAGGCACCAGCCGGATTCGCAGTAGACGTTGGGCAATTCCATCGCCCATTGCATCGGTTCGAACACATAGACGCCGCCGGTCTGCACGCCGAAGTGGGCCATGATGAAATTGACGTTGGGAAATTCCTTGATCATCGGCACCCATTCCGACGGGATGCTGTACGGCCCGTCGCCCGTGTGCAGCTTGACCGGAATGCCCAGCTCGGCGCATTTCTCGAAGCATGGGCGCACCCAGTCAAGTGCACGGTCAGGCCGGTAGGCATGCATGTTGGCCTGCATCTGGACCATCTTGAAGCCGTGTTCCTTGACGTAGCGCTCGATCGCCTCGACGCCGTTTTCCACGCCGCAGCGCGGGTTGTAGACGAAGCAGCCGATGAAGCGGTCCGGGTAGGTCTGGACCATTTTCAGGGTGTAGGCCATGTAGGCGTCGATGGATTCGCGGCCCGAGAGTTCGCCGTCGGTCCAGGTGTAAATCGTGTTGCCCTGCGGTGGCTGGATGAAGGCTTTGTCGATACGGCGCGGCTTGCCGTTGACCATGTACGGGCCATCCATCATCTCCAGCAGACGCTCGCCGGTGAACGGGTCACCGTCATGCCTCCAGGCGAGGTCCACGAGATCCGTGGGATAGCAGCTGATATCGATGATCATTGCAGTCGATCTCCTGATAGCGGGGAAGGGAGCCTTGCGGCTCTCGGCATCCACGTCCCGGGCAATCGGCCGTTGCTATGCGCAAGACACGCGCATTCCCTCGCCTGTTCGCATCCGGCCCGGGTGGGTGGTTGCTGAGGGCGAGTATTGGAAGGCGGGGTTGGGTTCGTACAATATTAATTGGGCGCGGTGGTGATACTTGGGCGATATGGGCAGATCAAGAGCTACCCTCACCCCAGCCCTCCCGAAACGTCGGACCGCCCGTAGGGAGAGGGGGCCGACCGAGGTGTTTTTCGCGATGCATCGACCTGAAAGATCGAGTCGATTATGGATTCAAGGCTGATCTTTCAAGTCGGCGTAATTCGTCAATATCCCCCAATCAGTCCCCTCTACCTCTGGGCGGTCCGACGTTTCGGGAGGGCTAGGGTGAGGGCTGGATTTCAAGCGTACGCAAAGCCAACTGTTTGATCACCTCAACCACCGGCGCCACACGTTCGGCCTGCCCATGCGGCCACACCGCATAAAGGTTGTAATGCGCCGCAATCTGCGCCTCGTTGAACGCCACCAATCGCCCACTGCGCAACGCATCAGCCGCCAGTAATCCACGCACCAACCCCGCGCCAACGCCGGCCTCAGCCGCCGCAATCAAATTCGCCGCATTATCAAAAATCACCCGCGCCGACGGTTCGGTCGGTGTCATCCCAGCGGCATCCAGCCATGGAATCCACGAGCGCCGCGTATACCCCAACAAAGGCAATTGAAGAATCTGCGCGGGACTCAACGGCGCCTGCAAACCATAGCGTTCCAGCAATTCGGGCGAAGCCACCGCCAACACCCGATCGCCACAAATCTGCGTCATCTCGCAGTCGTCCCAATCGCCATAGCCATAACGCAACGCCAGATCCACTCGCTCAAACGTACTGCGATCACTGCGCGGCATCGACAGCAGCGTCACCTCGTAATCCGGCAGCTCATCGAGCAGCTGCGGCAGGCGCGGATTGAGCCAGCTCTGTGCCAGTTCACTGTCGACATCCAGGGTCAAACGTTGCGCCATGCTGCGGTTTTTCACCGACGAAATCGCCCGATCAATCTGCGCCAGACCGTCCGACAGCACACTGGCAAACAACTGCCCGGCGTCGGTCAGATTGCTGCCGCCACCTTCACGCACGAACAGCGGCTGGCCGATGAAATCTTCCAGCGCGCGGATCTGCTGACTGATCGCACTGTGCGTGAGGTCGAGCTTACGCGCAGCACTGGAGAAACTGCCGCTGCGCGCCGCGTGTATAAACGCGCTCATGGACTGCACCGACGGGTATCGCTTGTACATGTTGTTAGTCCTGCTTACAGCGGTTGGCAGAAATCGTCGCTGGCCGCGTTTTGCCCGGGGTTCCAATAATCGGTCACCAGGCCCGCACAAAGACGGGCCGCTCTTTTGGAGCCTGACAATGATTGCATTCACGGTTAACGGCGAACGACGCGAGCTGGATGAAGCGTCCTCCTCCATGCCCTTGTTATGGGTACTGCGTGATCAACTGAAACTCACCGGCACCAAGTTCGGTTGCGGCATGGGCCTATGCGGTGCCTGCACCGTGCACCTGGACGGCGTCGCGGTGCGTTCCTGCCAATTGCCGGCGGCCGCCGTCGCGGGCCACCGCATCACCACCATCGAAGGCTTGTCACCGACGCAAAACCACCCGTTGCAATTGGCCTGGATCGCCGAAGATGTGCCGCAATGCGGTTACTGTCAATCCGGGCAGATCATGTCCGCCGCCGCGTTGCTCAACACCGGTGCGGCGGTGACCGATGACTCGATCCGCAATGCGATGTCCGGGAATATCTGCCGCTGCGGCACTTACGGGCGCATCAACAAAGCGATCAAACGCGCGGCGAATGCGCCGAAGGAGGCGTGATGAGCCTTATCGACGACAGTCGCACAGAATTGCCGCGCCGAGTGTTTCTCAAGCAAGCGGCGACGGTTGCTTCGGGCCTGGCGATTGCTCTTTATCTGCCGAGTGGCATGGCGGCTACTGACCCAAAAGCGCCAGCACCGGCGAGTGAATTCGAGCCGAATGCCTGGGTGCGCATCTTTCCCGACGGCACGGTGAAACTGGTGGTGCACAAGCACGATTCCGGCACCGGCACGCAAACAGCGCTGGCCGCGTGCGTGGCGGAAGAACTGGACGTCAATCCGATGACCGTGCAGGTCATCACCCCGGAAGATCCGTTCTTCGAGACCTACATTCATCCGGTCTGGAAGGTCTTTTCCACTGGCGGCAGCACCAGTGTTTCCCTGGAATACGAGCGCCTGCGCATGGCCGGTGCCATGGCGCGGGCGCTACTGATCACGGCAGCCGCCAAGCAGTGGAAAGTCAGCCCTGACAGTTGCACCACGGAAGAAGGTCGGGTCGTTCACATTGCGAACAAACGAAGCCTCGGTTACGGCGAACTGGTCGGCGTTGCGGCGAATCTGCCAGCCCCGACAAACGTCAAGCTGAAGGATCCGGCGCAGTTCAAATACATTGGCAAACTGCGCCACAAACGTGATGCGGCGGCCAAGGTCTGCGGGCAATTCAAGTACAGCATCGACGTGCAACTGCCAGACATGCTGGTCGCCGTGATTCAGCGCGCGCCGGTGGTTGGATCGACAGTGCTCAGCGTCGACTCAGCGGCCGCATTGCAGGTGCCGGGCGTGCGCAAAGTGCTGGCGATTGCGGGGCGCCCTGATGTGCTCGGCGGCAATCAGGAAGGCGTCGCTGTGTTGGCGGATACGTTCTGGGCCGCGCAGCAGGGGCGCAATCTGCTGGCGATCAAGTGGAGCGATTCGCCGTTGGCCGGGTTCGACAGCGAGCAACTGTCCAGCGCGCAAGCCAAGGCCATCGGCGACCCGCAAGCACAAACCGTCAAAGCCATGGCCCAGGGTGATGTCACCGGGCAATGGTCAGGCGCGGCGAAGCTGATCGAAGCCGATTACACCATGCCCTACAAGGTGCAAAACCCGCTGGAACCGATCTGCATCACCGCACACGTCAAGGACAAAGCGATCACTTACTGGGGCGGTGTGCAGGTGCCGTCCTCGGCACTGGAAGCGGCGCAAACCGTGTGCGGCATCGACAAGGCCAACGTGACCATTCATGAATTGGTCTCCGGCGGCAGTTTCGGCGCGCGGGAGGCTAAGTACTGGTTGTTCGAAGTCGCGTATCTGGCGCAGAAAACCGGCGTGCCGGTGAAACTGCTCAACAGTCGCGAGGACGAAATGCACGCGCTGTTCAATCACCCAGCGACCTTGCATCGAGTCAAAGGCGCGCTCGACGCCCAGGGCAAACTCACCGCGCTGCAACTGCACGCGGTGTCGCCGGCCTCGCCGGAGCAGTGGGAACCGGGTTACTTCGAACGGCCGGACCATATGGATTACAGCACCACCGAGGCGATCACCGCGTGGGACTTCGCTTACCGTCCGCCGCACCTGGAGCTGAACTGGGTCAAGCATGAAAGCCACGTGCCCAGTGGCTGGTATCGCTCGGTGAGCTTCATCCCCAACGTGTTCGCCGTGGAAAGCTTCATGGATGAACTGGCCCACGCCGCAGGCGAAGATCCATTGGCATTCCGGTTGGCCAATATGCAGGAGCGGCCACGGCATGTGGCCGTGCTCAAGCAGGCTGCCGAGCGCGCCGGTTGGGGCAAACCGTTGCCGCCGGACACGGCGCTGGGGATCGCGACCAATCAGGGTTACACCAGTTTTATTGCGGTGGTTGCGCGACTGGCAACGGTTGATGGCAAGGCCCAGGTCGAGAAGCTCACCTGTGTGGTCGATTGCGGTCTGGCGGTTTCGCCGGGCGGTGTCGAGGAGCAGATCTACGGCGGTCTGATGTGGGGACTTGGCCATGCGTTGTTCGATCGGCTCGACATCAAACAGGGCCGGGTGGTGCAGAGCAATTTCCACGATTATCGGGTGATGCGCATGTCCGACATGCCGGCCACCGACATCGTCGTGTTGAATGGCGAGCCGAGTAAACCCGGTGGCGTCGGCGAGTTGGGCAGCCCTTCGGTAGTGCCGGCCATCGCCAATGCCTTGTTCGCGCTGACCGGCGTACGCCAGCGTTCGACGCCGCTGAGTCTGGGGTAAGCCGCCATGGACTTGCGCCTGTTGCGTTACTTCATGGCGTTGGCCGATGAGCTGCATTTCGGTCGCGCCGCCGAACGCCTGCACATCTGCCAGCCGCCGCTGAGCCAACAGATTCGTTTGCTGGAAGAGGAACTCGGTACGCCGCTGTTCGAGCGCAGCCATCATCGGGTCGAACTCACGGCGGCGGGGCAGATGCTCAAGGAGCAGGCGCCGCTGGTGTTCGAACAGCTTGAGCGGGCGCTGGACCTGACGCGGCAGACCGGGCGCGGACAACTTGGTGAGCTGGAAATCGGCATGATCAGTTCAGTGATGGTCGGCGTGCTGCCCAAGGCCTTGCACCTGTTTCGCGAGCGTTATCCGCAGGTCAACTGGCGTTTGCATGAAATGACCCCGGCGGCGCAGGTCAAGGCGTTGAAGGAGAAACGCATCGACGCTTGTGTGTTTCGCGTCGGCTATGACGATCCGCAGTTGCGCAATGAACTGCTGATCTACGAGCCGATCAACGTGGTAATGCCGGCGGATCATCCGCTGGCTGGCCGCGAGGTGCTGGCGCCGGCGGATCTGGCGCAGGAGCCGTTTGTGGCGCTGGAATTGAAACAGTCGCGGTTCGCTCATTTTCTGTTTCAGTGCTGCATTCAGGCCGGGTTCACGCCGCAGATTCGTCAACAAGTGATCGAGGTGCAGACCTTGCTGAGTCTGGTGCGCGCCGGGTTTGGCGTGGCGCTGTTGCCGGCGTCCATTGAGCAACTGGCCCCGGCGGGGTTGGTGTTCCGGCGCCTGACCCCGGCGTTGCCGGAGGTGCCGCTGTATGCCACTTATCGGGCGGATGATGCTTCGCCGGTGCTCAAGCTGTTTCTCGACACCCTCCGGGAACTCAAGACGCAAAATTCGAACTGAAATCCAATCCCCTGTAGGCCTTCGCCTGCTCGCGATAGTGATGTGTCATTCAACGGATCTGCTGGCTGACACACCGCTATCGCGAGCAGGCGAAGGCCTACAAAGGGATTTGTGCCGTTGCGAACATTTATGCTCGGCACGATCAGAGGTGGCTGCGGTCGTACTCTTCACATGGGCGTATCACTTGTGGAGATCCAATGAGCCAGGAAGTCCTGACCACCGAAACCAACCGCCGCCAGTTGCAGCAGATCATCGCCGGGCTGTCCGACGGGGTGATCCTGTTGGAGCTGGATCAGAGCATTCTCTGGGCCAACGAAGCCGCGCTGGCCATGCACGGTGTCAAGCGGATCACCGATCTGGGCCACAATGCCGACGAATACGCCAAGAAATTCAACCTGCGCTATCGCAATAATCACTCGATCACCGCCGAAAACTACCCGATCAGCCGAGTAGCGCGCTGTGAGAGTTTCAATGACGTACTGATCGAAGTGTCGCCGAGCGACGACCCGGAACGCATCTGGGTGCACAGCGTACGCAGCATGATTCTCACGGACCGCGAAGGGCAGCCCGAGTCGCTGGTGCTGATCATGAGCGATGTCACCGATTGGGCCAACGCCGAGCAGCGCTTCGAAAGGACGTTTAATGCCAACCCGGCACCGGCGGTGATCTGCCGGCTCAGTGATCTGCGTTACATCAAGGTCAATCCGGGGTTTCTGGAAATGACCGGGTACACCCGCGAGCAGGTGATTGGCACGACCTCTTATGAAATCGACATTTTCGAGCAGGCCGAACACCGCGACCTGGCTATTCAGCGCCTGCGCGACGTTGCGACCATCCCGCAGATGCAAGCCGAGCTGCGCCTGCCCGATGGCAGCAGCAAGCAGGTGATCGTGGCCGGCCAGCCGCTGACGCTCAACGATGAGGATTGCATGCTGTTCTCCTTTGTCGACATGGAGCTGCGGCACAAGGCCGAGGTGGCGCTGCGTCAGAGTGAGGAGCGTTTTGCCAAGGCGTTTCGCCTGACGCCGGTGCCGATCCTGATTTGCAGTGCCGACGAACAGCAGGTGATCGACGTCAATCAGGCGTTCCTCGAAACCCTGGCTTATGACAGCGACGACGTGCTCGGCAAAACCGTGCCGCAGCTGGACTTTATCGATGACAGCGGCGCGCGCACGCGGTTGCTGGCGGCGCTGGCGAAAAACGGGCGGGTGGATCGGGTGGATGTGCGGGTGCGCAAGAAAGATGCGGATCTGCTCGAGTGCGCGCTGTCCGCTGACACCGTGAATATTCAGGACACACCGTGCTATTTGCTGGTGCTGATGGACATTACCGAGCGCAAGCGTACCGAGCTTGAGTTGGTGGCGGCGATTGAGGAGGTGATGAAAGACGCTTCCTGGTTTAGCCGTACGTTGATCGAGAAACTGGCCAATGTGAAAAAGGTCAACTCGCCGCAACTGCCTAGCGTTTCGTTCACCGATCTGACGGCGCGTGAGCGCGATGTGTTGGGGTTGATCTGCGAAGGGCTGGCGGACAAGGAGATCGCGGCGCGGCTGAAACTGGCGCCGAACACGGTGCGTAATCATGTCGCCACGGTGTATTCCAAGCTCGATGTGCACAGTCGCAGCGAGGCGATTGTCTGGGCGCGCGAGCGTGGATTGTTTTCCGGGGAGTGGGGCGCCAAGGGCCAGCGCTGAGGTGCAAATGCACTAGTTCATCAGGTGCATATTGAGGTGTTGGCGGTCGACGGCTGTTCTTAGTCTGGCGGGGTGCGATACGAGTTTTTTCTGGCTCGGGATCGCGGCCCTTCGCAGTCGTTATAGGAACAGTCTGATGATGAATCTTGCGCAGTTGCGCACGCAGCTTGAACGCAGTTTTTCGCCGCTGGCGTGTGAGTGTCTGGTGGATGGCGATCATTCGCTGACGGTGAAGCTTTATCACCCGGTGTCGGGGCAGGTGGATCTGGTGATCAGTGGGTTGAAGCTTGATGCGCTACGGACGCCGGAGTCGGTTGAGGCTTTGATTGAAGAATTGCGGTATGAGTTGGAGAGCAACACTTTGCGTTCTTTTCGGGATCCTGATTTGGCTTAGGGCTTTTAGGCTTGGCGGCCTTTGGGCCGACCATGCTCTTGGGGGGTGGGTGTATATCCGTTTCTTTGGGTGCTGCGGCTGGCGGTTCCGCTCTTACAGCGGGTCACTTTTGCAGACGCCCAAAAGTAACCAAAACGCTGGGCCCCGGCGTTCGGCCCACTCGCTAAAGCTCGGGGTTCCTTCGCTCCGGGATCGATCCGGGGGCAGCGCCTACGGTTTGCTTCGCTGCACCTCCTCTCGCTGTGTTTGGCTTCGCCAAACGGTCGCTGCGCTCCCACCCCCGGATCAATCCCTCCACTCAGCCTGCCGAAGGGGCCAGCACGGCAAGATCAAGAGCTGCAGCCGAGCTAACGCTCATCCTGTTGAGTGGTGAGAAGCACAAGCGATGCGCGATTTGTGCTGTTTTGCTTTGGCTGTTCTGTGGGAGCGAGCTTGCTCGCGAAGGCGGCCTGACAGCCGACCAATCTCTGCCAGATGTACTCTGTTCAATTGTAGGAGCGAGCCTGCTTGCGATGAGGCTCTATCAGGCAAAGCACATTTCAATTTGCCAATCCTCTCGAATCCGAACGCAAAATCGACAGCCACTTCCTCCCGATCCGGCCGATTCACTGGCGCTTGCGGGGGGCTCGGCTATAAAGAATGAGTGGTCAGGTCTTCCGTGGTCGGTTCGGTCGCGGGAGTTGCTCTTCCATTTGTCGCGGGTCGTCCTATGAACAATCTTGGGAAACGCGTGTTGCCGTTGGCTTTCTTTACAGTGTTGTTGGCGGGTTGCGCCAGTCCTCCACCCCCTCCACCGGCAGCGCCGCCGCCACCGCCGGAGCGTACGTGTCAGGTGCTCGAAAACACTGAGGTCGCCGGTGACGTGTACGCCGACGGGCAGGTTACTCGACACATCACGACCACCCGTTGCGTCACGCAATAGCGCCGGCGGGGCGGCAGTCCCGGGTTGAGCGGATTGTGCTGGTAGCCGACCTGGCCGGCACTGCGGTGTTTGCCGTGGAAGGCGCTATTGCGGCGATGCGCAGTCAGCTCGACTTGCTCGGTGTGATGGTGATTGCGTTTATCGTCGCCCTCGGTGGCGGGGTGACTCGTGACTTGTTGATCGGTGCGACGCCACCCAATGCCGTGGCCGATTGGCGCTACCCGGCACTGGCGTTTTTCATGGGCGGGCTGGCGTTTGCCTTTCATGAGCAGGTGCTGGGCTGGTCCGGTTCAACCTTGATTGTGCTGGATGCTGCAGGCTTGGCGCTGTTTGCCGTGGCCGGTGCGCAGAAAGCGTTGAATTTCGGGATTACGCCGTTTGTGGCGATGCTGATGGGCACCATTACCGGCGTCGGTGGCGGGGTGATACGCGACATTGTGCTGGCGCGGATACCGGTGGTGTTGCAGGCGGATTTGTATGCGAGTTCGGCGTTTGTCGGTGCGGCGGTGTTGATCATCGGCCGCAGGCTGGGCGTTTCACCGGTAGCGGCGGCGTTGCTGGCGGGGGCGGCGTGTTTGCTGTTGCGTTTGCTGTCGGTGCATTTCGGCTGGCAGTTACCGAAAGTCATTGCCTGATACACAAAACCCTGTAGGAGCTGCCGAAGGCTGCGATCTTTTGATTTTGATTTTTTTACAAATAAGATCAAAAGATCGCAGCCTTCGGCAGCTCCTACAGGGACAAGATCAGTTCAAGTCCCGAGTCGAATCAGGACAGAAACCCACCGTCCACATTCAGCGCAACCCCGGTGGTGTAGCTCGACGCATCGCTCGCCAGGTACAGCACCGCACCGGCCATTTCGCTTGGATCAGCCACACGCTTGAGCGGGATCTGCGTCAGCGCTTGCTTGAGAATCGCATCATTCTTCACCAGCGCCGAGGCAAATTTGGTGTCGGTCAAACCCGGCAGCAGCGCGTTGCAGCGGATGCCGAACTGCGCGCACTCCTTGGCGAAGACCTTGGTCATGTTGATCACCGCCGCTTTGGTCACCGAGTAGATGCCCTGGAAGATCCCCGGCGAAATGCCGTTGATCGACGCGACGTTGATGATGCTGCCGCCACCGTTTTCGCGCATCAGCTTGCCGGCTTCGACCGACATGAAGAAGTAGCCACGGATGTTCACGTCAACGGTTTTCTGGAACGCACTCAGATCGGTGTCCAGCACATTGCAGAATTGCGGGTTGGTCGCGGCGTTGTTGACCAGAATATCGAGGCGGCCGAACTGTTCCTTGATCCCGGCGAACACCTGGCTGATCTGTTCCATTTCACCGATGTGGCAGGCCACGGCCGTGGCTTTGCCGCCGGCGGCGATGATCGCGTCGGCGACGTGCTGGCAGCCGTCGAGCTTGCGGCTCGACACGATCACATGGGCGCCTTGCTGGGCCAGCAGTTTAGCGATGGCTTCACCGATGCCACGGCTGGCGCCGGAAACGAAAGCAATTTTACCGTCGAGGTCGAACAACTGAGTCTTGGACATAAGGGTTCCTGGGTGTGGGCCGTCAGAGGCTCGATTTCGCAATGACCTGCAAGCTCATCTGCTCCAGCAGTTTGTTCATGTGAATGAACTGCGCGAAGCGTTTGTCCTGGGTCTGGCCGTGGTAGAAGCGGTAGTAGATCTGCTGCACGATGCCGGCCAGACGGAACAGGCCGTAGGTGTAGTAAAAGTCGAAATTGTCGATCTGGATGCCCGAACGTTCGGCGTAGTAATCGACGAACTCGCGGCGGGTGAGCATGCCCGGCGCGTGGCTTGGCTGGCGGCGCATCAGTTGCACCGGCGCCGGATCGTCCGCCTGAATCCAATAGGCAAGGGTGTTGCCCAGATCCATTAACGGATCGCCGAGGGTGGTCAGTTCCCAGTCGAGCACGCCAATGATCTGCATCGGGTTGTGCGGGTCGAGGATGACGTTGTCGAAGCGGTAGTCGTTGTGGACGATACTTGAGGTCGGGTGGTCGGCCGGCATCTTGTCGTTGAGCCAGGCTTTCACTGCTTCCCAATGCGGCGCATCCGGGGTCAGGGCTTTTTCGTAGCGCTCGCTCCAGCCTTTGATCTGACGGGCGACGTAGCCTTCCGGTTTGCCCAGATCGCCCAGGCCGCAGGCGTTGTAGTCGACGCGGTGCAGTTCGACGAAGCGCTCGATAAAGCTTTTGCACAGGGCTTCGGTCTTTGCCGAATCAAGGCCCAGCTCCGGCGGCAGCTCCGAGCGCAGGATGATCCCTTTGACTCGTTCCATGACGTAGAACTCGGCGCCGATCACCGATTCGTCGGTGCAGTGCACGTAGGCTTTCGGGCAATACGGAAAACCGTCGCGCAATTGATTGAGGATGCGGAATTCACGGCCCATGTCGTGGGCGGACTTGGCCTTGTGGCCGAACGGCGGACGGCGCAGGACGAATTCCTGTTCCGGGTATTCCAGCAGGTAGGTCAGGTTCGACGCACCGCCAGGAAACTGGCTGATCGCAGGTGTGCCGCTCAGGCCGGGAATGTGCGCCTTGAGGTACGGATCGATCAGGCTGGCATCGAGTTCTTCGCCAGAGCGGATGCGGGTGGACTGGTCAGTAAGCGCCATGCTTATCCCTTCTGCTTATTTTGGAGGCCAGACATCATTGGCTAATCTAATAGCGCGCTCGGGTCGCCACAAGCGCGAGTCGGTCTTATAGGCTAGCGTGTTGCCCGATAATCACCTTTGGGAATGTGCGCGAAAGGTCGCGGTGAACCAAGGTTTAGCGGATATGCCGTGACCGAAAAGGAGGGCTGGGACGAGCGCTCGACACGTCGTCCGGTGTGCTTCAGTGCACGCGCTGATTGTTGAGTTTCGGAGGCAAGGCAATGGGCGTCAGTACCGGTTCGCCCGAAAAAAACGCCACGAGATTTTTGCCCACCAACTCCACCGTGCCTTGAGTGGCTTCCGGTGACAGACCGGCGACGTGTGGCGTCAGAAGCACGTTGCTCAGGGTTTTCAGCGCATCCGGCACTTGCGGCTCGTGGTCGAACACATCCAGTGCGGCGCCGGCAATTTTGCGTTGCTCAAGCGCCGTGATCAGATCCGCCGTGGCGATCACACTGGCGCGGGCGATGTTGACGATAAAGCCTTTCGGCCCAAGCGCATCGAGCACCGGGCGAGTCACCAGATGCTGTGTACCGATGCCGCCAGGCGTGGCGATGATCAGGAAATCCGAGGCCCGTGCCAGTTCGGTTGGCGTCGAGCAGAATGTGTAAGGCACATCGCTGCGCATCTGGCGGCTGTGATAGCTGATCTCCATGTCGAAGCCAAGATGGGCGCGTTTGGCTATCGCCATGCCCACGGCGCCCAGTCCGAGAATCCCCAGGCGTTTGCCGGCCAGCGACGGGCGCATGATCTTCGGCCATTCACCGCGGCGTACCGCCGCGTCACAACGGGGGATATCCCGGACCAGCGCCAGCAGCATCGCCATCGCATGGTCGGCCACCGACGAGGCATTGACCCCGGCGCCGTTGGTGACGGTAATGCCACGGTTACTGGCGGCTTGCAGGTCGACCTGCTCGTAACCGGCGCCGATTACCGTGATGATTTTCAGCGCCGGCAGGGCGGTGATTTCATCGGAGGTCAGGCCCAGCGGGCCGCGGGTCAGCACCGCGTCGATGCGGCTGCCGTGAGTGGCGATGGCTTGCGCACGCTCGGCCGGCGTGGGGGCGAGGATCAGGTGAAAACCCTGATGTTCGAGGATCGGCAAATAGTCATTGATGGTTTCAACCAGTACCAGAACGGTTGCGGGCATTGCGCGGCTCCTGTGAACGTCGGCGGGTCGGTCGCGAAAGTCGTTTCAGAGTGCTGAATCCGCAGCGGCTTGGCAATCGTTGTCATTCGCGCAGTGGTGCTTTGATTCTGGACGGCTTCGGGCAAGAAGCAAGGGTAGGCAGCACACCGGTGATCCGGTGTGCTGTCGGCATCATTGGGCTGCTTGGGCTTTGGTTTGTTCTGCGAGGGCAATCGGCTTGAAATCATAGGTTGGATAAAACTCGGTTCGGTAACTGCCCCATGCGGTGTTTTCCAGGGCAAGGTTCACTTCTGCCAGCCGTGAGGCGGGGAAGCGTACGGTCACCACTTGGCCAATGCCCATCATGATGTTCCAGCTCACCACTTCGACCCCGGCAGGGGGGAAGGTCTTGTAGAAGCCTTGTTGTGTGAGCTGGGCCTTGAGTTCGCTCAGCGGGCGGGTCTGATCATGTTTCAGAAATACGGTCAGCATCATTGCATTGTCGGCGGTGGCAACAGTAGTTGTGGCGGGTTGGGTGGCGGCTTGCGCACTGACTCCGGCGCAATACACCGTGGAGGCCAGCAACGTCGACATCAGCAGGGTTTTGACTGTCTTTTGCATGTTGAACTCCTGGTTTTATTGTTTGATGGCGGATTTGGTTTCTACGGTGCCGGTATACGGCGCGTGAACGACATGAATACGTACAAGTGGATTGTTGTCGATCATGTCGCGGGGGACTTCCCGAGAGTAAGTGAATTCACTGTTGTTCAGTGTTTCCAGGCGCCTGACAATTGTTTTGGTCGGACCGACATCGGGTACCAGAATGTGCTGTTTCTGGTTGCCGGTGACAAAGAAATAACCGCCTCCGCCTTTGTTGTACTTTGACTCGCCCGTGTCGGTGTAAAAGAACTCGTATCGATTACTCTCGGGATCCCAGGTCGATATACCTACGACGCCGGGATACTTCGCCTTGACGTCTGTTTCAGGAGCGCCATCGATGTAGACCTTGGTAGTCAGCCATCGCGGCGAAGAAGCCAGCTCGCGGACATCAGCGCTGGCAAGCGGGGTGAAAAGCAGTCCGGTCAACAGCAGGCCGGTGATCGTGCGCTTTTGCATGCTTTTTCCTCTTTATCAAACTTCGAAGGTCGTTTGCGATTGGTCTTTCGTCATTCAGGGCGTGAAAAATATAGGCCTGAAAAAGAGGAATGTTCAATGGCTGCGTAGTTGCTTGTAACAAATGACTGTTATTCGGATTTCGGTAATATTTCGTCGTGGTTTTATTAGGTTTTTTTGGTTGTAGGAGTATTCTGAAGTATCGATAAGCGAAGGGCTTTTTATTGGTGTTTTCTGTAATTCATAGCGCAGATGACATTAGAGAAGTACACGCAGTTGTAGGACTGAGGATAAGGTTACAAATTCGTGATTGACGCAACCGCAGACAGCGAAGTTGCGTCAATTTGAAGGACCGTTTCTTTTAAAACCTGAAATGAGCACTGTCGATTACTCGTGCGAAGGCAGCGCCGAGGGTTGCGTTGTGATGTTTGATGATCGCTTCGGCCGGTAGCTGGCTGTCAATTGCGGGGTCAGGTGACGTACTGGGCAATGCCATTGCCGAATGACCAGTTCTCTTTTTTCACCTCGACCAGATTAATGAACACGTCTTCCAGGCGCACCGCCAACTGCGCGTGCAGGCGCTCGGCGATGGTTTTGAACAGCAATTGCTTTTTCTCCACTGTGCGCCCTTCGCTGATGGTGATCTGAATGAATACCACGCCGTCGCTGCGCTGGATCCCCAGGTATTGCGGGTCGTAGACCAGGTGCTGGCCATCGTGCTCGGTCAGGATCTGAAAGTTGTCGTGCTCGGGCACATCGATACAACTGCGCAGGGCGGAGTAGATATGCTCGCCGATGCGTTTGGCGAAGTTGGGGTCGGGGTTTTGTCTGATGTCGACGCGAACCAATGGCATGGGAAGGCTCCGCAGGGCAGGGGGACTCATTTCACGCTAGATCATGTGGGCCAAATTGAAAGGCACGGGTACTTGATCGCAAGGTGTTTTCTGAAAGGTCTCTGTATGAGGCTGCCTACCTGACTCGCGGATTTTGCCTACGAATTCGACAGATCCGTCCGCTATCGGGCAGTTGATGAATGCGAAATCATGAGGGCACAAAGCAGCCCGGGCACTCAGTGCTAAACGCCAAGGAAGGCACATGCTTCAGAATGATCGAGAAAACCTGGAACTCGAAAGACTACAAAACGAATCCCGCAAGCTCATTGTCGAGAGGCGCAAGCTCATGGCTGAGGAAAACAAACTCAAGCGAGAAAGGTTCTGGTACCCGGTGGCCGTAGGCACGGGACTGCTAACTGCGATTACGGCTGTATTCGGGATATTGACCAAGCTTTGAATGAAACGCTGCAAGCATCATGGTTTGCGATCAGGCGTATCGGATGCTCAACAACGATTTGCATAGCAGATTGATCTCGTGACTTCGCAAAGGACAATAAACATGTACACAGAAGATCCCAAGGCCAGAGTCGAACGACTTCGACGAGAGGACGCCGAGTTCGCTGAAGAGGCGAAAGGACTGTCCCCCGCGGAGATTCGCTCTGAATTATTCAGGTTCGCCATGGGGGCAATATTTGCGCTGGTCGTCATCACAATCGGAACCCTGGTTCTTCGTTCGGTCTGAAATGTGTTCTTGAACTCGCACGGTCATACTAAAAACGACATTCGGCGTGTCTTTGTACGACAGCCATTTTTCCGAAAACGACACTCGACTGATCTGCTCCGCACAACCATTCCTCAGCTAAGTCTTTGCTTCTGCTCATTTATCGCGGAGAATCGCGCCCCTGTTTCGGCCGGAGCATGTCTGTCGGTTTTTTCCGACGCGTCTGACCGAGTGGCAAGTGACCGGAATGCGGAGATCCGACCGGATGAATGATCAGGCCAATAGCGTCGAAGAGCGCTTTGATGCAGCAGCACCCGCTGAACTTTCGAGCTGGAATCGCCAGGACACCACCTGGATGTTGGGACTGTTTGGGACGGCCATCGGCGCCGGTACCCTGTTTTTGCCGATCAACGCAGGACTGGGTGGCTTCTGGCCGCTGGTGGTCCTTGCGCTGCTGGCCTTCCCGATGACGTTCTACGCGCACCGTGGTCTGACCCGCTTTGTGCTTTCCGGTCGTGAAGGCGCCGACATCACTGAAGTGGTCGAGCAGCATTTCGGCATCAAGGCCGGCGCGCTGATCACCTTGCTGTACTTTTTCGCGATCTTCCCGATCCTGCTGATCTATAGCGTCGGTCTGACCAACACGGTCGCCAGTTTTCTCGAACATCAACTGCACATCACGCCGCCACCGCGCGCTCTGCTGTCGTTCGTGCTGATCCTCGGTCTGCTGGCCGTGGTGCGTTGCGGTGAGCAGGCGATCGTCAAGGCGATGAGCCTGATGGTGTATCCGTTTATCGTTGCGCTGCTGTTCCTCGCCGTTTACCTGATTCCACACTGGAACGGCGGCATTCTCGCCACGGCTTCGCAGGTGCCGGCACCGTCTGCGTTGCTGCACACGCTGTGGCTGGCGATTCCGGTGATGGTGTTCTCCTTCAACCACTCGCCGATCATCTCGGCGTTTGCGGTCGATCAGAAGCGTCGTTACGGCGTCCACGCTGAACAGCGCAGCTCGCAGATCCTGTCCCGCGCACACCTGTTGATGGTGGCGATGGTGCTGTTCTTCGTCTTCAGCTGTGTGCTGACCCTGTCGCCGGCACAACTGGCCGAGGCCAAAGCGCAGAATCTGTCGATCCTGTCGTACCTGGCCAATCATTTCAGCAATCCGACCATCGCTTTCGCAGCACCGTTGATTGCGTTTGTGGCGATCTCCAAGTCGTTCCTCGGTCACTACATCGGTGCCAGCGAAGGTCTCAAAGGCCTGATTATCAAGAGCGGCAAACGCCCGGGCGCCAAGGCGCTGGATCGCATCGTGGCGGCCTTCATGTTGGTGGTTTGCTGGATCGTGGCAACCCTGAACCCGAGCATTCTGGGCATGATCGAAACCATCGGCGGCCCGGTGATCGCGGCGATTCTGTTCCTGATGCCGATGTACGCAATCCGTAAAGTGCCAGCGATGGCCCGCTATCGCGGCCAGGCGTCGAACGTGTTTGTAACGGCTGTCGGCCTGGTAGCTATTTCGGCGTTGATTTATTCGCTGACCGCGTAAGCTACAACTCCAGATACTCAGCTACAGTGGCCGCTGCATACGACGTATGCAGCGGCTTTTTTTCGTCTGGAGACAGTGGATTGTCGAGCGCCCCGCAACCTGTAGAGCAACGCAATCGCTGGCGGGATGTACTCGCCGGTCTATCGATAGCCGGTCTCTTGCTGCCCGAAGCGGTGGCGTATTCGACCATTGCCGCGCTGGCGCCACAGGCCGGGGTAATCGCGCTGTTTGCTGGGCTGTTCTGCTACGGGGTGTTCGGTACGAGTCGCTTTGCGATTGTCTCGGCGACGTCTTCTTCGGCGGCTGTGCTGGCGGCGGCGACGGCGACACTGGCCAATGGTGATCCGCAATTGCGCTCCGCTTTGGCGGCCGGTCTGGTGCTCATCACCGGTGCGCTGTTTTTGCTGGCCGGGGTGTTTCGTCTGGGCAGTGTCACGTCCTTCATCGCCAAACCGGTTTTGCGCGGATTCGCCTTCGGCCTGGCGCTGACCATCATTCTCAAGCAGGTCGCCACTGTGGTGGGCGTGCATCTGACCGAGGCCAATCTAGTGCGCTTCGCCCCGCAACTGCTAGAACAACTGCCGCATTGGAACTGGATGGCCGCGGCTGTTGCGGCCGTCGCGCTGGTGTTGCTCGCGGTGTTTTCACGATTCCCGCGGGTGCCCGGTGGCTTGCTGGTTGTAGTGATCGGCATCGCCGCCGGGCAATGGTTGAATCTGTCGGCGTACGGCGTGCAGATGATCGGCATTATCGACCTGAGCCTGGAAGTTCCTAACCTGCCGGTGCTGCCATTCGCCGACTGGCTACGGCTGGGGGAGGTGGGTTTTGCGCTGGTGATGATTCTGTATGCGGAGTCTTACGGGTCGATCAGTGCGTATGCGCTCAAGCATGGCGATCGCGTCACCTCAAACCGTGATCTGTTGGCGTTAGGCGCATCGAATCTGCTCTCCGGATTGTTTCATGGCATGCCGGCCGGGGCAGGGTACTCGGCGACCTCGGCGAATGAAGCAGCAGGTGCGACGTCACGCTGGGCCGGCGGTGTGGCGGCGTTGGTGGTGTTAATCATCGTGCTGACGGTGTTGCCGTGGATCGCCCTGACCCCGGAGCCGATCCTCGCCGCGATTGTCATGCATGCGCTAGGTCGCGGTTTGAGTCTGCAGCCGCTGGGCCGCTACTTCATCTGGCGCCGGGATCGTGTGCTGGTGATCTGCGCGGTTTCGGCCGTGTTGGTATTGGGCGTGCTGGACGGTCTGCTGGTTTCGGTGGCGATCAGTGTGCTGCTGATGCTCAAGCAGATGTCAGCCGCGGACATTCAAGTGCTCGGGCGGATTGATGGCGGGCACGATTTTGTCGATGTGCAGCGTCATCCCGTTGCGCGAACGGAGCCTGGCGTACTGATCATTCGGCCCAGTGAGGCGTTGTTCTTTGCCAACGTTGAGCGGATTCTGGGCGCGGCGTTACGGCTGATCCGCCATGCAGAAATGCCGGTGCATACGGTGATTCTGAGTCTCGAGGAGACGCCGGATCTGGATGGCACCAGCATTGAGGCGATGCAGGAGTTCTTTGTGCGGGTGCATCAGGAAGGCAAGCGTTTGATTCTGGCGCGGCTCAAGCATGAGGCGCTGGCGGTGCTGGAGGCGTTGCCCGAAGTGCAAGCCAACGCTGTGATCCTCAGCGGTTTGAGCGTCGATGGCGCCGTGCAGAAAGCCCTCAAGCTCAACCCGTAACCCTATCGGGAAATGCAGGTCTCTTGTCTGGTAAGAATCAAACGTGGGAGCGAGCCTGCTCGCGAAAGCGATTCATCATCCAATAGTTACATCGACTGACACACCGCTTTCGCGAGCAGGCTCGCTTCCACAGGGTCTATGTGTGAGGCATAAAAAACGCCGCTCATCTCACGATGGGCGGCGTTTTTCAGTGCGTTGTAACGTTAGGCTTGAACGACCGGGATATTGGCGTTCGCAGCAGCTTCACGGAACTCGGCGATCTGGTCGAAGGACAGGTAGCGGTAGATATCAGCCGCCATGCTGTCGATCTTGCCAGCGTATTCCATGTACTCCTCGACGGTCGGCAGGCGACCCAGGATCGAAGCCACGGACGCCAGCTCGGCCGAAGCCAGGTAGACGTTCGCGCCGTCGCCCAGACGGTTCGGGAAGTTACGGGTCGACGTCGACACCACGGTGCTGTTCGGCTCAACGCGTGCCTGGTTACCCATGCACAGCGAGCAGCCTGGCATTTCCATGCGTGCGCCAGCCTTGCCGTAGATGCCGTAGTAGCCTTCTTCGGTCAGTTGGTGAGCGTCCATTTTGGTCGGCGGCGACAGCCACAGACGGGTTGGCAGCTGACCCTTGACCTGATCCAGCAGTTTACCGGCAGCGCGGAAGTGACCGATGTTGGTCATGCACGAACCGATGAACACTTCGTCGATCTTCTCGCCAGCAACGCTGGACAGCAGACGGGCGTCGTCCGGATCGTTCGGCGCGCACAGTACCGGCTCGTTGATGTCGGCCAGATCGATTTCGATGACTTCGGCGTATTCGGCGTCGGCATCGGCTTCCATCAGTTCCGGGTTGGCAACCCAGGCTTCCATCGCTTGGGCGCGACGTTCCAGGGTGCGCGCATCGCCGTAGCCTTCGCCGATCATCCAGCGCAGCAGGGTGATGTTGGAGTTCAGGTACTCGGTGATCGACTCTTTCGACAGCTTGATGGTGCAACCGGCAGCCGAACGTTCGGCCGAGGCGTCGGACAGTTCGAACGCCTGCTCCAGGGTCAGACCTTCCAGACCTTCGATTTCCAGGATGCGGCCGGAGAAGGCGTTTTTCTTGCCTTTCTTCTCGACGGTCAGCAGACCGTTCTGGATAGCGAAGTAAGGAATGGCATGAACCAGGTCACGCAGGGTGATGCCAGGTTTCATTTTGCCTTTGAAGCGCACCAGGATCGATTCCGGCATGTCCAGCGGCATAACGCCGGTGGCCGCAGCAAACGCAACCAGACCGGAACCGGCCGGGAACGAGATGCCCATCGGGAAACGGGTGTGCGAGTCACCACCGGTACCCACGGTGTCTGGCAGCAGCATGCGGTTCAGCCACGAGTGGATGATGCCGTCGCCCGGACGCAGGGAAACGCCGCCGCGGGTCATGATGAAGTCAGGCAGGGTGTGGTGGGTGGTCACGTCGATCGGCTTTGGATACGCCGCGGTGTGGCAGAAGGACTGCATCACCAGGTCAGCCGAGAAGCCCAGGCACGCCAGGTCTTTCAGTTCGTCACGGGTCATTGGACCGGTGGTGTCCTGAGATCCCACGGTGGTCATCTTCGGTTCGCAGTAGGTGCCAGGACGAACGCCTTGGCCTTCTGCCAGACCGCAAGCCTTGCCGACCATTTTCTGCGCCAGGGTGAAACCCTTGGTGCTTTCAGCTGGTGCTTCTGGCTTCTTGAACAGGTCGAACGGTGGCAGACCCAGTTCGGCGCGAGCCTTCTCGGTCAGGCCACGGCCGATGATCAGCGGGATACGGCCGCCAGCACGGACTTCGTCCAACAGCACCGGAGTCTTCATTTCGAAGGTGGTCAGGACTTCGTCGGTGCCGTGTTTGCAGACTTTGCCAGCATGCGGGTACAGGTCGATCACGTCGCCCATGTTCATGTTGGAAACGTCGAACTCGATTGGCAGTGCGCCGGCATCTTCCATGGTGTTGTAGAAGATCGGAGCGATTTTGCTGCCGAAGCAGAAACCGCCAGCACGCTTGTTCGGCACGTAAGGAACGTCGTCGCCGAAGAACCACAGCACCGAGTTGGTGGCCGATTTACGCGACGAACCGGTACCGACCACGTCACCGACGTAGGCGATCGGGAAGCCTTGACCGCGCATTTCTTCGATCTGCTTCATCGGGCCGATGGCGCCCTGCTGATCAGGAACGATGCCGTCGCGGGCCATTTTCAGCATGGCCAGGGCGTGCAGCGGGATGTCTGGACGCGACCAGGCATCAGGAGCAGGGGAGAGGTCGTCGGTGTTGGTTTCGCCGGTTACCTTGAACACGCGCAGGCTGATCTTGTCAGCCAGGGTCGGACGGTTTTTGAACCACTCGCCGTCAGCCCAGGATTGCAGCACGGCTTTAGCGTGAGCGTTACCGTTCTTGGCTTTTTCCGCGACGTCGTGGAACGCATCGAACATCAGCAGGGTGTGCTTGAGTTGCGCGGCAGCGACCGGCGCCAGCTCGGCGTCGTCCAGCAGGTCAACCAGAGTGACGATGTTGTAGCCGCCCTGCATGGTGCCGAGCAGTTCTACAGCGCGCTTTTTGTCCAGCAGAGGGGAGGAAACTTCGCCCTTGGCCAGTGCAGACAGGAAGCCGGCTTTGACATAGGCCGCTTCGTCCACGCCTGGTGGAATGCGATTGGTGATCAGGTCAACGAGAAATTCTTCTTCGCCAGCCGGAGGGTTTTTCAGCAGCTCGACCAGGCCTGCTGTTTGTTCGGCGTTAAGCGGCTGGGGAACGATACCCAGGGCTGCACGCTCTTCGATATGTTTGCGGTAGGCTTCAAGCACAGTTATTACCCTCATCAGTGGTCCCAAATGGGTGTCCGGGACGCTCATCCCGAAACTGCCGTACTCATGCTCCTCACGACGTTGTGGGTCGTTCGGCCAGAATTACCGGCAATTCCTTACAGAAGCTGCTTTCAAAGTTTTACGCCTGCAGAACGGGGAGCTGATGAGGGTTGGCGCTGGATTTTTCCCCGCTGGAAAAATCCCTCGCCAACACCGCTCTGAAGGAACGACTGTGCTCGTGACGCTTTGAAAACAGCTTCTAACGGACATTGGCGCCTTAAAAGGCTGGCTGATTCTACGGCAAAAAAAATTTAAAGGTAAGTCGGGCTCTATTGGACTTTCGTGGCAATGCGCGTGGCCAGGGCAAACGCCGCGCGTGGCTGTGACCCTGAAGTTTGAGGGGTGATCAATGCCCGACAAAGGGCTAACATGCCGACCTGTTCCGCGTTTCAGTGTTTTACCTATCTTATGCCCAATCAGACCATCAAGACTCCCTGCGTCGGCCTCTGCTCCACTGTTTACGGTGATCTGGTGTGCCGTGGCTGTAAGCGTTTCCACCACGAAGTGATCCACTGGAATGGCTACAACGAGGAAGAAAAACGTGCGGTATGGTTGCGTCTGGAGCAATTGCTGTCACAAGTGATGGCGGCCAAGGTCGAGATTTTCGATTCGGCGCGCCTGCGCGAGCAACTCGAGCAGCGCAAGATCCGCTTCGTGCCGCATCAGTCGGAATATTGCTGGGCGTATCAGCTGATTGCCCGTGGGGCGCGGGTGATCATTAATCTGGAAGCGTACGGGATGGTGTTGCTGCCGGAGTTTCGCGACTGGAACCTGCCGGAATTGCGCGATGCCATTGATCGGGAATTCTTCCTGCTGTCGGAAGCGCACTATCAGCGCTACATAGCCCCCGGATTTCTCAAAGACGCCTTTGGCGCCTGAAGGTCAAAAGATCGCAGCGTGCCGCAGCTCCTACATGGGAATGCGTTCTACCTGTAGGAGCTGCCGAAGGCTGCGATCCTTTGATCTTTAATGTTTCACCGCCAACTCCACCAAATGATCCTCAACCTCCTGCGGTTTGAGCACCAACACATCACTTTCCAGCGCATCCAGCACCACTTCCGCGGTATTGCCGATCAGCGCCCCTGATAACCCGGTGCGCGCCACCGTGCCAATCACGGTCACCGCCGCTTGCAGCTTGTGCGCCATGAACGGGATCAACACGTCCGCCGGGCCTTCCTCGATGTGCAGATGCTCATCATCGACATCGAATTCCGCCTGAAACGCTCGACATTGCTCGCGATAACGCGCCTCGATGGTTTCGCTCAGTTGCAGCGTCGGGTCTGCAGCCGACAGCATCGGTGATGGATGCGCAGCGATCACATGCAGATGCGCCTTGGCCAGGCTGGCGATGTCGTAGCCATGATCAATGATCGTCGTGTGCAAATGCCGATGTTCACCATCAGCATTGCCCACGTCCACGGCTGCCAGAATCACCTTGTCCTTCCACGAACCGGCGGTTTTCACCAGCAGCACCGGGGTAGGGCAGTGGCGCAGGAGCTTCCAGTCCGCCGGGGTCAGCAGGGCTTTTTTCAGTGAGCTGTCGGGGAAATGCTGCTTGATCACCAAACCGCAGCCCTCGGCCTGCTGCACATCGATGATGGTTTCATGCAGGCTCTCGTTCCACGCCTGTTCGGTGGTCACGCTGTAGCCGTCGGCCACTAGTGCGGCTTTGAGCACACCGAGCATGCCGGCGTGGTCGTGCTTCTTGTCGCACACCAGCAGGTGCAGATGGGCCTGGGTTACGCCGGCGATCAATTTGGCGCGCTTGAGCGCCAAGCTTTCCGAATGTTCGGGTTCGATGACCACCAGAATGCTGCGAATGGCTTGCATGAGCGGAGTCTCCAGCAAAGAAAAGGCACGGCGTTGCACAACTATAGTTGCTGTCCGATCGTGCGCGACTTGATGCATATCAACGCCAGCCGCTGGTGGTCTGCGGACAGGCCGGTATAATCGGCGCCCTTCGCTCGAACACCTTTTACCGTGAGCCCCATGATCCTTCCCGAAATCCACGAATTCCTTGGCTGCCGCACCCCCGACGCCTGGGTTCAGGCTGCACTGGCCGATCAGGAAACCCTGCTGATCGACCACAAGAACTGTGAGTTCAAGGCTGCCAGCACCGCCCTGAGCCTGATTGCCAAGTACCATTCCCACGTCGACCTGATCAACATGATGTCGCGTCTGGCCCGGGAAGAACTGGTGCACCACGAGCAGGTCATGCGCATCATGAAGCGGCGCAAGATCGAACTGCGCCAGCTCCACGCCGGTCGTTACGCTTCGGGCTTGCGCAAGGTAGTGCGCAGCCACGAGCCGGTGAAGCTGGTGGATACGCTGGTGGTCGGCGCGTTTATCGAAGCACGCAGTTGCGAGCGTTTCGAAGCACTGGTGCCGCATTTGGACGAAGAACTCGGCAAGTTCTACTTTGGCCTGCTGAAAAGCGAGGCGCGGCATTTTCAGGGTTATCTGAAACTGGCCTATCAATACGGCGATGCGAAGGATATTGCTCAGGTCATCGAGAAAGTCCGCGCCGCCGAGCAGGAACTGATCGAGTCGCCGGATGAAGAATTCCGCTTCCACAGCGGTGTGCCTGTCGCGGCATAACCCTGTTCGAAAAAACAACGTCAAAAGATCGCAGCCTTCGGCAGCTCCTACATTTGGAATGCGTTTCCCTGTAGGAGCTGCCGAAGGCTGCGATCTTTTGCGTTTGAATGTTAAAAACTCTTAAGAGTATGAAACATTACCGATAACGGACCTCCGCCTGCGATTGCCGCCATAATGCCGACCACTTCACACATGGGCGGCACACGGTCGTTATGGAAAACCTGGGTTTTGGCAAACTCCTGCTGGTGGAAGACGATGAGCGCCTCGCCGCGCTGATCGCCCACTTTCTCGAACAACACGGCTACGAGGTGCGCACGGTGCATCGCGGTGATCTGGCCGTGGCTGCCTTTCTCGAGTTCAAACCGAAAGTCGTGGTGCTCGACCTGATGTTGCCGGGGCAGAGCGGTTTGCACGTGTGCCGCGAGATTCGCAGTGTATCGGACACGCCGATCGTGATTCTGACGGCCAAGGAAGATGACCTCGACCATATCCTCGGTCTGGAGTCCGGCGCCGATGACTACGTGATCAAACCGATCAAGCCACCGGTATTGCTGGCCCGGCTGCGAGCGCTGCAGCGGCGGCAGGTGCCGGATAGCAATGTCGTCAGTTTTCTGGAGTTCGGCCAGTTGAGCGTCGACCGCAGTTGCCGTGAAGTGCGGCTGGCGGGCGAGGTCATTGAAATGACCACCATGGAATTCGAGCTGTTGTGGTTGCTGGCCAGCGCGGCGGGCAAGGTGCTGTCGCGGGATGACATTCTCAATCGCATGCGCGGGATTGCCTTCGACGGGCTCAATCGCAGCGTCGACGTGTACATCAGCAAATTGCGCAACAAGCTCAAAGACAATCCCCGCGAGCCGATGTGCATCAAAACCGTGTGGGGCAAGGGGTATCTGTTCAATCCGTTCGCGTGGGAGCTGTAGATGCTGCGGTTATTTCTCGGGCTGTTTCTGGTCATGACGATAGGTCTGGTGCTGGCGCTGCAAACGGTCGAGCGTACTTTTGATGCCTTGCTCGATTATCAGATGCAGGACTACAACCGTGAGGCCGTGCGCGGCCAGGCCTGGACGTTGGGCCAGCAGCTGCGCGACCTCGACAGACCGGCCCGGGAGCAACAGCTGGAAACGATCCGCCCGCATTACGGTTTGGGGCTGACGCTGGTCGACGCCTCTGAACTGGCCCTGAGCAACGAGGAAAAAGCCGAGCTGGCCAAAGGGCTGCTGGTGATCCGCGACAAGTACAACCAGTACATTTCTGCGATTGACGAGGGGCCGCAGTTGCTCAGCATCCGATTGCCGGCCGAGCCGAGCCTGATGCCGTTCTACATCGCCAGTGCCTACCTGATGATTGCCGTGTTGATCGGCATCGTCCTGTTTTTCTGGGTGCGCCCGCACTGGCGCGATCTGGAAAAACTGCGCCTGGCCGCCGAGCGTTTCGGCGATAACGACCTGTCGGTGCGCATTCAATTGTCGAAACGCTCGAACATTCGCGATCTGGCCGAACACTTCAATCTGATGGCGGCGCGCATCGAAGGGCTGATCGCCAATCAGCGTGAGCTGACCAATGCCGTGTCTCACGAACTGCGCACGCCGATTGCGCGGCTGTCGTTTGAACTCGACCAGCTTAAGCAACAGCCGGACGCCAGCCAGAACCGCGAGCTGATTGCCGACATGTACGCCGACCTTGGTGAACTGGAGGAGATGGTGTCCGAGCTGCTGACCTACGCCAGCCTTGAGCGCGGCGCGACGGTGATCAAGCGCGAAAACATCCAGGCTGCCAATTGGCTTGATAGCGTGGTTGGCAGCGTGGCGCTGGAGGCCGAAGCGGCGGGGGTGCAGTTGCTGATCGCGGATTGCCGGATCGACACAGTGCGCATCGAACCGCGATTCATGGCGCGGGCGGTGATCAATCTGCTGCGCAACGCGATTCGTTATGCCGAACAGCGGGTGGAAGTGACGCTGGAACGCACGGGCGATTATTACCAGGTGCGGGTTAACGACGATGGGCCGGGGGTGCCGGTGGACGGGCGCGAGAAAATCTTTGAACCGTTTTCGCGGCTGGATGCCAGTCGCGATCGCCGCACCGGCGGGTTTGGTTTGGGCCTGGCGTTGGTGCGACGGGTCTCGCAGTCCCATGGCGGGCAGGTTGAGGTGGGCGATTCGCCCTGGGGTGGGGCGTCGTTTCGCATGACCTGGGCGCATCTGGATTGAATGCGTTGCCCTGTGCCGCCCCCTTCGCGAGCAGGCTCGCTCCCACAAATGGAATGCGTTCTCCTGTGGGAGCGAGCCTGCTCGCGAAAGCGTCGGGTCAGTCAGCATGGGTGTGCCTATCCACCGCTATCGCGAGCAGACTCACTCCTATAGGGGCACTGTTCAGCGGGTCAAGCCGAGGCGCTCATGCCACTGGGCAATCGATTCTTCGGGATATTCGTCAAATTGCTGGTCCTTGGGTTTCACCTCGACTTCCACCCAAGTTGCTTTCGAACCGAGCATCAGATGCGTATTTTCCGGCGGCACCGGCAACGGCGTGTCGATGGCCGAGGCAAACGGGTGGATCAGTTCCGGCCATTCCGGGCTGAACAGCCACAAGCCGCTGCCGCACAGTGAACAGAAATGTCGTTCGGCGCTGCTGCGATGGGCGCGCTGGTCGCCTTCGTCTTTCATCTTCGCGTGGTAAATGCTGATGTGTTTGCGCCCGCGCACCTTGAGGCTGGTCGCGTCGCCGCCAAGGTTGATCGCATAACCGCCGCCGCCCTGAGTCTTGCGACAGATCGAGCAATAGCAGCGTTGATAAGGGTAGGGATGGGCGCTGGTGAGACTGAACGTGACCTCGCCACAATGGCAGGAGCCTTCGAGTTGCATGGTTGCTCTCCCGTTTTTGAATGTGCGGTTGAGCCTAGAACATTCAGTACGATGGCGGCCGGTGTGATTCGACGGGCGGGCGCAGCGTCTAGCCCCAGTGTCCCCGCAATCCCATGGGGCGAGACTTCGGAACCCGGCATGCAAGCGCTGTTGAACGAGATTCTTGACGCTGTCCGCCCGTTGATCGGGCAGGGCAAGGTGGCTGACTACATTCCTGCCCTCGGCACCGTGCCGGCCAATCAGCTGGGCATCGCCGTGTACGGCAACGACGGCGAGATGTATTGCGCCGGTGACGCCGAGACGCCGTTCTCGGTGCAGAGCATTTCCAAGGTGTTCAGCCTGGTGCAGGCGATCGATCATTCCGGCGAAGCGATCTGGGAACGCCTCGGACACGAGCCGTCCGGGCAACCGTTCAACTCGCTGGTGCAGCTGGAATTCGAGCGCGGTCGGCCACGCAACCCGTTCATCAATGCCGGCGCGCTGGTGATATGCGACATCAACCAGTCGCGCTTTGCTGCACCAACCCTGTCGATGCGTGATTTCGTCCGCCGACTGTCAGGCAATCCGCAGATCATGATCGACGGCAAAGTCGCCGACTCCGAATATCAACACCGTGCGCGCAATGCAGCGATGGCGTATCTGATGCAGTCGTTCGGCAACTTTCACAACGACGTCGAAGCGGTGTTGCGCAGCTATTTCAGCCACTGCGCGTTGCGCATGAACTGCATTGATCTGGCCCGGGCTTTCTGCTTTCTGGCCAACGACGGTTTCTGCAAACACAGCGGCGAACAGATCCTCACGCGTCGGCAAACCCAACAGGTCAACTCGATCATGGCTACCAGCGGCTTGTATGACGAAGCGGGCAACTTCGCTTATCGCGTTGGCTTGCCGGGCAAGAGCGGTGTCGGCGGCGGGATTGTCGCGGTGGTGCCGGGGCAGTTCACGGTGTGCGTGTGGTCGCCAGAATTGAATGCGGCGGGGAATTCGTTGGCGGGCATGGCGGCGCTGGAGATGCTTAGCGCGCGGATTGGCTGGTCAGTCTTCTGACCCGATCACACAGACACCACAAAACCCTGTGGGAGCTGGCTTGCCAGCGATGAGGGTCTGTCAGTCACTATAAATTGACTGAACCACCGCTATCGCTGGCAAGCCAGCTCCCACAGGTTTCTTAAGTGTTTGAAGAGGTGTATTTCATCGAGTAATCCGCTACATTTTCCGGCCGCTCCCTGCATGGTGAATCCGCTTCATGTCTCTCGCGCTCGAACGTCTAGTCGCTGGCACGCCGATCCCTTTCGCTGGTAACCGCGTCACCGTGGTCAGCCCCGAACTGGCCGCGCGCTTTCAGCCCGGAGACCATCTGCTGGTGGAGCAGGTCAGTGGCGAGTTGCTGTTGATTCCCGTGGCGGATCAGCAAGCGGCGTCCGTGGCGATCGAGCGTGCGGCAGCGGCATTCACTGCGTTGTCGGCGGTGTCCGATGAGGCCATCAGCCAGTTTTTCGACCTGTTTGCGCAACGTCTGGAAACCCCTGCGTGCTGGGCACACATCGAAACCGCCAACCGCGCGGACATCGAACGGGCCAAGGCGCGCGGTCGTTCCACCACCCGATTGCTCGCCGATGAGCGCATGCGTGGCGACATGATCGCCGGCCTGCGCGCCTGGCGAGATGCCGCAGCCACGCGCGGTAAAGTCATCAGCAGCGTTGAGCATGATGGCTGGAAGGTCGAGCAAGTGGTTTCGCCGTTGGGCATCGTCGCGTTTGTCTTTGAAGGCCGGCCGAACGTGTTCGCCGACGCAGCCGGTGTCTTGCGCACTGGCAACACCGCCGTTTTGCGCATTGGCAGCGATGCGTTGGGCACCGCGCAGGCCATCGTCACTCATGCGTTGAACCCGGCGCTGGCCGATGCCGGTCTGCCGGCCGGCGCGGTGTCGTTGGTGGAAAGCGTCAATCATGCCGCCGGTTGGGCGATGTTCGCTGACCGGCGTTTGTCGCTGGCGGTGGCGCGCGGTTCGGGGCGTGCGGTCAGTCAACTGGGCAGCATTGCCCAGCAGGCCGGCACCGCCGTCAGCCTGCACGGCACGGGAGGTGCGTGGTTGATCGCTGATCGTGATGCGGATGCCCAACGTTTCGCCGCCGTGGTGCGCAACTCGCTGGATCGCAAAGTCTGCAATACGTTGAACGTCTGCCTGATCCAGCGTGATCGCGCGGCGGAACTGGTGCCGTTGTTTCTTGAGGCATTGCAACAGGCCGGCACCGCGCGTGGTCAGGGTTGCAAACTGCACATCGTCGAAGGCAGCGAAAGTTGCTTGCCGAGCGAGTGGCAGAACGCGACGGTCGAGGTCTATCGCGCCGAGGGCTATCAGACCGAAGCACTGGCCGAACCCTTGGCAGAGTCCGAGTTGGGCCGCGAGTGGGAGTGGGAAGAAACCCCGGAAGTCAGCCTGATGATCGTTGACGATCTGGATCATGCGATTGCGCTGTTCAACCGCTACAGTCCGCAATTTACCGTGTCGTTGATCAGCGAGGATGCGCAGGTTCAGGAGCGCTTTTACAACGCGGTCAACGCGCCGTTCGTGGGCAACGGCATTACTCGTTGGGTCGATGGGCAGTACGCGCTCAACAAACCAGAGTTGGGGCTTTCGAACTGGGAGAGTGGGCGCTTGTTTGCGCGCAGTGCGATTCTTTCGGGGGATGGCGTGTTCACTGTTCGTAGCCGCATGACCCAAGTAGACCTCACGGTAAAACGCTGATCTGGCGGACAATGATCGTTCCCACGCTCCAGCGTGGGAACGCAGCCCGTGACGCTCCGCGTCACTGGACGCAGAGCGTCCCCTGAGGCATTCCCACGCAGAGCGTAGGCACGATCAGTTGCTCAGGCGGCGTGGGTGGTTTGTGCATGAATCGCGCAAGTCGCCGGCTGTTCAGCCAGCGGCACAAACGTGCGGCGGTCGGCGGACAGCGCATCGATCGAGCCGGTCTCGATGTCATACACCCAGCCATGCAGATTCAGCAGGCCTTTCTCCTGAGCCAGACGTACGCTCGGGTGGGTCTGAATGTTCGCCAGTTGCGCGATCACGTTTTCGCGCACCATCGAACTCAATTTCGCCGCGTCATTGGCATGCGGCCGCGCTTCATTCACCACTTTTGCCGACTCGGCATGCTGCAGCCAGCCACTGACGGCGGGCAGGTGATCCATGCATTTGCACTGGGCAATCGCGGTCATCGCGCCGCAGTCCGAATGGCCGCAGATCACAATGTCGGTCACGCCGAGCACCGCCACCGCATATTCGACCGTTGCCGAAACCCCGCCCGGATGCGGGCTGTAGGACGGCACGATATTGCCGGCGTTGCGGATCACAAATAGTTCGCCGGGTTCTTGTTGGGTCAATAATTCTGGCACTACACGGCTGTCGGAACAGGTGATGAACAACGTGCCGGGCTGTTGCGTGGTCGCCAGGTGTTTGAACAGTTCGGTGCGTTGCGGAAACGCTTCGTTCTGGAATTTCAGGAAGCCATCAATCAGGTTTTTCATGGTGTTGTCCTCTTAGTTCGAGCAACCGCTGCCGAATTCGCTGTATTGAAGAACGTGTTTGCCACCGTGGCTGTCCAGATACGTCATCTCCACCGGCACCACGCCACACACATCGGCAACCGGGGTAATGCTCAGCACTTGGGCGATATCCAGCTGCATGCCGTAGCGGTAGGCAACGGCCTCGTCAGCGGCAAATGCCTGGACGGAAAAGCCGCCGAGCAGGGCCAGGATCAGTAGAATTTTTTGCATGGGGCAGCCTCCAGACGCAGTGGTGACGGGTAACCATTTGGGGTGGGTTGGCCCGCACGCAGGGTGCGGGCCGGTGCGGATCAGAACGGACGCAGGGGCAGGAACTTGCCGTCGAGGGTGACCACAGCGCGGGAGCCGCCTTCCGGGTCTTCAACTTTCTTGATGTCGAGCTTGAAGTTGATCGCGCTGATGATGCCGTCGCCGAACTGTTCGTGAACCAGGGCCTTGAGGGTGGTGCCGTAGATCTGGATCATCTCGTGGAAGCGGTAGATGGTCGGGTCGGTCGGCACGCCGCTGAGGCTGCCACGCAGCGGGATGATCTGCATCGCCGCGACGTCTTCAGCGCTCAGTTCCAGCTTGTCACCGACCACTTGGGCGGCGTTTTCCGGCAGCGGGTGCTGACCGAGCAGGGCAGCGGTGACGTACGCCAGGCTCAGGCCGGTGTCGTCGGCGAGATCCTGCCACGACAGATCTTTGCGTGCCTTGGCGTCGAGAATGCGGGTGGTCAGGGCCAGGCTGGTGTCGTTGTAGGCGTGGGACTGTTGCATGGTGTCACTCCTTTCAGGGGTTGGCTTGCTGTGTGGGATTGATCTTCTGCCGATTCATCCATAGCGTCCAAGACCGATATACAATGCTTGGCATAAGTCCTGCCTATAGATGGTGTTCCCATGCTGCTGCGACATTTGCGTTACCTGCTGGCCGTTGCCGATCACGGCGGCTTTACCCGTGCCGCCGAGGCATTGCATGTTTCACAGCCGACCTTGTCGCAGCAGATTCGCCAACTGGAAGAGACACTGGGGGTCAATCTGTTTGATCGCACCTCGCGGACGGTCAAACCCACCGATGCTGGCGAGGCCTACATCGAATGCGCGCGACGGGTGCTGGTGGAGCTGGAGGCGGGCAAGCGCGCGTTGCATGACGTGAAGGATTTGTCTCGCGGGACGTTGCGTCTGGCGATGACACCGACGTTCATGGCGTACCTGGTCGGACCGTTGGTGCGCGACTTTGCCGCGCGCTATCCGGGGATTCATTTGCAGATTTTCGAGCTGTCGATGGACGACATCGAGGCGGGGTTAGCGGATGATTCGCTGGATATTGCGATTGCGTTTACGCCGGTGCGCAATGCTGATATCGAATGCATTCCGGCGTTTACCGAAACGTTGGGGATCATGGTCGGGCGTGAGCACCCGCTGTATGACAGCCACTCGTTACTGACGTCGGAAGATATTGCTTCACTGGATTTCGCCTTGTTGGCGCCGGATTTCATCACGCGGTTATCGGTGGATGAATATTTCCGTCAGCACGCAATTACGCCGCAGGTGCGGATTGAGGTGAATTCGGTGAGTACGTTGCTGGAAGTGGTGCGGCACTCACCGCTGGCGACGATGCTGCCGCAGGCGATTGCGACGGAGGATCGGGCATTGCGCCGGTTGCGCGTGGAGAGCGAGGCGCCGCAGCGTGGAGCGGCGTTGTTGCGGCGGCGCAATAATTATCACAGTGCGGCGGCGGTGGCGTTTGTGGAATTGGTGTTGGGCATGGGAAGCCCCTCACCCTAACCCTCTCCCAGTGGGAGAGGGAACTGACCGAGTTGCTTGGGCGATTTACGCCGACCTGAGAAACCTGAGCCGAACTCTGGTTCTGAAAGCACCATAAATCGGCTCCCTCTCCCTCGGCAGAGGGGACTGACCGAGGTGTTTGTGCGATTTACGCCGACCTGAAAGTTTTGAGCCGAACTAAAATTTTGCGCGCAGCACAAATCGGCTCCCTCTCCCTCGGGAGAGGGCTGGGGTGAGGGGCTACAATTCCAGTCACGCCAAATCAATGCAAGCGAACAAAAAAAGGCCTGCTTCCTTTAAGGAAGCAGGCCTTTCAATTATTTAATTACTAGCTCAGCAGAACCGATCAATCACCCGAACTTCATTCTTATTCTGCATCGAATCCCACGCCTGTTTCAGCGTTTGCAGAACATTCCCGATGAAGTCCTTGTCGGCCGCGGCTTTCTTGCCAACATAACCGTGGCCGCGGCGGTACATCTTCAAGCGGGCCAGCAGGTTCTGATGATTGCGGTCGAACTCGTCTTCGTCAGCATGGGTCGCCAGGCAGTCGATATGCACCTGACCCGACTTGCTGATCCAGAGAATATGGCTGTCATGGCTGTCTTTCTGCGCAGCGAACATACGAGCCAGTTCTTCGATAGTAGGTTGATTGTTCAGATTCATGATATTGCCCCTTGACCAGTCTGGTGATCTTTCAAAGTTGATTCGCTAATACAGGTAGCCCATCGGTTAGTTGATCCCTGGCACCGAAACCAGGACGTCAGCGCTCGCCCGTGTGAAGTACGGGGTCGTGCATCTGTTGCATGTAGTCGTGTTGAATAACTGCTACGCAATAGCGTCACAACGAGGAGAAGCAGCGAAAACCGGGAGGCTCCTTGACGACATTTACCGTGTCGACCACAAGCGTCTTGAGAATTTTCGCCAGCGCTTCTCGTCCTTGTACTGGACGTTCAGGCCAGGTCAGCTTCTTCAATCTGCCTTGTGGGCAGCGTGTATCCGGAAAAAACAACTCGGCGGTCAGACGAGTTTGCTCAAGCGTGTTACCGATGTTCCCGATCGGGGAACGTCTTCATCATGCAAAAGCAAAACGACGCCGTCAACGGTTTTGTAGTGATTATTTTTGCTCACTACATATTGTCGGACAAAGCTGTTTTGGAATGAGAAAGAATCCGTTCAGGCAACGGAAAAAGGCGTTCGCAGCACGTAGAAGGTGCACGGATAGCCGTCCACTTCACGCTGCTGCAGGGTGAAGTGGCCGTCGCTCAATAAAGGAATCAGCCTGGCCCAGAAGCGCTGTGCCGGCAGGTTGGCGTCGATATGGAAAATCTGCCATTGACCGGGGATGCGGCTCAAGAGGGCAGAGACGACAAACTGCGCGACGCCTTGGCCACGAAAGCGTCGGGCGATGAAGAAGTAGCCGATGTTGTGTTCGGCCCCGGCGATGTGGATTTCGTTATCGACGGTCACGAAACCGGCGAGTTCGCCATTGACGCGAATCAGGAACGGTTGGGTGGTCGGGTGACGCCAATAGCCGATTTTCGGCTGGATCGAGAAAAAACCGTGCTCGGCGAGCTTCAGCGGCAGCCATTCGCTGAAGTCGTACATGTAGAACTGCATGAGGTTTTCGATGATATCCAGCTCATCGCGCTGAGCGGGGTGCAGTTCGATATTGGCCATGCGCAGGGTTCCTGAAAGTGCTGAGCCTTGCAGAAACACTAGCGGGTTTTATTTGCCTGACGGTTTCGCTGTGCGTTTTGTCGTACCCGTGGTTTTGCTGCGGGTCGATTTGCGTTTTTTCTTCCACGGGGCCGCCGCTTTACCGGCTGGTGGCGGGCCGCTGATGGTCAGGCTGAGACTGGAACAGCGCGTCACCTGTTTGCTCATCCACGCTGCCTGTTTGGTGACGAACTCTTCCAGACTCATTTCGCCACTTTGCACCATGTCCAGCGCCTGCTCCCAAATGGCTGTGGTGCCGGGGTCGGCAATTGCGCGGGGCACCGCGTCGATCAGGCTGAACGCCGCCGGGGTAGCGGCGAGGGCCTTGCCGTTTTTCACCAGATAGCCACGGTCAAGCAAGCCCTGAATGATCGAGGCGCGGGTCGCTTCTGTGCCGATCCCGGTGGTGTCCTTGAGCTTCTGTTTGAGCAGCGGATCTTCCACCAGTTTGGCGACGTTTTTCATCGCCTTGATCAGATCGCCTTCGGTGTAGGGTTTGGGCGGTTGCGTCCACAGATCCTTGAACTTGACGTCAGCCACCGCGCACTCAACGCCTTGCGTAAGTGCCGGCAAGGTTTGCGGTACCGGTGCCTCGCGGCCCTTGGCCGCTGCCAGCGCCTCGGGCAGTGCGCGTTTCCAGCCCGGTTCGATGATCTGCTTGCCGACCGCACGCAACGCTTCACCAGCGCAATCGAAATCGGCCTGGGTGCGATCGTATTCGTGATTGGGCAGGAACTGCGCCAGATAGCGCGCACGTATCAGTGTGTAGACCGCGCGGTGTTTGCCGGTCAGGCGCTCTAGATTCTTCGCTGCAGCGGTGGGAATGATGCCGTGGTGCGCGCTGACCTTGGCGTCGTTCCACGCGCGGGATTTGCGTTGCGGCTCCAGAAACCCGTTGAGCGCCTCAAGGCCCGGATCGGCCTGACGCAGCGCGGCGAGAATCCCCGGCGCCTCACTGTGCTGGCTCAGCGGCAAATAACCGCAATCACTGCGTGGATACGTGACGACTTTGTAGGTTTCGTAGAGAGCCTGGGCGATGTCGAGGGTTTCCTGCGCGCCGAGGCCGAGTTTCTTCGAGCAGACTTCCTGCAAAGTGCCGAGATCGAAGGGCAGGGGCGCCACCTCGCGCAGGCGCTCGGTTTTCAGTTTGACCACCCGGGCACTCGCAGCGCTGCTGATCGCAGCCGCCGCTTGCTGGGCCAACGCCTGATTCAGGCAGCGATCCTGATCGTCACAGGTATCCGACGGCGCACGCCACTGCGCAGTAAACGGTATGCCGTTGTGCAGCAGATCGACATCAATCGCCCAGAACGGCACTGGCACGAAATCGGCGATGCTGCGGTCACGATCCACCACCAGGCGCAAGGTCGGCGTCTGCACCCGGCCCACCGGCAACACGCCCTGATAACCCGATTGCCGCCCCAGCAGCGTGAATAGCCGGCTCATGTTCATGCCGATCAGCCAGTCCGCCCGCGAGCGGCCCAGCGCCGAGTGATACAGGCTGAAGGTTTCGGCCCCCGGCTTCAATGCCGCCAGGGCTTTGCGGATCGAAGCTTCGTCCAGCGCCGACAGCCACAAACGCCGGATCGGCCCGCGATAGCGACAGTGCTCGACCAGTTCCCGGGCGATCATCTCGCCCTCACGGTCGGCGTCGGTGGCGATGATCAGCTCGCTGGCCTCGCCGAGCAGGCGTTTGACCGCTTTGTACTGGCTGGCGGTGCGCGGCTTGACGGTCATTTTCCACTTGTCCGGAATGATCGGCAAATCGGCCAGGACCCAGCGCTTGTAGCGGGGGTCGTAGGCGTCCGGCGGGGCGGTTTCGAGCAAGTGGCCGATGCACCAGGTCACCGTGACGTCTGTTCCCAGCCAGCAGCCGTCACCCCGACGCCTGGCGCCGAGCACGGCCGCAATGTCTTTGGCCTGAGAAGGTTTTTCACAGAGGTACAACCGCATAACCACCCACGTCGATCAAGGTCCGCACAGGTGCACAGAATGGCCGGACTTGGCGTCAGCAGCAACTTTTATCTGTATGGATATACAGATAAAAAGCATTGCAGCACATGACGGGTAATACAGGGACGCAGCCCGGGCTATCGAGAAATTGATTAGCCTGCGGTTTACACCTGTGTCAGGTTTTTCAGCGATTCAAACACGCGAGTGACAGGACGATCTCGCCAGAAGATCGCCGTGGTCTGTCGACACTGACTACTCAGAAACAAGGAAGTCCACCATGGCTCAAGCCAAATCCAAAACCACCAGCGCCTTCGACGAAATCGATACGTTCAGCCACCTGTATGACCGTGGTGTCGGGCTGGTCAATGGCAAACCCTCATTTACCGCTGACCAGGCCGCTGATGAAATCCTGCGTAAAGGCCTGTCGTGGGGCGACAAGAATGCTGATGGCAAGATCGACCTCAGCTACAGCTTTCTGACCGACAAACCGGCGAACTACAACGTCAAGCTGGGCAACTTCAGCGAGTTCAGCGCCCAGCAAAAAGCCCAGGCTGTGCTGGCCATGCAATCCTGGGCCGACGTCGCCAACGTCACCTTTAGCGAAGGCAAGGGCGGCGATGGCCACATGACGTTCGGCAACTACGACGTCAGCACCGGTGGTGCGGCATTCGCTTATCTGCCCAGCGGCGGTGGCTATGACGGCCAGTCGTGGTACCTGATCAACGATCAATATCAGGTCAACAAAACTCCGGACACCAACAACTACGGGCGCCAGACCCTGACCCACGAGATCGGTCACACCCTCGGCCTGTCGCACCCGGGTGCGTACAACGCCGGCAACGGCAACCCGACTTACAACGATGCCAAGTACGCTGAAGACACCCGTGGCTACAGCCTGATGAGCTATTGGAACGAAGCCAATACCGATCAGAATTTCAGCAAGGACGGCAGCGGCGCATACGCCTCGGCGCCGTTGCTGGACGATATCGTTGCGGTGCAAAAACTCTACGGCGCCAACTACGCGACCCGCGCCGATGACACCACGTACGGTTTCAATTCCAATGCCGAGCGCGATTTTTACAGTGCCACTTCGACATCTTCCAAAGTGGTGTTTTCGGTGTGGGACGGCGGCGGCAACGATACGCTGGACTTCTCCGGCTTCAATCAGAACCAGAAGATCAACCTCAATGAAGGTTCGTTCTCCGATGTTGGTGGCTTGGTGGGCAACGTCTCCATCGCTCACGGCGTGACCGTGGAAAATGCCATCAGTGGCTCAGGCAATGACCTGCTGATCGGCAACGCCGTTGCCAACGAGCTGGTCGGCGGTGCCGGTAATGACATCATTTACGGTGGTGGCGGTGGCGACACCTTGTGGGGTGGTGAAGGTGCGGATACTTTCGTGTTCGGTGCTGCCAGCGATTCAACTATGACTGCGCCGGACTGGATCATGGATTTCACCAGCGGCCTGGACAAGATCGACCTGTCGGGGATCGCCGGTTTCGCCACGGGCGCGGCGTCGCTGAATTTTGTCAGCGGTTTCACCGGGCATGCCGGCGATGCGATCCTGACTTACTTCGCGCAGACCAATCAGACCAGCCTGATGGTTGATCTGACGGGGCAGGGTTCGGTGGACTTTGCTGTGGGTGTGGTTGGGCAGGCGGTGGCGGCTGATATTGTTGCGTGATGCCTGAAAGCGGCCCTCACCCTAACCCTCTCCCAGTGGGAGAGGGGACTGATTGGGGGATGCTACAGAAATACATCGACCTGTCAGCGCTTTGCCGAATCCATAATCGAAGTAGGACTTTTAGGTCGATGTTGAACGCAAAACAACACGGTAGGCTCCCTCTCCCTCTGGGAGAGGGCTGGGGTGAGGGGCTTTTGATGTTGAAGGGCCGTTCGGCTGCAAACCCACCCCAACCAGAACCAATGAGCTATACCTGAACCGGTCTCTTCGCCGTATCCAGGAGAACCCCATGAAAAGCTCCGGCCCTAGTCCCGTCATTGCCCTCGAACAACTTCCCGGCTGCCTGATAGTGAAATTCCACGGCATCCAGGTCGCGGCCTCGTCCCACGTACTGATCCTCAACGAAGCCAACTACCCGCCGGTCTATTACATCCCCCGCGAAGACATCGACGAAAAGTATTTCGCCCGCACCGACCACACCAGTTATTGCCCGTACAAGGGCGACGCCAATTACTTCAGTCTGCAAGTGCCGGGGCATGAAGGGGCGAATGCGGTGTGGACTTATGAGAAACCGAAAATCTCGGTTGGTCCGATCAAGGACTACGTGGCGTTTTATCCGGATCAGGTGAAGTTCGAAGTGATCAAGGCTGATGCCTGAGCAAAAAAAACGGCGAGGGTCAAAGCCCTCGCCGATTGAGTTGTCAGGTTGAGTTTCAGTTCTTGTCGAGATCTATATTCTTCGTCTCACGCAAACAGATCATCCCCACCACCAGGCTCACCCCGGTAATCAGCACTGGATACCACAGCCCATAAAAGATGTCCCCGGTGTACACCACCAGCGCAAACGACACCGTCGGCAGAAACCCGCCAAACCAGCCGTTGCCGATGTGGTATGGCAGCGACATCGAGGTGTAGCGAATGCGTGTCGGGAACAGTTCGACCATCAGCGCCGCGAGCGGGCCGTAGCACATGGCCGAGATGATGATCAGCGCCACGATCAGGGCAACGATCATTGGCTTGTTGATCTGCTGCAAATCGGCCTGTTGCGGGTAGCCGGCCAGGGTGATCGCGCCGCGCAGTGCGGCCTCGTCGAAGCCATCGAGTTTGACGTCGCCGACGCTCACTTGCACGGCGCTGCCGGCCGGGGCGGCGGCGCTGGAGTAGGGCAGGCCCTGTTTGACCAGGAAGGTTTTGACCTTGTCGCACGGGCTGTCGAATTTGGCTTTGCCCACCGGGTCGAACTGAAAGGTGCAGGTCGCCGGATCCGCCAGTACGGTGATCGGTGCCTGACGGCTGGCCTGATCGATCGCCGGGTTGGCGTAGTGCGCGAGGGATTTGAAGATCGGGAAGTACAGCGCCGTGGCCAGCAGCAAGCCGAGCATCAGCACTGGTTTACGGCCGACCTTGTCCGACAGCCAGCCGAAAAAGATGAAGAACGGCGCGCCGATCACCACGCTGATGATCAGCAAGGTGTTGGCCACCGCCGGATCCATTTTCAGGAACTGGGTCAGGAAGAACAGCACGTAAAACTGCGCGGCGTAAAAGGTCACCGCTTGCCCGGCGTTGATGCTGAACAGGGCGATCAACACGACTTTGAGGTTTTCCCATTTGCCGAAGGATTCGCGGATCGGCGCTTTCGAGGTTTTGCCTTCCTCTTTCATTTTCAGATACGCCGGCGACTCGTGCAGGCTCAGGCGGATCCAGGTGGAAATGCCCAGCAGCACGATCGACAGCAGGAACGGAATACGCCAGCCCCACACCTCAAACTGATCGCCGGTGAAGTAGCGGCAACCGAGCACCACCAGCAGCGACAGCAACAGGCCGAGAGTGGCGGTCGACTGAATCCAGCTGGTGTGGAAACCGCGTTTGCCGATTGGCGCGTGTTCTGCCACATAAGTCGCAGCACCGCCGTATTCACCGCCGAGGGCCAGGCCCTGAAGCATGCGCAGCACCACCAGAATGATCGGTGCGGCGATGCCAATGCTGGCGTAGGTCGGCAGCAGGCCGACGCAGAAGGTCGCCACGCCCATCAGAATGATCGTCGCCAGAAAGGTGTATTTGCGCCCGATCATGTCCCCCAACCGACCGAACACCAGCGCCCCGAATGGCCGCACGATAAAGCCGGCGGCGAAGGCCATCAGCGCAAAGATGAACGCCGTGGTGTCGTTGACCCCGGCGAAAAACTGCTTGCTGATCACCGCCGCGAGGGCGCCATAGAGGAAGAAGTCATACCACTCGAACACCGTACCGAGTGATGAAGCGAAGATGACTTTGCGTGTATCCGGGCTGGTCTCCGCGCTGCGCACGGCGTCCAGCGGCTGAACGTGTTCTGACATATCGGTATCCCTCACAGTGATTGTTTTTGTTGTTCCACTGGTGTTGCGTGTCCGGGTGATGCCTTGAATTAAACGCGGTCCCTTGTAGGAGCTGCCGCAGGCTGCGATCTTTTGATCTTGCTTTTGATCTGGAAAATCCAAAGTCAAAAGATCGCAGCCTTCGGCAGCTCCTACAGGGTTTGGGCCAGCTCCAATTTCGGGGTGCTGCTCCTGGTGTTGGGGTTGAGGATCAGTTGTGCCGCTTTCTCGGCAATCATCAGCGTAGGCGAACAGGTGTTGCCCGAGGTGATGCGCGGCATGATCGAGGCATCGGCGATGCGCAAACCGGGCACGCCGTGCACGCGCAGCTGTGCGTCGACCACCGCCTCAGCGTCGTTGCCCATGCGGCAGGTGCCAACCGGATGGAAAATCGTCGTACCGATCTTCGCCGCCGCTTCCTGCAACTCTTCATCACTTTGCAGGCTGGCGCCGGGCAGATACTCGACCGGTTTGAACGCTTGCAGGGCAGGGGCGCTGACGATGCGTCGGGTCAGACGAATCGCATCCGCTGCCACGCGCAGATCTTCAGGATGACTGAGGTAGTTGGGTTGAATCAGCGGCGCTTCCTGTGGATCTGCCGAACGAATGTCGATGCGTCCCCGACTCTGCGGACGCAAATCGCAAACTGAGGCGGTGAAGGCGGGAAAGCTGTGCAGCGGCTCGCCAAAACGCTCGAGCGACAGAGGCTGCACGTGATATTCCAGATTCGCCGAAGTCTGCTCCGGCCCCGACCGCGCGAACGCGCCCAACTGACTCGGCGCCATCGACAGCGGCCCGCTACGGTCATACAGATAACGCAGGCCCATGCCCATCTTGCCCCACACGCTGCCAGCGATCTGATTTAGCGTGCGCGCATTTTCCAGTTTGTAGATCAGGCGCAGCTGGAGGTGATCCTGAAGATTGCCGCCGACGCCCGGCAGCTCATGAATCACGCCGATTCCCAAGCGTTCGAGCAGCGGCCGAGGACCAATCCCGGAGCGTTGCAGAATGCTTGGCGATCCAACGGCACCGGCGCACAAGATGATCTCTTTGCGTGCCTTGAACTGTTTGATTTGACCTTCGTGACGCGCGCTGACTTTCGAGGCGCGACCGTCTTCGAGCAGCACCCGATCCACCTCAACCCCGGTCAGCACTGTCAGATTCGCCCGGTCGCGCACCGGTTTCAAAAATGCCTTCGCTGCGTTCCAGCGTACGCCGGATTTCTGATTGACCTGAAAGTAGCCGCAACCCTCGTTGTCGCCCTGATTGAAGTCATCGATGCTGGCGATGCCGCTTTGCTCAGCCGCACTGCGAAAGGCATCCAGAATCGGCCACGACAGACGCTGCTGCTCGACCCGCCATTCACCCTTGGCACCATGAAATTCAGCCGCGCCGGCAAAGTGGTTTTCGCTTTGTTTGAACAGCGGCAGCACGTCGTTCCAGGCCCAACCCGGGTTGCCCTCGGCCGCCCAGCCATCGTAGTCGTTGGCCTGGCCGCGCATGTAGATCATGCCGTTGATGGACGAACAACCGCCCAGCACTTTACCGCGCGGATAGCTCAGCGCGCGGCCATTGAGGCCCGTTTGTTCTTCGGTCTTGAAGCACCAGTCGGTGCGCGGGTTACCGATGCAGAACAGGTAACCGACAGGAATGTGAATCCACGCATAGTTGTCGCGCCCACCGGCTTCGAGCAACAGCACGCTCTGCTGCGGATCTGCCGACAGCCGATTGGCCAGCAAGCACCCGGCAGGGCCGGCGCCGACCACGATGTAGTCGTATTCATCGAGGGAAGTCTGCATTCCCTGACCTCGCTTTTTGTTTTTATTGTCGGACACTCTAGTTGTTAGCTTTCGTTAAAAGAATGTTAGTTTTTGCGCAGCCGCTGTGCGTTTTCAAACAGCCTGCATAGACCATAGCCGACAAGGACACGCCATGTTCGACTGGAACGACCTGCGGTTTTTTCTCGAACTGCAACGCAGCGGCCGCCTGCTCACCGCCGCCCGCCGCCTCAACACCACCCACGCCACCGTCGCCCGCCATATCGAAGCCATCGAAAAAAGCCTCGGCACCGCGCTGTTCGTCCAGCACGCCCAAGGCTACGAAATGACCCCGGCGGGGGAGGCGCTGCTTAAACATGCTGAAGCGATGGAAAACGTTGCGTTGCTGGCGCAGGAGGAAATCACCCAATCCACTGCGCCGTTGGGCAAGATTCGTGTTGGCGTCACCGAAGGGCTAGGCATCAAGTTTCTCGCCAGCCGCATGATCGGCTTGTTCGAGCGCTATCCGGGATTGGAAGTGGAACTGGTCGCGGTGCCGCGCTTTGTCAGCATCCTCAACCGTGAAGCGGAAATCAGCATTCACCTGGAGCGCCCGGCGGCGGACATGCTGGTCACGCGCAAGCTCACGGACTATCGCTTGGCGCTGTACGCCAGCCAGCGCTATCTCGATAAAGCCCCGCCCCTGCACAGCCGCGAAGACCTTGGGCGGCATGCGTGGATTGGTTATGTCGATGATTTGCTGTTCAGCCAGGAATTGATGTTTCTCAACAGCTTCTGCCGCAGCCCTCGGGTTGTGTTTCACAGCACCAGCGTCATCGCGCAGCAGGAGGCGGCGCGGTCGGGATTGGGCATTGCGGTGTTGCCTTGCTACATGGCCGAGTCGGATCCCGATCTGGTGCCGTTGCTGCCGGATGAAAGCATCGAGCGTAGTTACTGGATCAGTACGCGGCGCGAGTTGCACAAGTCGGTGCGGCTGCGGGTGGTCTGGGATTATGTGGTGGGGTTATGTGAAGCGGAGCAGGGGTTGTTGCTGGGCAGATCGCAGGCCGGCATCCGTTAATCCTTTTGGCTGTGCTGCTGTTGGCGCCGCTTTTGCTTGAATAGCTTCAAAGCCTTTGGCAATGGAGAGCAGCAATGAGGGAATGGCTTAGCGTTCGCGACATCAATGCGGACACCTTGAAGGCCATCAGTGACGGCGTCTTACGGCATGGCCGAGCCTTGTCTGAGGCTCGCGGCGGGCACGCTGAAGCCATCGCCTGTGCGCTGATGGAGGAGGGAACACTGATCGGCGGCGCTACCGGCAGAACCGAATTCCGGCGCCTGTTTGTCAATTACCTGTGGATCGACGTGCAATGGCGCGGAACCGGGCTGGGTACTCAGGCGTTGCACAAGCTTGAGGCGCTGGCCGTTGAAAGGGCGTGCGTGGATGCCTTGATCGAAACGCTGGATGACGACGTCGCCCGTTGGTACACCCGCTGCGGCTACCGATTGATCGCGCACGTGCCTGAGTACTGCGGCCCGTGGAGTCGTCATACGCTGTTGAAAACCCTTGGCGCAACCCAAGGAAATGCCGCCGATGACCAATAGCGATCTGGGCAGTACACCCAAAACCGGCAGGCTTCATCACGTTGAAATCAACGTCTCATCGCTGGAAGTCTCGCTGCGCTTTTGGCAGCCGTTGCTCTTGATGCTGGGTTATACGCAGCATCAAAACTGGCCCGCCGGGCGCAGCTTTATTCTCAACGGCACCTACCTGGTGTTCGTTCAGGCAAGCGATCTGCAACAGGGCTTTAACCGCCGGGGCGTGGGCTTGAATCATCTGGCGTTCCAGGCGGGTTCACAGGCGCAAGTGGATGAAATGGCGGATTGGCTGCGAACGTCCGGTTTTCGTCTTCTCTACGAGAGCGCCTATCCGCACGCCGGCGGCCCGGAGCACTACGCCCTCTACTGTGAGGATCCGGACAAGATCAAAGTAGAGATCGTCGCGCCGGTGGACACGCACCTGTAGTCCCGTTTGCAGGGCTGGCACGAATGACGTTGCGTGCGGCATTGAAGACTGTGCCTTCTACAGCGCTTTGGCAAAAAGGAAATTCTTGGGGTTGATTAGTATATGGATATCCGTATATTCGAATTTCCATATGTGCAGAGCCCATTCCATGATCACTCCCACCGAAGTCTTCAAGAGCCTCGCTGACGAAACCCGTGTCCGCGCCATGCTGCTCATTTCCGATCAAGGTGAACTCTGCGTCTGCGAGCTGATGTGTGCGCTCGACGACAGCCAACCGAAAATCAGCCGCCACCTCGCGCAACTGCGCAGCAATGGCTTGCTGCTCGATCGCCGTCAGGGCCAGTGGGTCTATTACCGGCTCAATCCGGAGCTGCCGGCGTGGGTGCGCGAGATTCTGCAAGTGACGTCCAAAGCCAACGCCGATTGGCTCAAGGACAACGCCGCCCGCCTGCAGAACATGGACGGGCGTCCGGTGCGCGAAGCCGCCTGCTGCTGAATCCGGATTTAGAGAGTTCTGACATGTTGCTGGCTTTCGCTGTTTTCGTCTTCACCCTCGTACTCGTCATCTGGCAACCCAAAGGATTAGGCGTCGGTTGGAGCGCCACGTTCGGTGCCCTGATCGCCCTGGCTGTCGGTGCCGTTTCGCTGCAGGACATTCCCACAGTGTGGGCCATCGTCTGGAACGCCACCGCCACGTTTATCGCGGTGATCATCATCAGCCTGCTGCTGGATGAAGCCGGCTTCTTTGAATGGGCGGCACTCCACGTTGCACGATGGGCAAAGGGCAGTGGTTATCGATTGTTCGCGTTCTGCGTGTTGCTCGGCGCGGCGGTGGCGGCGGTGTTCGCCAACGACGGTGCGGCGCTGATCCTCACACCCATTGTCATGTCGATGTTGCTGGCGCTGCGCTTTTCACCGGCGGCGACGTTGGCATTCGTCATGGCCGCCGGGTTTATTGCCGACACGGCCAGCCTGCCGCTGGTGGTATCAAATCTGGTCAACATCGTCTCCGCCGACTACTTCGGCTTGGGCTTTGCCGAATACGCATCGGTGATGGTGCCGGTGAGTCTGGTCAGTGTCGCGGCGACGTTGCTGGTGCTGTTTGTGTACTTCCGGCGCGATGTGCCACAGCGCTACCCGGTTGAGGCGCTTCAGGAACCCAAAGCAGCGATTCGCGACCACGCCACCTTCGTGGTCGGCGGCTGGACACTGCTGATACTGCTGGTCGGACTGTTCGCACTGGAACCGCTGGGGATTCCTGTCAGTGCCGTCGCGGCAGTGTGTGCGGCGATCCTTTTTGCGGTCGCTGCCAAGGGCCACAAGATCGCTACCCGACGGGTTTTGCGCGATGCACCGTGGCAGATCGTGGTGTTCTCGCTGGGCATGTATCTGGTGGTGTATGGCCTGAAGAATGCCGGGTTGACTGACCTGCTGGCCGTCGTCCTCGACCGCTTGGCCGAGCAAGGTTTGTGGAGCGCCACCCTCGGCACTGGCCTGCTGTCCGCGCTGTTGTCATCGGTGATGAACAACATGCCCAGCGTGCTGATCGGTGCGCTGTCGATCCAGGCCAGCGACGCCCAAGGGCTCGTTCGCGAAGCGATGATCTATGCCAACATCATTGGCTGCGACCTCGGCCCGAAAATCACCCCCATCGGTAGCCTCGCCACGTTGCTCTGGCTGCATGTGCTGGAACGCAAAGGTCTGCGCATCACCTGGGGCTACTACTTCAAGGTCGGCATTCTGCTGACCCTTCCGGTTCTGTTGATCACTCTTTCGGCCCTGGCACTGCGCCTGAGCCTTTGATGTCCGCCAAAAGCGGTAGGAGCAATCCATGCGAGTTTTGTTCATGTGCACGGCCAACAGCTGCCGCAGCATCCTCTCTGAAGCCATGTTCAATCATCTGGCGCCAGCGGGATTCGAAGCGGTGAGTGCCGGCAGTTTTCCCAAAGGTCAGGTCTTGCCGCGCAGCCTGTCGACGCTGCAACAGGCCGGCATCGCCATTGATGGTTTGCACAGCAAAGGCAACGACGCTTTTGAAAGCAACCCGCCAGATATCGTCATCACCGTGTGCGACAAAGCCGCTGGCGAGACTTGCCCGGTGTATTTCGGCCCGGCGCTGAAATCCCACTGGGGGCTGGAAGATCCGTCCGAAGTGAAGGGCGACGAAGCCACTGTCGACGCGGCTTTTCACGCCACCCTTATGCGCATCGGCCAACGCTGTCAGGCCTTCCTCGATCTGCCTTTCCACTCGCTCAGCCGCGATCAACTCAAGGCTGAGCTCGACCGCGTCGGCACGCTTTAAGGAGGATTTATGTCCGAACTGCCCAACCTCGATCTCAATCTGTTCGATAACGCCAAACCGTCGCAAGCGGGCGCGCACAAACCGCGCATCCTGCTGCTCTACGGTTCGACCCGCGAACGCTCCTTCAGCCGTTTGCTGGTAGAGGAGGCCGCACGTCTGCTCGAACACTTCGGCGCCGAAACGCGCATCTTCAACCCATCCGGTCTGCCACTGCCCGACGACGTTCCAGTCGACCATCCCAAGGTGCAGGAACTGCGCGAGCTGGTGCTGTGGTCGGAAGGCCAGGTCTGGTGTTCGCCAGAACGGCACGGCGCGATGTCCGCCGTGTTCAAGGCGCAGATCGACTGGATCCCGCTGGAACTCGGCGCCGTGCGCCCGACTCAGGGTAAAACCCTGGCCGTAATGCAAGTCTGCGGTGGCTCGCAGTCGTTTAACGTGGTCAACCAGTTGCGCGTGTTGGGCCGCTGGATGCGCATGTTCACCATCCCCAACCAATCCTCGGTGCCGAAGGCCTACATGGAGTTCGACGACACCGGGCGGATGAAAGCGTCGCCGTTCTACGATCGTGTGGTGGATGTAATGGAAGAACTGGTGAAGTTCACCGTGCTGCTGCGTGATCAACAGGCGCATCTGGTCGACCGTTACTCCGAGCGCAAGGAAAGTGCCGAGCAATTGATGGCGCGGGTCAATCAGCGCTCGATCTGAGGCCGTCCCTCGGCGAGGGACGGCTGCGTTCAGTCGACCAGTACTTGCGGTGACACCACCCAGACGCTGCAGGGCATTTTGTACAGCAACTGTTCCACCGTGCTACCGATCAACCGACCGAGGCCGCGATGACCGATCCGGCCCATGACGATCACGTCGATGTCATAGGCATCGGCGTAGCTGCACAGCACTTTGGCCGGATTGCCCATGATCATGTGCTGGCGTTCCGGCGCGATGCCGTTGCGCTCGGCCAGTTCGCGGAATGCATCACCTTGCGCATCGAACAGGGTTTTCGCCTTGCCCGGGGTAAAAAACGTCGAGGCGTTGCCAAAACCGAACTCGTCGGCGCTGATCGATGACAGGTCGTAGGCGTAGATCACATCCAGTTCGGCATCGCAGAGGCTGGCCAGTTTCGCGGCCTCGCGCAGGATGCGGTCGTTGAAGTCAGCGTATTGCTCGTCGCGATGAAACGGATCAATCGCCGCGACGATCCGCCGAGGCCGGGCATGCTGAACATGGCTGACAAAGTGCAGCGGCACCCGGCATTCACGCAGCAAATGAACATCGAGCGGGGTGAACATCAATCGCGACATGAACGAGGCGTGCTGCAGATCCTTGATCAGCAGGGCCATCGGCTGCTCCTTGAGGTGAATCTGGATTTCACGCAACGGATTGTCGACCCACACCACTTCCGTGGTCACGGTCACGCCGAGGTGGCGCATGGGCCGGGCCTGGTCCTCCAGCCATTGGCGGTGGCGCTCGACATAACCCAGGCGCATCTGTTCCAGGGCCTGCTCGTTGACCAATCCGGCGGTCGCCAGCCCTTCGAGGTAATCGAATGCCACGATATGCAGCGCCGCACCCGATGCCTTGGCCAGGGCAGCGGCCCGATCGAACGCAGGGCTGTGTTTCATCAGCGGTGAAGCTACCAGCATGAAACGTGCTTGCTCGGACATGACGAATCTCCTGTGGGTAGCGGCATTGGCCGGCCAGACGCAACGGCGTCAGTTCATGTTGCTCCGTGCCGCCGGGCGCGGCTTGATCTTTGTCAATGACGCAGCCGAGCAACGCCCGCGCCCGACGGGCGGTAACGGCGGGCGCAATCCTGCATTGATTGATCGTTATCAACCTTGTGTCGGTCAGTTCGGCGCAGCCTTGGAAAGGTGCTGAACTCACTGCAAACACCTGCACAGGAGTCTTGATCATGGCCATGATGAAAGCGGCGATATTCGTCGAAAAGAATCGCATCGTGCTGGATGACAAACCGATCCCCGAGATTGGCCCGCTGGACGCACTGGTGCGTATCACCACCACGACGATCTGCGGCACCGACGTGCATATCCTGCGTGGCGAGTATCCGGTGGCCAAAGGTTTGACCGTCGGTCACGAACCGGTGGGCGTGATCGAGAAACTCGGCTCACAGGTGCGCGGATTTTTCGAAGGCCAACGGGTGATTGCCGGCGCCATCACCCCCAGCGGCCAAAGCTACGCCTGCCTGTGTGGCTGCGGCTCCCAGGACGGGCCGGACACTCGCCACGGCTTTCGCGCCACCGGCGGCTGGAAATTCGGCAACATCATCGATGGCTGCCAGGCGGAGTACGTCTTGGTGCCCGATGCCTTGGCCAACCTGTGTCCGATCCCCGACGGGCTGAGTGACGAACAAGTGCTGATGTGCCCGGACATCATGTCCACCGGATTCTCCGGCGCCGAACGTGGTGAAGTCAGTATCGGCGACAGCGTTGCGGTGTTCGCGCTGGGGCCGATCGGCCTGTGTGCGGTGGCCGGGGCGCGGCTCAAGGGCGCGAGCGTGATCATTGGCGTCGACGCGGTGGCCGAGCGCATGAGCGTCGCGCGGCAGTTGGGTGCGACCCATGTGGTCAACTTCAAGGATGGCGACGTGGTCGAGCAAATCATGGCGTTGACCGACGGGCGCGGCGTGGATGTGTCCATCGAAGCCTTGGGCACCCAAGGCACGTTCGAGTCTGCCTTGCGGGTGTTACGCCCGGGCGGACGCTTGTCGAGCCTTGGGGTTTACGCGTCGGACCTGCGCATTCCCTACGATGCCTTCGCGGCGGGGCTGGGCGATTACAGCATCGTCAGCACCCTGTGCCCCGGCGGCAAGGAGCGCATGCGCCGGTTGATGGCGGTGGTGCAAAGCGGTGGTGTCGATCTGTCGCCGCTGGTGACCCACCACTTCAAACTGGACGATATCGAAGCCGCCTATGAACTGTTCGCGCATCAGCGCGATGGGGTGATGAAGGTGGCGATCACGCCTTGATTGGCAATGCGCCCCGTACTGTTTACTGGTGCAGGGCGCAGGAATGGCGCTACAGACTCAGGCGATGAATGACCTGATGGGGATCATCAGGATCGCTGTGGGTTTCAAAGCCCAGTGATCGGGCGAGGTCGCGCATGGCCGTGTTGCTGGCCGAATCCACCGAATACAGATGTTTGAAACCGTTGAGCCGGGCGGCTTTGATCAGGTGCTCCATCAGCAACGTGGCCAGGCCCAGGTGCATCCATTCATCGGCGACCGTCACAGCGCATTCGCAGTCCTGTTCGCCCGTGGCGGCGTAGCGGCTGATGCCGATCTCGATCAATTCGCCATTTTCGTGAACCAGTGCGATGAAGGCCGCGCGTTGTTTGTAATCGACGTCCATCAACTGATCGAGCAACGCGGTGCCCGGCTCACTCATCTGCGCGAGAAAACGCAGGTGTCGGGACTCGGGCGACAAGCGCTTGATAAACGCGTACTCGCGTTCGCGATCCTTGGCGGCCAGTGCGCGGATCAAGACGTGGCGGCCATCCTTGAGCGACTCGATCCAGTATTCACCTTGGTGCGCGGCATAGGCCGGCGCCGCGCGGTCATTGTGGTCTTTGACAGTGAGCATGAGATGAGCCTCCATCGGGGCTGAACGAGCAACGCGCAGGAGAGTGCGCTGAGTCTGTTCTACACCGATGTCAGCCCCGGAAGCTGATCTGGATCAGATTCCGACGCGCGGCCACTGTTTTTTAGCGGGCGATGGTGCTTCTGTTTCCGCAACAGGCTCAGCCCTGAGGTGGTTCGCGGGTGCTGCGTTGCGATGCGGGGCGCGGTTGCCCGTCGGGAATCGACAAGGTCGCACGAAGGCCGCCCTCCGCGCGGTTGACCAAAGTGATCCGTCCGCCCAACTGCGTGGCAATGGTGTTGACGATGGTCAGTCCCAGCCCCGCGCCGTGGGCATTGCCGCGACTGTAGAAGCGTTCGAACAAGCGCGCCCGGTCGGTTTCATCGATGCCCGGCCCCTGATCTTCAACGCTCAAGTGATAGAAACCCTCAGCCTGGCTGAGCAGCACGGTGATCACGCCGTGTTCCGGGGAGAAGTTCGCAGCATTGGTGATCAGGTTGTTCAGGGCAATGTCGATCGTGCCGGGGCTGGCCATGATGTTGAACGGCTGGGCGCTGTCTTCAAAGGCCAGTTCCAGGTGTTTGCTCAGCAACCATGGCGTCAATTGCACCAGGCTGTTGCGCACGGTTTCGCTGAGGTCGATGGGTTGCAGCGGCGGCGGATTGGGTTTCGGCTCCAGACGCGCCATGGTCAGCAACTGGTTGACCAGGCGACTGGTGCGGTCGACCCCGGCGATCAGAAACGCCAGCGATTCGCGGCGTTCCTGTTCGGTGCCGGCCTCCTGCAGGTTCTGTGCATGCACGCGCAGCACCGCCAGCGGTGTGCGCATTTCGTGGGCGGCATCGGCGATAAAGCGCCGCTCGCGGCCAAGCACTTCCTGGATCTGCGCGAGCATGCGATTGAGCGCCGCTTGCATCGGTTCCAGCTCACTGGGCAGCGGCGCCAGTTGCAACGGTTCCAGCGAACCGCTGTGGCGGGCGCGCAGAGTTTCGGCCATGTTCGCCAACGGCTTGAGGCCCCAGCCAATCGCCAGCCAGACCATCGCTGCCAGCAGCAGGCTGCCGACCACGTTCGGCCACAGCGTGTGACGGACGATGCGGTCGACCAGATCGGCGCGCACATCGTCGCGCTCACCGACCCAGATGCGCAGGCCGTTCTGTTTGTCTTCAAGGAGAAAGGCGCGCCAGTGCCGATTGTTCAGATCCACCACATCGCTGAAACCGGGCTGAGTCGGCGGCGCCTTGAAGGACGGTGCGCTGGCGGTGTGCACCAACACATCACCGGCAGGATTCCACACCTGAAAGGCGATTTTGCGTTCGTAAGGATGACCCTCGCCGCGCGGCACCGCTTCGCCCAGCGCCGAGTTGAACGCCTGGTAAAGCTCTGCGTGCTGTTTGCTGGCCAGGGGCATGCGCATCACCCCTTGCAACAAGCGCGCGTTCTGCGCCAATTGTGCGTCGTAGACTTCGGCGATTTCGTGGTTGCTGTCGTGCAGGTTGAAGGTGCTGAGCACCGCGAGGCCGGCCAGCAACAGGCCGATGATCAAGGTCAGCGTGCGGCGGCGGATCGAGGTCATCGACGCTCCTCCACCAGATAACCGACACCACGGATGGTGCGGATCAGGTCGGTGGAAAACTTCTTGCGCAAGTGATGAATGTGCACTTCGAGGGTGTTGCTTTCGGCTTCTTCATTCCAGCCGTAAAGCAGCTGCATCAACTGATCGCGGGTCATCACCCGGCCCGGCGGTGACAGCAGTTCGTGCAGCAACTGATATTCCTTGGGCGTCAGAGCCACGGGCTGGCCCTGATAGCTGACTTGCTGGGTGCCGGGGTTAAGGCTGATGCCGGCATGCTCGATCAACGCCTGGGCGCGCCCGGCACTGCGCCGCAACAAGGCGCGCAAGCGTGCCTTGAGTTCATCCAGGTCGAACGGTTTGATCAGGTAGTCGTCGGCCCCGGCGTCGAGCCCGGCGATACGGTCTTCAGTAGCGTCGCGGGCAGTCAGAATCAGCACCGGCAGATTCGAACCGCTGTCGCGCAGGCGGCGCAGCACTTGCAGGCCGTCCATGCGCGGCAGACCGAGATCCAACACGGCGACATCGAAGGTTTCACTGAGCAGCGCATGCAACGCGCTGCTGCCGTCCTTGAGCCAGTCGACGGTGTAACCCTCGCGGCCCAGCGCCTGATGAATGCCTTCACCCAGCGCCACGTCATCCTCAACCAGTAATAAACGCACGCGGACTCCTGTCAGTCGAGTTTCTTGTTCACGTCCACCAGAAGGGCGGCGATCTCTTTGCGACGCCCGGCATCGGCACTTTCCCGGCCCGGACGCGGCGCGGCTTGTTGGGCTTTGAGCAGGGCTGCTTTGGCTTCAGCGTAGCGCTTCTGACGGTAGAGGTGATCGCCCCAGAAGTACAGGCTGTCGATGCCGTTGGGGTTGAGTTGCAAGGCTTGCTTGAGCAGTTGCTCGGCCTTGTCGCTGTCGCCGAAACCGATGGGCCAGCCGGGCACGCGGTCATACAGCGCGGCGAGGCTGGTGTAGGCCGAGCCTTGCAGGGCTTTGGGGTCGAGGGTCAGGGATTTTTCCAGATCGGCCTTGGCGTCCTTGGCTTTGCCCAGTGCGCCGAGTCCGCCCTCGGCACCGGCCCAACTGCTGGTGACGATGCCTTTCCAGATCCACGCTTCGGCCACCGCCGGGCGCTGCGTGGTGAACGTGTTGGTTTCGCTGGCCAATTGTTCGAACGCGGCGGCGCGCTGTTTTTCCGCCACTTCATATTGGATGTGCGCCCAGCTCTGCTGGATGCCCTCGAGACGTTGCTGGTCGGCCGGTTCCAGCGCCCAGACACTTTGACTCAAGGCGGCGAGCAACAGGCATGCGGATAGTTTTTTCATGGCTTTGGCGACTCGTGGTCAGGTTTTTCACTGAGACGGCGGATCAGCGGCAACTGCTTGCGCAGGCCTCGATCGACCAGATGCGGGAGCAGATTGTTCAGGCGGACGAAGAAGCGTTCCGGCCAGCCCAGGTAGAGGTCGCGACGATCACCGGCAATCGCATGGATCACCGCCGAGGCCACGGTTTGCGGATCGTCGACGTTGGCCTTGAGTGCGTCGTTCAACGCTTGTGCGGCGGCGCTGTTCATCGAGGTGCGCGTGGCGCGTGGCGCGACGTACAGCACGCTGACGCGAGTGTCGGCGAGCTCCCGGCGCAGCGCTTCGGAAAACCCGCGCAAAGCGAACTTGGTCGCGCAATAACTGGCGTAACCCGGGTAGCCGATCGAGCCATAGGTCGAACCGACGTTGACCACCATCGCGCTGTCGGCCTGCTTGAGCAGCGGCAACAGCATTTTGGTCAGGCACATCGGCGCACTGATGTTCACCGCCAGCATCGCGTTGATATCGCTGTCATCGAGCTGTTCGAGCATGGCGAAGTGATTGACCCCGGCGGCGTTGATCAGCAGGTTGATGCCGCCGATGGCTTCGGCGGCGACCAGCACTTTGCGCCGATCGCTGAGGAAGGTCAGGTCGGCGCCGACCCAGCACAACGACTCGGGGTAGCGCTTGAGCAACGGCAGCAGTGCCTCCTGATGCCGCGCCACCGCGAGCACATGGGCACCGGCGGCGCACAAGGTTTCGGCGATGGCCAGGCCGATGCCGCCACTGGCACCGGTCAGCACCACCCGCGCATCACGCAGCTGCATGTTGAGCCTCCGCGTCACGCGGCAAGCCACGGAACATGTCGGTGTACAGGCGATAGACGACTTTCGAGGCATGGATCACGGCGGCTTGATCGGCAGGATCTTCCAGCTGATTCATCAGGCGCCGATAGGTCTGCATGTGCTCGATATCGAGCGAACCGTGGGAGCTCAGGTAACTGAACGCCGTTTCCGGCAACGCCAGGCGCTCGCGAATGCTGCCCGCCGCGTGGGTGGCCAGGGCGATGCTGGTGCCTTCGAGCACGTTGACCATGCCGAACAGACCGACCGGATTGCCCCGGGCGATCAGGTCGTAAAGAAAGCTGACCATCAGTTCGATCGACAACGACGGCTGACCGTCGCGCACCGCATCACGATCACCGCCACATGCAGCGATGTCGTTGAGCACCCAGTGCTCGTGGCCGTATTCGTCTTCGATGTACTCGGCCACCGCTTTGCGCAGCCATTCCAGACGCGTCGGCAGGCGCGCACCGCAAGCCATCATCAGCGGCACGGTGTGGCGCACGTGGTAATACGCTTGCGCGAGAAACGCCCGATAGCTGTCGAGGCTGACCTTGCCTTGCAGGGCATCGACGATGATCGGCAGGTTGAACAGTTCGTGGCGTTCCTGTTGCGTGGCTTCTTGCAGGGTGTCAAAAAAACTCATGATGCGGACTCCTCGGAAACAGCGGATTCGGTCAATTGCGCGTGGTACTGCGCGACGATGGCGTCGCGGCGCGGGCGGCCATTGGCGGTGAGCAAGCCATTGGCGGCGGTGAAGGGTTGCGGCAGGCGCGTCCACTGATGCACCTGGGCGTAATCGGGCAAAGCCTCGTTGGCTTCGGCGACGGCAGCGGCCAGTTCGGCATCGGTGCAGTCCGGACGATGTGGCCAGAGCAGTGCGTGGTTATGCGGCAAGGCCTCGCCGTAAACGAACGCCTGAGCGATGTGGCGGCGCTGGGTCAGCTCGGACTCGACCCATTCCGGGTTGACGTTGCGCCCGAAACTGGTGACGAACTGGTGCTTCTTGCGGCCCTTGAGATAGAGAAAACCTTCCGGGTCGAACTCGCCCAGATCGCCGCTCGGCCACCACTCATCGGCGTACGGCGCGTCGCCCAGATAACCGAGCAATGTGGACCCCTTGATCAGCACCTCGCCGTCCTCGGCCAGGCGCACTTCAACATGCGGCAGCGGTCGGCCAACGCTGCCGGGGCGGCGTGCGCCGGGGCGATTGAGGCACACCACCGAGGCGCATTCGGACAAGCCGTAACCTTCATAAACCGGCAGCCCGACTCGTTGCGCACGGTGCAGCAGATCCTCCGAGACCCGCGCACCGCCGACAGCGGCAAAGCACAGGGTTTGCGGGTCGAAGGCTTTCTGTTCGGCGGCGCTGACCAGCAACAACAGCAACTGCGGCACCAGGATCAGACTCTCCGGCGCACGGCTGGCGAGATAACCGAGCAGGCGCGGAATCTCGACGCCGCTGGCGCCCTGAATGCCGAGGGTTTTCTGGCTCGGCACACTGAGCGTTGCGCCGGCATACAGCGCGGCATAGCAGCCGAGGTTCTCTAGCAGAATCGCCAACGGCAACAGCGCCAGATGATGCTGCGGGCCGGTCGCTTCGCTGGCCTGATCCAGCTCCCGCGCCACCCGCAGCAGGCTGTCGGCGCTCAGGCATACACCTTTCGGCGTGCCGGTGGTGCCGGACGTGAAAGTGAGTTTCGCGGTGCCGGCCGGCATGCGACTGGGGCCACTGAACGAGCGGCGCCAGAACTCGCCACGTTGTTCATAACCAGCCGCGAGCAGTTCGGCGCCCAGTTCTGGCTCGGCGATCACCCGTTCGGCCTGGCTCTGTTGCAGACAATGGGCGCGTTGCGTCGCACTGAAAAACGGCGGCAGCGTCACGCAGGTCAGGCCTTCAAACAGCACGGCCAGATCCCACAGCATCGCGTCGACGCCGTTGTCCAACGCCAGCGCAATCACCTGCGCTTGCTCATCGCGCAGGCGCTCCTGGCGATACAACACCTCGGCGTACAGCGTGGCGTAATCGAGTTTCAGCGTGTCGCCCCACAGGGCAGTGGCGTTGTCATTGCGCCGGGCATGGTCGCGCAGGGCTTCCTGGAAGCGTTGCAGTTCAAGCGACATGACAGGCTCCTTCAATCGAACCGGGCAAACCGAGGCGGGCAAACAGGCCGATATCGCGCAAATGGACGAACCCGGCGCGGATGTTGCCGACGTGCACCCAAGGTTTACTTTCGTAATAACTGCCCCAGTGTTGACGCTCGTCACCCAACCGTTCCGGATCAGCGGCGCACAATGTCACTGGCTTCAAACCCAGGCGATGGAAGCTGTTGACCAGGCCGATGTTGCCGGTGAACGTCACCCATTCCAGGCCGCCCATGGCCAGCAGGTAGGTGATGGCGATGATGCTCAGGCGCGCGCTGCCGGTGTCGCTGGCGGCGAGGTTGCCGACTTCGACGATGGCGCTGCGCTCGACCGGACGATCTGCCGCCGCGCTGATCAACGGCTCGATCGGCTCATCCAGATAGCGCTCAAGGAACAGTGATTCCAGATGCGCGCGACGCACCCCGGCCACGGCGCACAACTCGCCATCGCCGTTGTGCATGCCGAACAGCTCGGGCATGAAATGGCGGATGTCGGCGCCGTGGGCCTTGCGAAAGCGTTGCTGGATAAAGGCTTCGAAAGTCTCTCGCAGGGCATCGTCGGGCAGCGCACCGGTCAACGTCATCTGCGGTGTTTCGGCTTGACCGAAGCGCAGGGGCAGGGGGATGTTCCAGTCAAATTCGGGCATGGGCAGAACGCCTCCCTCAATAGGTTTGAGGCGAGTATCGGAGGCATTTCTTAACGAAGTCTGAAGGTGAAAAAAGGTTAACCTGAGGGTCTGTCTTCAGACTCTCTTAAGACTGGGCGGGCAGGGTAACGCCGTCGGTTCGCCCAACAACCGGAGCGAGGCGGTCGAACGAATCGGCCGTCACTCACGACAATCAAGAGGCGCAGCTTATGTCCCGCGACATCGCCGTAACCCGTTACGGAAAACTCTCAATCACCCTGCACTGGCTGATGCTGGCGCTGTTTGTCGGCGTCTACGCATGCGTCGAAATCAAGGGCTACCTGCCCAAGGGCAGCGAAGCACGCGGCTTGCTGATGGGCTTCCACGGCCTGTTCGGCGCGAGCATCTTCGCCCTGGTGTGGATCCGCCTGCTCGGCCGCCTCAGCCCACGCCCACCGATCACGCCCAAACCCCCTGCGTGGCAGACCGGCATCGCGCACCTGACACACCTGGCGCTGTACGGCCTGATGATCGCCACACCGATCCTCGCCTGGCTGATGCTCGCCGCCGCCGACAAACCGTTCCCGTACTTCGGCTTCCACGTCCCGGCACCCGTGGCCATCGACCCGGACTTCGGCAAACAACTGAAGTACTGGCATGAACTGATTGGCAGCACCGGTTACTGGCTGATCGGGCTGCACGCGCTGGCGGGGTTGTTCCACCATTATTGGGTGCGGGATAACACGCTGGTGCGGATGCTGCCGGGCCGCACCGAATAACCCTGATCGACTACAACCCCTGTGGGAGCGAGCCTGCTCGCGAAAGCGGTGTGTCAGCCTACGATGATTTTGGCTGACACGGCCCCTTCGCGAGCAGGCTCGCTCCCGTAGTTTTTTGTGGTGTCTGGCAGAGCGGGGCAGTTGCCGGAACCGCACTTCGCGTCCACTCTATGACCTGCCGACAAGGAGCGTCCGCCGACCCTCCGTCGTGACCACAGGGAGCTTGCAGCATGAGCGAAGACAACAAGGTAAAAGGCCCGGCGTCATACTTCCCCTCCATCGAGAAAAAATACGGCCAGCCCATCGATCACTGGCTGAACCTGCTCGCCGGCATCACCGACAAGAAACACATGGAACTGGTGGCGTGGCTCAAGGAAGAACACGGCATGGGCCACGGCCATGCCAACGCCTTGGTTGCGCATCATCTGGCGGGTAAACAGTGAGGGCAGGGCAGCGATGAATTTCTCCCACCGGCCCGTGACGGCCGACGACGTCAACACCCTGTGCAGCTTTCCCCAGGGCGAACAAGAACTGTTCTTCATGTTCCCGAAAGCCAACTTCCCGCTCACGGAAGAACAGATGCACAGCGCAATCAGCCAACGTTTCGACTCCACGGCTTTTCTGGCCAACGGCGAGTTCGTTGGTTTTGCCAACTTCTACCGCGCTGAGCACGATGGCATCTGCTGCATCGGCAACGTCATCGTCGCGCCATACGCCCGTGGCCAGGGTGTGGCGCGGTACATTGTCGAGACCATGACCGCGCTGGGTTTCGAAAAATACCAGGCCAAGGAAGTGCAACTGTCTTGCTTCAATGAAAACACCGCCGGCCTGCTGCTCTACCCGAAACTTGGCTTCGTGCCGTTCTCCATCGAAGAACGCCCGGCGCCGGGTGGCAAACGTTCAGCGCTGATCAACATGACACGCCACCGACCATAGCCATCCCCCAATTCCTGTGGGAGCCGGGCTTGCCCGCGATGACGCCAGCCCGGCCGCCGCGAACCCAGAAGCCCAACACAAAACCTGTGGGAGCGAGCCTGCTCGCGAAGACGCCAGCCCAACCACCCCAAATCCCAAGCCAGACTCAATCCCATGTAGGAGTGAGCCTGCTCGCGATAACGCCAGCTCAGCCACCACCAATCCCAACTCAACCACATAACCCTGTGGGAGCTAGCCTGCTAGCGAAGACGCCAGCCCAGTCCCCCCATCAACCACCGACCGAAATAAACAGTAAAAACCACCACTGTTTAAACGAAGCCTCAAGTAACCACCAAAACCCTACAACGCCTTGCGCCGTTACCTACGACTAAGCCAGAATCCGCCGGCTTGTGCGTCTAGGTCGCGGGTTCTATCGTCTGTCGGTCGCTGAAAAACAGTGATCGGGTTTGGTAGCCCTGAGTTTTCGTAGATTGCATAAGCATCATGATTCGCAGTGTCTGTTCGACACGGCTTTATGGTGGTCATGCACAGGGCGTCTTCGGGCGCGCCGGTTTTCTACGTCCCGGTCTACCAACCTGCGCATGGCCGCCACCCTCGTTTGGTAGCGAGAGTGATGGCTCCTTTTTTTGACGTAGGAGCTTCATCAATGATCAAACCAACACCCAACCCACCAGAAACCGACCCAACATCCCCTTACGAATCCCCCGACTCCAAGCGATTCCACGAAGCCGCGGAACGCGCCCTCGACCACTACCTCAAACCCGCCAGCCAAATCATGGCCAGCACCCAACAACCCGAACGCATGTACCTCGCCAACCCGAAGTACAACAGCGAATCCCTGCTCGCCAACGCCAGCGAAACCCTCGGCTCCGCCAGCGAAATGCTCCTCAACTTCGCCGCCATGCTCGACACCCCGCACCGCAAAACCGCACTGGGCATCGCCCAGGTCGTGATGCTCGGCGAAATCGCCGTCAACCAAGCGCTGGATAACGTCGAAATCGCCAGCTAACCCCCACCCCGACGAGGGGAAACCCTCGTCGAACCCCGCTGTCACACCTTGGCTGGCACACGGCCACGGCTTGCGCCCCCCAGCCTCGGCTGTCAACCTTCGGGCCGTTCTCAAGGATCAGAACCAGGAATCACGGATGAGTGGCTACGTACCCAACCCCCCGAAAAACCACCGCTACGAAGAAGCCAAACCCGTCGATATTCACGCCCAGCGTTGGGCGGAATATGAGAAACACGGGAAAGAACCTGCGCGCGAACCTGAGAAAATCGGGATCGCGTTGAGGATTGGGGTTTTCTTTGATGGCACTGGGAATAATGCGAACAACACGGCGGCGGGATTGCTGTGTGGGGCGCAGCATCCGATTGCGCCTCAGGATATCCCTGCTAGTTGCCAGCCTTACATGAGCGACCCTGATAGCAGTTACGGCAACGATGTCAGCAATGTGAAAAGGCTGAGCGACTTGTATGACGCCGTACCTGACGCAGTAGGAGAGGGGCCGCTGAAGCGAACCTCCCGCGTCGTCTATATCGAGGGCATTGGCACCCGCTCCGGAGAAGAAGACAGTAAGTTCGGCTCTGGCACCGGGCGCGGCGAAACTGGCGTTGCCGGTCGAGTCGAGTCCTCATTTCCAGTCATTCAACAAGCTATCAGCCGCGTCTTGATCGATAACCCAGGCAGTGAAATCGCTTCATTGACTTTCGACACGTTTGGCTTCAGTCGCGGCGCCGCCGCAGCTCGACATTTTGCCAATGAGATTGTCCGCACCAGTCGTGGCCCTCTTGGCACCGTGCTGAGAAACCTGCCCAGAGCCTTCAGCCCTAAATTCAACGACCAGTATAAAAGTGACATCAACATGGGGTTTATCGGCTTGTTCGATACCGTCCCATCGATTGCGGGTTGGTCGAATCTTGGCAATATCAAAAGCGCTGTAGCGACCGGAGTCAAACTCTATCTCGATCGTCGTTTTTTTACCGATGTCGTCCAGTTGTCTGCCCGTGATGAATGCCGCGCCAACTTCGCACTCAGTCGCGTCAAAGCGGATCACTTGGAGATAACCTTGCCGGGTGTGCATTCGGATATCGGCGGAGGCTATCTGGAAGAGGCGCAGGAATGTGTGCTTGTAAGTCCCATGCAAACGCTGATCGTGCCTTTGAATACTGATGTCACGACGACCTCGATCTACCGCGATGCCGTCAATGCCAAGGCCCAATGGTTAGCCAAAGGCTGGCCTACGGAAATGCTTGAAATCGTAACGCCCGACGCATTGCTGATGCCGAACAGCCCGCAAGATCGACTAAGTCCCAATGTGAAGCGTGTGTACGCCGCTCTGCAGCTCAAACGCCCGGTAAGCGGCATGTTGTCCAGGGTCTACCTGCGAGTGATGCACCGTTTGGCAAAAGAAAAGGGCGCTCGATTCAACGACATTCCAGATACGCCTGATTTGGCCATTCCTGAAGAGCTGCAACCCCTGTGCGATAGATTCTTGGCGGGGGACTACAGCGTCACCCCGCAAGAAGATGAATTGCTGAAATTCAAGTACATTCACACCTCAGCCAACTGGAACCATCCGCTTGGCCGAAAAGATGGCAGCGGGATCAACGCGGTTTACATCAACGCCCCCACGGAAGACTCAATCCGCGTGCAACATCCTCATGTACCTGACTGGACGCTTTGGTAATGAAAGTTCTTGTGACCCTGTTATGCGCACTATTCATGACTGCCTGCCAATCTGCTGATCCGCTGTCGGCCAAAAACGATCCCAAATCTGAATCTTGGGAGCTTGCGTTCACCGAGCCCTATTACATGAAGGTGTGGGTTGAGGACAGCGCCGTAGAAGACATCAACGGCAAGCTATTCAAGCGCACAGGATCCGGAACAGCCGCAGGCGGGGAGCCTGAAGACGGTAAAGAATCCGCTCGAGGCTGGCATGCATTAGGTGGTGCTGCGAAAGCAGTGATTGGTGCTGATCTTCCCAAGCGCATTTACGTGCGCTGGCAATCAATTGTCGAGCCACAGACATATCAGGTTTGGGTTGATGTGCCCGAAGAGGCGAGGAACCTGATGGTGCAGTCAGTTAATCAGCGGTGTCCGGAAGCTCCGGAACAGCAGGCTAGCTACAGCGCTTCTATCTATTTGGGTCTGGCTCCGGGGGGAGTTGTGCGGGTTTTTGTTCGGGATTCATGTCATCGTCCAGTCACAGTGGCTAGAGCCCAAGCTAAGATTGAACCGCTGGGCCCCAGCCAGGGTAAGAATCAAGGGCGTTACGCGTATCCGATCAGTGAAAGGTCAAAACGGTACATAGACACGTACGGCGTTCCATTTGGAAGTTGGTAAGTAGGCCGCATATGAAGAAAACCAGAAGAATCGGAGGCAGACCGTATAAAGTGATCTGTTTCCGATTACTGTGCGGTAGCTGTGACGATAATACTAGTCTTTAAAAAGGAGCTTTATAGGTGAGATTTGGGGGTCAGAATATTCTTTTCTCTCGATGCGTAATTTTGATTTTTCTTTAAGGTGGTTGATTTCTTTCATAGTGGTTGTATGTTCGGATATAAATTTGGATTTGTTGTCGTGATATCGTAGTGATGTGAGTTTGTTTTTCTTTTTTGGATTCAAAGGTTTAAATATTCGCAGATGTCTTGGTCTATAGTTTTCATCGCACTGAGCAAACCATCCCCCAACTAAATCAGCCGATGGCATATGATTCTCCTTTATTGCAAGATTAGTGTCCGAATCGATTTCTCCCCAAGCATCATCTAATTGTCCTTTGTGTACCTTGACTGAGTTATAAGCAACGCCTTGAAACTCTTTATAGTCAAGATATTTTTCATGGATTCGGTTTATGACTTCATAGAAGCGCTTGTCTTCACTTTGAAAAAGGGAGTTCAGTATCTGGTAGAATTTTGAGCCGTTGGGGTTAGCGTCTATGAAGAATGTATCGCTATTAAAAGAAAAGTAACTAAAAAGGAAGTAATCCCCCGGCTCAATTCCGCACTCCTTTAACGCTACGTAAGGGTGATCTGCCAGATAGAGTTTGCGCTCTCCCTGATTATTGAAACGACCCATAGGTACTTTTGCTACACTACGATTCGGTGGATAAAAGTCTTTTCGAGTAACTGCTTCTGCAAGAAATTTTTGGGCATCTGAAGGCTGGATTGGCCGGACGCGTGAAAAAACAGAGTGTTTCGGATATATGCGATATTCCAGTTTTAAAGCAGATGCGTCTACACTGCTTGAAGTAGAGTTTGGGTGTAAGACGTTGTGGATTGCTTCGCAGTATCCATCCACGCCAATTTTTGGATCAAATTCTTCAAAATTCATTTTTCGCTCTCTCTAAAATTGTAGATATTAAATTTTTGATTTTTTTTGCTTAAAACTCAGTTGTTTCGGGTTTCTCTTAGTGTGGAGAAGACTGTGTAGGGGTCGAGTATTTAAGAGAAAAATTCTTCCATTATTTGGAATGATAGTTGTACCTGTGTTTTTTCTGGAGATAGGAAGGGCGCTATTTCTTCGTCGAACAGCTTTTTAGTATCAGTTAAGTCTTCGTCAGTGAATATAAGTGTTGTGACCCCGTGCTCCTTGAAGTATGCACGGTGTTTTCTAATTTCTTTCGCAAAGTTATCGGCCGCGAGCTCGTTGATTTGTTTTTGTGTTAATTCTTTTACTTTGGCTAGATAGCCGTGGGTGGACCATGGAGATAATTCGAATCCAACCCTGTCCAGAGTGAATGGATTAATAATCAAAAAATCGAGACGATAAATGTGCTTTTTTGCAAGTCCAGCATAGCGAAACTCAGGGATTAAAAGCGGTACCGTCTCAGGAGAAGGATGTTTTCTAACGAAGTCGCAGTAGTAGCCAGCAATTGCATATTCGTACTGAGAACCGGAATTCCTCACAAGTGTATCTTGGAAGAATAGTAAGTATTGCTCAAGATCGCTAAATTTAAATATTTTATTTTGACCAGGAATAACTAGGCCAGTATGGAGTACGTGTCCAATAGTCCAATACGGCTTGCTGAAGGCTCTGATTTCGCTCTTGTCGTTTTCCCAAGCGTTGTCTTTGAAGCGTGGGCATACAAACAGGCCATAACTTGCATTTTCTTGTCCTATCCAGAGTTCGGCATCTTCAACTGCTGGGCGATTTTTTGAGAGTTCGTCAAAGTGTTTCAAAAAAGATCGTTTTAGGAAAAGTATTGCGTATTCACGGAAGGCTGAGGATTTTTTGAGTTTTTCCCATATTGAAAAATGGGCAGACACTCCACACTCTAGCGCTCCCTTCTTAAGCTTTTCGAGCCAACGCGTTACAAATTCCTCTTGACTATGTATGACATCATTTTTCAGATCAAAAAACTCGTCATTTTTGCTACCAAGTGTAGCGTTCAGCGATGCTTCACTCGTAAATCCAGTTTCTGAGAGAACCGTGGGGAGTAGTTCTCTTAGTTTTGTTTTTATAGTATCAATCATCCGGTTTCTTGCTGTTTTGTTGGGGTCTCTCTTGGCCATATCAATTTCCTTTTTCTGGCTGTTTAGGGATGGGCTTTGATGAGCGGTTGTAGTCTTTAACCTGAAAGAGTGGTATTTGTTATTTCATCTGTTTGATTAAATTCTAGGGTGGCTGCATGCAATGAATGCATGTTTTTTTTGCGTAGACATAAGGCGGTAGTTAGTTCTACTCCGAGGGGGTTTCGGCAGAATAGTATTGGCCACATTATGGATTTTCTAAGATGTATAGATAGGTTCATTGAGCGATTCCATTCGCGCGTCTTGTCTCAGAGATACTGCCTTAAAGGGAAGGCCAATTGCTATTATTAGTTTTCTGTCATTGGCTCGCCGTTCGTCTACTGGTAATTTGTGATCTTTTGTGCCTAGTCGGGAGGGCGAAGTAATGTTTTTTTGATTAAGCAGCCCGATCCGTAACTCCCGATCAGTCCATACTGATCAACGAATCCACACACACACAGCCTCATCCAGCAACGATGTCAAACGCAGCGCTACCCAAAACCTCCCCGTTAACCAAAACCCTCACCCCATGCCGCCCCACAAAATGCCTCCGCGTCGTAAAATCCTTAATCACCTGCCGCCTCCCCACACCCAAACTCCCAAACCCAGCCAAAACCACCGTCTTCAACTTAAAAACCTTCCCCGAAACCCCGCCATTCGCCTTCACATAGTCAATCGCATAATCAATCACCAACCGCTGCTCATGCGCCACCGTCGACTTCACCACAAACGACAACGTAATCGCTTCCCCCAATCGCACCACCGCCGGCTCAACCCGCACATCCAACAACTCAACCTCAGCCTTCGCCCCCGCGCCAATCACCGTCAGCGCCCTTAAATCCCCCTGCTTAATCAAACTACGCAACGCATGCTTGGCAACCCACGCCGTGTGCTTGTTCTCCAACGACCAACCTTCAATCGTGTCCAGCACCCACCCCGGATGCACTTTCGTCACATCATTCAAATGATTCGCCACGGACTTGCGCACATACAAACTCTCATCCGCCTTCAACCGATCCAGTATCCCGGCCGCCAACTGCGGATCCGCCTGCACCGCGTCCAACCGAAACGACCAGGGCAGGCGAGGGCGGCTGCCTTCGCTGGCCAGGCGTCGAACGTGGTGATTTTCGTCTCCGGTCCAGTCGTGCATCCGTTCCAGCGAGCGCTCGAGGTCGCTGCGCAGAAAGTGGCGGATGGCGAATTCGGAGGAGCCGAAGGTGGTGAAGTACTTGAGGGCTTCCATGGAGGTGTCGAACGCATGCCCGCCGTAGCTCGCGACGTAGTGCGGCAAACACATGCTAACGAATCCGCTGTTTAGCCTTGGTGCGAGTTCGAAAAGCACTTCTAGGGAATCTTCGTAATCCAGCGGCAACACGGCATGCAGGCTTTCGCTGACACGCGCCATGCGTTGCATCACCGATAACTCAGCGAGTCCGTCCTGGGCGTGTTTGAGAAATGCCTTGGCCTTGAACGCCGGGTACACGGCGCTCATTTCGCTGGCGATGTGCTGCAAGCGCTCGGCGTTGAAGATTTCCTTTAACGCCGGGGCGGCGGTGTCGGTGGTGCTCATGGTCAGGTCATCGGGGTGCTGACGAACGCTTCGAGGGTTTCGGCGTAGGCGGTGTATTGGGCGATGTGGGGGTAGCGGCGGGTGTCGATCTGGTCGGGGACGACGAGGCCGGTGAAGCTCCAGGCGACGGCGAGGCTGATGCCGGCCTGGGTGAGGGTGCCGTCGGTGGGCAGGCCGGTTTTTTCCAGTTCTTGCTCGAGGGCGGTGAAGGCGGCGGCGAGTTGGCCTTCGACGCGTTCGACCCACGGCTGGTATTGGATGTCGGCCGGGCGCAGGTTGCGTTCGTAGTAGAGCTGCACGGCTTTTTCGCAGGCGGCGAGGCTGAGGCCGATCAGGCGCAGGGCTTGGGCGCGTTGTTTCAGGTCGGTTGGCAGCAGGCTTTTGCCAGAACTGGCCTCGAGGTAGTCGAGGATGAGGGTCGAGTCCATCAGGACCACGCCGTCGTCGAGGATCAGCGTGGGGGCTTTGACCACCGGGTTGATCTGCTGGAATTGCTCGAAGTGGCGGAACACCGAGACCGACTCGTGTTCGAGGTCAATCCCCAAGCGTTTGGCGGAGATGGCTACGCGGCGTACGTAAGGGGAGTCCAGCATGCCGATCAGTTTCATGACGCGTTCCTTCAAGTCAAACCGGTGGGAAGGCATAACCTAGCTGACGCTGAGGCAATTGTCAGTCGTCGAAGCCGGGTTGTTCGTGAATCTCATCGACATTCAGTTCCAGCCGATACGCCACCGCTACAAACAACGCCTGACACAAACACAACGTCGCACTCAGCGAACGAAAGGCGAGGGCGCTGCCTTCGTTGACCAGCAATACGCTGTTGGCGAGTTTCGCCAGCGGCGAGAGCTGGCTGTCGGTGAGGATCAGGGTGTTGGCCTGTTGCTGGCGGGCGAAGCGCAGGCAGTGTTGGGTCTCCTTGGCGTAGGGCACGAAGCTGATGGCGATGACCAGATCGTTGGCGCGCACGCTGCGCATTTGCTCGCGATAGCTACCGCCCAGCCCCGAAACCAGGTGAATGCGCTTCTGAGTGTGTTGCAAGTTGTAAACGAGGTAGTCGGCGACGGCGAAGGAGCGGCGCACGCCGACGACATAAATGTTGTCGGCGTTGACGATCAGGTCGACGGCTTTTTCGAACGCAGCGTCGTCAAGTTCGCGGCCCAAGCGTTCGATGCCGGAGCGCGTAGCGTCGATGCATTCGCGGGCGAGGTCGCCGGCGCTGGCTTGCTGCGACTGGTTGGCGATCATGCTGCGGATGCGTTGCTGGTAGTTTTGCACCGGCGAGGATTTGTGCGTGTAGGCGCTGCGGAACAGCGCCTGCATTTCGCTGAAGCCGCTGAAACCGAAGCGTTGCGAGAAGCGCACGATGGCGGACGGGTGCACTTCGCACTCGCGGGCGATGTCGCTGATGCGGTCGACCATGATCCGGTCGCTCTGTTGGCTGATGTAGCTGGCGATGCGTTTGAGCTGGCGCGGCAGGGCGTCGTATTCGTCGGTGATCAGTTGCAGCAGGCGCTCGGCATTGATCGGGGGGCTGGCGAGTGAAACCTCGTCGGTGGCCGGCAGATCGGGGCGGGGCATAGGTCATCCTTCAGGCTGATTGATCACACGGTGGGCCTGATATTAGGGGGGCTTTTGCGGTTCTGCTTTGCTGAAACGATGCAGTGCGTGGTAAAAAACTGCGTCTGAGCGCTGTGTCGTTAGCCGTTTGTCTTCTATATACAGCCGCTCGACTGAATTTCTTGCTATAAACGCACTCCGATGGCCGTGTGAACCCTGTGTCAGAGCAGTTTCCGGGCGTTGTCGGACAAATTCCCTGTATTTACAGTTGCTGAGGCCTCGATCGGGCCTTAGACTGCCGCCCCTCGTAAATTGAGTGCCGGGTGGCATTTGCAATAAACGATGCCTTTTCGCCGACCGCACGCGGTTCGCCGAAACGCTCCCTAATTCGCCTTAATGCACGTTTTTTTATAGAGATATCAATGACAAAGGACAAGTTGCTGGCCATGCCGGCAGATGACTACATGAATGCAGAGCAGCACGCTTTCTTCACTGAGCTGCTGCAGAACATGAAAGTCGAAACCCACGAGCGCATTGAGCAAAACCGTATCGCCATCGAAAGCCTGGACACTCCGGCTGACCCGGCGGACGCGGCTTCGGTTGAAGAAGAGCGCACTTGGCTGGTGAACGCGATCGATCGCGACCAGCGCATGCTGCCGCAACTGGAACAAGCCCTTGAGCGCATCAAGGAAGACAGCTTTGGCTGGTGCGACGACAGCGGCGAGGCCATTGGCCTGAAGCGCCTGCTGATCAGCCCGACCACCAAGTACTGCATCGAAGCTCAAGAGCGTCACGAGCAGATCGACAAGCACCAGCGTCAGGCCTGATTCTGTGGGGTGACCCTTTCAACAGGGCACCTTGAAAAGATCGCAGCCTTCGGCAGCTCCTACATGGGCGTTGCTGAAGGCTGCGATCTTTGTTTTTACTCGTCTGCAATAAGCCCGCGCCGTTCCATTGACCTGCCACAGACCCCACGACTAACGGACCATGGATAATGGCGTTGTAGTGGCGTTTAATGCAGTCACAATAATGAGAACAAGCGTGGGGTGTTGATATGACGAGAGACGGATCTCTGGTTGGGGCTTTGCCTGCACCAGTGCTTTTGCCGAAAAACCGCTGGATTGCGCCGACCCTGCAAAGCATCGCCCTGATGCTGTTGCTGGCCGGCATGACGCTGGGTGGATGGTCGCTGTACATCGGCATGCCGCTGGCGGTGCTGATTGTCTGGCTACCGCGCTTGCGTTCCCGCGCCATCCCCGATGTTCAGCCTGCCGACAGCGGCAGCGCCATTTCTGAGTTGACCCGAGACCTTTCCTACACCACCAGTCATAACGCCTTGTCGGCGGCTGGCGTGGCATTTTCGGTCAAGGAACTGGCGAGCAAACTTGAATCGCAACTCGATGCGGCGGCGCAGATCGTCAGCAACGCTGAGGTGATGATCGCGACTGAACACGCCACTTCACAACTCAGCCGTGCCGCGCTTGAAGCAGCGAGTCAGGCGCATCACAGCAGCGCGGCGGGGCGCACGGAACTGGTGGATTCGATCGCGCGCATGCATCAGCTCAGTCAGCGCGCCAATACCAGCCGTGAGTTGATCGAAGCCTTGAGCCTGCGCAGTGACGATATTCAGCGTGTGACCCTGGTGATTCAGTCGATTGCCAGCCAGACCAATCTGCTCGCATTGAACGCGGCGATCGAGGCAGCGCGAGCCGGAGAGCATGGTCGCGGTTTTGCCGTGGTCGCGGATGAGGTGCGTGGATTAGCGGCGCGCACGGCGTCGGCCACCGGTGAAGTGGGTGAGATGGTCGCCGACATTCAGCAACGGACGGCGCAGGTGGTGGAGCAGATTCGCGAGTTGTCGAGTGATCTGCAGATCGGTGTCGAGCAGGTCGAACACACCGGCCAGCATCTGCAGAACATCGCGCGACTGGCAGCGGGGGTGGAAAGCCAGGTCGGTGAAATCGCTCATGGTGCAGAAACCAATCGCGAACAGCTCGACAGCCTGTTCAAGGCCATCGAGCAGATGCGCAGCGATCTGGCGATCAGCGATCAACAGACTCGCCGCCTCGCTGAAGCGGCGGTGCAAATGGAAGGGCAGGCGGAAACCATCAGCGAGCGGCTGGCCGAAGTCGGTCTGGATGACTATCACCAGCGCATCTACGATCTGGCCCGCGAAGGGGCGAGCCAGATTGCCGCGCGTTTCGAAGCGGATGTCGAGCAGGGAAAGATAAGCCTCGAGGATCTGTTCGATCGCCAGTATCAGCCGATCCCGAATACCCAACCGGCGAAGTTTCAAACCCGTTTCGACCGTTACACCGATCAGGTGCTGCCGGCGATTCAGGAGCCATTGTTGCCGCGTCACGAGGGGTTGGTGTTCGCCATTGCCTGCACGCAGCAAGGTTATGTGCCAACGCACAATCAGCTGTTCAGTCAGCCGTTGACTGGCGATGCGCAGGTCGATGCGGTGAACAATCGCACCAAACGCAAGTTCGCGGATCGCACCGGTATTCGCTGCGGCAACCATCAGCAACCGGTGCTGTTGCAGACTTACACCCGCGACACCGGTGAACTGATGCATGACCTGTCGGTGCCGATCATGATCAAGGGCCGGCACTGGGGTGGATTGCGCCTGGGCTATAAGCCGGAGAAACCGCGCTGAGGGATTGTTACTTGCGGTGCAATGAATCTGTGCACGGAGCTTGCTGTTTCCGCTCGAAAGAAACCATTAATCTGCCCGCTTAGTTAGGTTGCTAATGATTTCGGGGGCTGCATGCAGTGCAGGGTTGATGTTGCTGTGATGATCGGCAGTGGCGTGCCGGCCGGTTTGCGCGCGTTGGGGCAGAGCGTGTGCTGGGTGGTTTTGCTCAATGGCGAGCGTCGCGGCACCGCGTTTGCCAGTCGCAACGAGGCCGAGCAGTGCAAGGCTGCGTGGCTCGCGCAATTGCAAGCCGAGTGTGCTGACAGCCTGCACTGAGTTCGGTTACTTGCCGTCGTGAAGGCGTACGTTCAGCTCGTCGAAGACGATTGCCCTGTCATCGTCTTTGCTGATCCACTCTTGCAGCGTTTGCTTTTGAGAGTCCGACCAGAAATGGGCATCGACTAGTTTAGTGTCAGCGTCGAGAGGATGCGCGTCGATGAAACTGTCGATCTCCGGTCCTTCTGAAGGAAGACCTAACTGATCGAACAGAGTTTTCAAGTTATAACCTTCCAGATCCATCGTGTTCTCCTTTTTGATTTGCGCCGGGATGGCACAATCGGTCGCTCTCTTTATCTGAGGCAGCCATTCGCCAGGAGTTCGATCTTCGACTCAAGTGAGCGGGCGAGGGCGCAGGCTTCGTTGTGATCTTCACGGAAACCTCTTACGCGCCCGGTCGATGTTTCCTTTATATGGAAGAAAGCGTTGCCGGCGGGTACCACTTGGAAACGCGGGTAATCGTCGTTGATCGTGGTGGCACTTAGTATCAGCGACGATTCGATCCGGGCGTCAACGGTCATGGCAAAGTGAGTCCGAGTGCACATATGAAGTCCTTTTCATCAGTTGGCCGGTATTTACCGGCCGTTTCGGGTAGTCGGAATGAGCATCGCTGCTCTAGAATCGCCAGTACCTGTTGACGACAGGGCTTATCTAAAGCAATTTTTCGCCAGCGATATGTCGGAGAAGTGCTTTTTTTCGTGAGAATTTTCCCTAAAGTTCGTAGTCAGACTGCTCTTGCTGACGCTGAGGAATTTTCCTTCAGGTTTTGGCGACATCGGGATGAGTTTCCCGAGTGACAATCCAGTAGTCTTACCAACCTCGCGTTGAATGAGCACTCTGCTCGATTCGGGCTTTATTGATTTGTTTGCAGTGACATCGGCCTGGCCGTTTTTTTGCCGTGCGCGTTTTCCGTGTGCGGTTTTTTCAGATGTGGGGATGTTTCTTTGGCAGTCAGTAATCTCGATATGCATGCTTTGTTCGTGTTGGGTGATTTGCGTGCAAAGCTGGTCAAGCTGTTCCAGTCGCGTTTTGTTTACATCACCGAGCAGAACGCCGAAGGCGTTTACGTGGCCGAGATCGACACCGAAAGTGCCTTGGTGGTCGATGACAAACCGGGGCTCAAGCTCAAGGTCGGCGATCATTTCAGTGCATCGGTCTTGCCCAGCCGCGAAGGCGGCAAGATGGATCTGCGTTTTCGCGAAATCAAACTCACGGTCTATGGACTGGGTGATTACGCTTTCGTCGAAACCGCTGACGGGCACGCAATCCTGTTCAAGGAAGGCCATAGCGTGGTGACCGTGTTCGCCGCCCATGAGCAATTGCAGGAAGGCCTGACCAAAACCCTGAAAGCCGTTACGGCCAAAGCCGCCAAGTGGCGCAAGGGTGAGCTGGTGACGTTCAAGGCCAGCGAGTGAGCCGCGCGGATTTCCATTCGCAGAACCTCGATACTGCACGCAAGGAAGCCCAGCGGTTGTTCGCCGCCAAGGCGGAACTGCAGGGTGCCTGGCTGAATTGGCTGGCTGCGCAGATCTATCAGTTGCGCCCCGCGGAATACGCCAGCATGGTCAGGCGCGAGCTGCAAAGCTTGCAGGAAAAGTCTGATTCATAACCTCGTCCGCAGCATGACCCGGAAAAAGCAGGAACCTCGGCTACAGTCAGTTGACTGAGTATTCAGAGGCTTGCGGTCTTCTGTCAGGCCAACCTGCCATTGCTGTGAACAGCACGAGGTGCAATGCATGAACGGATTTCGACGGTTATTGGCCGCCAGCGTGGCCACGTTCGGTTTGCTGACATCAGCGCCATCGGTGATTGCCGCCCAGGCGCCGATCCATTTTGCCGACCTGAACTGGGAAAGCGGCAGCCTGATTACCGATGTGCTGCGGATCATCGTCGAGAAGGGCTACGGCTTGCCAACCGACACCTTGCCTGGCACCACCATCACGCTGGAAACCGCACTGGCCAACAATGACATTCAGGTCATTGGCGAGGAGTGGGCGGGGCGCAGTCCGGTGTGGGTCAAGGCCGAGGCCGAAGGCAAAGTCGTTAGCCTCGGTGATACCGTCAAGGGCGCTACCGAGGGCTGGTGGGTGCCGGAGTACGTGATCAAGGGTGACCCGGCCAAAGGCATCAAGCCGCTGGCGCCGGACCTGCGCAGTGTCAGTGATCTTAAAAAGTACAAGGACGTGTTCAAAGATGCAGAAAATCCGAGCAAGGGTCGGTTCCTCAACAGTCCGATCGGCTGGACGTCGGAAGTGGTCAACAAGCAGAAGTTGACGGCTTATGGTCTGCAGGACGATTACACCAATTTCCGCAGTGGTTCGGGTGCGGCGCTGGACGCCGAGATCAGCTCTTCGATTCGTCGCGGTAAGCCGGTGCTGTTTTACTACTGGTCGCCGACGCCGCTGCTGGGCAAATTCAAACTGGTGCAACTTGAAGAGCCGCCGTTTGATGCCGAAGCCTGGAAGACGCTAACCGATGCGGATAATCCCAATCCGAAACCGACCCGGTCGCTGGCTTCGAAGCTGTCGATTGGTGTGTCTACGCCGTTCCAGAAGCAATATCCGCAAATTGCCGAATTCTTCAGCAAAGTGGACTTTCCGATCGAGCCGTTGAACAAGGCGTTGGCCGAGATGAGCGAGAAGCACACGGCGCCGCGTGATGCGGCGGTGGCGTTCATGAAGGCCCACCCGGATGTGTGGCAGGCCTGGTTGCCGAAGGATGTGGCGGATAAGGTATCCGCTGATCTGAAATAGAGGCTGTAGCGCCCGGCCTCATCGCGGGCAAGCCCGCTCCCACAGGTATTGTCGTTGAATGCAAATTTTATGTACGACACCAAACACTGTGGGAGCGGGCTTGCCCGCGATGCTTTTAAAACTTCGTCTGCACGGCCAGTTCGAAGGTGCGCGGTGTCCCCAGGTAATACGCCGGCGAAACATGCGCAAACTCGGCATACACCTCATTGGTCAGGTTACGCACGCGCCCGGTGACGGTGGTATGCGAATCAACCTTGTAGCTGAGAAAGCTGCCGAACAATGTGTACGACGGCACGGTCATGGTATTCGCAGTATCGGCATACACCGACGCCACATATCGTGCATCCACCCCACCTTGCCATTGCGGCGAAAAATCATAAGTCAGCCACAGATTGCCAACCCGATCCGGCACGTTGGTCGGCGTGTTACCCTTGCGTGATACCACCACGCCGGCGGCATTTTTTTCGGTGAAATCATCGTATTTCGCATCGACCCAAGCGAAGTTGCCTTCAGCCAGCAGCTTGTCGGTGATCCGCAACGAGCTGGCGATCTCTAAACCTTTCGACGTCTGCTGACCGACCGGAATACTGCTGGTCGGGTCCAGCGGATCGGTCACGGCGAAGTCCTTTCGCTCAATGGTGTAGGCCGCAATCGTCGCCGAGCCGCGCCCGTTCAGATAATCAAATTTGCTGCCAATCTCCCATTGCTTACCGGTGGAAACGTCGAAGTCCTGCGTGCCGTTCGGTTGCTCGGCGGCGGTGCTGTATTGCACGTAAACGTTGGCCGACGGAATGAATTGGTACGTCAGGCCAGCGCGGCCGGTGACTGGTTCCCAACTGCGCTTGAGGTGCTTGGGGTTGGCAGCAGTCACGGTGCGATGATTGGTCACATCGAGGTCAATGTCGTCATAACGCAGGCCGGTGAGCAGCGACAGTTTGTCGGTCAACGCTAAACGGTTTTCCACGAACAATGCTCTGGTGGTGACCTCGTTGGTTTTGTCGCTGATCAGCTTGGGGTTGGTGCCCGGGATGTCGTAAAAATGCCCCTGACGGTAGTTGTTCGGGTCAACCGAGCTAGCACCTTTGACGTTCAGCGGCGAGTTGGTGGTCTGGTTGACCTTGTATTCGAAGCCCGCCGACCACGTCGTATCGAGACCGAACAGCGTGTTGTCATGGCGCAACTCGAACTGGTTGCCGTTCTGCTCGCCTTGATGACGCACCTGATACGCAGTGGAGCGATTCACCGCGGTGTTGTCGGCGTTGTACTGGTAGGTTTCGAGGTTGCGGTAATCGCGTTGGCTGTCGAGGTGGTACAGCGTATTGCGCAGGGTGGTGCTGTCGTTGATCCGGTAGTCGATGATCGAACGGACCCAGATCGTCCGCTGCTCGTAGCGACCGTCCTCGACGTTGTAGTTATTGAAGCGGTTGTGTTTATCGATCTTCAACTCGCCGGCCTTGGGATTGAGCACGGGCGTGCCCCAGTACGGACTGTCTTCGTGTTCATCCTGATATTCCAGGGCCAACGTGTGCGACAGGTCGGGTGTGAGATCGCTGAGCAGCGAGAACGCCACGCTCCAGGCATCGCGCTCCTGGCGGTCGATGTAGCCGTTGCTGGTGTTGTGACTGACGTCGAGGCGCGCGTAGTGCTGCACGTCGGCGCTCGGGTCGGTGAGGGCGTGGTTGAGGCCGAAAGCGGTTTCGCTGGTGTCGTAGGTGCCGTAGCTGACCCGGCCTTCAACCGCTTGTTCATCACGGGTGGCGAGTTTGGTCACGTAGTTCAGCGATCCCCCCACCGAGCCTGCGCCGTTGATCAGCGACGACGGGCCGCCGACCAGTTCCACACGATCATAGATCCATGAATCGACGGGCCGCGCGAGTCCGCCGGAGACGTTGATGCCGTTGAACATCTGGGTGATCTGGCTGCTGGTGAAGCCACGATAGGAGACGAAGCCGCCGAACCCCGGCGGTGCGCTGGCGTTGACCCCAGGCAAGGTGTTGGCGGCGTCCTGGAAGTTCTGCGCGCCATGGCGTTCGATGTCATTGCGATTGGCGATGGCCACCGAGGCCGGCGTGTCGCGCACGCTCAAACCCAGTCGCGACGCCATGCCGCTGGATTGGTCGAGGCTCAGACCCGGTTCTGCGCCGGACTCGCCATCGATGGTGATCGGCGCCAGATCCACGGTGGATTGCGCCCAGACGTTAACGGACAGGCAGCCGCACAGGCTCGCCAGCAGAGTGAGTTGTTTCATCATTGAATCCTGAATGCTTGTCTAGGAGTCAGCGCACAGGCAAACGCCGCGCGTTGGCGCAGTGGGCTGACAAATCAAAAAGGCAGAGACACTCAGGCGAGCGGTGGGGCGCGAGGATTGGCCGACGGCCAGGTGAAGCGGGCAGGGAGGTCGGCGCTGACGATGGGCGCCAGTGGTGGGCTGTGTTGTTCGGGCAGGATCGCTAGCGTCAGGCTGGAGTTGAACGCCGGGCCCATGCCGCCGCCGACCGAGCACAGCGGGCAGCCAAATGCCTTGGACAGGGGCGGCAGTTGTTCTTCAGTGGGGTTGCTGGCGAGCGGCGCTTGAGTGGCCGGGTCGACTGTACAGAACTGGCCGCCGATACCGTTCAGCTGCATGCCGACCATTTGTCCGTGACCGATGCTGCAGGCGAACACGTTGAACAGGACGCAGCAATAAAGCATCCAGGCCATTAGTGAGCGATCGGAACGGGAGAATTTCATGGGGCGGCACTTTACCGTACCGCTGATCGGTCGTGCACTTGGAAAAAATGCGACTAGGCTGATTTGTTCAAATCCCTTTCCAAGGATTTCAACCATGACCTTTGTGTTGGCTCAATGGCTGGTGACAACGTTTGCGGTGATCGCCTTGATGCACGTGTATTGGGCGCTGGGTGGGCAGTGGGCGGCAGCGGTGGTGGTGCCGCAGGTGCCGGTGCGCGGATTTGTCGCAACGGTGCGGCCGGCGTTCAAGCCGTCAGGCTGGCTCACGTTGATCGTGGCGGCGGCGTTGCTGGTGATTGCTGCGTTGGTGTGTATGCGGGTTGGCTGGGGAGTGCCGGCGGTGACACACAAAGCGCTGCAATGGGTGATCAGCGCGATCGCGCTGTTGATGTTTGCCCGGGCGATTGGTGATTCGAATCTGGTCGGATTCTTCAAGGACGTGAAGGATTCGCGGTTTGCGCGACTGGACACCTGGGTGTATTCGCCGTTGTGTGCGGTCTTGGGGGCGGGGTTGTTGGCGGTGGCTTGGGTTTGAGGTGAGTCGGATATCGCTATCGCGAGCAGGCTCACTCCTACATTTGGAATGCGTTCCCCTGTAGGAGTGAGCCTGCTCGCGATGGCGTCATATCAGCCCCTACAAATCTTCAGCTACCACTCTCGGTGCGGCGGCTACTGACTTCTGCCGGCACATCATCCCCAGCCATGCGCTTGCGGAACAACGCCGCCCGCGCCAGCAGCAAAGTAGTCACCGGCACAGTAATCGCCAGCAAAACCGGAATCAGCCAGGCATGTATGACCGGCCCGGACTTCAGCGCCGAAAAACAGATGATCGATGCCAGCGCCACACACCATGCGCCTAGCGTCGAAGCCAGTGCCGGCGGATGCATGCGCTGGAAGAAATCCTTCATACGCAATAATCCGATCGCACCGATCAGCGCAAAAAGCCCGCTAAGCACCAGCAGGATCGCCACCGGAATCTCGATCCATAGCGACAATTCAGCGTTCATTCGATCACCTCGCCACGCAGCAGGAATTTCGCCAGGGCAAACGAGCCGACGAAGCCGAACAGCGCAATCAGCAGCGCCGCTTCGAAGTAAGTGTCACTCGAATACCGAATGCCCAGGGTCAGCATCATCAGCATCGCGACGATGTACAGGTAGTCCAGCGCCAAGACCCGATCTTGCGCCGAAGGGCCTTTGAACAGGCGCACCAGGGTCAGCACCATCGCCAGCGAGAACAGGAACAGCGTCAGCAGGATCGCGTTCGACAGTAATGGGCTCATTCGAAAATCTCCATCAGCGGCCGCTCGTAGGTGCTCTTGAAGTGCTCGATGAACTGCGCTTCGTCATCCAGATCCCAGACGTGCAACAACAAAATGCTGCGATCCAGCGCCAGCTCTGACCATACCGTGCCGGGCACCACCGTGCAGATCATCGCCAGCGTTGCGAGGCCGTGAGCATCGCGCAGGTCCAGCGGGACTTTGACAAAGCCCGAGCGCGGAGGGCGCCGACCAGCATTGAGCACGCCCCACGCAACGATCAGGTTGGACATCACCACATCACGGCCCACGAGCAGAAACAGGCGCAGAATCGTTCCCGGACGGCGAATGCGAACTTGTTTCGGGCGCAGTTTGCGCATCATCAAAGGTGCAGTAAAACCCAGTATCGCGCCGAGCAGCAGATTGCCCGGGCTGATCGACAGGTTCAGGGTCAGCCACAAGGCGCACAGCGCCAACGACAATAAAGGTGCAGGAAACACGCGCTTCATGGCTGCACCTCCAGCATCGCCGATTTGGCTTCCGGGCTCGGGACGGCGCGGGTGCCGAGCACCGCCATGACGTATTGCTGCGGGTTGTTCAGTGCCTCGGCGGTGGCCTGGGTGTAGCGCAGCAGCGGCTCAGCCTTGAAGGTCAAGACGATGCTCAGCCCCAGCAACAGGAAGATCGGCGCGCATTCGAGTTTGCGCAGCAGCGGCGAAGGGCGCTCCTCCGGGGTCCAGAAGCGCTGGATGCCGAGGCGCGAGAACGCCATCAACGACGTCAGCCCGGTGAGGATCAGCAGTACCAGCAACGCCCAGGCCGCGTTGGATATCGGCGCGCCGGTGCCCAGGCCTAGCGGATTGAGCAAGGCGCCGATCAGGCTGAGTTTGCCGATAAATCCGGACAGCGGCGGCATGCCGATAATCAGCAAAGCGCAGGCGATGAAGCTCAGGCCGAGAAACGCCATAGTCCACGGGATAACCTGGCCGACCACGGCTTTCTGCTCGTCATCGAGGTTGATGCCTTTGGGCGGTTGCAGGGATTCCTGTGGGCGTGGCAGCAGTTCGCTTTCGTCTTCCAGCGGGATCTCGTTGGCCGAACGCGAACGTTCGATCAGTTCTGCCAGCAGGAACAGTGCACTCAGCGCCAGGGTCGAGCTGACCAGATAGAACAGCGCCGCGCCGATCAGGTTTGGCTGGGCGAAACCGACGGCCGATAACAGAATCCCCGCCGACACCAGAATGCTCAGGCTGGCCATGCGCTCCAGCCGTTGCGCGGCCAGAATCGCCAGCGCCGCACAGGCCATCGTCGCCATGCCGCCGTAGATCAGCCAGTCGCCACCAAAGAATGCCGACGCTCCGGCCTGGCCGGAAAACAACAGGGTCCACAGACGCAGCAGGGTGTACACGCCAACCTTGGTCATGATCGCGAACATCGCCGCCACCGGTGCACTGGCGGAAGAATAGGCGGGTACGAGCCAGAAGTTCAGCGGCCACATGCCGGCCTTGGCCAGGAAGGCGACAGCGAGAATCCCCGCGCCGGCGTGCAGCAAGCCGCGGTCGGCCTCCGGCACCAGTGGAATCTTCAGCGCCAGATCGGCCATGTTCAGCGTGCCGGTGACACCGTAGATCAGGGCCGCGCCAATCAGAAACAGCGACGAGGCAAGCAGGTTGATCGAGATGTAATGCAACCCCGACGAGACCCGTGCCCGACCCGAGCCGTGCAGCAACAGGCCATAAGACGCGGCGAGCAAGACTTCGAAGAATACGAACAGGTTGAACAGATCCGCCGTCAGAAACGCGCCGTACAGGCCCATCAACTGAATCTGGAACAGCGCGTGGAAGCTTGAACCGGCGCCGTCCCAACGGGCCATGGCAAACAGCAGGGCGCTGACGCCGATGATCCCGGTCAGCACCAGCATCAGCGCCGACAGGCGATCAACCACCAGCACAATGCCGAACGGCGCCTGCCAGTTGCCCGGCAGGTAAACCCCGATGGAGCCGGGCACGCCGGTGGTTTGCGTCCATTGCAGCAACAGCACCGAAATGAACAGGCCGACGAGGCTGGAGAACAGGTTGATTTTTGCCTTCAACGGTCGGTGCCGCTCGCCGAGCATCAGCATGATGGCGGCGGTCAGCAGCGGCAGCAGGATCGGTGCGGCGATCAGGTGAGTCATCGCCATCATTCCTTAGGCTCCCGGCCGTCAACGTGGTCGGTGCCGGTCAAACCGCGTGAAGCGAGCAGCACGACGAGGAACAGCGCGGTCATGGCGAAACTGATGACAATCGCGGTGAGTACCAGTGCCTGTGGCAGCGGGTCGGTGTAGTGCAACAAATCCTGGGTGACACCGTCCTTGATCACCGGCTCCTTGCCGATGAACAGGCTGCCCATGCTGAAGATGAACAGGTTGACGCCATACGACAGCAGGCACAGGCCCATGACCACCTGGAATGTCCGTGGCCGCAGGATCAGCCAGACGCCGGACGCGGCGAGCACGCCGATGGCGATTGCGATGACTTCTTCCATCAGACGGCTCCTTTACTAGCGACGGACTTGGGCAGCGATGCGGTCTTGTGACCCCGCACCGATTGGTGGGCGAGGGCGGTGAGGATCAACAGCGTCGAACCGACCACCACGCCGTACACGCCAATGTCGAAGAACAGCGCGCTGGCGACATGGATGTCACCCAGCACTGGCAAGCTGAAATGCCAGGTGTGTGTGGTCAGGAACGGATAACCGACCAGCATCGCGCCCAGACCTGTAGCGGTGGCGAATAGCAATCCGGTGCCCATCCAGCGCAACGGCCGCAGGCTCATTTGTGCCTCGACCCACTGTGTACCGGCGACCATGTATTGCAGGATGAAAGCCACCGACATCACCAGGCCGGCGACGAAACCGCCGCCCGGTTGGTTGTGCCCGCGCATGAACAGGTAGCACGACACCACCAGCGCAATCGGCAGCAGCAGACGCACCAGCACTGCCGGCACCATCATGAAGCCGAGCGCGGTGTCGCTGGCGGAACGCGGGTTGACCAGATCGGTGACCACGTCCGGTGCCAGCAAGCGTTGCTGGGCTGGCAATTGCAGGCTTTCTTTCGGAGGACGGAAGCGCCGCAGCAGGGCGAATACGGTCAGCGCCACGGCAACCAGCACGGTGATTTCGCCGAGGGTGTCGAAGCCACGGAAATCCACCAGCATCACGTTGACCACGTTGCTGCCGCCGCCCTCAGGCATGGCGCGGCTCAGGTAGAACGAGGAGATGTCGTTCGGCGTTTGCCGCGTCAGCATCGCGTAGGACAGCAGCGCCATGCCGCCGCCGACGGCAATCGACAATAGCAAGTCGCGCAGACGACGAATGCGTGCTTTGCGCAGGCTGCTCGGCAGTGGCGAGACTTCTTCGATGCGGCGTGGCAACCAGCGCAGGCCGAGCAGAATCAGCACGGTGGTGACCACTTCCACTGCCAGTTGCGTCAGGGCCAGATCCGGAGCGGAGAACCAGACGAAGGTCACGCAGGTCATCAACCCGCAGACGCTGACCATGGTCAGGGCGGCGAGACGGTGATACTTGGCTTGCCACGCGGCGCCGAGCGCGCAGGCGATGGCCAGCAACCACAGGGTCACGAAGACAATGGAACCGGGGATTTTCGGCCGGTCGCCCCAGCTCAGCGTGCTGTGCAACATCGGGATCAGGCCGGCGAGTACCGCCGCCAATACCATCAGGAACAATTGCATCTGCAGACGCTTGGTGCCGAGTCGCCGCTCTGCGCGCCGGGCCATGCGCATCATCACCACCAGGCTGCGCTCGAACAGGCGCTTACCGTTGAAGCGCCCCACCAGTGGCGGGTATTTAAAGCGCCCGCGCTTGAGCTGTTTGCGCAACAACAGATAGACGACGATGCCGCCGGACATGGCGATCAGGCTCATGATCATTGGCGCGTTGAGGCCGTGCCAGATTGCCAGGCTGTATTCCGGCAAGGTGCCACCAACGACGGGCAGTGCTGCTGCCGCGAGCAACGGGCCGACGATTTGCGCCGGGAAAATCCCCACCAGCAAGCAGGTGAACACCAGCAACTCGACCGGCGCACGCATCCAGCGCGGCGGCTCGTGCGGGGTGTGGGGTAGGTCGGTGGCCGGCGGGCCGAAGAACACATCGACGGTGAAGCGCAACGAGTAGGCAACGCTGAATGTACCGGCGATGGTCGCGACAATCGGCAGCGCCGCTTCAACCCACGCCGTGGCATTGATAAACACGGTTTCGGCGAAGAACATCTCTTTCGACAGGAAGCCGTTAAGCAGCGGCACGCCTGCCATCGAGGCGCTGGCAACCATGGCCAGCGTCGCTGTGAAGGGAATCAGTTTGATCAGGCCGCTGAGTTTGCGGATATCGCGAGTACCGCTTTCATGGTCGATGATGCCCGCGGCCATGAACAGCGAGGCTTTGAATGTCGCGTGATTGAGGATGTGGAATACCGCCGCCACAGCGGCCAACGGACTATTGAGACCCAACAACAGAGTGATCAGGCCGAGGTGGCTGATGGTCGAGTAAGCCAGCAGACCTTTGAGATCGTTCTGGAACATCGCGCAATAGGCGCCGAGCAACAGCGTACACGCTCCAGCGCCGCTGACGATGTAGAACCATTCTTCGCTGCCGGACAGCGACGGCCACAGACGCGCGAGCAGGAAAACCCCGGCCTTGACCATGGTCGCCGAATGCAGATAGGCCGAAACCGGAGTCGGCGCCGCCATTGCGTGGGGCAGCCAGAAGTGGAAAGGGAACTGCGCACTTTTGCTGAGGGCGCCAATGAGAATCAGGGGAAGGAGGATAGGGTAGAGCGAATGTGCGCGAATCATGTCGCCGGCGGCCAGGACCTTGTCGAGGTCATAGCTGCCGACGACATGGCCGAGAATCATGACCCCCGCCAGCAGGCATAACCCGCCGGCACCGGTGACCATCAACGCCATATAAGCACCGCGACGGGCGTCGGCGCGGTGGTGCCAGTAACCGATCAACAGGAACGAGAAGAGGCTGGTCAGCTCCCAGAAAAACACGATCTGAATCAGATTGCCGGAGATGACCAGACCGAGCATGGCGCCCATGAACGCCAGAAAAAACGCGAAGAAACGCGGCACCGGATCGTCCGGCGACATGTAATAACGGGCATAGAGAGAAACGAGCGTGCCGATGCCGAGTACCAGCATCGAGAACAGCCAGGCGAAGCCGTCCATGCGCAGGACGAAGTTCAGACCGAGGCTGGGCAGCCACATGAACTCTTCGCGGATTACGCCGCCGTGGGCAATTTGCGGGTACAACATCGCGACCTGGACGGTGCCGATCAAAGCGACCAGACCTGCCAACAGTGATTCGGTATTACGCGCGTTGTGAGGCAGCACCGCTGCCAGACAGCTGCCAATGAATGGCAGAAGCAGTAGAACTATCAGGGACATAGGCTTCTAATCTGCGGAAGTTTGTGAAGCATCATACGTGCCAGCTCCCCGATCACCAAACGCCAGGATGTCTCAGAATCCTACAAAGTAGTCTGGAATTTTCTGTTTGGCATTGTTTCAGGTAGATCGATGTTGCTTGGAATGGCCTCATCGCGAGCAGGCTCATTCCTACAGGGGGGAACGCATTTCAAGTGTAGGAGTGAGCCTGCTCGCGATAGCTATAGTCCAGGCACTAAAGATATTGCAGATTAACCTTGAGTTTCTCGCTCCAGCTCTGCTTCGGCTTCTGCAACCTTACCCTTGGTCTTCAACTCACTGACAATCACCGCAGCGACAATTAACCCGGCGCCCACCAGCGCAATCGCCGGCAACCGCTCCCCGGCAATCCGCCCGACAATCCCGGCCCACACCGGCTCACCGGCATAGATCAACGTCGCCCGGGTTGGCGAAACACTCTTCTGCGCCCAGTTCATCGCCACCTGAATCGCCGCACTCGCCGCGCCCAACCCCAGCGCGGTCACCAGCAGGGTCCAGGAAAAGTCCGGTATCAATTCGCCAGTCGGCACCACCAGCAGGAACGACAACACCGAAGTCGTGGCCAGTTGCACCACGGTGACTCGACGCACATCCACCTGGCCGGCGTAGGTACTGATCAAAATGATTTCGGCGGCAATCGCGATCGCACTGATCAATGTGGCGATTTCACCAGGACTGAAATTCAGCTTAGCCCCGGACGGCCCCGACAGCAGCATCAAACCGGTGAACGCCAACATGATGCCAATACTCGGCATCAAGCCCGGACGACGCCCGAGCACCAGCCATTGCAGCAACGGCACGAACGGCACATACAACGCGGTGATAAATGCAGATTGACTGCTCGGGATCGTTTGCAAGCCGACCGTCTGCAAGCCGTAACCAAGCATGATCGCCACGCCAATAAAGGCGCCGGCCTTGAGTTCGAACAGGGTCAGTTCGCGTAGATGACGCCATGAGAACAGCGCAACGATACAAGCCGCTGCCGCAAAACGCAGGCCGACAAAAAACATCGGGCCGCTGACCGTCATCGCGTGCTGCACCAGCAGGAACGTGCCGCCCCAGACCATGGTAATCAGCACCAGCACGCACTCGGCTTTGCTGAAACGAGAGAAACGGAGGGGAGTGGGGGAGCTGTTCTGCGACGTCATGACCTTGCGCACTATAAAAAGGAGGCCGCACAATGCGCCCAACGTTGCGCAGTATACTGCCCAACCTCACCGAGTGAGCAATATAGTGCACAAAGATTCAATGCAACGGGCATCCGTCCTGCAACACGTCAGCCAGAACGTCCGGCGTCTGCGGCATGCCGCCGACCTGAGTCAGACCGCGCTGGCAGAAAAGTCCGGTGTCAGTCGGCGAATGCTGGTGGCGATCGAGGCGGGCGAGAAGAATGTCAGCCTGACCACCCTTGATCGCGTCGCCGAAGCGCTCGATGTAGCGTTCAGCGATCTGATCCAGGCGCCGGATGCGCGTGATCCGAGCCGCATCAATGAGGTGGCTTGGGCGGGCACTCACCCAGGCAGCAAAGCGGTGCTGCTCTCCAAAGCCACGGCGACGCGCGAAGTCGAGCAATGGGAATGGTGCCTGCAACCGGGCGAGGTCTACCCCTCGCAAGCCGATGCCGAGGGCTGGAGCGAGCAGATTTTCGTCTTTGAGGGTTGCCTGACCCTGATGCTCGGCGATCAGCCGCAGCACATCGGCACGGGCGAGTTTTTTATGTTTGCCAGTAACCAGCCGCATTCCTATCGCAACGATGGGGATGTGCCGGCGCGGTTTGTTCGTAATGTGGTGATTTGAATGAATCAGCGTGCAGACATCCTGATTATCGGCGGCGGCCTCAGCGGCACGATGCTGGCCGTGCAATTGTTGCGTCTGCCGGGCCGGCGCCATGTCCTGATTATCGAACCGCGTGCCGAGATCGGTCGAGGCGAGGCCTATAGCGCGGTCGAGTTGGGTCACACGCTCAACGGCAACGCCGCGCGGATGAGCGTTGATCCGGATAATCCCGATGACCTGACGCAGTGGCTCACCGAGCACATTACTGCTGGCGGCTGGCCAGAGTCTGCCGAGCAGAAGGTGCCGATCAGTGAACTGTTTCCGCCGCGTGGATTGTTCGGGGTCTATGTGCAGCAGCGCTTGGCCGAAGCGCGCCGTGTCGGTGCGAGAAATGGCTCAAGCGTTGAACACCTTCGCGCGGAGGTCGTCGACCTGCAGGTCGAGGCCGATTCGGTGCAGATCACACTGAGCAATGGTCAGGCACTGCGCGGTGGCTACGCGGTCCTGGCGACTGGAATGTTCCCGGCCGCGCGAACCCCGCAGAAAACCTCCAGCGGCCTCAACGCCGCCGCGCTGGATCCGTGGGATGTCGCGGAGATGCGTCAACTTGACCCGCAATCGACCGTATTGATCATCGGCTCTGGCCTGACCATGGTCGATGCCGTGGTGTCGTTGGAGCAGGCCGGGCATCGCGGGCCAATTGAAGTGTTTTCCCGGCACGGTTTGTTGCCCCATGTGCGCCGACAACCGCCGGCCTGGGTGGATTTTCTTGGCGACGATCACAGCCTGTGCACGCCTCGGCAGCTGTTGCGCGAATTGCGTCGGCAATGCCAGGCAGCCATCGCACAAGGCATCGATTGGCAAGCGCCGCTGGACACGGTTCGCGTGCACATCGCCCGCTTATGGAGCCAGGCGACTGACACGCAGCGTCGACAATTCGTACGCCATGTGCGGCCGTGGTGGGAAAGTCATCATCACCGCTCGCCGCCGCTGAGTGCGGCGCTGGTTGAACGGTTGCATGCAGAAGGACGGTTGCGGATTCAGGCGGCTTCGTTCAAAGGGCTTGTGCCGAGTCCGCAAGGTGGCGTCAGCATTTGTATTCGGCGTCGCGGGGAGTCTGGAACTTGTGTAGTGCAGGGCGCAGCACTGATTAATTCCAGTGGCATCGAATACGACTGGCGCCGCGTGGCACGACCGTTGCCGCAGCAGTTACTGGCGCGGGGTTTGGTGCAGCCGGGGCCATTGGCGCTGGGAATCGCAGCGGCAGTGGATGGCGCGGTGCTGGATGCCGAGGGGCGTGCGACTGGCCGGTTGTTTGCCATGGGGCCGCCATTGCGCGGGATGTGGTGGGAAAGCACGGCGGTGACGGATGTGGCGTTGCAGGCCAAGGCGTTGGCGGCGCGGTTGGTGGGATAAGGTTGATAGTGTTCTTTCGGGCCTCTTCGCGAGCAGGCTCGCTCCCACAGGGGACTTGGGTTGTAAACACCCTTTGCGCTACACACCAGACCCTGTGGGAGCGAGCCTGCTCGCGAAATCGGTGGATCAGTCGACATCACAGCGACTGATATACCGCTATCGCGAGCAGGCTCGCTCCTACATTTGTTGCGTGGTAACCGAAAGAGTTACGCCACCACTCGATAACACGGCACATACGCCGCGCCACCCGGCAGTTTCATCCGGTGCTGGGCGACGAAAGCTTTGAGCAGCGCATCCAGCGGTTGCATGATCGCCGCATCACCACGGATCTGGTACGGCCCGTGTTCTTCGATCAGGCGAATGCCCTTGTCCTTGACGTTGCCGGCGACAATGCCCGAGAACGCTCGGCGCAGGTTGGCCGCCAGTTCGTGCGGTGGCTGGTCGCGGTGCAGTTTCAGGTTGGCCATGTTTTCGTGGGTCGGATCGAACGGGCGCTGGAAGCCTTCGTCGATTTTCAGCAGCCAGTTGAAGTGGAACGCATCGTTACGCTCGCGGCGGAACTGCTTCACCGCTTTCAGGCCTTGAGTCATCTGCCGCGCCACTTCGGCCGGGTCGTCGATGATGATTTCGTAGTGCTGCTTGGCCGCTTCGCCCAGAGTCGCGATGACGAAGGCGTCGAGTTGTTCCAGATACGGCGCGGCATGTTTCGGCCCGGTGAGGATCACCGGGAACGGCAGCCCCTTGTTGTCCGGGTGCATCAGGATGCCCAACAGATAGAGGAACTCTTCAGCCGTACCGGCGCCGCCTGGGAAAATGATGATGCCGTGGCCAACGCGCACGAAGGCTTCCAGACGTTTCTCGATGTCCGGCAGGATCACCAGCTCGTTGACGATCGGGTTCGGCGCTTCGGCAGCAATGATGCCCGGCTCGGTCAAACCCAGGTAACGACCGCCATGAATACGCTGTTTGGCGTGGGCAATGGTCGCGCCTTTCATCGGGCCTTTCATCACGCCGGGGCCGCAGCCGGTGCAGATGTCGAGGCTGCGCAGGCCCAGTTCGTGGCCGACTTTCTTGGTGTATTTGTATTCTTCGGTGTTGATCGAGTGGCCGCCCCAGCACACGACGATTTTCGGCTCGACGCCAGGGCGCAAAGTGCGCGCGTTGCGCAGCAGGTGGAAAACGTAGTCGCTGATGCCTTGCGAGGTGCTCAGGTCGATGCGTTGGCTGTCGAGTTCGTTTTCGGTGTAGACGATGTCGCGCAGGGCGCTGAACAACATTTCGCGGGTGCTGGCGATCATTTCGCCGTCAACGAAGGCGTCGGCCGGAGCGTTCAGCAGCTCCAGGCGTACGCCGCGATCCTGTTGGTGAATGCGGATTTCGAAGTCCTTGTAGGCTTCGAGGATGGTCTTGGCGTTGTCGACATGGGCGCCGGTGTTGAGGATGGCCAGGGCGCACTGGCGGAAGAGGGTGTAGGTGCTACCGGATCCGGCTTCGCTCAGTTGCTGAACTTCACGTTGAGAAAGGGTTTCCAGGCTGCCTTTCGGGCTCACCGAGGCATTGATTACGTGTCGTTGGGTCATGCAATGATCCTTAAAACGATGTCATCTCAAGACTAGGCGATGGCATCCGAATAGTGTGTATCCATGAATGAAGATGGCACGATCTGCGCTGTACCGCCATGTCCCCGTTGGACGCTGAAAAGATGAAAAGGAGCCCCAGCATAGCTAAATCCGCGGTAGAGGCGATAATGCGCCGGCCGGTTTTTTCAGTTAGCCCTTTTGTCGCTCAAGGAAGTCATTTGTGATGTTCGAGATTCAGCCGATGGATGCCGCCACTTTTCGCCAGCAGACCCGCCGCAGCACGATCATCATCGCCGTGCTGTTCCTGGTGCTGGCGATGTTGTTTTCCAGCGTGGCGGTGGCGCTGTTCGGCGAGCCTGGCGGCGATAACCTGCGCTTCAATGTCGGCGGCGTGTTTGTGGCGTTTCTGCTGACCGCAGCGTTACTGCGCGGGCGCTTCTGGAATCAGAGCTGGATGGCGCCAGCGGTGTACAGCTGGCGGCTCAAGCGCAATCTGATGAGCATCACCAACGTCATGCATCAGGTCACTGCAGCCGTGGAGCAGAATGATCCGACGGCCATGAAGGTTCTGCGCTTTTACCATCTCGGGTTAACGCAAATGCACGAACTGGACGGCAACTCCAGTGATCACGGGCAACTGTGGCGGGAAGTTGAAATGCACAAGGAGCGGATGCAGGCGCTGGGACTCGATACCGAGCAGACGCGCCTGGATCCGGCCTGGCTGGAGGCGTTGAAGCCAACTTCGCGCTGAAACGTCCGCAGTATAAGTTTCAGCCAAAGATCATTGAGCGATGAGTGCCTGCACCGGCGCGGGCCCCATCGCCAACTGCTAGCGCTACTGAACCGGCAGCCAATGCCGCATCTCCGCAGGCAAATACGCCGGCGACGCTGGTTTGTTGTGTCGCGTCAGTCTGAATAAACGGCCCCATCGGGCCATCCTCGAATGTACATCCCAATTGTTCAGCCAGCGGGCTGGCCATGCGTGTGCGCGGCATGGCAAACAGGCCTGCAACGGCGATGACCTGACCATCGCTGAGCACCACGTCCGCACGCTCGCCACGGATGTGACTGACCGGCCGGGTTTCCAGAATTACACCGCGGCGATCCAGTTCCGCCAATTGTTCGGCATCCGGCTCGAAGACACCGTTGGTGAAGAACGTGGTCGGACCCCAATCCGGCAGTAGCAGGGCGTGATGAATCGACATGGGTGACGTCGCCAATACGCCGATCGCGCCTTGATTCAGTTCATAGCCGTGGCAGTAGGGGCAATGGAAAACACTTTGGCCCCAGCGTTGCCTGAGACCGTCGATGTCCGGCAACTCGTCGATGACGCCCGAGGCCAGGATCAGTCGCTTGGCGCTGAGCCATTGGCCGCTCTCTGTGCGCAAATCGAATCCGCTGTCAGTCCGAGTCGCTTCAACTGCTGTATCCGTTAGCCATTGCACGCTGGGGTAAGCCAGTAATTGTGCGCGTGCTTCGTCAGCAATTTGCTCCGGAGCACGTCCATCCTGGCCGAGGAAACCGTGGGATGTTTCGGCAAAACGGTTGCGTCGCAGGCCCGAATCCAGCACCAGCACATTGCGTCGAGCGCGGGCCAGTTGCAGGCCGGCGGACAGCCCGGCATAGCTGCCGCCAACGATGATGACGTCGTACACCATGAGCGAATCTCCTCTCGAGTTTTCAGGGCACACCGTAAGTTACGAGAAATATTGCTGTCAATAGTCTCGTAACTTCAGACCTTGCAAGCGATACTCGGCGCATCTTCTCAAAGGCTTGAAAAAAGGATCATCGATGAGAAACGACACGCGGTTATCGCGCATGCTCCATGTGTTGATTCACATGGCTCGCCATGAAAAGCGCGCGACCTCGGGAACCATCGCCGGCATGCTTGGCACCAACCCGGTAGTGGTGCGGCGCACCATGGGTTTGCTCAAGGAGCAGGGTTTTGTGACGTCAGAGAAGGGCCATCAGGGCGGCTGGGCGCTGGCCAAACCGCTGGCGCAGATCACCCTGCTGGATATCCACCAAGCGTTGGGCACGCAGTCGATTTTTTCCATCGGTTTGTCGACGGATCACCCGGAGTGTCTGGTCGAGCAAGTGGTGAACGCCGCACTGACCCGAACCTTCGATGAGGCGCAGGCGCTGTTGCTGGCGCGGTTGGGCGGCATCACCCTGGCGGACCTGGCAGCGGATTTCGAGGCCCGCTTCAAGTCAGTCGGCGAGGATAATTAAAGCGGCGAAGCGGCGCGACGATGTTTCCATGAGCGAATTGCCCGCCCGTACACCAGCAGGTTGACCGCCAGCACCACGCTGCCGAGCGCCAGTTGAATCTGCGGGGTGAGCCCGGCCGGATAGATGATCGGCCAGATGTAATGCTCGATGAAGCCGCCGGCATATTCGGTCTGCCCGGCGGCGTGGCGCATGAGATTTTCCCAGTAAGTCAGCGGGCAGGTCAGATGCAGCACTTCGACCGCCACGCCCCAAGCAGCGGCCGGCAAATGCAGCCACATCACCCGTGGCCATTTGAGGACCAGCAGCCCGCCAAACAGCACGAACAGAATGAAGGACAAATGAAACAGCACCAGCCCGTCGGCTGCGATTCGGTACAGCATGTCGTCTCCCTGACGCGATTATGAATGGCGCTATGTTACGCCGCTCAGGGCATTAAAGGTCAGTGCGAAAGTCAGCGAATTACGCGCGCATCCGGCCGATTTCCCACAAGTGCGCAAGATTGTTCAAGCCAGAAAAGCGAAATGGCTGGCACAGTCTTCGACCGTTTTCCTGGTTGAAGAACGTTTATGTCTGATTCACTTATGCCGCGCAGTGCGTTCCTTCGCGGCGCTGTGGCGATCATGCCGTTGTCTCTGGCCACCGCGCCGTGGGGACTGTTGGCCGGCTCGATGGCGATCGAAGCCAACCTTACGCCGCTGCAAGGCCAAGGCTTGTCGAGCATCGTGTTTGCCGGCGCGGCGCAATTGGTGGCGATCGGTATGCTCAAGGGCGGGGCGGGTATTTTTTCGATTCTGTTGACCACGCTGCTGCTGACTTCACAGCACTTGCTGTATGGCATGAGCATGCGTTCGGTGATTTCGCCACTGCCGGGGCGCTGGCGCATCGGGCTGGGCTTTTTGCTCACCGACGAGTTGTTTGCACTGACCAGTCAACATGATCGTCAACAATTCAATCGCTGGTATGCGCTCGGCGTCGGCCTGACGTTCTACATCGCCTGGAACCTGTTCACCCTCGCCGGCATTGTCCTTGGCAGCAGCATTCCGGGGCTTGAGCACCTGGGGCTGGACTTCTCGATTGCCGCCACCTTCATTGCCCTGATTACACCGGTAGTGCGCAACGTGCCGACCGTGGTTTGCGTGGCAGTGTCGCTGTTTTGTTCGGTGTTGTTCAGTTACTGGCAATGGGGCTCGGCGCTGATGTTGTCCGGTCTGGCCGGGATGACGGCAGGGTTTATCTGCAACAAGCTGTATCGGGAGCGCACATGATGGTTTGGGCGGTGATTTTCGGCATGGGGATTCTGGTGTTTCTCAATCGCTACGTGTTTCTTGAACCGCGTTTGCCGGTGCGCTTGAGTAGTAATGCGCGGCAGTTTCTCGGTTTTGCAGTACCGGGGATGCTCACCGCGATCTGCGGGCCGATTGTCTTCATGCCGGACAAACAGCTGAATCTGCAGTGGGACAATCCGTACCTGCTTAGTTCGCTGGTAGCGATCGCTCTGGTGATTTACACGCGCAGTACTTTGCTCAGTATGTTGTTGAGCATGGCGCTCTTCTTTTTGCTGCGGTGGTGGTTGTAAGTTGTGCGTTTGAAACTGTTCTACGCTTCAAGGATGACGGGTAACTGATGACGGGAGGTGTACATGACGACTGAGCCAAAGCAGCCAGAGACGGATGACCAAGACACGGATCAACCGACGCAAGAAGAAATAGAGCGGGAGAAACACAACGAACAGACCTGGAAGCGCGATGAATCCACAGAGCTTTCAGATCCAGACCGCAAGTTTTGAAGATTTTTACGAAAAAGCCCCGCACATGCGGGGCATTTTTTTGGGTTCAGAGATCGTCCAGCTGCGTGAAATCGGGGTGTGAAGCCCGATATCCCAATGTTCGGTCGATCCATGCATTCAGCTCGTTGACCATCACCGGCGCGTGGCCGGGATACCCTTCGAGGGTGGTGCGCAGGATGCGTTCGATATCGGGAACGGCACGCAGGTTTCGGGTCTTGATGTAGTGGCCGATAAAACAGTCGAGTTCAAAGCGTTCTGTCATGGACAGATAAATACACTCCAGGCCGCTGACCTGTTTGATTGCAAAATCGTCGCGCAACTTATTTCTCTGCAAGGCTTGTAGACGTTGTGGGGATTCCTGGTTTGTTGACTCTTTGGTCAACTGGTATACCAATCGGAAAGGCGGCGCGCATGCTAGCCGTAGTGCATCTAAATGTATGTATGACGGTTGAAATGTCAGACAGGCGGTTTGTTCACTCGAACGTGTGTTTTATTTGCAGCGTTTCAAAGATGAAACAGAGTTTGTAACGGCAGTGATTCGCCTTTATGAGTCGCTGAAGGTTGCAATAGTTTTATTCTTCTAACGCTGCGTCAAAAGATCGCAGCCTTCGGCAGCTCCTACATGGATAGACGCGTCAAGGCGGTAAATGTTTAAGTCTCCTCGATAATCAAACTGGCCCCCTGATTGCGCACGTTACCGACGGCTTTGCCGACTTTGTACCACTCGAACACTTCACTGCCTTCACCTTCGAACAACAGCATTTGCTCGGCGCGTTCAACGGGTGTCGCGGGGTCGAGCCATTCGCGCACCAACTCTGCGCGGAACACCACCGGTCGGCGATCGTGGATATCGAGCATGCCGCCGGCGGCATCGGCGGTGATGATCACGAAACCGTCGTCGTCTCGGGCCGCTGTTTCGGCTGTCGGAAATTGGCCAATGGCAGCGCAGAAAACCGCCCCATGATCCGCCCGACGAATCAGCCACGGTTGTCGGGATTTGTCTTCGCTATCAACCCATTCAAACCAGTTGTCCACGGGCACAATCAAGCGATGTCGCCAGATCGCCCGGAAGAACGGTCCGTGGGCGACTTTCTCTACCCGGGCATTAATCGGTGGTGGGCGATCCTTGGCCCAATGCGGGCGCCAGCCCCAGCGCAGATTGTCGGCTTGCAGGTGTTGCTCTTGTTGATGCAGGACGGCCAGCGCGGTGGTCGGCGCCGCGTTATAGCGATCAAGCGGCGCATCGCCAACGTGGTTGATCAACGCGTCGGGAATGCTCAGCACCGCGACAAAGTCGTGAATGCCACGGTACTGCGAGAGTCTTCCGCACATGGGCCGATCTCCGGTTGGAGTTTTCAGCTTAGTCGCTGGCGCTCTGACCGGTGAATGTGTCGCGCCAGTTCAACCAGCGGCGTTCGAGCATGGCGAGCAGGCCGTCGCTGAATTTACCGAGCAAGGCGAGCACGATGATCGCGGCCAGCACGATGTCCGGCCGCGAGGTTTCCCGGCCGTCACTGAGCAGATAACCCAAGCCTTTGGTGGCCGCGATCAGTTCCGCTGCCACGAGAAACATCCACGCCAGACTCATGCCGCTGCGCAACCCGGTGAACAGGCCGGGCAGGGCGGCCGGCAGCAATATTCGTCGCACCAGTTGCAAGCGGCTGAAGCCATAGATGCGGCCGACTTCCACCAGTTTGCGGTCAATGTTGCGTATGGCCGCGACGACGTTGACGTACACCGGAAAGAACGCACCAATGGCGATCAAGACAATTTTCGAGGTCTCGTCGATGCCCAGCCACAACAACAGCAGTGGCACCCAGGCCAGGCTCGGGATTGAACGCAGGGCGGCGAAAGTCGGTTCCAGATAGGCCTCGGCTTCGCGGCTCAAACCGACCCAGGCGGCAAACACCAGCGCCAGACTGGCGCCAATGGCAAACCCCAGCAGCACGCGTATCAGGCTGGCGCCGATGTGTTTCCACAGCGCACCCTCAGCGAGGTCGGTGAGGGTCAGGGCAATCTCGCTCGGTGCCGGCATCTGGTAGGACGGCAGCCACCCGATGCGTACGATAATTTCCAGCGCAACGATGATCAGCAGCGGCAGGGCCAGGCCCTTGCAGCGGCGCTGCCATGCCGGATTTAAACGCGCAGGACGCTGGCGCGATACGGCAAGTGGCGCGGGCAAGTCTTTGCTGTGAGTGGTCATGGTTTTTGGCTCCGCTCACAACAAATCCGCGACGGGCGCGGATTTGTCCTGAGGCTGATCGGTTACTGGCGGGCGACGGCTTGCTGCACACCGCTGTCGAGCAATTGATCGATGACTTGATCGACATTCACCCCACGGCGCACCAGTTCCTCGGAGACCAGAATCGGCGCCGCTGCCTTGGAGGCACTGATGTCCTGTTGGGTCAGTTGCGGGCTGCTCAGATCGGTACGCGACAGTTGCAACTTGGCTACGTCCAGCGGCAAGCCGGACTCCTTGGCGAGGAGGGCGGCGAACTCATCAGGATTTTTCAGCGCCCAGTCGCGGGCCTGTTCGTAGGCTTTGATCACGGTTTCGATAGTCTGCGGATGTTCTTTGGCGTATTGCTCGGTGACACTGACCACGCCGTAGCTGTTGAACGCCGGGTTGCGGTAGAGCAGGCGCGAACCGGCCTGCACCTGACTGGCGGCCATGTGGGGATCAAGGCCGGCCCAGGCGTCGACATCGCCTTTTTCCAGCGCGGTGCGGCCATCTGGATGTTGCAGATGAACCAGTTCCACATCGTCTTTTTTGAGTCCGGCCTGTTGCAGGCTGCGTAGGGTGAACAGGTACGGGTCGGTGCCCTTTGTGGCGGCGATCTTCTTGCCCTTGAGGTCGGCGACGGTCTGATATGGCGAATCCTTGCGCACCACCAGCGCTGTCCATTCGGCGCGGCTGTAGACGTAGACCGATTTGATCGGGCTGCCATTGGCCCGGCTTAGCACGGCGGCGAGGCTGGCGCTGGAGGCGAAATCCACGCCCCCACTGTTCAGGTATTCCAGCGAGCGGTTGCTGCCCTGGCTCAATACCCAACTGACTTTGGTTTGCGGCAAGGCCTTTTCGAGGAAGCCGAAGTGCTTAAGCACCAGGCTGACTGGCGAGTAATAGGCGTAGTCGAGATGCACTTCAGCCGGCGCGGTTTCAGCCGCGTGGGCGAGCGGTTGCAGGCTCAGCACCATGGCGCTGGCAGCCAGCAGGGTTTTGAGTCGGGGAAAGAACGATGTCATGGGGGCGCTCCGGCAAAGGCACAGGTTTCTTATGTCCAAAAAGATATTTTTATCGAATGCTTCCTGCATGAATGGAATATTGCAGGCTCTGTGCCATGTGCTTGAGAGCGCCGGTTTATAAGGGTTTTAACGCCAGGTGCAGGATTTCAGCTGTTGCGTGGGAAACAGTGTGGTTCGCAACTGTTGCCAAGCAAACAGCAAGTATCAACCGTGATGAGCTTATGCATTTATCGAATTTCAAAACCGCGAATCAAGAGCGTTATGGTCTATGCAATTACTTTCGCAGGACTCGCCATGAAGCTTTCTCGTTTCCTCCGCAGTGGGTTAATCACTGCATTATTTACCTCGCCGCTTTCCTACGCAGCCGAGCCCTTGGTCCTGCACGTCGGCGATCAGAACTACTACAACATCCGTGCCTCGGTGGAGGCGTCCGGCGTGTTGAAAGACGCGCCTTATACCGTCGACTGGAAGCACTTCCAGGCCGCTGCACCCTTGGCGGAAGCCTTGCAAACCGGTTCGCTGGATCTGGGCTTTCTGGGCGATTCCGGTTTTCTGTTTCTGGCTGCCAAGCAGGCGCCGGTGAAACTGATTGGCGTATCGCGGCAGAATCCGGACACCATCGCGTTACTCGTGCCGAAGGACTCGCCGGTAAAAACCATCGCTGATCTGAAGGGCAAGAAAGTCGCCTATTGGCCCGGTGCCTGGAGCCAGCAGTTGACCTTGCGCGCACTGGAGCAGGGCGGTCTGCCGGAAAACTACGTCGATTTCGTCAAGCTAATGCCGATCGATGCCGCCGCAGCGTTGCCACAGGGCAGTATTGACGCTTTCCCGGTGTGGGAACCGTACATTTCCCAGCAGATCGTGTTCTCCGGCGCGCGACCGATCCTGACCGCAAAAAATCTGATGCCGGGGCTCAGCGCTATCGCCGCGTCGACGCCGTCCATCGACAGCAAGCGTGCCGCCATCGCGGATTTCCTCGGCCGTTTGAAACAGGCGCGAGCCTGGGTCGACAGCCACACCGATGACTACGCCGATCTGTGGGCAAAGAAAGCCAATCTCGATCAGCAGGTGTCTCGGCACTGGTTGCGTCAGGCGCACATGACTGTGGGACCTGTAGACGAGCAGGCGGCTTCAGACCTGCAAAGTACTGCTGATTTCCTGTTCAAAGTGAAAGCGCTGCCGGCTCCGTTGGCCACCGCTGGCATTATCGACACGTCTTTTCAACAGGCATTGGCTCACTGAGCGAGCGCCGGAACCAAACCCTGTGTACCTTATCCAACCTCCGCTCGCGTATCGGAGCGCAGGGATGGATAAGGGCGAGGGAGTTTTGCCAATCGACAACATGACGGCAGCCGCCGTGCTCAAGGCAAAACATGACATCCGGATTCAAGCTTCTTTGTGCTGCGCTGATTGCGCTTGGGCTGGCCGGTTGCATCGCCGCCCCGATAGAAATGACTGCGCAAACCGAAACGCGCCTGAAGACCCAGGCGCCGGTGCGTTTTCTGTTGACGTTCGACGATGGCCCCAGCGCTTCGAGTTTGTGGAATCCGTCGGCCACAGTGCTCGACAGTCTCAAGGACAATCCGCTGCAGCCAGACATCAAAGCGGTGTTCTTTGTGCAGACGCGTGCGCCACGAGCGGGCAACAGTGACATTGGTCGCGGCATCATGCGGCGTGAGCATGAGGAGGGCCACATACTGGCGTTTCACACGGCCACCCACTGGCACACCAATCATCGTTTGCTCGACCCGCAAGAACTCGAAGAGTCGCTGACCAACGGCACGGCTGATATCGCTGCCATCACTGGCGCGCCGCCGAAGTTGCTGCGCCCGCCGTTCTGGAATTACGACAAACGTACCTTTGCCGCCTATCAGCAGCACGGCTTGCATGTGTTGCTCACGGATTTAAGTGCCAACGACGGCAAGATCTGGGGCTTCAATGCCAGCCCGAGGCGCCGGGCCAACCTATTGCGGCAGTTATCGGAAGTCCGTGAACGGATTGCCCTTGGCGAGCTGCCGACTGTGGACGGGGTGATTCCGGTGGTGGTGACGTTTCATGATCTCAACCGCTATACCGCGCGGCACGCGCGCGAATACCTGCAGATTCTGCTCGATAGCGCCGCCGCCACGGGCGTGAAGCTGGCTGACAAGCCTTTCTACGATGATCACGCTGAACTTGAGAAAGCCGCATTGGCTCGTACGGTAGAAAAAAGCTCGGAGCCGGTGAGTTTGCCGGGGATGTGGAACTGGATATGGGATCACGACGCGCACTGAGGGCGGGGTGGAAAGTTGTGATCGGGTTGGCATTTTGTATCGGGCAAGCCACAACTGGCTCATCTATGCTCAACGAGTCGACCGACCCATCGCCTGCGAGGCGTGCACTCATGCTTGCCATTAACGAAATTTGCCGGATTGTCGAATCCGGCTTTCCTGCGTTCAAGTGCGAGTGCATTCCGAATTCGCAGGGCCTGCTGCAGATCAAGGTTTATGAGGCTGACAGCGAGCGCGTCGAATTGCTGCTCACTGGCGTTTCCCCGGAACACCTCGTCACGATCCGTGACATTTCCAACTTCATCGGTGAATTACGCACCGAAATGAGCGCTGGCCGTCGAGCCTTCGCGGGCTAACACCTCATAAACGCCGTTGAAACGCTTCAACGATGCGCAGCGTCGCATCGCTGGTGTGCAGATTGCGCACCGCGTCCAGTGGGTGCCAGATGCAATCGGTGATCTCGTTCTGGGGGCGCACTTGCTCAAAGTCCGGCACGGACGCCTCGTAGACATGGTGCCGCGTGCTGCCGCTATGCAGTTCCATCAGGTACAACACATCGTCGGCGGCAAGGCCGGTTTCTTCCTGCAATTCGCGCACGGCTGCCTCTGCCCGGGTTTCGCCGGGCTCGACCTTGCCGCCGGGCAATGTCCAGCGGCAGTGGGGTTTGCGTACCAGGAGAACGTGGCGATCCTGTTCGCATATAACGGTTGCGCGTATTTTCATCTGTTACCTGTTTACTGCTTGTCACGAGATAGTAATAAAACTGCAATATTTGAGCCGGGGCCAGCAACAAAGGTTTCATTGGAGTTTGGAGCGTTTGCGGCGGGGAAAAGTGCCAGAGCCATGACGGATGCGGCTTGCGACACCCGGTCGGCATTTCGGGCGGATCAGGGTGTAAGGTAAAAGCGTGAAGCTGGATCTGACCGTTAGCGAAATGGAGGTGTCCATGAGCATGCCGATGTTGAACAAGATGCACATGAACGGCTATGACGTGCTAAGCGTGAACAATGGCCCATGGCGGGTTTGCACCCAGGGCGATCGGCTGGCGTCGTTTGGCAGCCAGGAGGAAGCACTGGCCTATGCCGCCGCACTGCCTGGCTACAAAAAACGCTCGACGCGCGCACAAAGTCACAAAACCCACTGACAGGCAGGCTGTAACGAAAGAGCCCCGGCATGTGTCGGGGCTTTTGTTTAGGGTAGGGCGGGTGGGTCTCAGTGGACCTTGGTTCGGCTGATGGCGCGGGCCTTCACTTCCCTGGCATAGAGTTGCAGCCGTTCTTCATCGCTTTGCAGCACCTCGCAGGATCTCAGCACAGTTTGCGCATCCGCCTCGTTGCCGGATTTGCGCAGTTGTTCCGCGATACGTTTCAGGTCGACCGCCGACCATCTCAAGTCCGATGCAACGCTTTGCAGGTCGCGTTGAAGTTCGTGTTCGTATTCATTGAGCCGCATGATCACCTCCAGAACATTCTCGGTAGAAAAGAGTAGTCGCATTTTTCGTCGATGGGCAAAGCCTGTTCGTCAGCACGCTGAACGGTTGTGAAAAGTTGTGCAGATTGCGCCAAGGGCGCGGTGCCACGATGGATGTAGTGCCGCTTACACGCTACATTCACTTTTTTCAGATCAGGAATACACCATGCGGATATGGATCGGGAGTCTGGCGTTGACCCTGTTGGCAGGTTGCTCGTTGCCGGCATCGCTGGTGCCGGGTGAGCCGAATATCAGCAAGACCAGCGCCAAGTCGCCCAAGGACTATGCTGCGTGTTTATTACCGTTGTGGCAGAAGGATGTGGCCAAGACTTCGCAGACATCGATTTCCAACGGCTTCCGCATCACCGCGCCGAGCATCATCACGGCGGACGAGATTCTCGACATCGTCAAGTACAAGGATGGCAGTCGGGTTTCGCTGTATCAGGGGCCTCCGTGGGCCAAGTCCGGGTCGTTGCGCCAATCGGTGCGTGACTGCCTGTAACGACGCCTGCATAGACAAAAAAGCAGAAGCCGTATCGTCGGTTTCTGTTTTTTTTGCCTGCCTGGAGACTGATAAGGTGGGATCTGATTCGCGAAATGAGCGGTGACAGTTGCGCACGAAGGGTTTCCTCTGTGTGCACTAGGCTTTTGCTGGGCGGTCGATAGTCAGATCGGCCGGTCTTTCAAGGAGCCTCGGATCATGGATGATCTGGTCAAAGAAGTTATTCCGCTGTTGCAGTACCTGATTCCCGGTTTTTTGTCGGCATGGATTTTTTATTCGCTGACGGCTTTCAAACGACCCGATACGTTTGGGCAGATTGTGCAGGCGTTGATTTTTACGTTTGTGATTCAGGGCGCGGTATTGGGGATTGGGGCAATTTGTCTGTGGGTGGGTTCGAAAGGCTTTTCTTTGGTTCTTCACGGATTACCGGGAAAGACGCTCTTGATCTTCATGAAAAAGAATTCG